>Ga0207657_10005218_pt1 | contig 13608 bp, 6 predicted proteins | sample KBSC33metaG_FD_184316 | JGI IMG/M metagenome (GOLD analysis project Ga0207657, IMG submission 184316) | Corn rhizosphere microbial communities from Kellogg Biological Station, Michigan, USA - KBS C3-3 metaG (SPAdes) (version 2) | ecosystem: Host-associated > Plants > Roots > Rhizosphere > Soil ... | reverse complement strand
CCACGAGCGGAACCGGAAGCGAAGTCACTCCCTTTGCCGTCCTGACCGACAAAGAGCGCAGGCGCAAAGTGACCCTGGCCGACTACTCGCTGACTCCGGATGTGGCCATCGTTGATCCCCAGTTTGTTTTGTCCATGCCGAAGGGCCTGACCGCGGATACCGGCATCGACTGCCTGACCCACGCTCTGGAAGCTGCAGTTTCCAGTTACGCTTCGCCCTATACCGACTGCAATGCCATGCAGGCGATTCGAATGGTGTTCAAGTACCTGCCCATCGCATACGAGCATCCCCGCGATGAAGAGGCGCGCTGCATGATGCACAATGCGGCCTGCATTGCGGCGATGGCGTTTTCCAACGCTTCGGTGGGCGTGAATCATGCGCTGGCGCATGCCTTCGGGGCGCACTTTGGAGTGGCGCACGGCCGCGCCAATGCCCTCATGTTGCCGCACGTCATTGCGTACAACGCGGCCGTACCCACGAAGTTTGTGCCCTCGCCCTACCAGAAGGGGCATGTCGCACACAACAAATACGCGACCATCGCCGATCTGCTGGGTCTGGGCGGTCACACGGTGGAGGAAAAGGTTAAGAATTTGATCACGGCGGTAGAGCAGTTACTGGATCAATTGGAATTTCCCCGTTCGATCGCCGAACTGGGGATTTCGAAGGAAGACTTTGAGCGGGCGATTCCCGAGTTAACCAGCCTTGCTTTCGACGATCCTTCGGGGCGGTCGAATCCTCGTATGCCACTGATGACCGAATTGGCCGATCTGTTCAGGAGCGCTTATCAGGGCCGGGGCCTAACCAAGGGGGCCAAGACATTTCAGAAACGAACCGCGTAGTGGATAGGAGTGTTTATGGCAGCGATCGCCGAGTGGCTGAAGATTGATGAAGAGCGCGTTGTCCAAGCCCTGCAAGAGGCCGGGGGAACACTGGATAGCAAAGAGGGCGACCTGCTTCTGGATTTCTCTTGCATTCGCAGGATCCAGCCGAGTTCGCTCAAGGTGATGGAGGAGTTCGCAGGCATCGCTGATGGCAAAGGCGTAAAGATCGTATTGCGCGGTGTCAGCGTCGATGTCTACCGAGTGTTCAAGCTGGTGAAGCTGGCATCGCGATTTTCTTTCGTGAGCTGAGATACGCGACTGTTCGGCAACGGAATATAGGAGAGCTGGTATGGAGAACCACAAAAACGGCGACCGCCTTTCCTGGGGTGACAGCGTTTTCCTGAATCTCGAACGTGAAGGCATGCCGCTCAATGTGGGCAGTGTCAGCGTACTCGAGGGCAAGATTCCGTTCCAGGCTTGCCTACGGTTCGTCGAATCGAAACTGCCGCTGATTCCCCGTTACCTCAAGCGTGTGGTGGCCCGCCCTTTCAATATTGGCCTTCCCAGCTGGGAATACGATCCCGAGTTCGATCTTCGCAATCACGTGCGCAGGGTGACGCTCAAGCACGGTACCGACGGCGAGTTGAAAGCACTCGCGGGAAATCTTTTCAGCAAGGTGATGGACCGGCAGCACCCGTTGTGGGACCTGACCCTGGTGCACGGACTGAAAGGTAATCGTACCGGGCTCATTATCCGCATGCACCATTGTCTGGTCGACGGGATAGGCGGAGTCGGGATTGTAAGTGCGCTCATGGATCCGAACGCAGTAACCCCGCGCAAACCCAGGAGAAAGCCTCACGTCCCCGAGCCGCGCGACGCCGCGACGTCACTGTTGGAAGGGTTGGCTAGCTCCTATTCCGACTTCGTCAATCGTATTCTCTCGGCATGGTCAGGAGCACTGGACATGGCCGAGGGGACAGTCGCGGCGGCGGGTGGGAACCTGGCCACGGAGCAGTTCTCCAGCCTGTTGCCCGAACTCACAACGTCTACCGAGCGCTTACGCTTTAACGTCATTTACCGCGGGCCACAGAAGTTCGCCTGGGCGGAGATTCCGCTGGCAGAAGTAAAGGCCATACGGCACGCCTGCGGAACCAGCGTCAATGATGTCCTGCTCGCGCTGGTGACTGCGACCATTCGAGACTACTCGGAACACCATGGCGATAGCGTAAAGGGGCGGTTGGTTCGCATCATGGTTCCCGTCAATCTGCGCGGCAGCGATGGTCCTGCGAATCCGGGGAACCACATCTCGCTGGTTCCGGTCACCATTCCGCTTGGTATTCACTCTCCGAAGAGGCTGCTCGCAGCGGTACACAAGAGAACGGAGTTTCTCAAGCGCGCTCGTGCCGCCGAGTTGGTCAGTTTGTTCGGTGGTTTGATCGGCGTGTTCCCAGGCCCGATGCAGGCGTTCGCCGGACCGATGATAAGTCGGGTGCCGTTTACACCCTTCAACATGGTGTGTACCAGTGTGCCGGGACCACAGTTTCCCCTGTATCTACTCGGCCACAAGATGCTGCAGTGGTATCCCTATGTCCCGGTCGGGGGCGAGATGGCGGTTAATTGCGCCATCCTGAGCTACAACGGAATGGTCTATTTCGGTTTCAGCGGAGATGTGCATGCAGCGCCAGATCTCTGGCGTTGGGAAAAATTTGTGAAACAGAATTTCGTGGAGTTGCGTGACGCCGCTGGAGCCACAGCGCCGCGAAAGAAGGCCGAGCGGAAGAAGCGGGCACCGGTGAAGAAGCAGAGGTCGAAAACGACGACGTCTCGGGCAGCCACGGCTCATGTACCCATTGCAGTTCCGGCGGTTCGTTCCTCATCCGAATCAGAGGAGGCACCGGTGCCAAGGGTAGTAGAGGAAAGTGTCTTAGTGCAATCAGTCGCCTAGCGATTTGGGCAGGAAGGTCTAGATCATGGAAGGCATTCAGCTAGCCACGCAAGTGACACCCTGGTTGGCCTCAGGGCGGACCCTGTTCCTGATCATTCATCTTCTGGGCATCACCGGGTTTGCCTATATCGTGGCCATGCGCCTGGTGCCACTCCTGCGGGCCCAGCGGGATCTTCGCTTTGACCGGCCACTGGCCCGGGTGGGCAAGGTCCTGAAATTCGGGCTGGCACAGTGGAAGCATCCGCGTTACCGTGTCGCCGGCATTCTTCATATATTCATTTTCGCCGGATTTATTTGCCTGGTGATACGCGCTTTCTACGTGCTGATTGTCGGGGTCTCGGAGAATTTTGTGATGCCGGGACTGTCGGGAGAAGCCGGGCACGTTTACAACATTATTACGGACTATGCTGCGACGGTAGTGTTTCTCTGCATGGTGATCGCGATCGTGCGCCGGCTGGTCTTCAAGCCAGCGCGCTATGCGGTGCCGGAAAAATTCGGTAAAGCCCACACCGCCGACGCCGTCTTCCTGCTGGCGCTGATCGCTGTGCTTATGCTGGCCGACAGCCTGTTCTCTGCCGCCAGAGCCGCAGGCCAGGCACAGCAAGGCCAAACAGTTGAAGTCTTGGCGGCCTGGTCATTGCCGTGGATGCTGAAGAGCCTTCTCGCTTCCAGTTCTTTGTCTGCACTCAAGGATGTCTATTTCGGCGCCTATCTTCTCCATGAAGTGACCTTCTATTTCTTGCTGTGCTATCGGCCATTTGGAATTCAGTTCCACGTGGAAACCTCGCTGTTCAATCTCTACTTTGCGAAGTTGGAACGGGGCACGGTGAAGCCGGTGAGATACGGGGTTAGCGATGAGCATCTCGACCAGGTGAAATCGTTTGGAGTGAAGACATTCGAAGACTTCACCTGGAAACACATGCTTGACTTCTATTCCTGTGCGGACTGCGGCCGCTGCTCGGATAACTGCCCGGCCAATGCCGTGGGAAGGCCGCTGTCACCAAGGTTTATCACCACCAAGGCGAGAGACTACGCTTTCCAGCATTACCCGATGTTTGGCAAATCGACCAACCATCAGCCCCTGATTGGCAACCTTTATTCAGAGGATGAAATATGGTCCTGCACTACCTGCGGCGCTTGCGAAGAAGAGTGCCCGCTGCTGGTGGAGTATATCGACAAGATTGTCGATCTGCGCCGGGGCATGATCGATGACGGAAACGTGCCGCAGTCCCTGCAGAAACCGCTCAAGGCGCTGGAGAGTCGCGGCAATCCCTACGGCAAGATGGAAAAGAAGAGAGCCGACTGGGCTAACGCCAAGGAATTCCGGCAAACCTGCCCAGTGAAAACCCTGGATGGGAAGAACCACGCCGACACTTTGTATTTCGTGGACAGTGTCACTTCCTACGATGACCGGATGCAATCCATTGGGCGCGCCACGGCAAAGATCCTCGACCACGTAGGCGAGAATTTCGGAATCCTGGGTACGGCGGAAAAAGATAGCGGGCATGAAGTCCGCCGGTTCGGCGAAGAGACGCTGTTCATGGCTCTGCGCGATCACAACGTGGATGCCATCAAAGCATCCGGAGCAAAGCGGATCGTCACTGCCGATCCGCACGCCTTCAACGCTTTGAAGCATGACTACAAAGACATGCCGCCAGTCGAACACATCAGCCAGGTGATCGCCAGCGAAGTGAAGTCCGGCAAGATCACGTTCAACGCAGTGGAGAACGGCAAAGACGTCTACACCTACCACGATCCCTGCTACCTGGGGCGGCACAACCAGATTTATGACGACCCGCGAAATGTGCTCGATGCCATTCCCGGCCTGAAGCGAGTCGAGATGAGCCGTTCGCGAGACCGCTCGTTCTGCTGCGGTGGCGGCGGACTGGCGATGTTCTACGAGCCGAAAGAAGAAGAACGGATGGGCGTGAAGCGAGTCCGGATGGCTGCCGAGGCCGGGGCGAATGTGATCGTGACCGCCTGCCCATTTTGCATGGTCAATATAGAAGATGCAATCAAGGTCGCCGGCATGGAAGGGAAGATGACGGCCATCGATCTGGCGGAACTGACGGAGAAACAGATGATGCGAGAAAGCCGGGTTTTGGAGACCAAGGGGACTGTCGAAATCCAGCAAGAGAGCGTCGCAGGGAGGTAACTGTGGAAATTCTAGTTTGTGCAAGAAGAGTGCCTGACACCTCGGAAAACGAGATCACGCTTAACAGCGCGGGAAACGATATCGAGCGCGACGAGTTGGTCTATTCGGTGAACGAACCCGACAACTACGCGGTCGAAGAAGCCCTGCAGATTGTCGCCAAAGCCGGTGGAAACGTCACGGTGGTTACCGTGGGCGGGGAAGACGACGAGGAAATCCTCCGCCGGGAGATGGCCATGGGCGCGCACCATGGCGTGCTGATCTCCGACGAGGCCTTCAACGGATCGGATGGCCGGGGCATCGCCACCATCCTGAAAGGCTTTGTACAGAAAGGCAACTACGACCTCATCCTGACCGGAGTGCAGGCCGAGGATGGCGGGGCGCAGGTCGGCGGGATGCTGGCGGCGATGCTCGACTACCCTTTTGCTTCGCTGGTGAATTCGATCGAAGTCCTGGACGGACGAAAGCTGAAAATCGGGCGGGAGATCGCAGGCGGCAACAGGGAGATCAGTGAGATCGATCTGCCGTGCGTGCTTTCGATTCAGACCGGCATTAACGAGCCGCGTTATGTCGGTATGCGAGGCATCCGTGCTGTGGCCTCGGTGCCCATTCCAACTTACGGCGTGTCTGAGCTGGGTATTGACCCTGGCGCGGTTGGCGAAGCCGCGGCACGAGTGAAGCGGGTGGATTACTTCCTGCCCCAGCTGGGCAAGGGAGCCGAGATGCTTGAAGGCAGCCGGGAAGAAGTTATCGACAAATTGGTTGAGTTGGTTGCAGCCAAAGGAGGGCTGAAGTAATGGCTCGAATTTTTGCGTACATCGTACATAAAGGTGGCGTGGCCGATGACTCCGCCGCCGAACTGGCGGCTGCGGCCAGAAAGATTGATGCTGCCGGATCGCCGACCGCCGTGGTGACAGGTTGGGGCGCGGAGCTCGATTCCGTCTGCAACGCTCTTCGCGGTTCCTACGCTGAGATATGGAAGATTGCGAATGAGTCCCTCGCCTATCCGAATGCGGAACTGGTGCGGAAATCGCTGGTCAAGGTCCTGCCCCAAGGCAGTGTTGTGCTCATTTCCCACGAGCATTTCGGAATCGACCTAGCACCCGGCCTGTCGGTCAAGATGAACGCAGCTTTTGTTTCTGACGTGTTGGGGATCGAAGGGTCGGAAGACAGCCATCTCAAAGTAGTCCGCCAGGAGTTTGGCGGTCAGGTCAGCGCGCATGTTCGTTGCGATATTTCGTCGGGCGCGGTGGTCACCGTGCGTCCTGGCGCCTTCAAGCCACTGGAGAATGCTCCTGCTGGTGGATCTTTAATCGACAAATCCGCCGATGTCGGTGCATTGACAGCAGGACGCCGCTACTTGCAGACGGTCGTCGCGGAATCCGGGGATGTCGATATCACTCAGCACAGCGTTTTGGTGTCCATCGGGCGTGGCATCCAGGAAAAAGATAACGTCGCCATGGCGCAGGAACTCGCCGACGCAATGGGCGCGGCACTAAGCTGCTCGCGGCCCGTGGTCGACGCCAAGTGGCTGGACAAGTCCCGACAGGTCGGCTCGTCTGGAAAAACCGTCAAGCCCAAGGTCTATCTGGCTTGCGGCATCAGCGGGGCCTTCCAGCATCTGGTTGGCATTAAAGGCAATCCCTTCATCGTCGCGATTAACAAGAACCCCAAAGCCCCAATTTTTCAGGTAGCCGATGTCGGCATTGTGGACGACCTTTTGGAGTTCCTGCCCGAGCTGACGAACAAGATCCGCGAAATGCACAACGTTCCGGCAAAGAGGACAGCATGATTACCAACAAGACACTCAAACTAAGTTTGAAATCACTCCGGGAGTTCGCCAAGAAGCGTCTCCCCGACGAAACCCTGATCGAGCTGGACGCGCGTGATGAATGTCCGCTGGAGATCGTGCGCCACATGTGCAGTCCGGACAAATTGGGAATTCAACTTCTGTTCATTCCCGAAGAGTTTGGCGGCATGGGCGGCGGCGCTTTCGATGTGTACTGCGTGTGTGAAGAGATGGCACGCATCGATCTGGGCATCGCGACGGCGGTGTTGGCCACCTTTCTGGGCAGCGACCCGATCACGGTGGGAGCCACTCCGGAGCAAAAGAAACTCTGGCTGGGGCGCATCGCGGAAGAAGGTCTGTTATTTGCTTACGGCGCTACCGAGCCAGAAGCGGGCAGCGATTTGGGGGCGCTTCGCACTACCGCCGACCGAGTCAACGAGAACGGCCGCGTCACCGGCTACAAGATTACCGGCAACAAGCAATGGATCAGCAATGGTGGAATCGCGGATGCTTGCACGATTCTGGCCAATACCCCCACGGGTCCGAGCTGGTTCATTGTGGAAAAAGGTGCGAAGGGATTTAGCCACGACAAGCCGGAAGACAAGCACGGCATTCGGCTCAGCAACACTGCGGCTCTCGCGCTCGACAACGTCTATGTTGATGCCGACCGACTGGTCGGAGGTGTGGAAGGCCAAGGCCTGAACCAGGCGCAGGCCGTATTCGGTTACACCCGCCTCATGGTTGCGGCATTTGGCCTGGGAGGGGGATGGGCCGCGCTCGACCGGGCGATTCCTTATTCCACCAAGCGTATTCAGGCTGGGGCGCCGCTCTCAGAAAAGCAGGGATACACGCACAAACTCATCGTGCCGCACGTGGCCCGGCTGGAAGCGGCTCGCTCCTACATCGAAGAGACCGCGGAGCGCATCGACGCCGGGGTGGAAGGAAGCCTGAACACCGAAGGCGCCATCGCCAAGTACATGGCAACCGAAGCTGGAAATGCAGCCGCCGAGGCCAGCATCCAGGCGCTGGGCGGATACGGCTACACCCACGAATACATGGTGGAGAAAATCAAACGCGACGTTCGCATCACCACGATTTACGAAGGCACCTCCGAGATCATGGAGATGACCATCAGCCGCGACCGCTGGCAGCTTCACCTGAAGACACGCGGACAGCACTATCACGAACAAGCGAAAAAGTTCGAAGCGCTGCACGCCAGCCATGCGGACGTGGGCGCTGACAGCGCGGCCCTGGCTCTGCACGCCTTGGCCGAAGTGATGGAGAGATGCCGCGTAGCCCGTTTGACTCGCTACCAGCACATTCTTCTGCGCCTGGGCGAGTTGATCGCATACGCAGAGTGTGCAGGCAGCCTGGCTCGCCGCGCTTCTCTGCTGGCAGACAACAAGCTGAACGAAAAGGCCAGCCGGCGGTTCGACGCAACCGCGCTGGCCGCGGTGAGCCGGATCTTCGCGCGCGAAGCCGCGCTCAAGGTGGCCGAAGAGGGTTTGCGCTGGGTGGTCGGAGCCGGGGGAGTCAGCGACGCCGAACTGGCCACTTTTGAAACGACTTTGGGAATGCCTGCCATTCACCGCGCGCAGGCGGGACTGATTTCGGACATGGATTACGTAGCAGACGCACTGTACAGCCGCGCACCGAAGCGCAAGGAACTGGCTGCATAGCGTTGGAAGGAGGATGGCCGTTTATGGACCGAACTCTTCACAGTCCACTGTCCTCTCTTCTTTATAGAGGAGCGCAGTCATGGAAAACACTTCATACCGAGCCATAGCAATTGTTGGGGCGGGAGCTATCCTGCCCGATGCACCGAACGTCCCGGCTTTCTGGGAAAACGTGAAGAATAGCCGTTACAGCATCACCGAAGTCAATCCCGACCGTTGGGACCCGGCGCTGTATTTCGACTCCGACCACAGCGCGCCAGACAAGACCTATTCCAAGATCGGTGGCTGGGTGCGCGACTACCCATGGGACCCGATGAAATGGCACCTGCCCATTCCTCCCAAAGTGGCCGACTCCATGGATGGGTCGCAAAAATGGGCGATCGCCTGCACCCGCGAAGCCTTGGGAGACTACGGTTACCCCAAGCGTCCGCTGGACCTGGATCGGACCGCGGTGATCCTGGGCAACGCCTTGGGCGGGGAAAAGCACTATCTCACCGCGTTGCGCGTGTTTTTTCCTGAATACGCACATGAGTTGGCCGAAAGCGCCAGCTTCGCCACATTGCCGGAAGCGCTGCGCCGCGACATCACCCGCGAATTGCGCGAGGGGATCGGCAAGCATCTGCCCCCGATTACCGAAGACAGCATGCCCGGCGAACTGGCCAATTGTATTGCCGGCCGGGTTGCGAATATCTACAACTTTCACGGCCCGAACTACGTTTGCGATGCGGCGTGCGCCTCGGCGATGGCGGCGATTAGCGCCGCTGCCGAGGGATTGATTCATAACGACTATGACCTGGCAGTCAGCGGCGGCATCGATCGCAACATGGGCGTCACAAGTTTTGTGAAGTTCTGCAAGATTGGTGCGCTTTCCGCGACCGGAACTCGTCCCTACGCCGAGGGAGCGGATGGTTTCGTGATGGGCGAAGGCGCAGCGATCTTCTTGCTGAAGCGCCTGGCCGACGCCGAGCGCGATGGAGACAAGATCTATGCCGTGCTGCGCGGTATGGGCGGATCCAGCGATGGCAAGGGAAAGGGCATCACCGCGCCCAATCCGATTGGCCAGAAATTCGCCATTGAGCGCGCCTGGCAGAATGCCGGATTGCCACTCGCTACAGCTACTTATATTGAAGGTCACGGCACCTCCACTCGAGTCGGTGATGTGGTGGAAGTCGAGAGTATGGCTGACGCCCTGGGCAGTTTTCATCTGCCTGCTCACTCGGTGGCACTGGGTTCAGTCAAGTCGAGCTTCGGCCATCTCAAAGGGGCGGCTGGGGCCGCGGGGCTCTTGAAGACCGTACTGGCGCTTCGGGACAAGGTGCTGCCGCCGAGCCTGCATTGCGGGCATCCCAGCCCGGACATCGATTTCGCCCACTCTCCGCTCTACGTCAACACCGAGTTGAAGCCGTGGACGGTTCCGCAAGATGGCGTACGGCGGGCCGGATTGAGCGCGTTTGGTTTCGGCGGCACCAACTTCCACGCCGTCCTCGAAGAATACATTCCCCACAGATTGAACGGAAACGGCAAGCGATCGGTGGCGGTAAGTGAAATCCCACCGAAGATAGAGACTGAGACAATGACGACGACAACGACGAAGACGAATGGGGATGCTGCCGTAAGTTCCCCGGCCGGGTTCACGGCGAAGGCGCCACTGCGCGGCGCCTTGCTCATCGGCGCTCTTTCGGAAGCTGCGCTGGCAGAGCGTTTGCGAGCGGTAGAGAAAGAGGCGAAGGCGGGACGCGCGCCGGCTCCCGCCGCGCCGGCTGAGTCGGACCTGCGCGCGCCTGAACGCCTGGCCATCGATTACGCCAATGCCGCCGAACTGGCGGAGAAAGCAGCCAACGTTCTTAAAGCGCTTGCGGCAAATCAACCGGCAGTGTGGAAGGCTCTGCGCGCGCAAGGCATCTTCCGTGGTCATGGCCCCGCGCCCAAGATTGCGTTCCTGTATCCAGGCCAGGGCTCTCAATATGTGAATATGCTCAAATCGTTGCGCGCGGCCGAGCCGATTGTGGCCGAGACTTTTGCGGAAGCCGATCGCGTGATGACGCCTCTGCTGGGCAAGCCGCTTAGCGAATACATTTTCGTAGATAAAGCTGACAGCGACGCGGTCGCTAAGGCCGAAGACGATCTGCGCCAGACCGCGATTACTCAACCGGCCGTGTTGGCGGTTGACCTGGCGCTGACGCGGCTCCTGGCCGCTTACGGCATCGAACCCGACTTCACCATGGGGCACAGCCTCGGCGAATACGGGGCGCTGGTTGCGGCCGGCGGGCTTCCCTTCGCCGACGCATTGGAAGCAGTTAGCGCCCGCGGGCGCGAGATGACCCGTTTTGCGCCGGAAGACAAGGGCCGTATGGCCGCGGTGTTTGCTCCGATAAACGAAATTGAGCGCATCCTGAAGACCGTGACCGGGTACGTGGTGATCGCCAACGTCAACAGCAATCATCAGGCGGTCATCGGGGGCGCCAGCAAACCCGTCGAGCAGGCCATGGAAGCTTTCCAGAAAGCTGGCTATGACGTGTCGCCGTTATCGGTAAGCCATGCTTTCCACACCACGATTGTGGCGTCGGCCAGCGAGCCGCTGCGGCGAGTGCTGGCGCGCTTGCATCTGCAATCCCCACGCCTGCCGGTGGTGGCCAACACTAACGGCGAGTTTTATCCAGCCGGGCCGGATGTAGTGCCGCAAATGCTCGACATTCTTGCGCAGCAAGTAGCGGCTCCTGTGCAATTCATTCAGGGTCTCCGCACCCTCTATCAGGCGGGTGCGCGCATGTTTGTGGAAGTTGGGCCGAAGAAAGCGCTGCAAGGATTTGCCGAGGATGTGCTTGGTGACGGTGGCGACGTCATCTCACTGTTCACCAATCACCCGAAGGTTGGTGATATCGTCTCGTTCAATCAGGCCCTGTGCGGCCTTTACGCGGCAGGATTGGGCCGCGCCGCTGCGGAAGCTCTGCCTGCATCCACGGCAGTATCCGTTCCTGCGGTTTCCCCGCGGTTGGAAACATCGAAACCGAGTTCATCGGCGGCTGCGGAAAGCATGTCCCCGCCAACCCCGCCGGTGAACGGTGATCACTACACTGAGCTGGGGCGCTTGTTCGCTGATGTCCTCGAGCGCGGTTACGAGATTTACCACGGCCAGAAGCCCGCTCCCTCCGCCCAGGCGGTGGCTATCACCGGAGCGGCTCTGGGCCTGCCTGGAACCGATCATGTTTTCGATGATGCGAACATTGGCCGCATCCTGCGAGGAGATCAGTTTATCGATTCCATTCCGGCGCGCCTGCGCCGCGACATGCTCGACAAACACATCACACGCCTGGTGAAAAGCGACAGCGGCGGAAGATTCGAGACCATAAGTGATGTAGCGGACGTTATCAAGCTGGCAGGCCGCGGTGGCGCATTCGATCTGGAAAGCGAATTCGGCATTTCCGCGGATCGCAAGGCTGCGCTCGACCGGGTTACTCAGTTGGCGATCGCCGTGGGGCTCGACGCATTGCGCGACGCCGGCATCCCGCTGGTTCTGCGTTATAAGACAACCACCAGAGGCACCCAACTGCCGGACCGCTGGGTTCTGCCCGACACGCTGCGCGACGATACGGGCGTGATTTTTGCATCGGCTTTCCCGGGCCTGGATTCCTTCGCGGATGAGACGTCGCGCTATCACGCGGACCGCGCTCGCCGCGAGCAATTAGCCACGCTGGAGAGCTTGCAAGCTCGGGCAGCAGCAACGAATGGTCATTCCATCCTGGGACAGGAGATTGACCAGCGCGCTGCAGAGCTACGCGCCGCCATCGAGAAAGAGCCATATGTATTCGACCGGCGTTATCTGTTCAGGGTTTTGCCGATGGGGCACTCCCAGTTTGCTGAATTCATTGGTGCCCGTGGGCCGAACACGGCGATCAATGCCGCCTGCGCGAGTACCACACAAGGAGTGGCCCTGGCCGAGGACTGGATCCGGGCGGGGCGGTGCCGCCGCGTGATCGTGGTCTCAGCCGACGACATCACGACGGACAATCTAATCGGTTGGATGGGTGCCGGCTTTCTGGCCAGCGGAGCCGCAGCCACGGACGAAGTGGTTGAAGAGGCTGCTACCCCCTTTGACCGCCGCCGGCACGGCATGATCATCGGCATGGGCGCCGCGGGACTTGTGGTCGAGAGCGCCGAGGCGGCACGCGAACGGGGCATCCAGCCCATTTGCGAAGTATTGAGCGCGGTGACTGCCAACAGCGCTTTTCATGGCACTCGCCTTGATGTGCAGCACATCAGCCAGATCATGGAAGGCCTGGTGGCCAAGGCGGAAGCGCACAGCGGCATTCAACGGCGCCAGATCGCGCCGCGGATGGTCTTTGTTTCCCACGAAACCTACACACCCGCACGCGGCGGCAGCGCGGCCGCGGAGATTCACGCTCTGCGTCACGTCTTCGGCGACACCGCCGATCAGATTGTGATCGCCAACACAAAAGGCTTTACCGGTCATGCCATGGGAGCGGGCGTCGAGGATGTCGTGGCAGTGAAGGCGCTGGAAACGGGAATGGTACCGCCTGTGGCCAACTTCAAGGAGGTGGACCCTGACCTGGGTGCGTTGAACTTGTCAAAAGGCGGGGTATATCCCGTCGAGTACGCATTGCGCCTGGGAGCCGGGTTCGGTTCGCAGATCGCCATGACCCTGTTGCACTGGGTGACGACCAAGGACGGGGTTCATCGGAGCCCGAATGCTCTGGGTTATGCCTACCGGATCGCCGACCCTGCGGCGTGGAAGGCATGGCTCAGCAACATCGCTGGCCATTCGTCCGCGGATCTGGAAGTGGTCTGTCGCACTCTGCGGGTGCGCGATCAAGGGTCCACAGCGCGAGTTGCGGAGACCGCTCAGGGATCCCGAACGTTGCCAGTGCCAGCGCCCGTGTCATTGCCTGCACACCAGGCACCGCCTCGGGTCGTGAGAACAGCAGCGGAGCCGGTAGCCATTGCTCCCCAGCCAAGAGTGGAGGCGCAAGCCGCCGCGCCTGTGCCTGCGACAGCATCCGCGCCGCCCGCCCCGCCAATCCCCAGGGTCGAAGGCGATCCAGTGAAAGAGCGCATTCTGACGCTGGCCGTAGAGAAGACCGGCTATCCCCAGGACATGCTGGATCTCGATCTCGACCTCGAAGCGGATCTCGGGGTTGACACCGTGAAGCAGGCGGAAATGTTTGCGGCTATCCGCGAGATCTACAACATTCCTCGCGACGAGAATC
>Ga0207657_10005217_pt1 | contig 13609 bp, 16 predicted proteins | sample KBSC33metaG_FD_184316 | JGI IMG/M metagenome (GOLD analysis project Ga0207657, IMG submission 184316) | Corn rhizosphere microbial communities from Kellogg Biological Station, Michigan, USA - KBS C3-3 metaG (SPAdes) (version 2) | ecosystem: Host-associated > Plants > Roots > Rhizosphere > Soil ... | reverse complement strand
TCGTCGAACGGCTGCGAGGCGTCGAGATAGGTCCAGAAGGAGCTGTCGCTGTTGAAGGGCATCTCCCACGTGCGGAAATGCGCGTCCGAGATCGCATTCTCGAGGACGGTCCGGAAAATCTCGGCATTGACCCGTTCGTCGGGTGAGAGCTGTGCCGCCGGAATCGCATTGAGCTGGGAAAGCAGCTCCTTGAGGTGAGCCGCCCGGCGGAGCTGCGACGCCTCATCGACGCGGGGCAGATAGGCCGTGCTCTCGGTCTCGCCGCGGCTGTTCTCGAAAGACCCCTGCTCCTTCGAATCCCACCGCGCATAGCCGTCGTAGAGCGCCTTCAGCTGAGCGTCCGCCGAGCTGGGGACGGCTCGCTCGGCGGATGGGCCCGCGACGGCGGGAAAGGCAATGGCGCTCGTTGCAAGCAAAGCGGCGCCGACGCGGATAAAGATGCTCAAGTTGATTCCCTTCGCTCGACCCCCGCTTCCTGCACAAATCTTGCTGCTCAGGGAAGCGCACGGAGGTCAGGAGCGACGAAGCTCCGCCGGGCCTCGACCGACAGCAGCCGATCTCGCGAATAGTAGCGCGAGGGCCAGTCGCGCCGGCCCATCGGCGAGAGCAACAGCTCGTTGACGAGCTGGTGCAGCGGTTCGCTCACATCCGCCTTCGCCAGGAACAGGCGCACGCCGTGCAGGAACGTGCGCGTGATCGTTTCGTGATAGCCCTCGCTGTCGCTGTTCACGCCCCCGACGCTCTCGTTGTAGCGGCGGATGATGTCCGGAAGCTCTCTGTCGAGATCCACGTCGGGGCGTTTCAGAAGCAGGTAGGTCGTCGCCGCGAGATGGGCTTCGTGAGTCCACTCGGCGCGCGGCAGCGTTCGGGCGAGCAAGCCTTCGCCGAGATGCTCGATCTCGGCGTCGGATTTGAACGGTCGCGGGCGGTGTTCGGTCATCGATCGGGTCCTCGTGAGGCCCGATCGGCGACCGGGCTATGCAGCGGTGGGTTGGTTCTGGGTCTGCTGCGCTTGTTGTTGCGGGCGCTGCGGCGCGGCCTGGCGGACGCCTTCGTCCACCTGGTCCGCGAATTGCGCGAAATTCTCGACGAACAGGTCGACGAGCTTCGCGGCCATCGCGTCATATTCGGCCGGATCGCTCCAGGTGCTCCGCGGATCGAGCAGTTCCGTGCAGCCCGCCAGCTCGACCGGAACCTCGAAGCCGAAATTGGGGTCCTTGCGGAACTGGGCGTTCTTCAAGCTCCCATCGAGAGCGGCGTTGAGCAGCGCGCGCGTGGCCTTGATCGGCATGCGCTTGCCGACTCCATACTTGCCGCCAGTCCAGCCGGTGTTGACCAGCCAGCAGTCGACGCTGCCCTCGGCGATGCGCTTCTTGAGCAGGTTTCCGTAGATCGACGGGTGACGCGGCATGAACGGGGCGCCGAAGCAGGTCGAGAATGTCGCCTGCGGTTCTGTCACGCCGATCTCGGTGCCCGCGACCTTGGCGGTATAGCCCGAGAGGAAGTGGTACATCGCCTGCTCGGGCGTCAGCTTTGCGATCGGCGGGAGGACGCCGAAGGCATCAGCCGTCAGCATGACGACGTTCTTCGGCAGGGGGCCGATGTTCGCTTCGGACGAATTCGGGATGAAGTCGATCGGATAAGCGCCGCGGCTGTTCTCGGCGAAGGTCGCATCGTCGAGATCGAGCTCGCGGGTCTCCGGATCGACCACGACATTCTCGAGGACCGTGCCAAAACGCTTCGTCGTCGCGTAGATTTCCGGCTCGGACTCCGCCGACAGCCGGATCATCTTGGCGTAGCAGCCGCCTTCGAAGTTGAAGACCGCGGTGTCCGACCAGCCATGCTCGTCGTCGCCGATCAAGGTCCGGTTCGGGTCTGCCGACAGGGTCGTCTTGCCGGTGCCGCTGAGCCCGAAAAAGATCGCCGTGTCGCCGTCGCTGCCGATGTTCGCCGAGCAGTGCATCGGCATGATGCCCTTTTCGGGTAGGAGGAAGTTGAGGAGGCCGAAGACCGACTTCTTCATCTCGCCGGCATAGGACGTCCCGCCGATCAGGATCAGCTTCTTCGAGAAATTGACAGCGACCACCGTCTCCGAACGGCTGCCATGACGCTCCGGATCGGCCCGGAAGCTCGGCAGGTCGATGATAGTATATTCGGGGTCGAAGCCCGGCAGCTCATCCGCTTCGGGACGCACCAGCAGAGTGCGGATGAATAGATTGTGCCAGGCCAGCTCGTTGATAACGCGGACGCGCACGCGATGCTCGGGCTGCGAGCCGCCGTAGAGGTCGGCCACATAGAGCTGGTCCTTGGATCCCAGCGCCTGGAGGAAATCCTCGTGGAGGCGATCGAATGCCGCGGGGTCCATCGGCTTGTTGCCGTCGTTCCACCAAATGACGTTCTCGGTGAGAGCGTCCTTGACCGTAAACTTGTCCTTCGCGCTTCGGCCGGTGTGCTTGCCGGTTCGGACGACCAGGGGCCCATCCTTGGCGAGCAGGCCTTCGCCGCGGCGAACGGCATGCTCCACCAGCGGCGCGGTGGTGAGGTTCCAGAAGATTTCGGCGCCGGTGGCGATGCCCTGGGCATCAAGCCCGCGCCGGGGAACGCGGTCGTTCACTGAAAGCTTCCCTTTCCAACATGTCAAAAGCGGCGACGGCCGGTGTCTGGCCTGCCGCCGCAATGCTCTGCAATATCACCGCCTATAGGCACGAAACGGTTGCGCGGTCAAAACGGTCTGGCGGCCATTCCACTCCTTGCAGCCGACGGGAACGCTAACATTTCGCTGGCGGAATTGGCGCTGTTTGTGCGACCTGCGTGCCGTGTCTAATCCCCTCATCTCGTTTCGCGAGAGGCATCGACAGAGCGGCGGATGAGTCAGGTAATCGCGCTGGTCGATGACGACCGCAACATCCTGACGTCGGTCTCGATCGCCCTCCAGCAGGAGGGGTTCGTGACTCGCGTCTATTCGGACCCGGTCGCTGCCCTGAAGGCGCTGGGCGACAATCCGCCCGATCTCGGCGTATTCGATATCAAGATGCCCAACCTCGACGGCATGGAGCTGCTGCGCCGCCTTCGCGAGTTCAGCTCGATGCCGGTCATCTTCCTCACGTCCAAGGACGACGAGCTCGACGAGGCGCTGGGCCTCGCAATGGGCGCCGACGATTATATCGCGAAGCCCTTCTCGCAGCGCCTCCTGATCGCCCGCATCCGCGCGATCCTGCGCCGCCAGGACCTCGAGCGCGGCGAGGCAACGGCCAATTCGGCGGAGCCCGAGCCGGCCGCGCTGGAACGCGGACGGCTGATGATGGACCCCGCGCGCCACAAGGTCCGCTGGGACGGCAAGGACGTCAGCCTGACGGTCACCGAGTTCCTCATCCTGGAAGCGCTGGCGCAGCGGCCGGGCGTCGTGAAGACGCGTAACCAGCTTCTGGACGTCGCCTATAGCGACGACGTCTATGTCGACGACCGCACGATCGACAGCCACATCAAGCGTATCCGGCGCAAGTTCCGGAGCGCCGATCCCGAGTTCGATGCAATCGAGACCCTCTATGGCGTCGGTTACAGATTCGACGAATAGGATTGCGGCCGCCGACGCTCCGGAGCCGCCGCTGCGCTGGTCCGGGCGCTGGACGCTGACGCACCGGATCCTCGCGCTCAACCTGCTGACGCTACTTTTGGTGGCGCTGAGCACGCTCTATCTCGACGTGTTCCGTAACCGACTGAGCCGGGAACGAACCCATCAGACCCGCGTGCAGACGGCGACCGCGCTGGCCGCCATGGGCCACGTCCCACAGTCGGAATGGCCGGCCTTGCTTGCGACCGCATCCAAGGTCACGGGCGATCGCTACCGATTGTATGCGACGGACGGGCGGCTGGTCATCGACAGCTGGACCCTGACTGGCCCGACCTATCAGCTCAAGGACCCCAAGACAGAGAAATGGACGCAGGATATCGGCCGCGTTCTTGACCGCGGCTTCAACTTCCTCGTTGGCGCGCGGACGCTGGACGATTACACCGATCCGAAGGTGGATCGGCTCCAGGCCTGGCCCGAAGCGGTCAAGGCGAGGCAGCTGGGGCGTGCAACGAGCGAAGTCCGCAACGCTCCCGATCTCACCCCCGTCATCTCCTCGGCCGTCCCGTTCGAGCGCGGCGTCCTCCTCGCTACCGACAACGACCGCACCTTCACGAAGACCGTTCGCCGGCAACGCGCCCTGATCGTTGGCGCAATGGGCGTCGTGATCCTGATTTCGGTCCTGCTGTCGATGTTCATGGCGAGGACCATCGTCAGGCCGCTGCGCCGCCTCGCGCTCGCGGCGCACCGCGTTCGCCTCGGCCGCGCGCGCGAAGTGAATGTCCCTCGCCTTCCCAGGCGAAGCGACGAGATCGGTCTGCTTGCGCGCTCGGTGGCCGACATGAGCCAGTCGCTGAGACAGCGGATAGACAATATCGAGGCCTTCGCCGCGGACGTCACCCATGAGCTCAAGAACCCGCTCGCTTCGCTGCGCTCCGCCGTCGACGGACTCGACAGCGTCGAGGACCCGGAGCTCCGCCGCCGCCTGATGGCAATCGCCCGCGACGATGTTCGGCGCCTGGACCGCCTGATCAACGATATCGGCGAGGCGGCGCGGACCGACGCCGAGCTTGCCCGGGCAACCTTCGAAAGGGTCGATCTCGGCACTTTGATCGAGCAGCTCGTTTCGAGCTGGGAAACGCGCCGCGAGAAGGGCGATGCGCGAATCGCCTTCGCGCGGCCGCGCAAGGATACGGCGGTCGTCATGGGCAAGCCCGATCGCCTCGCCCGGGCCATCAACGCAATTCTCGACAATGCGGTAAGCTTCTCGCCGCCCGGCGGGCTCGTCGAAATTGCCGCGGCCCACGTCGGAGACGAAATCCGAATCCGCATCGATGACGAAGGTCCCGGCGTGCCGCCCGAGGCGCGCGAAGCAATCTTTAACCGCTTCCACTCAGTAAGGCCCGAGGGCGAGAATTTCGGCCGGCACTCCGGCCTCGGCCTTGCCATCGCCCAGGCCATTGTCAAAGGTCACGACGGGGAGATTGACGTGCACGACCGCGATGACGCCCCTTCGGGCGCCCGCTTCACCATCCGGCTTCCAGCAGCGGACCGCGAATGAGCCAGGTCGAAGGAGCCGGCCCTCGCATTTCGGCCGAAACGCTTCATGCGAGCACGGTGGCCAGCAGCGGCCGGGCGGTGTTGATCACCGGACCGTCCGGATCGGGCAAGTCGGACCTCGCGCTTCGCCTTCTCGACCGCGGCTTCACGCTCGTCAGCGACGACCAGACGATTGTGAAACGCAGCGGCGACCGGCTTGTCGCGACGGCGCCTGCGACCATTGCCGGCAAGCTTGAGATCAGGGGGATCGGTATCGTCGAGATGGAACGCGTCGACGAGGTTCCGGTGGCGCTGCTGGTCGAGCTCACCAGCGACATTCAGCGCCTGCCCGACGACAGCCGCTCGCGTCCGTTCCTGGGAGTCAGCATTCCGCTCATCTCGATTGACGCCATGACGGCATCGGCGCCGTCGAAGGTCGCGCTCGCGCTCGACCGCGTGGGCCTCAAGTTCTGATGACCCAGCGGCAGCGACGGCTGCCGCGCCTGCTGCTCGTCACCGGAATGTCGGGGGCGGGCAAGTCCCACGTGCTCGACACGCTCGAGGACATGGGCTGGGATGTCGTCGACAACTTGCCGGCCGACCTTCTCCAGGCCTTCGTGAACGGCGAAGACCAGTGCCGGACCGCCCCCGCGGCCATCGCCATGGACGCGCGCAGCCGCGGCTTCGATCCTCAGCATCTTCCCGACCTCATTCGCTCGGTCGAAGGTGTCGAGCCGGAAATCCTCTACCTTGATTGCTCTGGCACCGAGCTGATGCGTCGATACGACGAGACTCGGCGGCGTCATCCGCTCGCCCCGGACCGCCCCGCCGAGGATGGCATCGCGCGCGAGCGCCAGCTGACGATGCCGCTCCGGAATGCCGCCGACAGTGTTCTCGACACCACCGATCTCAGCCCCGCCGAGCTTCGCGACGAGCTCCAGCGCCGCTACGGAGGCGATTCCGACCAGCCGGTGCTGACGATTGCCTCGTTCGGCTTCGCACGCGGCATCTCGCGAACCGCCGACCTCGTCTTCGACATGCGCTTCCTTCCAAATCCCCACTGGGTGGACGAGCTTCGGCCGCTCGACGGCACCGACCCGCCCGTTCGTCACTATCTCGAGGCGGAGCCGGCCTGGGCCGAAGCGGTGGACCGCATCGAATCGCTTCTCATCGACTGGATTCCCCGCTACTGGGCCGCGGGCAAAAGTTACGTGACCGTCGCGTTCGGATGTACGGGAGGGCGGCACCGCTCGGTTGCCTCGGCAGTCGAAATGGCCGAACGGTTGCGTCGCGCCGGATTTGCTCCGAATGTCCGTCACCGTGACCTCGCCTCCCCCCAGAGCGACACGATCGAACGGCATCCCGGGCGCGCTTCGGCAAGCGAGGGTGAGGACGAGTTGAATCGATGATTGGATTGGTGCTGGTGACCCACGGCCGGCTTGCGGCCGAGTTCATCACGGCGATGGAGCATGTCGTCGGACCGCAGGAAGCCATCGAGGCGATCTGCATCGGGCCTGACGACGACATGGAAGGCCGCCGCAAGGACATCGCCGAAGCGATCGCCAAAGCTGACCAGGGCAAGGGAGTGATCATCCTCACCGACCTGTTCGGCGGCACTCCGTCCAACCTCGCGATCAGCCTGATGAAGGGCGAGAATGTCGAGGTGATCGCAGGGGTGAACCTGCCGATGCTGATCCGCCTCGAAGGCGCCCGCAAGGTGATGCCGGTCCACGCCGCGGTCGCGGCCGCCCGGGAGGCCGGGCGCAAATATATCTCCGTCGCTTCCGAGATCCTCGGGGAAGCGGCCGCTTGACGGCGGTCAGCCGCGAGGTTCGGATCACGAACCAGCGCGGCCTCCATGCCAGGGCGAGCGCAAAGTTCGTCAATCTCGCCAGTGAGATCGACGCGAAAATCGACGTCGAAAAGGACGGGAACCGCGTTTGCGGAACTTCGATCATGGGCCTGATGATGCTGGGCGCCGCGATGGGCGACACCGTCGTCATTCATGTCGATGGCATGTACGCCGAAGAGGCGCTGGCGAAGCTCGTGGCGCTCGTCGAGGAGCGTTTCGGCGAAGAATAATGCCGCGCGAGATCACCGCCTTTTCCAACCCGGCAGTCAAGCTGCTCCGTTCGCTCCGCGACAAGAAGGCGCGGCGGGCCGAGGGGCTGTTCCTCGCCGAAGGTCTGCGCATCCTGACCGAGGCGCGCGACAGCGGGCGGCTGCCCGAGATCGTGGCCTTCTCGGCGGAAGGAGGGCGGCACCCGCTGGCCGCCGAGATCATCGCGGCGACCGAGGCCGCGGGAGGCGACGCGATCGAGACGAGCGCGGAGATACTCTCGAAGATGAGCGGCAAGGACAATCCCCAGATGCTGCTCGGCGCGTACCGGCAGCCGGCGACGTCGCTGGAGGACATCGATCGAGCCGCGGCGCCGCTGTGGATCGTCGCGCAGGCGCTGCGCGATCCCGGCAATATCGGGACCATCCTGAGGACCGGGGACGCCGTCGGCGCCGGCGGCCTGATCCTGGTCGACGATTGCGCCGACGCCTTTTCCGTAGAAGCCGTTCGAGCCTCGATGGGCGCGCTCTTCACGCAGGCGATCGCAACCGCGCGCTGGGAGGAGTTCGTGGCCTGGTTGCGCGGCGGCGAAGGCCAGCTCGTCGGGACAAGCCTCAAGGCTACGCACGATTATCTCAAGGCGGAATATCGCCAGCCCTGCTTCCTGCTCATCGGCAACGAGCAGCACGGCCTGCCGGCGGAATATGAGGCCGATTGCGACCTTCTCGTCAAAATTCCGATGGCCGGCCGCGCCGACAGCCTCAATGCGGCCATGGCCACCGCGGTGATGGCGTTCGCGATCAAGGCGAGCTGGCGCTGACGGAACCGCCGCGAGCGGCTACGGTTGTTCGCCCCATGAAACGCGTCGTCACTATCGCATTCGCGCTCGCCGCAAGCGCCTGTATGAAGGTGCCCGGTCCGCCCGCCCCGCCTTATCACGCGCTCGGCACCGAGCCCTTCTGGAACCTGCTGATCGACGAGCACGACATTACCTTCGTCCAGCCCGACGCCCAGCCGATCAAACAGCCGACGCCGAAGGTGATCATCGGGTTCGCCGGCGAAATCTACCAGACGCCGCGGATCAACGTGAACATCGTGCACGCGCAGTGCAGCGACGGAATGAGCGACCGCAGCTACCCGGACAAGGTCCAGGTCACGGTAGACGGCAAGCGCTTCGAGGGTTGCGGCGGTCTTTAGCGCCTATTCGGCGGCGATCTGCGGCAGATCGTCGTTCAACGGACCTGACGCGAGCTTGGTGAGCGGGCGCGGCGCAACCTCGACCATCGGCGGAATGTCGAGGCTCTTGGCACTCCCGGCGCCGAGCGTCTCGAAGCGCTTGGCCTGGGTCAAGACCTGGCTTTCGAAGCTTCCGACCATCTGGTTATAGGCGCTATTCGCGGTCGCGAGGTTCTTACCGACTCGCGTCATGTGCTCATTCATCGTCGCAAGACGGGAATGCAGCTCCTTGCCGAGATTGGCAATTTCTTCAGCCGCCTCGGCCAATCGCTCCTGCCGCCAGATGCTTGCTACCGTCTTGGCGATCGCGACGAGGTTGGTTGGGGTCGCAAGCAGGACGCGCCGTTCGAACGACCAGTCCCAGAGAGCCGGATCCTGTTCCAGCGCGGCGGCAAGGAAATGCTCGCCGGGGATATACATGATCACATAATCGGCGGAGTCGCCGAACTGCGCCCAATAGGCTTTCGAGCCAAGTTGCTGGGCATGATTGCGTATCGAAGCGACGTGCGCTCGAAAACAGGCTTCGCGCTTCTCATCGTCGACCTCTTCGCAGGCATCGAGATAGGCATTCAACGAGCATTTCGCATCGATCACCAAATTCCGCCCGCCCGGAAGGCGGACGATCACGTCGGGACGCAGCCGACCGTCGTTGGTTTCCACCGAGACCTCGGTCTCGAAATCGACATGCTCGCTGAGGCCGGCCTGCTCAAGCACGTTCCTGAGGCTCTGCTCGCCCCAGCGGCCCCGCGCCTTGGGTGAAGCACGCAGCGCGTTCACGAGACTGCGCGTCTCGTCGCGAACCTGCCCCTGACCAGTTCGCACCAGCTCGACCGCTTCGCGAAGGCCTGCGTAGTGATCCACGCGCTCCTTCTCGATGGTCTGGAGCTTCTCCTGATAGGTCTTAAGCAAGGTCTCGACCGGAGACACGGCCTGTGTGAATTTCTCTCCCGCCTGGTCCAGGAAGCTTTTGCGCGCATCGCCCAGCAGCTTGTTCGCGATCTCGTGAAACTGTGCTGACAGGCTTTCCTTCGCGTCTTTCAGCGACGTCAGCTGTTGCTGGAAGCCTTTCTCGCGCTCGTCTTGCGTGGCCCGCAGCGCTGCGAGCTCGTTCGAAGCGCCGCGGTTGGCGTCGCGTTCCTTCACCACCTCATCCAGCTGCAAACGAAGGGTCTCGACCGTTTGCTTTGCGCCGGCGGTCTCACGACCGGCCCAAAGCCAGCCGATGACTGCCCCGATGATCAGGCCCAACAGGATGAAAGCGACAATCTCCATTCCATTTCCCTCGCGGAACAGAATGGGAACATTATAGCCGAAGGACGACGCCGCTCAAGGGGAACGCTATTCCCTGTCCACAGGTTTGTGAAAATGAGGAGAAAATCATGTCCATCCGAAAGATGATCGCCCTTCACCCCGACGTGCAGGGCCACATCAACCAGCCGCTCGGCGATGCCGCGCATCATCTCATGTATTGCGCGCGGATGTGCCTCAGCTGCGCGGATGCCTGCGCGGCCGAGAAGATGGACATGCGCCAGTGCATTCGGACGTGCTTCGACTGCTCGGACGTGTGCGACGCAACGGGCAAACTCGCTGCTCGCCGGACCGGATCGAATGAGCAGGTGCTGCGCGAAATGCTAGAGCTGTGCGCGCGGGTCTGCGACGAATGCGCTGCGGAATGCGAGAGGCACGATCACGAGCATTGCAAGCTGTGCGCACAGATGTGCCGCGAATGCGCGGCGGATTGCCGCGTCGCGGCGGAGTCGATCGGCGGTTAAGCCGCCTTAAGTGCGTTTTCTTTCCGCCACTTGGCGAGCTTCTTTAGCACCATGTCGCGTTTCAGGCGCGAGAGGTGGTCGATGAACAGCACGCCGTTCAAATGGTCCATCTCGTGCTGCAGGCAGACGGCGAGCAGGCCGTCGATCTCTTCTTCGTAGCTCTTGCCCTCGACATCCTGCCAGCGCGCGCGGATGCGGTCGGGGCGCATCACCTCGGCATATTGCTCGGGGACCGAGAGGCAGCCCTCGGTGTAAGGCACCTCGGTTTCGGAGTGCCACAAGACCTCGGGGTTGATGAAGACCTTGGGGTCGCGCACGATTGGGCTCTCCGGATCCTCGGGGTCCTTCGGATCCTGGAGGTCGATGACCAGCAGGCGGATGGGCTCTCCGACCTGCACCGCGGCGAGGCCGATGCCAGGCGCGTCGTACATCGTCTCGAACATGTCCGCGACGAGCGTCTTCAGCGCGTCGTCGAACGTCTCCACCGGCTTCGAAATCTGGCGGAGGACGGCGTCGGGCGTCTCAAAGATGCGGCGAATGGCCATGAGTTGGATTTAGTCTTTCAATTGAGGGGGTTCAAGCAACGGGACGGCGCGCCCTGAGCGCCTGGGCGAGCGTTCCTTCGTCGAGATAGTCGAGCTCGCCACCGACGGGAAGGCCGTGCGCCAACTGGCTGAGTTGGATAGGAAATCCTTCAAGCCGCTCGGCCAGATAATGGGCCGTGGTCTGGCCCTCGAGCGTGGCGTTCATCGCCAGCACGACCTCGTCGATGCCGCCCTCGGAGACGCGCCGGACCAGGCGGTCGATGGTGAGGTCGTCCGGCCCGACGCCCTCCAGCGCCGAGAGCCGTCCGCCGAGGACGTGATAGCGCCCGGGGAAGAGCCGCGAGCGGTCCAGCGCCCACAGGTCGGCCACCTCCTCGACCACGCACAGCATCTTCTCGTCGCGGCGCGGGTCCCGGCAGATCGAGCATGGGTCGGAGGTGTCGACATTGCCGCAGGTCGAGCAGGTCGAGAGCTTGTCGGCGACGTTCTGCAGTGCGGAAAGCAAGGGTTCCAGCGTCGTCTGCCTCTTCTTCATGAGATGAAGCACCGCACGCCGCGCCGACCGCGGCCCCAGCCCCGGTAGCCGGGCGAGCGCCTGGCTCAATGCCTCGATTTCCTGACTTGCCACTCTGCCGGCCGAGGTAGGCAATTCCGCGCGCTTTCGCCATAGGGCCGCGATGCGCATCGTCTTCATGGGATCGCCGGACTTCGCGGTGCCGAGCCTCAACGCGCTCGTGGAGGCGGGGCATGAGATGGCCGCGGCCTATGCGCAGCCCCCGCGCCCGGCAGGGCGTGGCAAGGCGGCGCGCAAGACCGCGGTGCATGCGCGGGCCGAGGAGCTCGGGATCGAGGTCCGGACACCGCGCACGCTGCGCGATCCCGAAGAGCAAGGGAAGTTCCGGGCGCTGGATGCCGATCTCGCCGTGGTCGCCGCCTACGGGCTGATCCTGCCAAAGCCGATCCTCGAGGCGCCGAAAGGCGGCTGCATAAACGTGCACGCGTCGCTGCTTCCCCGCTGGCGCGGCGCGGCGCCGATCCAGCGCGCGATCCTCGCCGGCGACGAGGTCAGCGGGGTCACGATCATGCGAATGGACGAAGGGCTCGACACAGGGCCGATGCTGCTCAAGCGCGAACTCGACATTCGCGGCAAGAGTGCGGGGCAAGTCACGGAGGAAATTGCAAATCTCGGCGCCGCTGCGCTGGCGGAGTGGCTCACCCATCCGACTCCGGCCGAGCCGCAGCCGAGCGAAGGTGCGACCTATGCGAGCAAGATCGACAAGGCCGAGGCGCGGATCGACTGGTCGCGGGGTGCCGAGGACGTCGAGCGGCAGGTGCGCGCTTTCAATCCCGTCCCAGGCGCGTGGTTCGAGGTCGAGGGCGAGCGCATCAAGCTGATCGAGGCGGCTGTGGGCAAAGATGCTTCCGGCCAACCCGGCGAGGTGCTCGACGATTGCCTGAACATCGCCTGCGGCTCCGGCTACGTCCGCGCGCTGAAAGTCCAGCGCGCCGGACGCGGGCCGATGACCGCGGGTGAGTTGCTGCGGGGTTTCGCGATCCCGAAGGGCGCGATCCTCAAGTGACCCGCTGGCGGCTGACGATCGAATATGACGGCGGGCCGTTCATGGGCTGGCAGCGGCAGGAGCACGGCCCGTCGGTCCAGCAGGCGCTCGAAGAAGCGCTTCAGCGGATGACGGGAGAGCAGGCGGCGTTCACCGCCGCTGGGCGGACGGACGCGGGCGTCCACGCGCTGGCGATGTCGGCGCATGTTGACGTCATGAAGTCGCTCACGCCGCAACGGCTGAGAGAGGGATTGAACGCGCTGGTGCGACCCCGGCCGATTTCGGTGCTCGATGTCGCGGGAGTCCCTGATGACTGGCATGCGCGCTTTTCATGCGTGGGACGGCGTTACCTCTACCGAATCCTGGCGAGGCGGGCGCCGCCTGCCCTCGATGCCGGCCGCGTGTGGCACATCGCTGTGCCGCTCGACGTGGGCGCGATGCGGGAAGGTGCGGCGCCCCTGATCGGCCGCCATGACTTTACGACCTTCCGCTCCGCGCAATGCCAGTCGGACAGCCCGGTGAAGACGCTCGATAAACTGGCTGTCGCGCAAGTCGGAGAGGAAATCCACGTGACCGCCGCCGCGCGGAGCTTTCTCCACCACCAGGTGCGGTCGATGGTCGGGTGCCTGGCGATGGTCGGGCGAGGCCAATGGCAGCCGGACGACATGTGCAAGGCGCTGGAGGCACGCGACCGGGCGGCGCTCGGCTTCAACGCGCCACCGCACGGGCTCTATTTCGTCGAGGCGATCTATCCCTAGCCGCTACTCGGCCGCCAGGACCTCGAACTCCATCGCGGCGAGATATTTCTCGGCGTCGAGCGCGGCCATGCAGCCGGTGCCCGCCGCGGTCACGGCCTGGCGATAAACCTTGTCCATCACGTCGCCGCAGGCGAACACGCCCGGCACGTTGGTCTTGGTCGTCCCGACCTCGACCTTGATGTAATTGTCAGCGTCTAGATCGAGCTGGCCCTTGAACAGCTCGGTCGCTGGCTCATGGCCGATGGCGACGAACGCGCCTTCCACCTCGACCCGGCTTGTCTCGCCGCTGCGCTTGTTGCGAATGTCGAGCCCGACCAGCGCCTCGGGATCGCCGCCGCCGACGAACTCAACCACCTCGCTGTCCCAGATCACGTTGATCTTCTCGTTGGCGAACAGGCGGTCCTGGAGGATCTTCTCGGCGCGGAGCGAATCGCGGCGGTGGATCAAGGTCACATCGTGGCTGTGGTTGGTGAGGTAGAGCGCTTCCTCGACCGCGGTGTTGCCGCCGCCGATCACCGCCACCTTCTTGCCGCGGTAGAAGAAGCCGTCGCAGGTCGCGCAGGCCGAGGCGCC
>Ga0207657_10005216_pt1 | contig 13609 bp, 8 predicted proteins | sample KBSC33metaG_FD_184316 | JGI IMG/M metagenome (GOLD analysis project Ga0207657, IMG submission 184316) | Corn rhizosphere microbial communities from Kellogg Biological Station, Michigan, USA - KBS C3-3 metaG (SPAdes) (version 2) | ecosystem: Host-associated > Plants > Roots > Rhizosphere > Soil ... | reverse complement strand
CGGCCAGTTTACGGGCTGAGGGCTGCGTCTCGTGCATGGCGGCGGCCCATAACAGCGCCGCGACCGGAAGTCCTCCGCCTGCAGAAAATACTGCCCACGCAGGCGCAAAATTGTAGTTGAGCCGCGAACCTGCTGCTCAGCAGGATGGGATCGAGTGCGGGGAACGAGGAATGGGTTCGACCAAGGTGCGCCTGATGACGGCGGCGGCTGCGTGCGCGTGGGCGACGTCGGCCATTGCCGCTGCCGGGGCCGAACAAGCGGCTGGGCAGAGGCACGAGCGGCCGCCGATCATCGTGATTGGCGAGCAGCAGGACAACACGCCCGAAAAGCTCGACCATATCCTGCCGGAGGTCGACGGAACCAGGATTACCGTCACCAAGAAGACCAGCGTGACCAAGCTGGACCAGGTGCCGACGATCGTCGCCAATGATCAGCGCGAGCTTTTTGCCCGCACGCCGGGGCTGTTCGTGTCAGAGCAGCAGACGCCGACGCAATTCAACCTGAGCTATCGCGGCCTCGGCAATCCGCAGGAGGGGGAATATGTGCTCGTTCTTCAGGACGGGCTGCCGATCTCGACCGACTGGATCGGCTTTCCGACAGTCTATTACATGCCGCTGCCGCAGTCGCTTTCAGAAGTGCAGCTGATCCGCGGCGGCTCGAGCTTGCTCTATGGCCCTAACCCGGCTCCGGTCGTGAACCTTGTTTCGAAGCGGCCTGCGGCCAACCAGCCGCTCGGTGGCTACAGCGAAAACGTGCTCGGCAGCGACCGGCTGTTCTCGAGCTACAACATGATCCAGGGTTCCGCCGGACCGCTGTCGGCGCGGGCGAACCTCGGTTTCGTCCGCAGCCATGGACAGCGGGCGAACGGCGGTTCGCGCGTGCGGCAGGGCGATGTCTATCTCGCCTATCGGCCGGCAAAGGACAGCCTCTGGTTCGTCGACTTCCACGACCATGACGCTGCGTCGGGCGACCCCGGCAAGCTCAGCTTTCCGCAATATGTCGCCGACGCGGACCAATCGCCGACGCCGTTCAATCGCGACTGGGTGCAGCGGACATCGATCGTTTTCGGCAATGAAAGCGATCTCGGCGACGGCTGGCGGGTGGAGGCCAAGCTTTGGGCGGCCTGGCAGGACCTTTATCAGCGCTCGGCCGCCGCCGGTGCCCATCCCGCCTCAACGACGCTCGTCGACGAGCGCTTCAGAAGCAAGGGCGCCGACATCCGCTTCCGCAAGCGGTGGGGCAGGGGCAATGCCCTGACCTTCGGCACGGTGCTCTACCATGACGATGCGCCGTTCCGGCAGTGGACGAGCACCGATATATTCGCGGCGCGCGGCACGCACAGCGGCACTCCGCGGCTCGATCAGGCGCGGGACGACTGGTACGGCGCCGTCTTCGCCGAAAATGTGTTCCGGCTGCCGGGCCGCTGGCACATCGTGCCGTCCTTCCGCCTCGAGCATGAGAAAATTCGCATCGACGAGAGCGTGCGGCCGCCGAACCTCGTCCGGCCGCTGATCCACCAGTCGGCGAGCCGCACCATCCCCATGTTTGGGCTTGGGGCGGGCTTCGACTTCGGCGATCAGAACGAGACCTATTTCACCGTCAGCCAAGGCTATCGGCCGGTTCGCTTCTTCGACGTTGCTTCGCCCTTCTCGAACGTCAGCCCCGGCGGGGTACCGGCCGTTTCCAAATCGCTGTCGTGGGAGGCCGGGGTTCACGGCACGCCCGTCACAGGCCTGTTCTACGATGCGAGCCTGTTCTGGATCGACTTCAAGAACCGCATCGAGACGATCGTCATTTCACCCGTCGAATCCGTATTCCAGAACAGCGGCGATACCCGGCACCGCGGCTTCGAGGGCGAGGTCTCCTACGATTTCCTCGCGGGCCGCCGTGACGGACTCCACCTCATCGCCTTCGGCAATGTCAGTCTGCTCGACGCGCGGTTCACCAGCAGCAACCTCGCGAACCGCGTCGGCAACCGGCCTGCCTTCGCGCCGACCGTCACCGCGAAATACGGCGTGACGCTTCGCCGCGACGGCGGCTTCAAGCTCAGCCTGACCGGCACGAGCGTGAGCAGCCAATATTTCCAGGATTCGGACCTGCCCGTGGGTTCACCGGCAAGCAGCAACTATGTTCCCGCGAAGGTGCCCGCCTACAGTCTGTTCGACCTTGCCGGAGATTGGCAGCTCACGCGCGATATCCGGCTCCTCGGCGGGATCTCCAACCTCTTGAATAAGAAGTACTATAACCGCGTCTTCCAGAACGGGATCGAGCCGGGCGCCCGGCGCAAGGTCTACGCCGGCATCGCGGTCGGTCTCTGACCCCGCCGGTCTAGCTGCAGATCGTCGGAGTCGCCGGCCCTTGCTGGTCCGAGTAGCAGTTGCCGTTCGCAGCATCGGCCCGGTTGGCGGTCCGCATGCCGACCGCCAGAGCCACGGCGAGACCGATGATCAGTGCGAACGCGATCGCCTTCACACGCATGGCGTTACCCCTATCGCCGGCGAAAAAATGCCCGCCGGCTCATTAAGCGCTAACATTTAAGTCGCAGTAAAAGAAGGAGAGTTCGCATCGGACGGGCTCATCCGCATCAGTCGATCCGCGCAAAATCGCGCGCTGTGGCATTCGGGTCACGCATTGCGGAGCAGGTGCGCGCCGTTAGGGTCGATCGAATGATCCGCCGCCTGAGCCTTGCTGCCCTTGCGATGGCCCTCGTTTGGTCGGGTCAATCGGCGGAGGCGCAGCCGGCGCGCGCCTCGCTCCATGCGCTGCCGAGCGGGGTCGAAGCGAGCAATGGCGCCGGCGCGCGAATCCGTGTCGAGGCGCTGACCGATTCGATCCTCCGCGTCCGCATCGCCGCCGGCCGTGACTGGCCCGAGGACGCAAGCTGGGCCGTGCCGCCCGCGGTGCGGCATCAGCACGCGCCAGTCCAGCCGCTGCCCGACGGATTCCGCACTGCAGCGCTGCAGGTCCACCTGATCCCGTCGACGATGTCGCTGACGGTTACTGACGCACAAGGCCGCGAGCTCGTCAGCGATGCGTTCGACCCGGTGACGATCAGCGCCAACGGCTTCTCGCTCAAGAAGCTGCTTCGACCGGGCGAGCACATCTACGGCCTCGGGGACAAGACCGGCAATTTCGATCGCCGCGGCGAAAGCTTCGTCAACTGGAACACCGACGCTTACGGTTTCCAGCGCGACACCGACCCGATCTACAAATCGATTCCCTTTTACATCGCGACCGGCGCCGAGGGCGGCGCCTACGGCCTCTTCCTCGACAATACGTGGCGCAGCTGGTTCGATTTCGGCCATCGTGACGACGTGACCATCGAAATCGGCGCCTACAGCGGCCCCATCGATTATTATGTGATTGCCGGAGCTACCGTCCGCGATGTCGTCCGCCGCTATACCGACCTCACGGGCAAGGCGCCGCTGCCGCCGCGGTGGGCGCTCGGCTATCAGCAGTCGCGCTACAGCTACATGACCGCCGACGAGGTCCGCTCGATCGCCGCACGGCTGAGGAAGGACCGGATTCCGTCGGACGTGATCTGGCTCGACATCGATTATCAGGACCGCAACCGGCCGTTCACGACCAATCCCAAGACCTTCCCCGATTTGAGAAAGCTGGCGACCGACGTGGGGACGGAGGGGTTCAGGCTGGTCGCAATCACCGACCTTCACATCGCCTATGCGCCGAACCAGGGCTACGCGCCTTACGACAGCGGCGTTGCCGGGGACCATTTCGTCAAGGACCTGGCCGGCAAGCTCTACGTCGCTCCAGTGTGGCCGGGACCGTCGGTGTTCCCGGAGTTCACCCAGGCTCGGACACGCGCCTGGTGGGGGTCGCTGTACAAGGACTTCGTCGCGGACGGGATCGCCGGCTTCTGGAACGACATGAACGAGCCGGCCGTGTTCGACACCCCGACCAAGACCATGTCCTACGGCGTCCGGCACCGCATCGACAGTGACGATTTTGCGCCGCGGATCGCAGGCCATGCCGAGGTTCACAACGTCTATGGAATGGAGAACAGCCGGGCGACGCATGACGGACTGCTGAGCCTCAGGCCCAATATCCGGCCGTTCGTGATGACCCGCGCGAGCTATGCGGGCGGGCAGCGCTACGCCGTCACGTGGACCGGCGACAACAGCTCGACCTGGGATCATCTGAAGCTCGCGGTCCAGCAGATGCTGAGCCTCGGCCTTTCGGGCTTTGCATATAGCGGCGCCGACATTCCAGGTTTCACCGGCGGCGCCTCGCCCGAGCTTGCGACCCGATGGTTCGAAATCGGTGCGTTCACACCGGTGTTCCGCGGCCATTCGGCCAAGGACACGCCGCGCGCCGAGCCGTGGGCCGACGGCCCCGCCCACCTCGCGATCCGCCGGCGCTTCATCGAGGAGCGCTATCGGCTGCTTCCCTATTTCTATGCTGTTGCGGAGGAGAGCGCGCGGACCGGCGACCCGTTGATGCGGCCGACTTTCTACGATTACCCGGCCATGGCTTCGGCGCCCTGTGATCAGGCGATGGCTTTCACCATCGGATCGGACCTGCTGGTCGCCGCATCGCCGAAGCCGGACTCGCCGAAGCCCTACGACATCTGCCTGCCGGCGAAGGGCTGGTACGATTATTGGACCGGACGTGCGCTTGCTGCCGAGAAGGTCAACGAAACGCCGAAGCTCGCGCGGCTGCCGGTGTTCGTCAGGCCCGGGGCAATCCTGGCCAAGCAGGTACTGGTGCAGAGCACCAGCGAAATACCCAAGGGTCCGCTCCAGCTCGAGGTCTATCCTGGCGACGATTGCCGCGGGGAGATCTACCTTGACGACGGCGCCAGCATCCGAGGACCGAGCCTGCGACAGCAGGTCAGATGCACAGCCGCCGCCTCAGGCATCACTCTCCATTTCGGCCCACGCGAGGGCACCTACACGCCGTGGTGGCATTCGATCGCGGTGACCGTCCACGGTGCAAAGCCGGTGACGAAAGTCATCCCCGACCAGCCACGCGCAGCGACCATCGCGATCAGATGACAGCACGTCCGTCGAAGCCCCGGCTGCTGCTGTTCGCCTTCGGGGACTTCGCGTTCAATCTCTACTGGCAGAGCATCATGCTCTTCCTGCTGTTCTATTACACCGATGCGCTCAGCCTGCCGATCGCGGTGGCCGCCACGACATACATGGTCGCGTCGATCTGGGATGGGATCGCCAATTTCGTCGCGGGGCTGCTGGTGGACCGCGAGCACGACCGCTTCCGATACGGCCCGCTTCTTGCCGCCGGCGCAGTGCCGCTCGGCCTGAGCTTCGTCATCACCTATTTTCCGCCGCCGTTCTCCGGCGCATGGGCCGTGGGCATCGTCTTTGTCGCTCATCTGCTGTTTCGCACCTTCTACGCAGGCGTGAACGTGCCCTATCTGGCGATGACGGCGCGCATCAGCGCCGATCCGGGCGATCGCGCCTTCGTCGCCGGCATGCGGATGATGTTTGGAACGGCAGCGGCGGTCATTGTCGCGCTGGGCACAGTACCGCTCGGGCGCTGGCTCACCGGTTCGGGCGCGGCCCAGGCCTATTTCGGCGCCGCGGTGCTGTTCGCCGCCGTTGGCGCCGCAATCCTCCTGCTCGTGGGAGCAACATACCGCGAAGCCGCCGAGCCGCGTCGTCCGGTCCCGGGCAGCGTCAGGGCCGCGCTCATCAGTCTCGCGCGCAACAACGCCTTCGTCGCGCTCAACGCGGCGATGATGGCGGTCATCGTCGCCATGACCGTGCTCAGCAAGTCGGTCCTCTATTATTTCAAATATCTGCTCGCCGTGCCGCACGCCGGAGAGATCGCGCTCGCCTGGATGGGCCTGGTCGGCGGGATCGCCATCCCGTTGTGGATGCTGCTCGGCCGATTCGTGGGCTTGCGCGCCTTGTGGCTGATCGCCCTTGGCCTTGGGATCGCGGGCCTCCTTGTGTTTGCGGCCGTGCCGCTGAGCGGCATCCGCGCCATGCAGCTGTTCCTGGTCGGCATGCAGATCATGGCCGTGGGTATCTATTTCGTGTTTTGGGCGATGCTGCCCAACACGATTGAATATGGCGAGCGGACAACGGGGCTTCATGTCGAAGGCGCCGTGTTCGGCCTGGCAGCCCTGCTGCAGCGGATCGCAATCGGAATTGCGACGGGGATCCTCGGCTGGGGCTTCGAATCGGCCGGCTATGTCGCCAATGTGAAGCAGAGCGCGGAAACGCTCGAGCGCATGCGCGAAACGATCGCGATCGCCCCGCTGGCGTTCCTCGCGCTCTCCTTCGTCGCAATGGCGCTCAATCCGCTCGGCCGGGAGCGCCGCCGCTCAGGCGACCAGGTCGAAGCTCCCGTGGACGCCGTCGCTTTCCGCTGACGGCGCGACCCACACGTCGAACGTGCCCGGCTCGGTGATCCAGCGTCCATTGGGTCCGATGAATGCGAGGTCGCTCGGCCGGAGGGTGAAGCGGACGATCTCCGACTGACCCGGCGCAAGCGCGATCTTGCGGAAAGCCTTGAGCTCGCGGACGGGCTGGGTGATGCTCGCGACGCGGTCGTGGATGTAGAGCTGGGCCACTTCTTCGGCCGCGCGCGATCCGCGGTTGGTGATCGTTGCCGCGACCTCAATAGTGCCGTTCATCGGCAGGGTAGGGGCGCTCAGCCTCAACCCTGAATATTCAATCCGCCCGTAGGTGAGGCCGTGACCGAACGGATAAAGCGCCGCGTTCGGGATGCCGCGGAAGTGCGCCTTGTAAGGCTGCAGCTCGCCCGGCGGGTTCGGTCGGCCGGTGGGCTTATGCGCGTAATAATAAGGTTCCTGGCCGGAGCGCAGCGGGAAGCTCGCCGGCAGCCGGCCCGACGGGCTGTGGGCGCCGAACAGCACATCCGCGATTGCATCCCCGGTCTCGGTTCCGAGGAACCAGGTGGCGAGGATCGCCTGCGCATTGGCGATCGCCCCCTCGAGCGCCAGCGCGCGGCCGTGCTTGAGGACGACGACGACCGGTTTTCCCGTTGCCGCCACCGCTTCGGCGAGCTGCTGCTGGGGAGGAGGTACGATGATTTCGGTGCGTGACTGGGCTTCGCCGGACATGTTCGCACCTTCGCCGATGGCGAGAATGACCACGTCCGCCTGCCGCGCCGCCGCAATCGCCTGATCGATTCCGCCGGCGAGCGGCTCCTCGACGCCCGATCCCTGAACGACAATCAGCGCGCTTTTGTCGGCGAGCGCACCACGAATGCCGGTCGCGAGATCGACCGCTTTCGCGTCGTCGCCGTACACGACCCACGGCCCGACGAGATCGTGGGGTCCGGCCGCGAACGGACCGATCAGCGCGATGCGCTTGCCGCTGCGGGGCAGGGGCAGCAGCTCGCCTTCATTCTTGAGCAGGACGATCGCCTTGCGGCCGGCCTCGCGCGCCAGCGCCCGCGTCTGCGGCAGCATCGAGCGCGCGGTCTCGCGTTTGACGTCGATCCGGCGAAACGGATTGTCGAACAGTCCGAGCATCGCCTTGAGCGCGAGCACGCGCCGAACCGATTCGTCGAGCTTCGCCTGAGGTACTTCGCCGCTGCGCACCAGTGAGGGCAGGTGCTGGCGATAGAGCCCGCTTTGCATGCTCATGTCGACGCCCGCGAGGAAGGCGAGTCTGGCGGCATCGCGCCCGTCCTTGGCAAAGCCGCCGGCGATCATTTCCTCGTCGCCAGTGTAGTCGGAGACGACGAAGCCCTGGAAACTCCATTCGCGGCGCAACAGGTCGGTCATCAGCCAGTGATTGCCGGTCGAGGGCACACCGTTGATCTCGTTGAACGAGGCCATGGCCGAGAGCGCGCCGGCGTCAAACCCCGCTTTGTAGGTCCTCAAGTAGACCTCACGGAGCCGCCGATCGGAGATGTCGACGACATTGTAGTCGAGCCCGGACTCGGCCGCGCCGTAGGCCGCGAAATGCTTGATGCACGAAAGCAGATGCTCGTTCGATTTCAGGTCCGCGCCCTGGAAGCCGCGCACGCGCGCCGCTGCGAACAGGCTGCCGAGATACGGGTCCTCGCCGCCGCCCTCGACTCCGCGCCCCCAGCGCTGGTCGCGGGCGACATCGACCATCGGCGAAAAGGTCCAGTCGATTCCGGCGCCGGAGGCCTCGAACGCAGCGGCCTCAGCGGTACGGCGGGCGAGATCGGGTTCAAAGCTTGCGACTTCGGCAAGGGGGACCGGGAAGATCGTTCGATGGCCATGGATGATGTCCGCGGCGAAGATCAGCGGGATCTTCATTCGTGACTCTTTCACGGCCGCGGTCTGGAGGATTTGCGCCATGCGCGCGCCGTTGCCGTTGAACACTCCGGTCAGGAGTCCCTGGCGCGCTTCGTTGACCTGCTGCTGAAAATCGGAGCCATTCCCCGGCGGGTTGAGGCCGAGCGCAGCTCCGCCGCCCCAGGCCGAGGCCATGAGGCTGAGCTGGCCGGCTTTCTCCTCGAGCGTCATGCGGCGGATGAGATCGTCCACGAAGGCCGGGACGGTGACTTTGCCGACCGCCTGCAGGAGCGCGCGTGCCGGGCTTGCGAGCCACGCGGCGACAGCGCCTGCGCCCAGCATCGCCGCCCGGCGGGAAATGCGCGTGTCCAGCATGAACCTTCCCCTCCATCATGACCCGGCCACGCGGCAAGGTCCGGCCGCCATAGCACATTTGCGGCTGTGCTTGACGGCTAATGTAACCGGTTACATGACCGAGCGCAGAGGCATTTGCAATCAGCATGACGCGTGACTTTTCCCGGAATTGCTGCCGATAATGACTGCAATGCCTGAAGCGACCATCCGTGACGTGGCGCGACGCGCGCAATTGTCAGTCGCGACCGTGTCGCGCGCGCTCAACGGCTTCGAGAATGTCAGCGAGGCGGCGCGCGAGCGGATCGCCTTGGCGGTGAGCGAGCTCGGCTATGTGCCTCACGCCGGCGCGCGCAGCCTCAGCCTCGCGCGCAACAATGCGATCGGCGTCGTCCTGCCCGACCTCCACGGCGAATTCTTTTCGGAGATCGTGCGCGGCATGGACCGTGAGGCAAGCCGCCGCGGCTACCTCCTGCTGCTGTCGAACCTCCACGCGAAGAGCGAACAGGCGACCAAGGCGCTGCGCGCGATGCGCGGCCGCGTCGACGGGCTGCTGGTGATGGCACCCCATCTCGCCGAGCACGAGCTTGCCGCGGCTCTTCCGCCGGGTCTGCCGGCCGTGCTGATCAATACGCGTGGACAGGGCGGAGGCCATCCGGCGATCCATCTCGACAACGCCGCAGGGGCCACGGCCGTGATCGACCATTTCGCGGCACTCGGCCGCAAGCGCATCGTCCACATCGCCGGTCCCGCCGGAAACATCGACGCGCAGGAGCGCGCTGCAGCGGCGAGCGCAGCGGCGGCGAAGCAGGGGCTGCAGATCACCATGGTCGACGGCGATTTCGAGGAAGAGTCGGGCGCGGCCGCCATCGCGCGCATGCTCGAGAGCAACCAACCCTTCGACGCGATTTTCGCGGGCAACGACAATATGGCGATCGGCGCGCTCGAGGCGCTCCGCCGCACCGGCCTGCGCGTGCCGGAGGACGTCGCCGTCGCCGGCTTCGACGACATCCCGCTTGCCCGCCACCTCGGCATCACGACCGTGCGCGTCCGCATTGCCGAGCTTGGCGAACGTGCGCTGACGCGGCTGCTCGACGGCCTGGCGAAGGGAGACGTCGGCGGAGACGAGCTTCATGCGCCGGAGCTTGTCGTCCGCTCCACGACCGAGCCGGAAGCGCGCCTCTGATGCTGCTTGACCGCCGGCACGTTCTCAAGGGCTCGGCGCTGCTGCTCGCCGGATCAGCGATGCCGTGCAGGGCGGCGGCGGTGCTCCGGCCACCGCGCAACAACCTGCCGCCATTCTACGAACAGATCGAAAAGCGGACATTCGGCTATTTCTGGGACACGGCGAACCCGAAGAACGGGCTGGTGCCGGACCGCTGGCCGACGCCGAGCTTCTGCAGCATTGCGGCCGTCGGATTCGCGCTGCCGGCATATGCGGTCGGCGTAGAACGGGGCTGGTGCACGCGAGCGCAGGCGGCCGAACGGACGCTGACCACGCTGCGCTTCTTCTGGAACGCTCCTCAGGGGCCGCAGGAGAGCGGCGTCACCGGGTACAAGGGCTTCTTTTACCATTTCCTCGACATGCGGACGGGCGAACGCTTTCGCGACGTCGAGCTGTCGAGCGTCGACACGACGATCCTGCTCATGGGCGTCCTGTTCGCCGGCGAGTATTTCGCCGGCGCGACCGCGGCCGAGCGCGAAATCCGCGAATTAGCTCGGAAGCTGTACGAACGCGCCGACTGGAACTTCTTTCGCTCGGACGGTCGCGAACCGATCTCCATGGGGTGGCATCCGGGGCAGGGGCTCATTCCGGCCAACTGGGTTGGCTTTAACGAGGGCATGTTCGTCAACATCCTCGCGCTTGGATCGCCGACCCACCCCGGTCCTGCAGACCTGTGGCAGCAATGGACCGCGCCCTACGCGGATCGCTGGCGAGGGCAGGGGCCCACGCGGCGGATCGCCTTCGCGCCTTTGTTCGGCAGCCAGTACAGCCACATCTTCATCGATTTCCGCGGCATTCGCGATGCGGTGATGCGCCAGGCCGGGTTCGACTATTTCGAGAACAGCCGCCGCGAGACCTACGCGAACCGCGCCTATTGCATCCGCAATCCGATGAAGTGGCGCGGCTATTCGGACCGGATCTGGGGGCTGACGGCCTGCGACGGACCAGGCGACTACAAGCTCCCCTACAAGGGTGAGACGCGGCAATTCTTCGGCTATTCCGCGCGCGGGCCTGTCGATGAATTCGGCGGCGGCGACGACGGGACGATCGCACCGACCGCGGCGCTCGGATCGCTGCCCTTCGCGCCTGAGATCGTCGTTCCCGCCGCGCAAGCGCTGATGGCGCAGCCGCGGCTGTTTGGCCGTTACGGATTCCTCGACAGCTTCAATCCGAGCTTCACCTACACGCAGGTGCAGGTCGATACGGGCACGGTCGATCCGAAGACCGGCTGGGTGGACCGCGATTATCTCGGGATCGACCAGGGGCCGATCCTGCTCCAGACGGCGAACTACCGCGACGATTTCGTGTGGCGGTACATGCGGAGGGTGCCTGCGATCCGGCGTGGGCTGACACGGGCGGGTTTTACCGCCGGGTGGCTCGCTAACGGACCCGCACAACGCGGCTGAGCTTTGACACACCGCTCTCGTTGAAGCCTTCGATCGCGACCCAGTAGGGCACGCCGACGTTCAGCGAGCGCAATTCTTTCGTGAGCGTCGTTCCGCTGCCGAGCTCGTCGGCCCACAGCTGGTGCGTGATCGTCAGCCGGTCAGGCCGGATGCCGAAGCGGATATTGTAGCCGACCGCGCCCGGCACGCGCGACCAGCGAATGGTCGCATCGCGCTCGTCGCGGTGGCGTGCCGCGGAGACGTTCACCGGCGCCGACGGCGGCGGCCCAGCGGCATTGCCGAACACCCGAATGTCGCTGATCGCGAGATTGTCGGCGCCGACGTGGCCATGGACGTACCGGATGAACCGCGCACGCACCGGTTTTTCGAGCTCGAAATAGGCGTTTGGCCGGTCGCGCCGCGGCGGCTCCGTCCGGGCGACATCCTGCCAGTGCCGGCCATCGGGCGAGGCCTCGAGCGTGAACTCGGTATAAATGTCGGGCACGTCGGCAAAGCGGCCGGATTGATAGTCGGCGAAGTCGACCTGGACCGCCCGAACCGTGTCAGACCTGCCAAGATCGAGCGTCAGCGTTTGGCCGGGCGTGTTCGCCGCCGCCACCCAGAACGTGCGCGGATCTTCGTCGGTTACGGCCGCAGTGCCGAAGCCTTTGCGCGTCGACGAAGCCATTACCGGCTTGCGGTAGGAGAGCAGCATCCAGCCGGTAAACAGGCCGTCGGGATCTTCGAATTTCGACTTCGGCACGTAATGCGGGAAGTCGCCGAAACGGGTCGACACCGCCATCTGCCCGTCCGGATAGAATCTCGCCGGGTGCATCACGATCCGGCGCTCCATGCCCCAATTGTACCCGATCCAGCTCGTGCCCGTGTTCCACCAGTTGCCGTAGTCGTCCGCAAACGTGGAGCCGTGTCCGGCGCCTTCGGCGAACCCGCCGGGCCGATAGGCAATTGGGTTGTAGGGCGCATAGCTGAAGGGGCCGAGCGGCTTGTCCGAGACATAGACGCCGTTCGCATAGACGTTGAACTCGGTGCCGGGCGCTCCGTACTGGAGGTAATAGCGGCCGCCGACCTTCGTCATCCACGCGCCCTCCATGTAGGACGGGCTCGGCTTTCCCGGCATCCAGCAGGCGCAATGGTCCTGGCCGAACCGTTCCCAGCCGTGCACGTCCGGGTGCAGCGACAGCATCGGCTTCGCGTGCGTTTGATACGTCATCTTGTGTGACACGGGGTCGGCGCGCTCGAACGCGATCTTCTGCCCGTACATCGGGAAGACGTTGGACGATCCCCAATAGAGGTACCACTGGCCGTCATCGTCCTTGAATAGCGCAGGGTCCCACGGGCCGGGCGGCACTTCGCCCGGTTTCATCTGGTCCGGGTCCTTGTTCACCGAGCCGGGCATCGGCGGCATCCGGCGGACCCAGAAATCGAGCGTGCCGCTGTCCGGGTCGGTGCTCGACAGGATGGCGCCTGGCTCCATCATCGCCGGCATGAGGATGATGCGGGCGCCGTCGGACCAGGCGGCCGGCGCCACCATGCTCTGCATCGGCCAGCGGGACGGCGCGACGAACTGCCAGTCCACGAGGTTCGTCGAGCGCCAGTAGCCGTCGGCCAGGGTCAGGAAGAGATAATAGGTCCCCTTGTGGTTCACGACTGCCGGATCCGCGCCGGTGCGATAGGAGACGCCCTCATTGATCTGCTCGAAATTGTAGCGGTAGTCGATGTCGAGCGGATTGGCGTAGGTATGCTTCTCGGCAGACGCCGCGCTCGCCAGCAGCGCTGCAACGGAGACGATCAGGCCAAGCTTGCGCATCACACTTCCTCCTGGCTGCCGCGGACGAACAGGTTGGTGGTGAGCCGCCCCTCCCGCGGGTCGGAGCTGAAGCTCATGTCCGGCGGGATGATTCCGGAGTGAAGCAGCCCGCCCTGGTAGATGAGGAGCCGGTCAGGCACGGCTTCGACGGCGGCGATCTGCTCGAAATAGGCGTCCGAGCAAGAGATGTAGCCGCTGTCGGCCGGGAGCAGCGCGGCTTCGCGCTCGGCGGTCGTGACGAACCTGGCGATATTGGCTTCGGTCACCCGTTCGATGCCGGTTGAGCGCTGGCGGTAGAAAGCGGTGCCGGAACCGGGCGGCACGCGAAGGTAATGAAGCAGCGCGAGATGGTTCGGGTCGGGCGAGTCGAAATGGGGCGCGCGCTGCGGACGCGATAGGTCCCGCGGCAAGGTCGTCACCATCGAGAAGCTCGCTTCGATGAGCGTAAAGCGGCCGAACCCGAATGCTCCGGCGATGAATTGTCCGGCGCGTTCGCAAAGCTCCTCGACATAGGAGTCGGCCCGCCTGTCTTCGCGCGTGATGACCCGCCGCACGCCCGGATAATAATTGTTGAGCGGCGGATAGGGGGCGAGCTC
>Ga0207657_10005215_pt1 | contig 13610 bp, 11 predicted proteins | sample KBSC33metaG_FD_184316 | JGI IMG/M metagenome (GOLD analysis project Ga0207657, IMG submission 184316) | Corn rhizosphere microbial communities from Kellogg Biological Station, Michigan, USA - KBS C3-3 metaG (SPAdes) (version 2) | ecosystem: Host-associated > Plants > Roots > Rhizosphere > Soil ... | reverse complement strand
GCCGGCCGGTGGTGCGGCGCGCCGAGATGCTTGCCGAACTGATGCGACTCAAGAGCTGCGTCGCCGTTGCTGGCACTCACGGCAAGACGACGACGACCTCACTGGTCGCGACGTTGCTGGACGCCGCCGGTTTCGATCCGACGGTGATCAATGGCGGCATCATCAATGCCTACGGCACCAATGCGCGGCTCGGCGCCGGCGACTGGATGGTGGTCGAGGCAGACGAGAGCGACGGCACCTTCGTGAAGCTGCCGGCCGACGTGGTGATCGTCACCAATATCGATCCGGAGCATCTCGACCACTACCACGACTTCGAAGCGGTGAAGCAGGCGTTCCATACCTTCGTCGAGAACGTGCCGTTCTACGGCTTTGCCGTGATGTGCCTCGACCATCCGGAGGTGCAGGCGCTGGTCGGGCAGATCCGCGACCGACGCGTCATCACCTATGGCCGCAACCCGCAGGCCGACGTGCGGCTGGTCGATCTCGAAATCATCGATGGGCAGAGCCATTTTTCGGTCGAGATCCGCGACCGCATCCGGCTGACGCAGCTGCGCATCGAAGGGCTTACCCTGCCGATGCCGGGGGAGCACAACGCGCTCAATGCGACCGCGGCGATCGCGGTCGCCGACCAGTTGCGGATTCCCGCCGATGCCATCCGCAAGGGGTTGAAGAATTTTTCGGGCGTCAAGCGCCGCTTCACCAAGACCGGCACGGTGGGTGGCGTGACCATCATCGACGATTACGGGCATCACCCGGTCGAGATCATGTCGGTGCTGAGGGCGGCGCGGCAATCGACGCGACGTGACGTCATTGCCGTGGTGCAGCCGCACCGCTATTCGCGGCTGCACGATTTGTTCGACGACTTTGCCGTGGCCTTCAACGATGCCGATACGGTGATCGTGGCGCCGGTCTATGCGGCGGGCGAGCAGCCGATTGCCGGCGTCACCAACGAGGAACTGGTGACCCGCATCCGGGCGCGCGGCCATCGCGATGCGCGGGTCATCAGCGGACCCGAGGCGATCGCCCCCCTGCTCGCGGAGCGGGTGGCCGAGGGCGATTATGTCGTCATGCTGGGGGCGGGCAACATCACGCAATGGGCGGCCACCCTGCCGGCAGAGCTCGGGGCGCTGCTGCACAAGGAGGTCGAACCGGCATGACCGCGGAAACCTGGCCCGATCTGGTGCCGGACCTGCAACCCTGGATAGGGGAAGTGCGCGGCCGGCTGATTTCCAACCAGTTGCTCAGCGAAGTGACGTGGTTTCGTGTCGGGGGACCGGCGCAATTGTTCTATACGCCGGCCGATGAGGCGGACCTGGCATTCTTCCTCGGGCACCTGCCGGTGGCAATCCGGGTCACCGTCATCGGGCTCGGCTCGAATCTATTGGTGCGCGACGGCGGTATCGATGGGGTGGTGATCAAGCTGACGGCCAAGGGGTTTGGCGGCGTCGAGGTGCTGGACGGCCATCGCCTGCGGGTCGGCACGGCGCTGCCGGACGTCAAGGTCGCGACCTCGGCGGCGGAGGCGGGGATCGACGGCCTGAGCTTTTATCGCGGCATTCCCGGAGGCATCGGTGGGGCGCTCTACATGAACGCCGGCTGCTATGGTGCGGAGACGCGCGAGCGGATGGTCGAATTGCGGGCGGTGACGCGGCAGGGCGAAATCATCAAGCTCTCCAATGCCGACATGGGCTACAAGTACCGCAAATCGAACGGGCCGCGCGGTGCCGTCTTCACCTCGGCCGTGTATCAGGGCGTGCCCGGGGACCGCGAGGAAATCCTTGGCCGGATGCGAGAAATCACCGAGAAGCGCGAGGGGTCGCAGCCGACGCGGGCAAAGACCGGCGGCTCGACGTTCAAGAACCCCGAAGGCCATTCGAGCTGGCGGCTGATCGATGAGGCCGGCTGTCGCGGCCTGACCATAAGGGGTGCGCAGATGTCGGAGCTGCATGCCAATTTCCTGCTCAATCTCGGCGATGCCGATGCCAATGCGATCGAGACGCTGGGCGAAACGGTGCGCAACCGGGTGCGGGCGAAATCCGGCATCGCGCTCAAATGGGAAATCCGCCGCATGGGGCATTTCATCCCCGGCCACGAGGTGCGCGAATTCCTCGATGGCGAGGTGTTTACCGGGAGCGTCTAGCCTGCTTCCAGAGGCCCACCTCATCCCGAGGTGCGCGGCCGAAGGCCGAGCCTCGAAGGACCCTCGGTGATCGCTGACGGTGGTTCGAGGCTCCCCTCGGGTCGAGCCCGAGGGTCACACCTCACCATGAGGATGGGATGGGTCTCATTCTCCCCGCTCAGGACGCCACCCTTCCCGGGAACTTTTAGAACTGACTGCCATCCAATGGCTGTGTTCGATGGCGCGGCGCAAGCGGCGCCTTCGGCACGAGCCTAGAGCTCAAGGTCAACCCAGGATTCATCATGATCAAGCAAATTGCCCTCGCCGCGCTTCTGGCCGTCGGAATGACCGGCATCGCCCTCGCGGCAGACGCCCCCACCGACCCGCAGATCGCCCACATCGCCTATACCGCCGGCGTGATCGACATCAACGCCGCCCAGCAGGCCATCGCCAAGAGCAAGAACGCCGACGTCATCGCGTTCGCCCAGGAGATGGCGCGCGACCATGCGGCAGTGAACGACCAGGCGCTGGCGCTGGTGAAGAAGCTCGGCGTCACGCCCGAGGATAACCCGGTCAGCCAGTCGCTGACCAAGAGCGCCACCGAAGAACTGGCCAAGCTCGACAAGCTCGACGGCGCTGCCTACGACAAGGCCTATATCGACAACGAAGTCGCCTACCACAAGGCGGTGGACGCGGCGCTGGCCGACACCCTGATCCCGTCGGCGCAGAATGCCGACCTGAAGGCCCTGCTGCAGACCGGCCTGACCCTCTTTACCGAGCACGAGCACCACGCCGAGATGGTCGCCGGCACGCTGAAGTAGGAGAATTCGATGCGCATCTGGCAAAGCCTGGCGCTTGGCCTTGCATTGTCGGCCGCAATGGCCGGGGCAATGCCGGGCCTCGCAGCCGCGGCGCAGTACACCGTGGTGCTCGACAAGATGAAGTTCGGCCCGGTCCCGGCCAACCTGCATGTGGGGGATGTCATCGTGTGGCAGAACAACGACTTGTTCCGCCATACGGCGACCGCCCGCGACAAGAGCTTCGACGTCGACCTGCCCGCCCATGGGCAGGGCACTCTGACGCTCACCGTCGCGGGGACGATCCCGTTCTTCTGCAAGTTCCATCCGGGCATGACAGGACAACTGGTCGTTTCGCCCTGAGGCGGCGTCCATGAACTTCGAAATTGGGCACCCGTTTGAACAAGGCGGGTGCCCAATTTGTTCTGGGGCAGAGCGAGGCAATCTGCATTCTCCCCGTCTCGCCAGATTTGATTAACGTAAACGCTTCCTTTGTTCCCGCAATGCTATGCCCCGGGATGGCCCGCAGTGGCGCGCCGACCGGGAGGTGATTGGGATGGCAGCGCAGCAGGCGGGTTCACCGTCGAAGCACGTCGCCGTCCTTGCCGGTCCCGATGCAGCAGCCTGCAGGGCGGCGCTGCGGGAAGCCGGCTATCGCGTGACCGAAATCGCGGCCGGGCACGAGTTGCCGGCGACGCTCGATCGGCTCAAGCCGGACGCCGTGTTTCGAACGGGACGGCCCGACGACGGGCGTATCGCGGGGGTGCTGGAACTGCTCGGCATCCCCTACACGCATTCAGGGCTATTGAGCACGGCGCTGGCGGTCGACCGGCACCAGGCCAAGATCATGTTCCGGGCCGCCGGGTTGCCCGTTACCGACCATGCTGTGGTGGCGCGTGTGGAGGCAGCGCGCGCGCATCAATTGCCGCCGCCCTACGTGGTGAAGCCCGTCGCCGTCGGGTCAGGCCCATCGCCGGTTGTGGTGCGCAGCGAGCGGGAAATGCCACCGCAGCAGGTCCTCGAGGAGCGCTGGGGCGGCAGCGAGGCGGTGATGATCGAGCGCTTTGTGCCCGGCCGGACACTCGCCGTGGCGGTGATGGGCGACGTGGCGCTGGCGGTCAGCGAGGTGGTGACTGATCAACCTTCCGGCGAGGCGCCGCGAATTCAGGTGCTCACACCGGCACAAATTTCACCGAATATTTACGAAAATCTACAGAAAATGAGCCTCAAGGCCCATGAAGTTCTTGGCTGCCGGGGTGTGACGCGGACGAGCTTCCGTTGCAACGACCAGGCCAGCGGCGACAGCGGCGTGGTGCTGCTCGAGCTCGAGACCCAGCCGGACCTGTCACCGGCGGGAGTCGTGGCGGAACAGGCCGGACTTGCCGGCCATTCGCTTCGGGATCTGGTGGCCTGGATGGTGGAGGACGCCAGTTGCAACAGGTAAGCGCCAAGGCCTTCGCCACCGCCGTCGCCATCGACCCATCGCAACTGCCGGCTCTGCTGCGCGCCTCGCCGCGGCGCAGGTCGCATTTCCGTTTCGGGCGGCTGTGGGTGCTGCATCGGCGCCGCGTGCTGCAGGCCATCGCAGCGATGGTCGTGCTGGCCGGCGTGGCAGGAATCTACCAGGTGCGCGAGCATATCGCACAGCTCGGCAGCGAGCTGGTCGATTTCGGCGAACGCCAACTGGCGCATTCGCAGTTTGGCATCCAGCGCATCTCGATGTCGGGGCAGGCGATGACCAGCGAGAAGGCGATTCTCGCTGCGCTCAACATCACGCCCCAGACTTCGATGGTGAATTTCGATGCGGATGCGGCGCGCGCCGCGATCGAATCCCTGCCGGCGATCCTGACCGCGACGGTGCGCAAGGACTACCCGAACCGCCTCTTTGTCTCGGTGGTCGAGCGGGTGCCCGTAGCGCGCTGGCGGGTCGATGGCGTGACCTATTTGATCGACCAGACCGGTGCAAAGATCGCGGCCAACGGCGACGATTTCCCTATCCTGCCGCTGATCGTAGGCGAAGATGCCGGCGACGACGCCATGGCAATGATCCAGGCGATGAACCGCTATCCGGCGCTGAAGCCGGGACTCGAAGCGCTGTCGCGCATCGCCGACCGGCGGTGGGACATGATCTACCGCTCGGGGCTCAGGGTGCAACTGCCCGAGCAGGGGGTAGCGCAGGCGCTGGGGCAGCTCACCACGCTCGAAAAGACCTTCCAGGTGCTCGAGCGCGACGTGACGGTGATCGACCTCAGGGTGCAGGGGGTGGTGGCGGTAAAGCCCTCGGATGCGGCCGCCAAGCAACTCGCGGCGATCGCCAAGGCGAACATCGCCAAGAACAAGGGCAATTTCAAAGAGGACGCCGACTATTCGGCGCCGGGCCGGTAAAACCATGATGACCGAAGCAATGACCGCGCGCCTCAAGCCGGTGCAGCCGGGGCGTACCAGCCTGATCTCGGTGCTCGACATCGGCTCGACCAAGATCTGCTGCGTGATCGCCCGCCTGACGCCGCGAGCCGAGGGCAAGGCGCTGCGGGGGCGCACCCATGCGGCCGAGATCATCGGCTTCGGCTACGGCAAGTCGTCGGGCATCAAGAGCGGCGTCATCACCGACCTCGACAAGGCCGAGCAGGCGATCCGGTCGGTGGTCGGCATGGCCGAGCGGGCTGCCGGGCTGACGCTCGAATCGGTGCTGGTCAACGTGACGGCCGGGCGACTCGGCTCGGAGACGTTTTCGGCGACCGTGTCGCTGGGCGGGCAGGAGGTCGAAAAGAGCGACCTGGTGCGCGTGTTGCGCGCTGTCAACGAGCGCAGCGTGCGGCCCGAGCGCTCGATCATCCACGCCTTGCCGATCGGGTATTCGCTCGACGGCCAGAAGGGGGTGAAGGACCCGCTCGGCATGGTGGGCGAAAAGCTCGGCGTCGACGTTTCGGTGGTGTCGGCGGAAACCCTGGCGATGCGCAATATCGAACTGGTGCTGCATCGCTGCCACCTGCAGATCGAGGCGCTGGTCGCTACCCCTTACGCCAGCGGCCTAGCGACGCTGGTCGACGACGAGTCGCAATTGGGGGTCGCGTGCCTCGATTTCGGCGGCGCGACGACCACGGTGGCGGTGTTTGCCGACAGCCAACTCGTCTATGCCGACGCCATCGCGATCGGGGGGCATCATCTGACGCTCGACCTGGCGCGCCAGCTCTCCATCGGGGTTGCCGACGCGGAGCGGCTGAAGACCGTCTACGGCAGCGTTCTGCCGGGCCAGGCCGACGAGCGCGAGATGATCCCGATTGTGCCCGTGGGCGCGGCCATCGACGAGGCGCCGGGCCAGATCCCGCGCTCGGCCATCACCCGCGTGCTGCGGCCACGCATCGAGGAAATTCTTACCGCCGTGCGCGACCGCATGCAGGCCACCGGCATGATGGATGTCTGCGGCCGTCGCTTCGTGCTGACCGGCGGGGCGAGCGAACTCACCGGCCTGCCGGAGGTGGCGCGCCGATTGCTGGCCCGCAACGTCCGCAATGGCCGCCCGATGGGGATTGCGGGCCTGCCCGAAATGGCCAAGAGCGCCGGCTTTGCGACCGTGTGCGGCATGGTGGTCTATCCCCAGATCTGCAGCCACGAATATGTCGAGCCACGCAATACGCGCCGCCTGACCGGCACCGATGGCTATCTGTCGCGCGTCGGCAGCTGGTTGCGCACCAGCTTCTGACCGAGCGCGCCGCCAGGCTGCGGCCGCCGCACACGATTGTCATGGACCGATCCGCCCGCTGGGGTGTTACTAAACACCTTCCAGTGTTCAGGAAAACCGTATGTTCAAATTGATGATTATCACTGTCAGCACCCGGGACGGGCGCAAGGGGGTCAGCCTTGCCGACTGGATCGTGGCAACGGCGCGCCGGGATACTGACTGGGAGGTAGTGCCGGTCGATCTCAAGGCGCTGGCGCTGCCGATGCTGGACGAGCCGGAACATCCGCGCCTGCGCCATTATCACTACGATCATACCCGGCGCTGGAGCGCACTGGTCGAGGCGGCAGACGTCTTCATCGCGGTCACGCCCGAGTACAATTTTTCCGCGCCGCCCTCCCTCGTCAACGCCTTCGATTATTTGTTCCAGGAGTGGGCCTACAAGCCGATCGGCTTCGTGACCTATGGCGGCGTGTCGGGAGGAACGAGAAGCCTGCTCGGCGCTCGCCAGATGGCGTCGGCGCTCAAGATGGTGCCGGTGCTGGAGTCGGTTAACGTGCCTTTCTTCACCCAGTTCATTGATGCCGAGGGCAAGTTCACCCCCAATCCGGCGACCGAAAAAGGCGCCGCCGGCATGTTTGCCGAGCTGAAGAAGTGGGCCGGCCCACTTCGGGCGATGCGCCAAGCTGCGGCGCCATGACGGAGTTGTCGAAGGGACTTGATGTCTTGCGGTGGCGTTCGAGGGTTCGGCGACCGCGCCATGCTTAACGGAAGGTTTCCACATCTCGCATTTTGACCGCGAGGTTAACGGATTTGCTGCAATCGTTAGGACCCGGTTAACGAATTGGCGACTAAAACTGGTGTCAACACGCCACTTCGAGGCCCTTCATGAGCATCAACCTCTCGATCCCGAACATCCAGGAACTCAAGCCGCGCATCACGGTGTTCGGCGTCGGCGGCGCTGGCGGCAACGCGGTCAACAACATGATCAACTCCGGACTGGAGGGAGTTGATTTCGTTTGTGCTAATACTGACGCGCAGGCACTGGCGCTGAGTAAATCGCAGCGCATCATCCAGCTTGGCGTGTCGGTGACCGAGGGGCTCGGGGCGGGCTCCCATCCGGAAGTGGGGCGGGCAGCGGCCGAGGAAAGCTTCGACGAAATCAACGACCATCTGTCGGGCTCGCACATGGTGTTCATTACCGCCGGCATGGGCGGCGGCACTGGTACCGGCGCCGCGCCGGTGATTGCCCGGGCGGCTCGGGAGCAGGGCATCCTGACCGTGGGTGTGGTCACCAAGCCGTTCACCTTCGAAGGCAACCGGCGGACCCGGCTGGCCGAGGACGGCATCGATGAGTTGCATCGGCATGTCGACACGCTGATCGTCATCCCGAACCAGAATCTGTTCCGCGTCGCGAACGAAAAGACGACGTTCGCAGACGCCTTCAAGATGGCCGACCAAGTGCTCTACTCGGGCGTCGGCTGCATCACCGACCTGATGGTCAAGGAAGGCCTGATCAATCTCGACTTCGCCGACGTGCGCGCCGTGATGCGCGGCATGGGCAAGGCGATGATGGGCACCGGCGAAGCCTCGGGCGACGACCGGGCGCGCCACGCGGCGGAAGCCGCGATTGCCAACCCGCTGCTCGACGATGTCTCGATGCAGGGCGCGCGCGGATTGCTGATTTCCATTACCGGCGGGCCCGATCTCACCCTCTACGAAGTCGACGAGGCGGCAAGCCGCATCCGCGAAGAGGTCGATTCGGACGCCAACATCATCCTCGGGGCGACGTACGACACCAATCTCGAAGGTCGCATCCGGGTGTCGGTGGTGGCCACCGGGACGGATGCGACAATGGTCCAGGCGCTCGATCCCGTGAAGCCGAATGCCGCGCGTGCGGCAATTTCGGTGAAGCGGCCGGCGATGGATGCCCAGCAGGGGAAGGTCGCGACCGAGGTGATCTACCGGCAGCCCGAAATCGAGACGCAGGTCGAGGCGGCCGTCGCCGAGGCGATTCGCCGGCAGCCGAGCCCGAGCTATGACGACGAGGACGACGGCGTGACGGTCGAGCCCTATGTGCCGAGCGCCAGCCACGAGCATTTTGACGATCACATCAGGGTCGACGACGTGCCGGTGCCAAGCGTCTATGTGCCGTCCAATGCGGCGCGGCCGGATGGCCAGCATCGCATGCCGCGGACCGAGGAACTGCCAGCTGTTGCGAGAAGGTCACTAGAAGCGACAGATCGGCAGGACAGCGAGCCCCGGAATGCCCGCGCGCTGTTCAAGCGGCTGGCTTCCAATGTCGGTCGGAATCTCCGTCCGCAGCAGGAGCAGACGGTCGAAGAGCCGGTTGATCTCGGGGGTGATGACGCCGCCGCACGCAGTGCGATAGAGGCAGGCGGCGCAAGGGTTTCACGGCCTTCATCGGCTCCGGAAGGAGCGCAGGGCAACCTCGATCCGCAAGGTCGCCAGGTCCCGGCGCAGATGCAGAAGGAGCGGCTCGAAATTCCCGCCTTTCTGCGCAAGCACGGTTAACGAGCCGTCTCTCGCAATCTGAATTCTCCAACCGGCGCGCCTTTCGTGCCGGTTTTATTTTGGCTAAGAGTGCCACCGGAAGTGCGGGCGGGTTTTGGAGACTATGAGTATGCAGAAACTATCGGCACGCCAGCGGACCTTGGCCGGCCCGCTCGAATTCTCCGGCTTTGGCGTGCATAGTGCGCTTCCTGTTACCCTCACCCTGCAGCCTGCCCCTCCCGATAGCGGCTTTCAGATCGTGCGCCGCATGGACAACGGAACCACCGTTGGTCCGGTGCCGATCCACTTTTCACGGATTACCCGCACCACGCTCTGCACCACGCTCGATCTGGGAGACAGCGTCAGCGTCGCGACCATCGAGCATGTGACCTCGGCGCTGTCGGGGCTCGGTGTCGACAATGCGCTGCTCGTGGTGACCGGGCCGGAATGCCCGATTCTCGATGGTAGCGCTTCACCCTTCGTCGAAGGCATCATGCGGGTGGGGCTCGAGATCCAGCCGGCGACGCGCCGCTACATCAAGATCATGCGGGCGGTGATGGTTCGCAACAACGAGGCGCATGCGGCGCTCGAGCCCTATAATGGGCGCGCCCTCGACCTCGAGATCGATTTCGACAGCCGCGTCATCGGCCGCCAGCGCATGATCTTCGACTGGACGCCGCGCAAATACTACGAGGATGTCGCCCGGGCCCGGACCTTCGGCTTTGTGCGTGACGCTAAGATCCTGCGGCAGGCCGGCTACGCGCTTGGCTCCTCGCTCGACAATTCCATTACCGTGCACGAGGACCGCATCCTCAATCCGGGCGGCCTGCGCTACGAGGACGAATTCGTGCGCCACAAGCTGCTCGATGCCATCGGCGACCTGGCCCTCGGCGGCATGCCGATCTACGGGCGGTTCCGGTCTTATCGCGGCGGTCACGCGCTCAATGCGCTGGTGCTCGCCGGCCTATTTGCCAGCGATGCCAATTATGAGATAGTCAGCGCAGAGGATTTGCCGCTGGCCTTCGACGCTCTGGACGACATGCCGCAAGGCCTATCGGTCAGTTCCTATTTGCGCTCCGTCGGCTGAAGCGTCACAGTTCCGATCCAATTGGTAATTAGGCCGCGGCCACGGACGCGGCGCCTAACTTGACGGGGCAGCAGGTGAACTTTGAGCTCTTTGCAGTAAACACGAGTCGCCTGGCGCGATTCGCAGCGGTCGGATTGCTGCTTACGGTGCTGGCCGGCTGCACGCTGTTTGGCCCCGCCAAGCTGACCGAGGAAGTGATCGTGCCGCCGGAGACGCTGTACACCAGCGCGCTGGCCGACATGGACAGCCAGCGCTACCTCACGGCCATCGGCACGCTCAAGAAGCTCGAGCGCCAGCATCCCAACTCGCAATACAACGAGAAGGCGAAGCTGATGACGGTGTTCGCCAATTACCAGATCGGCAAATGGAGCGACTCGATCACTGCGGCCGATCAGTACATCGCGTTGTTCCCCTCTTCGCCGCAGCTGCCTTATGTCCTGTATCTCAAGGGCAATTCGTACTTCAACCAGCTTACCGACGTGACGCGCGACCAGCAGATTTCGCAGAACGCCATCGACGCCTTCCAGCAGATTGTCGATGACTACCCGAAGTCGGAATATGCCAAGCAAGCGCGTGAAAAGCTCGACATGGCCACCGACCAGTTGGCCGGCAAGGAGATGTCGGTCGGCCGCTATTACGAGGGCAATGGCCAATACGCCGCGGCGATCGGCCGGTTCCGCGTGGTGGTCGACAAGTACCAGACGTCGAGCCACATCGAGGAGGCGCTGTTCCGCCTCACCGAAGCCAATCTGGCGCTCGGCCTGGTCACCGAAGCCCAGACGGCAGCTGCCGTGCTCGGGCACAATTATCCGTCCAGCTCGTGGTACCAGGAAGCCTATAACCTGCTGCACAAGCAGGGAGTGGAGCCGAAGATCAATCCGGGCAGCACGCTGGCAACCGCCATCAAGCGGAAATAGGCGTCTATAAGAATACCGTTGCTTGTTTGTTCTGGTGCAGGCAAATTCGGCTCGCGCGTGGCGGCCGAGAAGTTTGATGTTTGCCGCACGCTGGCTACGGAGCGGTTTGCCGCATGCTGACGGCGCTATCGGTTCGCAACATCGTGCTCATCGACCAGCTCGAGCTTGCGCTCGATGACGGGCTGACCGTCCTCACCGGCGAAACCGGGGCGGGCAAGTCCATCCTGCTCGATGCGCTGACGCTGGCGCTGGGCGGGCGAGGCGATGTCTCGTTGGTGCGGGCCGGCTCGGAGAGCGGGCAGGTGGTGGCGGTGTTCCAGCTCCCGGTCGAGCACCCGGCGCGGCAGGCGTTGCGCGACAGCGCCGCCATCGATGACGAAGAAATCATCCTCAAGCGTGTGCAATATGCCGACGGGCGGACGCGCGGCTTCATCAATGACCAGCCGGTGTCGGCCGGACTGCTGCAGGCGCTCGGCCGGCAACTGGTCGAGATTCACGGCCAGCACGACGAGCGGGCGCTGATCGATCCGGCGACGCACCGGGCGGCGCTTGACGCTTTCGGCGGCCATCCGGCCGAAGTGGCGGCGGTCGCCACGACGCACGCCGCGTTGAGCGCCGCCGATGCGGCGGTCGCCATGCAGCGCGCCGGAGTGGCGGAGGCGGCGGCGCGCGAGGAGTATGCGCGCCATGTCGTCGACGAGCTGTCGGCGCTGCGACCGGAAGCGGGCGAGGAAGAGACGCTGGCCGATCGCCGCAGCCATCTGATGCAGCTCGAGCGGGCGGCCGAAGATGTGCGGGAGGCCGACGAACTGCTCTCCGGCCCGCTGGCGCCCGGGCCGTCGCTGCTCTCGCTGCTGCGGCGGCTGTCGCGCAAGGTCGACGGCGGGGCTGCCCTGTTCCAGCCGGTGGTCGAGGGCCTCGATGCGACGCTGAGCGAGCTCGACCGGACGGGGGAGGCGCTCGAGACGCTGAAACGCGAAATGGCGTTCGATCCAGCGGAACTCGAAGAGGTAGAGACGCGGCTATTCGCGCTGCGCGCCGCGGCGCGAAAACATCAAGTAGCGCCAGATGCGCTGCCCGACGTGCTGGCGCGCTATGTCGCCGATCTCGAACAACTCGAAAACGGTGAGGTCGAATTGCAGCGCCTCGAGGCGGCGGCCGGCGCCGCACGGACCGGTTATATCGCGGCGGCGAGCCGGCTCAGCGCGGCGCGTGCCGGTGCCGCCGCGGCGCTGGGCAAGGCAGTCGAGCAGGAATTACCCGATTTGCGGCTCGGTTCGGCCCGCTTCATCGTCGACCGGCAGGTCGATGAGGCCCGGGTGTCGGCCAGCGGCTTCGACAGCGTGGCGTTTCATGTGCAGACCAATCCGGGCACGCTGCCGGGGCCGATGATGAAGATCGCCTCGGGTGGCGAACTCAGCCGCTTCCTGCTGGCGCTGAAAGTGGTGCTGGCCGATCGGGGCTCGGCGCCGGTGCTGATCTTCGACGAGATCGACACCGGGGTTGGCGGTGCGGTCGCGGACGCCATTGGCCGCCGGCTGGCGCGGCTGGCCGAGAAGGTGCAGGTGCTGGCGGTGACGCACGCGCCGCAGGTGGCGGCCCGAGCCAAGCGGCACCTGCTGATCGAGAAGCAGATGGTCGAGCAAGGCACCTTCACGCGCACGCATGTGCGGGTATTGGAGGGGGGCACGCGGCGCGAGGAAGTTGCTCGCATGCTGGCCGGCGCCACCATTACGGAGGAAGCCCGCGCCGCGGCGTCGCGGCTGTTGGCCGAGGTCGAGTGAGTGAGACGGCGATGAATGAGCCCAAGGCGGTAGCGGCGCTGACCGAAGCCGAAGCTGCAACCGAGCTGCAGCGCCTCGCGGCGGAGATTGCGGCGAACGATATCGCCTACCACCAGAAGGACGCGCCGGTGATAACCGACGCCGCCTATGATGCGTTGCGCATTCGCCACGCCGCCATCGAGGCGCGATTCCCCAATCTGGTGCGTGACGACAGCCCGACGCAATCGGTGGGTGCGCCGCCGGCCGAGGGCTTTGCCAAGGTGCGGCACGAAGTGCCGATGCTCAGCCTCGCCAAGGCCTATTCCGACCAGGACGTGGTGGACTTTGCCGAGCGCGCGCGCCGGTTCTTCGAGCGCGACAAGGACCTCGAGCTGGTATTCACGGCCGAGCCGAAGATCGACGGCCTCTCGGCTTCGCTGCGCTACGAGAATGGCGAATTCATCCGTGGTTCGACGCGCGGCGACGGCAATGTGGGCGAGGACATCACCGAAAACCTCAGGACCATCGCCGACATTCCGCATCGCCTCAAGGGCAGGGGCTGGCCGCCGCGCATCGACATTCGCGGCGAGGTTTACATGACCTATGCCGAGTTCGAAGCGCTGAAGCAGCGCTCGACGGCGGCCGGCGGGCAGGAATACGTCAACCCGCGCAACACCGCGGCCGGGTCGCTGCGGCAGAAGGATCCGTCGGTCACGGCGAGCCGCAACCTAAAA
>Ga0207657_10005214_pt1 | contig 13615 bp, 15 predicted proteins | sample KBSC33metaG_FD_184316 | JGI IMG/M metagenome (GOLD analysis project Ga0207657, IMG submission 184316) | Corn rhizosphere microbial communities from Kellogg Biological Station, Michigan, USA - KBS C3-3 metaG (SPAdes) (version 2) | ecosystem: Host-associated > Plants > Roots > Rhizosphere > Soil ... | reverse complement strand
AGCACGCGGCTCAGGTCGAGAACCTTGATCCCGTCGAGGGGCTTCAATGCCGCCGTGTCCAGAAGCGACGGTCATGCAGCACCGCGCGCGCGGCATTGTGGCCCGGCGCGCCGGTCACGCCACCGCCCGGGTGCGCGCCCGACCCGCACAAATAGAGGCCTTTGAGCGGCATCCGGTAATCGGCGGCGCCGATCATCGGCCGCGCGCTGAACAGCTGGTCGAGCCCCATCTTGCCGTGGAAAATGTCGCCGCCGATCAGGCCGAACCGTCGCTCGAGGTCGAGCGGCGAATGGATCTGCCGCCCGAGCACCGATTTCGCGAAGCCCGGCGCGTGCGAATCGACCGTCGCGATGATCTGGTCGGCGGCCTTCTCGCGCTCGTCGTCCCAGCTGCGCCCCGGCCCGAGGTCGTAGCGGAAATGCTGGCAGAACAACGACGCGACATGCTTGCCCTTGGGCGCCAGGCTGGGGTCGAGCGTCGTCGGGATCAGCATCTCGATGATCGGCTTCTTCGCCCAGCCGTTAGTCGCGGCATCGAGCCACGCGCTGTGCATGTAGTCGAGGCTCGGCGCCATGATGATGCCCGCGGTCAGGTGATTGCCCTTCTTGGGCAGCACCGTGAACTTGGGCAGCTCCGACAGGGCCACGTTCATGCGGAAGGTCGCGCTTTCGCACTTCCAGCCGTGCATCCGGCTGGACACGTCGGCATCGACCGCGCCGCGCGGCACCAGCCGGTCGAACAAAAGCTTGGGATTGACGCCTGCCACGACATTCTTTGCACGCCACGCCTTTCCGTCCGCGACGACGCCCGCCGCGCGGCCGCCCGAGACGATCAGCTCCTCGACCGGCGAATTGAGGACGATGTCGACTCCGGTCTCGCGGCACGCGTGGGCCATCGCCTGGGTGATCGAGCCCATGCCGCCGATCGCGTGGCCCCACGCGCCGGGAACCCCTGCTGCCTCGCCGAACAAATGGTGGAGCAGGACATAGGCGGTCCCGGGTGACTGGGGCGAGGCGAAATTGCCCACGACACCGTCGAACCCGAACAACGCCTTCGCCAGCTCACCCTCGAAGTGCCGCTCGAGGATTTCCGAGGCGCTGCGCACGGCGAAATCGTGCACGATCCGCGTTTCGGCGAGTGACAAGCCCGCCATGTCCTTGCCGAGGCTGAGGATCTTGGGGAGCGCGCTGACCGTGCGCCCGACATTGGGTGGCGCCCGCAGCAGCCATTTCTTCAGCAGCGCGACTACTGTTTCGAGCTCGGCGATGTAGCGGTCGTAGGCCTCGCCATCCGCCTTCACGTGGCGCGCGATCTCCTTGCGCGTCAGGCCGCCGCGCCCCGCGAGCAGATAGTCTCCGTCGCCGGGCAGGAAATTGTCGGTCTTCCTCAGCACGACCTTCAGCCCGTGGCGCTCGAGCTGCATGTCGCGGATCACCTTCGGCTGAAGCAGGCTCACCGTGTAGCTCGCCGCCGAATTGCGGAAGCCCGGCAGGAACTCGTCGGTGACGGCGGCGCCGCCGACCGTGCCCGCAGCTTCGAGCACCGCGACCTTGAGGCCCTTCTTCGCCAGATAGTAGGCGCAGGTCAGGCCATTGTGGCCCGCGCCGATGACGATCGCGTCGTGTGTAATTGGTCCACCCCTACGTCATTGCGAGGCCGCAACGCGGCCGCGGCAATCCAGTAGCGAGTGCTGGATTGCTTCGCTACGCTGGCAATGACCTTTTATCGCCGCGGCTCGACGTCGCTGGTGTTCGCAAGGACGATAAAGGTGCCGAGCATCTCGGCGCAGGTCACCTCGCGCTCGCCGCGGATCGCGGCGACGGTCGCGCCGACGACCACCAGCGTCCGCCCGGCCTTGTGCACCTTCGCTTCCGCGCGAAGCCGGTCGCCGGCCGCGGGATTGACCAGGTTGATCTTGAACTCGACGGTCAGGACCGAGGAATCGGCGGGCATGGTCGTGTACGCCGCATAGCCCGACGCCGTGTCGGCAATCGCCGCGACGACACCGCCGTGGAAATAGCCGTTTTGCTGGGTGAGGTCCGGCCGGTAAGGCACTTCGATCACCGCCCGGCCGTCGCCCGCGGCGATTAGCTGCGCGCCGAGCAATTGCATCATGCCCTGGCGGCCGAAGCTCTCGAGGCAGCGCGGATCGACCTCTTCGCCCATGCTCACCGCATCAGCACCAGCTCTTCGGCCATGGTCGGGTGAAGCGCGATGGTCGCATCGAAGTCCGCCTTCTTGAGCCGCGCCTTCACCGCCACCGCGGCCGCCTGGAGGATCTCGGGCGCATCGGGCCCGATCATATGCAGGCCGACAATCTCGTCGGTCGTGCCGTCCACGATCAGCTTGTAGAGCGAGCGCTCGTTGCGCCCGGCGAGCACGTTCTTCATCGCCCGGAAGTCCGACGTGTAGACCTTGACCGAGCCGAGACGATTGCGCGCCTCGCCTTCGGTCAGGCCGACGCCGGCGAGCGGCGGATGACTGAACACCGCCGACGGGATGCAGCTATAGTCAACCTGCGTCGGCTTGTTTCCGAAGTAGGTGTCGGCGAACGCCTGGCCTTCCCGAATCGCGACGGGGGTCAACTGGACGCGGTCGGTCACGTCCCCGACGGCAAAGATCGAGGCGGCCGAGGTGCGATTGTCGGCATCGACCTTGATCTGCCCCTTCTCCCCCAACTCGACGCCCGCGGCCTCGAGCCCGAGATTCTCGATGTTGGGACGGCGGCCGGTTGCGAACAGCAGCTGGTCCACCTCCATGTCGTCGCAGCCGGTCATCGCCACGTGGACCTTGCCGTCCGCGCCGCGCGCGATGCGGTCGATCGTCGCATTGAAGCGGAAGTCCATGCCCTTGCGCAGCGAAATCTGGATCAGCCGGTCGACGATCTGCTGGTCATAGTGCCGAAGCATCACGTCGGTCCGGTTGACGAGCGTCACCTGCGTTCCGAACTGCTTGAAAATGCCGGCGAATTCGTTGGCGATATAGCCGCCGCCGGCGATCATGATGCGCTCTGGGAGCTGCTCGAGATGGAACACCTCGTTCGAGCTAATGGCATGCTCGATGCCGTCGATTTGCGGCATCTGCGGGCGCGCGCCGGTCGCGATCAGGATTTTTTCCGCGCTGACGTCACGCCCACCGGCCAGCTTCAGCGAGTTGGGCCCGGTGAGAACCGCCCGCTCGTGGAAAATCTCCACCTTATGGTTGGTCAGCGTCTCGGTGTAGGCGCCTTCGAGACGCCCGACCTCGGCCAGCACATTGTCGCGCAAGACTGCCCAGTCGAAGCGGCACTTCGGGACATCCCAGCCGAACATCGCGGCGTCGTTAAGGTCCTCGGCGAAATGCGAGCCGTAGACGAGCAGCTTCTTTGGGACGCAGCCCCGGATCACGCAGGTGCCGCCGACCTTGTGCTCCTCGGCGATTGCGACGCGCGCACCATAGGCCGCGGCGACGCGCGCAGCGCGCACCCCGCCCGATCCGGCGCCGATCACGAACAGGTCAAAATCCGCCATCAGACCCCCGCCCGCTCGATCAGCGCGCGGGTCGAAGCATCGAGGGCGTCGATCTCTTCGCCTTCGGCAAGCTTTCGCGCGATATCCTTACCAAGCTCTACGCCAAACTGGTCGAAGGGATTCACGCCGAGCAGGACGGCGTTCGCAAACGTTCGGTGCTCATAAAATGCGATGAGCGCGCCCAGCGAGCGCGGATCGAGCCGCTCCAGCAGGATTGTTGCGCTCGGCCGGTTGCCGGCCTCGCAGCGCTGTGGGTCGTCGCTCGTGCGTCCCTGCATGAGCGCCGCGCCCTGGGCGAAGACATTGAGCAGCAGCAGGCGATGATGCTCCTGATCCTGCTCGTCATCGCCCTCGCGAACCGCGACGAATTCCACCGGCACGAGCATCGTGCCCTGGTGGAGAAGCTGAAAGACCGCGTGCTGCGCATCGGTCCCGACTCCGCCCCAGGTGACGGGCGCCGTCGCCGTTTGGACCGGTTTGCCGCCGGCGGTCACCGACTTGCCGTTCGATTCCATCTCGAGTTGCTGGAGATAGGGCACCAGCAGCCGCAGCCGCTCGTCGTAGGGAAAGACGCCGCGCGTCTGGCAGCCGAGCTGCTCGGCGTAGAGCCGATCGGCAAAGGCGGCGATGAGCGGCACGTTGGCCGCCGGTTCGGCAAAGCGGAAATGCCGGTCCATCTCTGCGGCGCCTTCGAGCAGCTCCTCGAACGCCTCCCAGCCGAGCGCGAGGGCGGCGCTCACACCAACCGCGCTCCACAGCGAATAACGCCCGCCGACGCCTTCGCCGAACGGCAGGATGCGGGTTTCATCCACGCCCGCTTCCAACGCTTTCTCCGGCGCGGCTGTGACGGCGATCACCCGCCCCTGCGGGTCTGCAATGCCAGCCGCGCGCAGCCAGTCGAGCGCCGCCTCCATGTTGGCCAGCGTCTCGAGGGTCGTGAACGTCTTGGATGCAACCACGACCAGCGTCGTCGCCGGGTCGAGGCGAGCGACCGAGGAGTCGAACGCCGTACCGTCGATGTTGGACAGGAAGCGCACCTCGAGCTTCGCCGAGCGTCGTCCGAGTGCGTCGACGAGAAGCCCCGGTCCAAGGACCGAGCCGCCGATCCCGATGTGCAGGACCCCGGTGACATCGCCGAACGCGCCGGCTTCGATCGCATCGATGAGCGCGCGCATCCGCTGCCGACGCGAGGCGGCCAGCGCGACTTCTTCCGGCGAACCGTTGCCCCGCTCGGCAACATGCGTGGCCGCCCTGCCCTCGCTCGCATTGACGATCGCGCCGGCGAACAGGGCATCGCGCGCCGCGGCGAAGCCCGCGGTTTCAGCGCGCGCCCTGAATTGTTCGAAGATCTCCTGGTCGAGATGCGTCTTGGACCAGTCGAAATAGATTCCCGCTGTCTCGAACGTCAGGCGCGACAGCCGATCGGGCTCCGCCGCGAACAGCTCGTCGAGCCGCTTGACCTCGATCGCCTGCCGCTGCGCCATCGGCGAGCCTCATAACCGGCGCGGGTGCAAATGCCACCCCGGCTTGACCTTCGCGGCCGCGGCGGAAACAAGCGGCGCCACATGCGCTGGCCATCCTTTCGCCGCGGACGTCATGACGCCGCCGAGACGCCCGACAGTCCGCCCAAGGAGGACGCGTGGAGCCTGACCCGCTTCATCCTGACGCTGGCGGTGCTCGCCTGGGCGCTGAGGAGCTTCATCATCGCCCCGTTCAGCATCCCCTCGGGATCGATGATCCCGACGCTCTATATCGGCGACTATCTGGTCGTCGCCAAATGGCCCTACGGCTATTCGCGCTACAGCTTTCCCTTCGCGTTCCCCTCGTTCAACGGGCGCGTCTTCGAGCATGCGCCGAAGCGCGGCGACGTCGTCGTGTTCCGCCATCCGAGCGAGGATGCCGACCTCATCAAGCGCGTGATCGGCGTCGCCGGCGACACCGTCGAGGTCCGCGGCGGCCGGCTGATTCTCAACGGACACGCGGTCCGTCGCGAGGAAATGCCACCCTATTCCATGCCGATCAGCGCCAACAGCCCGTGCAAGGTCGTGCCGCCGGCGACGCCGTTCGTCGCCGCGATCCGCAATCAGCCCTACTGCTTGTACCCGTCTTATCGCGAGACGTTGCCCGGGGGCCCCAGCTACACCGTGCTCGACCAGGTCGATGGCGGACCGGCCGACGATCTCGGACCGGTCAAGGTGCCCGCCGGCCACCTCTTCCTGATGGGCGACAATCGCGACGACAGCCTCGACAGCCGTTTCGGCGCCGCCGAAGGAGGAATTGGAATGGTGCCGATGGAGAATTTGATCGGGCGCGCCACCTTCACCTTCTGGTCGACCGACGGCAGCGCCTCCTACTGGAAGCCGTGGACCTGGTTGACCGCGCTCCGCCCCGATCGGATCGGCAACGGCTATACCGGCGACGCCGAATGACCGCACTCGACTTCATCCGCCAGACCCTCGGTCACGAACCGAACGACACGGCGATGTTCGAGCTTGCGTTGACCCACGCAAGCGCCGGGGGCGAAAATTACGAGCGTCTCGAGTTCCTCGGCGACCGCGTGCTCGGCATGGTCATCGCTCGCTCGCTCTACGAACGTTATCCGAAGGAGCCCGAGGGCAAGCTGTCGCGCCGCTACAATGCGCTGGTCGCGCGCGAGACCTGCGCGGAGATCGGCCGCGAGCTTGGCGTTCCCACCCTCGTCCGCCTCGGCAAGCAGGCGCGCGAGGACCGCGCCGGGCAGAGCGAGAATGTCGTCGGAGACGTGGTCGAATCGCTGATTGGCGCGCTGCTGCTCGACGGCGGCCTGGGCGCCGCGGAAAGCTTCATCCTGAAAGCCTGGGGCGCATACCTCGACGAGCAGGTGCGCGCGCCCGAGCATCCCAAGTCCACGCTCCAGGAGCTCGCCGCCGCGCGCGGGCTCAAGGCGCCGGTCTATGAGGTCGTCTCGCGGACCGGGGCGCACCACGCGCCGGTCTTCACCATTCGCGTGTCGGTCGCGAAGCTCGGCGAAGCCACCGCGGAGGGCTCGAGCAAGCAGGACGCCGAGACCGCCGCTGCGGAGGCGCTGCTCGCGCAGCTCCAATGACCAGCCGCGCGGGATTCGTGGCCGTCATTGGCGCGCCCAACGCCGGCAAGTCCACGCTGGTCAACGCGCTCGTCGGCCAGAAAGTCGCGATCGTCAGCGACAAGGCGCAGACGACGCGCGCGCGGCTGATGGGGATCGCGGTCGAGGGCGAAGCGCAAATCCTGCTGGTCGACACGCCCGGCATTTTCGAGCCGCGCCGGCGGCTCGACCGAGCGATGGTCGCGGCCGCCTGGACCGGCGCACAGGATGCCGACCTTATCCTGCTGGTGATTGATGCTTCCGAGCGCGTGAGGGATAAGGTGGTCGAGGGCCTGGAAAAGCGCGAGCGGCCGTTGTTCCTCGCGCTCAACAAGATCGATCTGGTGAAGAAACCGCAACTGCTCGCGTTGGCCGCGTCGCTCACCGAGCGCCTGAATCCGGACAAGGTCTTCATGATCAGCGCGACGCAAGGCGACGGCGTTCCCGACCTTAAGGCCGCACTCGCTGAAGCCATGCCCGAAGGCCCGTGGCTTTACCCCGAAGACGAAGTCTCCGACGCCACCGACCGGATGATCGCGGCCGAGCTGACCCGCGAGCAGATCGTCACTCAGCTTCACCAGGAGCTACCCTATGCGACGGCGGTCGAGACCGAGACGTGGGAGGACCGCCCCGACGGTGCGACCGTCATCCGCCATCAAATCCTGGTCGCGCGAGACAGCCAGAAGGCGATCGTCATCGGCAAGGGCGGATCGCGCCTGAAGCGCATCGGCCAGGCGGCGCGCGAGGCGATCATCGCCCACCTCGGCCGGCCGGTGCACCTCTACCTCCACGTCAAGGTCAACCCGAAGTGGGACGAGGACCGTTCGCTCTACCGCGAGATCGGGCTCGAATGGGCGGAGTGAGCCGCTAGCACTTCGTCCACCCAAGCCGGCACCAACTCGCTCGCGGGACCGATGCGGCTTTCATCGAAGAACAGGCTTCCCTGGCTTGGCTCTAGATTCATTTCGAGCGTCCGGGCGCCGCAATAGCGCGCGGTCTGGACGAACCCCGCCGCCGGATAGACCGCGCCGGACGTCCCGATCGAGACGAACAGGTCGCAGTCGCGGACCGCCTCCTCGATCCGGTCCATGTCGTAGGGCATCTCGCCGAACCACACGATATCCGGCCGCAGTCCGCCCGCGCTTCCGCATTCAGGGCATTCCGAGTCTTCGCGCATCGTCGCTTCCCACGGCGAACGCGCACTACATCTGAGGCACCACGCCACATTGTTGCGCCCGTGCATGTGGATCAGCCGCTTCGATCCCGCTCGCTCATGCAGATCGTCGACATTCTGCGTGACGAGCAGGAACTCGCCGGGCCATTCCGCCTCGAGCCGCGCGAGCGCGCGATGCGCCGCGTTGGGCTCGACTTCGGCGAGCTGCGCGCGGCGCGCATTATAGAATTTGTGCACCAGGACGGGATCGCGCGCGAAGGCTTCCGGCGTCGCCACATCCTCGACGCGATGACCTTCCCACAGGCCGTCCTCGCCACGGAAAGTCGCCAGACCGCTCTCCGCCGAAATGCCCGCGCCGGTCAGGATGACGATTCGGTACGGTTTCTCATCCATTTACGAACTTATCCACAGATCGCTTGCGCGACTCGCCGGTAAATGATTGTTTTGCAAGCGGGGACCGGCGCCGCCGGTATTTTTGAAGGGGGTCGTTCAACTGATGAGGATCCTCCGCTCGCGCCTGCCGGAGCGGCTCGCTCATCGCATCCCCGCGCCGGTGATCGAGATCGGCGTCGGCGTGCTCGCGGCGCTGATCTTCCTCGGCATCCGGGTCGCGCTGATCCCGTTCGCCGGCGACCGCGCGCCTTATTCCTTCGTCTTCCTTGGGATCGTCCTGTCGGCGGTGATCGCCGGATGGCGCAGCGGCGCCGTCACCCTGATCGCCGGCCAGATTCTCGCCTGGACGGTCATCGCTTCGCAGCCGAGCGAGCTGGCGCTCAACGTCGACACGCGATGGGCGGGGCTGATCATCGCCACCTTCTCCCAGGCGGTCATCCTGCTCATCATCGCGTTCTACCAGCACGAAGTCGCAAGGAACGCGCTCCAGCGCGAGCAGCGCATGGAGCTGCTCGACCAGGCGCGGCGCGAAATCGACCATCGCGCCAAGAACAATTACCAGACGGTGCTCTCGCTAATCGAGCTCCAGGGCGCGCGTGCCGAGGACCCTGGAACGCGTGAAGCGCTCCGCCAGGTCGCCGATCGTATCGCGGCGATCTCGGTCGCGACCGAGCATTTGGCGATCCGCGGCGAGGACCTGTCGACGGTCAAGCTGCGCGACCATTTGTGCGGGCTGTGCGCCCAGCTCGAGCGCGGGCTCGCGCGCGGCGACGTGCGTGTCGAGTGCGATGTGTCCGACGTCGTCACCAGCGCCGATACGGCGATCCAGCTCGCGATCATCGTCAACGAGCTCGTCACGAACGCCTTGAAGCACGCGTTCAGCGACGGCCGGAAGGGTCTTGTCCGCGTCCAGTCCAAGATGATCGGCAAGGGGCTCGAGCTCGAAGTGTCGGACAACGGCTGCGGGATGAACGGCCGCTCGTCGGCCGCGGGAAGCGGCCTCGGCCGCAAGCTGGTCGACAATTTCGCGCGCCATCTCGGCGCCAAGCACGACGTTTTGTCGTCAGCCGAGGGCACCACGCACCGACTGCTGGTGCCCGCCCTCGCCTGACCCAAGCGACTGCGCTAGAGGCGCGGAATGAGCGAGGGACGCGTCCGCATCGGCATCGGCGGTTGGACCTATGCGCCGTGGCGCGGCGTCTTTTATCCCGCCAAGCTGCCGCAGGCGAAAGAGCTCGAATATGCGTCGCGCGCGATGAGCGCGATCGAGATCAACGCGACCTTCTACGGCCGCCAGAAACCGAAGAGCTGGGAAGCCTGGGAGAAGGTCGCGCCCGACGGCTTCCAGTTCGCGGTCAAGGGATCGCGATACTGCGTGACGAAGTCGAAGCTCGCGGATGCCAGGGAAGGGCTCGATGGCTTCTTCGCGCAGGGCTTCGCCGCGCTCGGAGCGAAGCTCGGACCGATCCTTTGGCAATTCACGCACTATCGGCGGTTCGACCGCGACGATATGGCCGGTTTCATCGACCTCCTTCCGCATGAGGTTGACGGCGTGACGCTGCGCCACGCGATCGAGCCGCGGCACGAGAGCTTCAACGACGAGAAGTTCTTCGAGCTTTGCCGGGCGCGGAATATCGCAATCGTGTTCGAGGATTCCGACGATTATCCCTGCATCGAGGCGGACACCGCCGACTTCGCCTATGCGCGGCTGCAGCGCATGAACGAGGATGTCGAGACGGGCTACGGCGATCCAGCGCTCGACGGTTTTGCCGATCGCGTTCGCAAATGGCTTAAGCGCGGCGATGCTTACGTCTTCATGATCAACGGCGCGAAAGTGCGGGCGCCCGCCGCCGCGCTGGCGCTGCAGGAGCGGCTTCGCTAACCCTGCGTGATGCGCACCGCCGACCAGCCGATCCGCATCAGCCTCATCGCGCCCGACGGCCGGATGGGCAAAGCGATCGCCATAGCAGTCGAGGACGATCCGGGCTTCACGATCGATCACGATCATGGCGACGTGCTGGTCGATTTTTCGGCGCCCGCCGCGCTCCAGTCCAGCCTCGACCGCGCCGTCGCAGCCAATGTTCCAATCCTCGTCGGCACAACCGGTCTGGATGATCTTGCGGGTCAGCGGATCGCCGAGGCTGCGAAGAGCGTCGCCGTGCTGCGCGCCGCCAATACCGCGCTGGGAATTACGTTGCTGGCCGAGCTGGTTGCCCGCGCGGCCGAAGTGCTTGGGCCCGAATGGGACATCGAGATCGCCGAGACGCACCATCGGATGAAAGCCGACGCCCCGTCGGGCACGGCTTTGCTGCTCGGACACGCCGCCGCGCGCGGGCGCGGCACGGATTTCGAACCGGAGATGGGGCGCAGCGGCACCGGCCTCTCGCGCAAGCCGGGCGCGATCGGCTTCGCCTCGCTGCGCGGCGGGACCGTTGCCGGCGAACATGAGGTGAAGTTCCTCGGCCCCCGCGAGCAGCTGGTCCTGTCGCACCGCGCGGAGAACCGCATGATCTTCGCGCATGGTGCACTGGCCGGCGTGCGCTTCCTGATCGGCAAGCCCGCGGGCCTCTATTCGATGCACGACGTCATCCGGGCCCCTGAGACCAAAGCTTGAAGCGAGAGCAGGTTTTCGAGTTCTTCCGTCGGCTCGCGGAGGCGAACCCGTCGCCGACGACCGAGCTCGAATCCTCCAACCCTTACCAGCTGCTCGTGGCGGTGGTCCTCTCCGCGCAGGCGACCGACGCGAGCGTCAATATCGCTTGCCGTCCGCTGTTCGCGGGCATCAAAAAACCTCAGCAAATGGTGGACTTCGGCGAAGACGCGCTGCGCGACGCGATCAAGACGATCGGCCTGTTCAACACCAAGGCTAAAAACGTCATCGCACTCAGCCAGGCGCTGATCGACCGGCACGGCGGCGAAGTGCCGCGCACCCGCGAGGAGCTGCAAGCCCTCCCCGGGGTCGGGCGGAAGACCGCGAACGTCGTGCTCAACACCGCCTTCGGCGAGGAGACCTTCGCGGTCGACACCCACGTCTTTCGGGTCTGCAACCGCACCGGCCTCGCGCCCGGCAAGACGGTCGACGAAGTCGAAGCGAAACTTGAGAAAATCGTTCCCCAACCCTTCCGCCGCGACGCGCACCACTGGCTGATCCTGCACGGCCGTCACACCTGCAAGGCGCGGCTTCCCGAATGCTGGCGCTGCCCGGTGATCGACCTTTGCCGCTACCAGCCCAAGACGCCCCCGCCCGGCGAGCGGACTAAACCCAGCGCCGCTCGAAGCGCGAACCGAGCGTCGTCAAAAGCTCGTACTGCGAAAGGCCGGACTGCTTCGAAGCGGACGGCAGGTCGTAGTCGATCTCGACCCAGTCGCCTTCCGTGAGATCCGGCACGGCATCGCAGCCGACCGCGATCAGGTCCATCGATACACGGCCCAGCACGGGAAGCGCATATTCGCCCGCGAAGGCCGAGCCGTGAGAGGAGAAGCCGCGCAAATAGCCGTCGGCGTAACCGACATTGAGGATCGCGGCCTGCGTGTCCTCCTTAGCCATGAACGTCGCGCCGTAGCCGCAGGTCTCGCCCGCGGGAATCATGCGGCGCTGGACAATCTGCGCGTCGACCCGAACCGTGTTGCGGATATTCCCCTCGGCCTCGTCGCGCGGGATGCCGCCGTATAGCGCCAGCCCGGGCCGCACGAGGTCGAAGCTGTAGTCGGCCCCGAGGCAGATGCCGGCGGAATTGGCGAGGCTGTAGCGGCGCGCTTTGACCGCCGACGCGACCGCGCGAAAGCGCTCGAGCTGCATGGCGTTGAGCGGATGATCCTCGTCGCCGCAGGCGAGATGGCTGTGCAGGGTGTCGATCGTAAGCCCTTCGAGCGCGCCGATCTCGGTGGGGCGCAGTCCCAACCGGTTGATGCCGGTGTCGACCATGACGTCGCATGGGCGCTCGGGCGCGATTTCCTTCCACCTCGCAACCTGTTCGGCAGTGTTGACGCATGGCCGCGCGGGCAGCTGAAGCGCGGCGGCGCCGTCGTCCGGCCCGACACCGTGGAGCACGACCAGCTCCGCCCCCAGCGGCAGCGGACCCAGCGCCTCGGCTTCCGCCCAGGTTGAAACGAAAAAGTCGCGGCACCCGGCCTGATGAAGCGCCTGCGCAGTTTCGCGCGCGCCAAGGCCATAGCCGTCTGCCTTGACGGCTGCCCCTGCCGGCACTCCGGCGCGATTCTGCAACCAGCGCCAGTTTTCCTGGATGGCCGTTCGGTCGATCGTCAGGCGCAGCGCGTGATGCATGTCAGAACAAGCGGCCGCCGTCCGGCACGTTGATGCTCGGCGCTATCAGGACGACTTCACCGCTCTCGTCCGGGAAGCCGAGCGTCAGCACCTCTGACATGAACGGCCCGATCTGGCGCGGCGGGAAATTGACCACCGCGGCCACCTGGCGCCCCACCAGCTCGTCGAGCGCATAATGGCGGGTGATCTGCGCCGACGAGCGCTTCCGCCCGATTGCCGGCCCAAAATCGATGGTCAGCTTGTATGCGGGCTTGCGCGCCTCGGGAAACGGGTCGGCCGCGACGATCGTGCCGACCCGAACGTCGACCTTCAGGAAATCGTCGAAGCTGATCGTCTCGGCGACGGGTGCGTCATGATCATGGAGCTTATGCATCGCGCGCGCTCATAGCCGATGATGCACTTTCCAGCGCTGCTCAGCCTTCGCGACGAACCCTTCGAATTCGGCGTCGGAGGCAAAGGCACGCCGAGGAAGAATCAGGCCGGAGCGCTGCGTCATGAACAGGAATAGTCTCCCGCGCCGGAGTTTGAGCCGCTCGATCGCGCTCCAGAACACGATGCCTTTCATCTGGCGATTGTGGAAGCTTACCCCGTCCGCTGTCAGAACGAACTCGATCGGGCCGAGCACGCCTTTCCTGCGCTGCCTCCAAAAGGCGACCACGATCACCAAGACGATCCAGAGGGCCAGGGCGACGAGGACTTCCGCCGTGAACGTCCAATCGATGTCGAGGATCGCGTCGGAGATCGGATAGTCATCGAGCAGGCGTAGGAGCATCGGCACCAGGATCAGAAGGGCGCCGATGATCGCCAGGAGCTTGGCCCAGAACGGCCAGACCACGAGATTGAGGACCACAATGTCGCGAGCCGAATAAGTGACGACAATATGCTGGTCGTCGTCGCTCATTCGACCGTCACGCTCTTGGCGAGGTTGCGCGGCTGGTCGACGTCCGTGCCCTTCAGGACGGCCGTATGATAGGCGAGCAGCTGGACCGGGACGGCATAAACGAGGGGCGCGATCAGCGGGTGCACCTCGGGCATCTCGATCGCCGCCATGCACCCCTCACCCGCCTCGGCGATGCCGCGCGCGTCGCTGATGAGCACGATCTTGCCGCCCCGCGCGCGGACTTCCTGCATGTTGCTGACGGTCTTCTCGA
>Ga0207657_10005211_pt1 | contig 13617 bp, 11 predicted proteins | sample KBSC33metaG_FD_184316 | JGI IMG/M metagenome (GOLD analysis project Ga0207657, IMG submission 184316) | Corn rhizosphere microbial communities from Kellogg Biological Station, Michigan, USA - KBS C3-3 metaG (SPAdes) (version 2) | ecosystem: Host-associated > Plants > Roots > Rhizosphere > Soil ... | reverse complement strand
CCGCGCGCCGCTTCCAGCAACTGGTCGAACTTCTCGTTCTTCCAGCCCGACACGTTCATCGGCGCATCGGACTTGTAGAACAGCGTGAACATGAGGTCGACCGTCGGGCGCGGATTGACGCCGCCAAAGGTCAGCGGATGCTTGGCCCAGTGGTTCGACCAGTAGCCGTCCGGCGGCATGCGCTTGATGTCCAGGTTCAGGCCGATCTTCTGCGCCGTCAATTGCATGATCTGCGCCGTATCGACCGAACCGTTGGCCGCGGTCGTGCATACCAGCGGGATCGTGCTGCCGGCCATGCCCGATTTCTTCAGGTGGTATTTGGCCTTGTCCAGGTCCATCGTGCGCTGCGGCAAGCCGGCGAAGTAGTACTTGCTCGAGGGCTGGACCGGCTGGTCGTTGCCGAGGAAGCCGAACCCGCGCATGGATGCCTTGAGGATCTGTTCGCGGTCCAGCATGTGTTTCATCGCCAGCACGAAGTCCGGGTTCTTCACCGGGCCGACGTTATCGCGCATGATGAGGTCGGTGATGATGCCGGTCTTCGACTCGAACAGCGTGCAATTGGGCGATGCCGTCACGGTCGGCGCCGAGCGCGGGTTGATGGCATTGATGAGGTGGACATCACCCGACAGCAGCGCATTCACGCGCGCCGCCTCGTCGGGAATGGCGAAGTATTCGATCTCGTCGAGATAGGGCTTGCCCGGCTTCCAGTATTCGTCATTGCGCACGCTGACCGAGCGGAGGCCCGGCTTGAATTCCTTGCACTTGTACGGGCCGGTGCCGTTCGCAGTGGTGAAATCCGTCGTGCCGTCCCGGATGATCGAGAAATGAGACGTCCCCAGGAGCATCGGCAGGTCGACATTGGCCGACGCCAGCTTGATCTGGACTTCGTTCGGGCCGGTCGCCTTGACTTCCACAAACTCGTCGGCCACTGCCTTCACCTTGGAAGCGGTCGCGGGATCCTTGTGGCGCATCAGCGAATATACGACGTCGGCCGAGGTCAGCGGCTTGCCGTCATGGAAGCGCACATCCTTGCGCAGCTTGACGTTCCACAGCACGCCGTTCTTGGTGGTGATGGCCTCGGCCAGCTCCATCTGCGGGTTGAGCCTGGTGTCGATCGTGGTCAGGCCGTTGTAGAACATGAAGTGCCGCACGTAGTCGGTGATGGCGCCGCCCTTGGCCGGGTCCAGCGTGTCCGCGGTCGAGGAGGCCCCCACGGCGACGCGGATCTTGCCGCCCTTCTTCGGGGTCTGGGCAAAGGCGGTGCCGGCATGCGTCAGCAGGCCGCCTGCAGTGGACGCCAGCATGCCGCCGGCCAGCAGCGTCCTCATCACGTCGCGGCGCGAGACGCCGCGCTGGAAATCATCGACGATGCGGTCGCTGATCTCGGCGTGCCGGGGAAGGATGATGTTCGATTCTTTTTTGTCGCTCATGTCTGCCTCTCAGGGGTTGTTATGCTTGGTTGCACATCAATATCCAACGATCGCTTTGGTTTCCAGGTATTCTTCAAGTCCGTAGACGCCGTATTCACGGCCATTGCCGGAGCGCTTGTATCCGCCGAACGGCGCATGGCTGCTCCACGCCGGATAATTGATATGGACTTGTCCGGCCCGAAGTTGCGACGCCACGCGCCGGGCCCGCTCCGGGTCGCCCGACTGGACATGCGCACTGAGGCCGTACACCGTATCGTTCGCGATGGCGATGGCCTCGGCCTCATCCCGATAAGGCATGATGACCAGCACCGGTCCGAATATCTCCTCCTGCGCCACCCGCATGCGCGGAGTCACCCCGGAAAACACGGTCGGACGCGCAAAGTAACCGTGCGCCAGGCCGGCAGGCCGGCCTGGGCCTCCGCAAACCAGCCTGGCGCCGTCGTCGATACCGCTGGCGATCATCGCCTGCACCCGTGCGTACTGCGCGGCGTTCGCAATCGGCCCCATCGTGGTTGTTGCGTCGTGCGGATCACCGACCGTGATACCGGCAACCGCCGCAGCCGCCAATGCCTCCACGTCGGCCAGACGCGACGCCGGCACCAGCATCCGCGTCGGCGCGCTGCACGACTGGCCCGCGTTGCGCATCCCGGCCAGCACGCCTTTTGCCACGCCGGTTTCGAAATCGGCGTCGTCGAGAAACAGGTTAGGCGACTTGCCGCCCAGTTCCTGCACGACGCGCTTGACCGTCACGGCCGCGGCCTGGGCCACGAGGACACCCGCACGCGTGGATCCGGTGATGGAGATCATGTCGACGTCCGGATGCGACGCCAGCGCCGCACCGACGACCTCCCCCGTTCCGCCGACCAGGTTGAAGACACCGGCGGGCACGCCGGCGTCGTGCATCACCTGCGCAAAGAGCTGTGCGCTGTAGGGCGACAGTTCGCTGGGTTTCAACACGATCGTGCAACCGGCAGCAATGGCCGGTGCGACCTTGGCGGTGATCTGGTACAGCGGCCAGTTCCAGGGCGTGATCAGCGCACATACGCCGATCGGCTCTTTCGCGATGGCGGTGCTGCCCTCGTGGGAGAGGAATTGATAGCGCTGCAATACCTCCATCTGGGCACGGACATGCGCAAGCGCAAAGTGCACATGGGCCGCCTTGACGAATTCGCTCGCAGCGCCCATTTCGGTCACGATGGCCTGCACGAACAGTTCCGTCCGCTCCTCCAGCAGCGCCAGGATACGGCCAAGCAGCGCAAGCCGTTCTTTCACCGAACTGCGTGAGAACGACGCGAAAGCGCGCCGGGCCGCGGCGACGGCAAGATCGACATCGGCCGGCGAACCGGCTGCGACATGCCCGACGATGCCCTCGGAATACGGATCGACAACCGGAATTTGCGGAGCGGACTTGCGGTCCTGCCAGCGGCCGTCGATATATAACCTGGGATCGTCCCAGCTGCGATGATTGACTGTCATGGCCTGGCTTTTCATTCTTGATTGAGCAACAACTTCCCCAAACGCACCACGGTCACACCGGGACGCAATTGACGCACCGAGGGCATGACGAGCACGCAATCCGGATAAGGCGTCCTGACCGGCTCGCCGTCACGCCAGCCGATCACCGTTCCCGCCTCCGGGAAGGTTTCCAGGCCGGTGTAGTTGTCGGCAAAACGGAAGTCCATGGTGGGGGCGACGACCGGTTCGGTGACGCGCACGACCTTCGATGCGGCTTCGGGCAAGGGCTGGCGCCAGCCTGCAGGCAAGTCGCTGTTGTCGACGATGCCGTAGAGCTCAAGAAAGCGCGCCACGACATCCCTGGCCACGGCCGCCGCGCTTGCCTCCCAGTGCTGGCCAGTCTCGACGATCAGCGCACACTTCGGGCTCTGCGGATCGCCGAAGCCGGCGTAATCGCGCAGGCGCTTGCCTTCCGGGTGGCCATCGTCGCTGATGATCCATTCCGGCGTGCCGATCCTGCGTGCCAGTTCGATGTTCTTTTCCAGCGGTCCGGACACGGCGAGCGGCGCGCTACGCTCGTGCATGGAGTGGATGTCGAGCAGATAATCGACCGTGTCGACCACCGGCCGCATCTGGCGTATCCGGCGCAACTCGCTGCAATCGCGGGAAGGATCGTCAAGAACGGATCCGCTCCAGAGACGGTTGAAATCCTGGTCCACGAAACGGGATGCATCCGGATTGGCCGGGTCGAAGCGGTGGTAGGCATCGACGTTGGCAAACGACAGGGTCAGCTTGCCCTTGCGCGGACGGACGCCCAGGTCGAGCAGATCCCTGACCGCGATCGCGCCGCTGACTTCATTGCCGTGCGTGAGCGCATTGATCATGACGTGCGGCCCCGGAATACCGCTGTCGAAGGTGTGGACATAGGGGATGCCGGTATTGCCTTCCGCATAGGGACGAATGTCCGGGAAGCTGGCTTCGATGGGATAGGCGGGCAGCGGTTCTTTTACGGTGTTCATGGCAAACAGGTGATCAAGGATGTTGGATGGAATACTCAACCGATGGCCTGGCTGAGGACCGCGTATTGCCAGACCGTGCCGTCCGATACCGGTGGCTGGCCGCGCGTCATGCGCACCGAGGGCCCGACCGATGCCAGCCCCAGGCTTTCCACCCAGGCGCTCAAGCCGCTTTGCGCGGTCACATCGACGCGCACGAAGGAACCGGCGTAGGCTCCGGCCCAATAAGCGATCAGTGCCCTGGCGCGCTCCGTATCGGGCGCCACCACCGGGCCGATCACGTGGCCGTGGCCGAAGCGGCGCATCATGGAGAATCCGATCGCTTCACCATTCCTTTCGATCAGCGCGCCCTCGGCCACGTCCAGGAATTGCGTCATCAATTCTTCACGCGGCATGCCGAGGGCGCGCGTTGCCAGTGCTGCAAGCGCTTGCAGATCGCCGGCCGCCACCGGACGGATGTGCTCTCCCCCAGGCAGTGCAACGGCGGACGTTTGCTGCATCGTGCCCTGGTGGTGGACGACGCTGCCGGTGGGTACGAAACCCAGCTTTTCATAGAGCGGCTGCCCGGCCGGCGTGGCAGTGAGCAGGATGCAGCGGTCGCCGAGTTCTTCCAGCACCAGGTTCATCAGTTCGCGGCCGATGCCCTTGCCTTGCCGTTCCGGCGCCACGATGATCATGCCGAGCGAGGCGTGCGTAGTCCCGAATTTCCAGCACAGCCCGGTGCCAACCAGCGTCCCGTTTTCCTCCGCCACGAAACCCGTGCCGATGCGGTGCATGAACTGCCAGTCTTCGAGGCGATGCGCCCAGCGCACCGCCTGCGTCATGCCGTGTGCCGAGGGAAGGTCATCCCCGGTCATCCGCCGGTAGACGATGCCGGCATTCCTTGTCTGATGGGTCATGATGTCCTCGCCATCCGTGCGCTTACCACCCCTGGAAGCGCGGCCACACGGCGTTCACTTGCAGTCCGCCGCTGTCGACCACGTGATACCGGTCATGCTGCGCGCAGGTCGCACAGGCATGGTTAGGCAGGATGCGCAGCAGGGTGCCGACGGGGAAATCGGGCGCCTTCTCCGGATCGCCGGAGCGGTGCGCGATCACGCCGTGCTCCTGGTTGGCATCGACCATGATGATGTCTTCCAGGACCTCGCCGTCCAGGTTGCAGACGACACCGTAGCCCTGGTCCACGCGTTGCTTGCTGGTGCCACGGTCGCGCGACATGGCCATCCATCCCGCGTCCACGATGGTCCATCCCTTTTCCTTCTGGTGGCCGACGACGGACGCCAGCACGGAGACGGCGATATCCTGCTGCTTCACGACGCCGAGGCCGTTCATCACGAGGTCGCCGAACACGAAGACGCCTGCCCTGACTTCCGTCACGCCGGTGAGATCGTCGGCAAAGGTCGCCGTCGGCGTCGAGCCCACGCTGACTTCGGGACAGGCAAAGCCTTGTTCACGCAGGCGCCGCGCGCAGCCCACCGCAGCATCGCGCTCCTGCCTCGACATGGCCGCGATGTCTTCGGTCGATTTGCAGGAGTAGGAGTTGCCGGCGTGGGTCATGATGCCTTTCAGCGCCAGCTTCCCGGCCGCCAGGCGCCGCGCGATCTCGACCAGGTCGTCCGATCCGGGCTGCACGCCGGAACGGTGACCGTCGCAGTCGATTTCGATCATGACGTCCACGGAGGCATCGCGCTGCGCCGCGTAGAGGGCGAGCGCCTCGGCCATCTCGACGCTGTCGAGGATGACGGTCAGTGCCACGCCGCGTGCACGCAGGTCGAACACGTGCTGGAATTTGTTGGGGACGATACCGACCGCATACAGGATGTCGGTAAAGCCGAAGCCCGCAAAGTATTCTGCCTCCTTCAAGGTGGATACCGTAATCCGCCCGGTATCCGCGCCGATGGTGCGCCGGACCACGTCGATCGATTTGCTGGTCTTCACATGCGGACGGAATGCGACTCCCAGTTGCGCGAGATGGCCGCGCATGCGCGCAATGTTGCCTTTCATTTTCTGCTCATCGAGCACCAGTGCCGGTGTCTCCAGTGTGCGCAGGTCGCTTGCGCCTGCTGCCTGTGGCGTGTGCATGTATATCCTCTTGTGTTCTGAATCTGCCTGACCGCAGGCCTCGCTCGCTATCCGCTTGGTCTGCATCGTTGCGAGAAATTATGTTGCAACGACAGCCGGTTGTGGTTAAATCTAAAGAACTATTAGATTAAGGTTTGCTTAATAATGCTCACGCTCGACGATGTCCGTTTTTTCCAGATTCTTGTCAGGGCGGGCAGCATGGTGGCTGCCGCGCGCGAACTGGATGTATCGCCTCCGGCCATTACCCAACGGCTGCAGCAGATCGAATCGAGGTATGGAATCCGCCTCGTCGACCGTTCGACACGCAGCATGCGGCTGACGGACGAAGGGGAACTGCTGTACGAGAAAGGCGCCGTGATCTGCGAGGCGACCGATGAACTGCTGGACATGCTCGCGGCGCGCAGCGCCGCAGTGACGGGCCGCCTGCGCGTGAGTGCGCCGTTCGGCTTCGCCCGCCGCTACCTCGCGCCGCTGGTAGCGGACTTCCATACCCGCTACCCGTCACTGAAGATATTGCTCTCGGTGGCCGACAATCCAGTGTTGCGCGACGCCGGCACGGCAGACGTCATATTCCATATCGGCGAACTGCAGGACTCGAGCATGGTGCGGTACACGATTGCGCCGAACAGGAGGCTGATGTGCGCATCGCCGAAGTACATCAGGAGAATGGGAGCGCCTTCGGCGCCGGAGGACCTGGCAGAACACGAATGCATCTCGCTGCGCGAGAACAACGAAGACGTGAGCCTCTGGAAGTTCGTTCGTGCCCAGACGAGCCGCAATGTGCGGATCGACCCGGTGCTCATCTCCAATGACGGCGATATCGTCCGCCAATGGGCGATCCAGGGGAAGGGCATCATCGTGCGCTCGGAGTGGGATGTGGCCGATGCGCTCAAGTCGGGCAAACTGGTACACGTGCTGCCGGAGTGGGAACTGGCACCGGCAGACGTGGTTGCGCTCGTGCCGCAGCGCAAAGGCATGTCGGCCCGGGTCAAGGCATTCATTGCCTTCGTCAGCGAGCATTTTTCACCCGCGCCGCCGTGGCGAATGAAATGATTATTAAGCAGATCTTAATTTAATAATTGCCCTGCTTTAACCACAGGCAGGTAGCGGTGCAACATAATTCCTCGCAATGCTCCAAGAGAGCCGTTCGATGGAAATGATTGTCACCCATGTCAAGCGATTCCCGCCTCCTGATGTTGAATGCCGATGCGGTTGCGGCCTATCTCCAACCCGACGACGTGCTGGCTGCCGTGCACGAAGCCTTTGTATTGCATAGCGAGGATAAAGGCCGGGTGTTTCCCGTCATCCGGGAACAGCTGTCCACCGGCGGCGTCTTCGGCATCAAGGCCGGCGACGTGCAGTCCGAGGGACTGCTCGGCTTCAAGGCGGCCGGCTTCTGGCCATCGAACCGGGCCCGGGGAAGCGAACCCCATCAGGCCACGATCATGCTGGTGGACCCCGCCACAGGCCGTCCCGTCTGCATCATCGACGGCAACGCGATCACCACGACCCGGACCGGCGCGGCCGGGGCGCTCGGCCTGCAGCAACTGGCCCGCCGCGACAGTACCCGGCTGTGCGTGTTCGGCACCGGGGTGCAGGCACGCGCCCAGGTCGGCCATGCGCTGCGCGTGCTCCCGCACATCCAGTATCTACGCTACGTCAGCGTCGACCGCAAGCGCGACGAAGATTTCGAAAACCATTTCGCCGGACGCGTGCAGGTGGAATGCGCCATCGATGCCGACGCCGCGGTTGCCCGCAGCGACGTGATCATCACGGCCACACCCGGCGGTGGCCCGCTGTTCAATGCGGAAGCGGTACAACCCGGCACCCACCTGAATTGCGTCGGTGCGGATACCAAAGGAAAACGCGAACTGCCGGAAGGCTTGCTGGCGCGTGTGCGCCTGGTGGTGGACGACCGCGTGCAGTCGCGCCAGATCGGCGAGTCGCAATGGGCGCCGGAAACGCCCTGCGTGGAGATCGGCGACCTGTTGACCGGAAAAGCGACGCTGGAGCGTGCGCAGGACGACATCACGGTCTTCGATTTGACGGGTCTCGCCCTGCAGGACCTGACGGTCGCGCGCCTGGTCCACGACAAGGCGCGGACGGGCGGCAAAGGCATCGAGATCCATTGGCCCTGGTAAGCCATTGATCGGATGGGAACAGAGCATGAACGATCAAAAGACGAGCAACGGCATTCGATATCGCGGGATGACGGCAGCCGATATGCCGGCAGCGCACAAGCTGTCGAGTGCGGTACTTTGGCCGCACCGCCTGCAGGACTGGAAGTTCATCCACGAGCTTGGCGCCGGCATTGTCGCGGAAGACGATGCCGGTGTGATCGGGATAGCGATGTGCTTTGCTCACGGGAGCGATCATGCAACGATCGGCATGCTCATCGTTGCGTCCGAACGGCAACATCAGGGTATCGGGCGCGAACTGCTGTCCCGGATGCTGAAGGAAGTGGGCAATCGTACCGTGCTGTTGCATGCCACCCTGGAAGGCGTTCCGCTGTGCGAAAGCCTTGGCTTTACCCGGGTCGGCACGGTCCACCAGCACCAGGGAACGGTGTATCGGGTACCGCTCGTCCCGCTCGGGGAGGGAGAGCGCATCCGTCCGGTCAGCACCCGGGACCATGCCGCGCTTGCCGAACTGGCCAGGCGCGCCTCCGGCATGCCGCGGCGCACCGCGCTCAAGCATCTGCTGACCGTCGCGGACTGCGTTGCGATCGACCTTTACGATGAATTGATCGGGTTCGCTGCCTTGCGCAAGTACGGGCTCGGTCATGCGATCGGTCCGGTGGTCGCACCGGACATCGGCCGCGCCAAGGCCTTGATTGCCCATTGGGCGGGAAGCCGCGCCGGCTCTTTCGTGCGCGTGGATGTCCCTGGAAAGCATGGCCTCAGCCCATGGCTCACCAAAATGGGCATGGTGCAGGTAGAGCGGACGGTGCCGACGATGGTGCGCGGCGAGCCGCTACGGCCCGATCCCGCGGTAACGCAGTACGCGCTGCTCAGCCAGGCGCTCGGATGATGCTGGATTTGCCTAAACTGGATCGGATCGACCTCCGCATCCTCGCCCACCTGCAACGCCATGGCCGATCCACGAACGTGGACCTGGCCGACGCCGTCGGTCTCTCGCCCAGCCCTTGCCTGCTGCGCGTCAAACGCCTGGAGAAGTACGGGTACATCGCCGGATACGGTGCCCACCTGATGCTCGAAAAACTGGGCGGCATGCAAACCGTTTTTACCCAGGTGACGCTGCTGGACCACCGCCATGACGACACCGTCAAGTTCGAAGCCTCCATCCGCAACGTCGACGAGCTGGTCGAATGCCACCTGGTGAGCGGCGGCTTCGACTACCTGCTCAAGTTCGTGACCCGCAACGTGGTCCACTACCAGAGCCTCGTCGAAGATGTGCTGGGACAGAACACCCACATCGAAAAATATTTCAGTTACATCGTGATGAAGTCGCCTTTCGTCAAGAGCTACTGTCCGATCGAGAAGCTGTTTTACGATCAAGGGTGAAACAAAACGCCCTTCCATGACGGAAGGGCGTTTGCATTTGCCGGAAGTGATATTCGCCGGTTCAAGTCACCGCGTTGTTAGTCTCAGCCGGATCGATCAGCAAGACTTCGCAGGCCTTCTCATCCAACGCCACCGGGCAGTGTTCGACGCCATGGGGCACGACGATGAATTCACCCTCTTCGACGATCTCTTCGCGGTCCCGGAACTTCATGAGCAAGCGCCCCCGGTGGACGAAGAACATCTCGTCATCGTGCTGCCGGAACGACCAGCGCGAGGCTCCCTGGAACATGGCGACCTTGATCTGCATGTTGTTGACCTGCCCTTCCACCGTTGGCGCGGAAGGCGCGCGCAGCCCATTGAATACCTTCGACAGGTTCTTCTTGTGGATCGGCGACAGGTGCTTGTTGAGGGCGGCAACATCACGGATGATCGTATTGAGCTGGCTGGTCAAGTCCTTGCCGCTGGCGGGATATTTTCCGTCCAGGGCCGCAGTCCCGATCGTGAAACCGGCGGCGCCGGCATGCTTGACGATGGCAATCCGTTCAGCGGTATCGATCGAACCCGCCATGAAGACAGGCTTGGACACCGCGGCGCAGACGGCCTTCATCAACTCGGGCACGTCGTTCTCCGCCGAACGGTATGCCAGCAGGTCGATGCCGTGCACGCCGTCGCGCGCCGTGATCGCCCTGGCGCTGTCGACGATCTCCTCGATGCTGCCTTCGAGAACGCTCGGGTGACCGGTGATCCGGCCTGCGAAGGGGAAGTACCGGATGCCGGTCCCCTTGATGACGGGCAGCACATCGTCGACCCGCGTGCCGCCGAGGAGAACATCGACGCCGATCTCGACAGCCGCCCTGGCCGACACGATTTCACTGTCGCGGTCGAGCGATACGACCTCCAGGTAGGAGGTGGCGCCGCCCGCCTTGATGGCCGCGTTGAGGCTCTTCAACTGGTCGATCGGCAGGCCGATGTCCTTGAATCCGATATGGCGCACGCCGAGGCTGAGCGCAGTCTGGAGATGTTGCGACGCGTCCGCGACCGTGCGGTCATTGCGTGTGAGCATGAAAATGAAGCGAAGTCCCATGACTGTGTCCTTTCAGTTTGAGTGCGTCGTGGTGTGTGCGGTTTGTGCGGTAGCGAGGCGCTTTGCGTAGGCAAGCGCCGTCTCCAGGCTGGCGTGATCCGCGATCCCCTTGCCTGCGATGTCGAACGCCGTGCCATGGTCCGGACTGGTACGGACGAACGGCAGGCCCAGCGTGATGTTCACGCCCTTCTCCAGGCCGAGATACTTCACGGGGATCAGCCCCTGGTCGTGGTACTGGGCCACGACCACATCGAATCGGCCCTTGCGTGCCTGCATGTAGACCGTATCGCCCGGATAAGGACCGCTGGCATCGATGCCTTCCGCCCGGGCCGCCGCAATTGCCGGCTGGATGATCCTGATCTCTTCATCCCCGAAGAGGCCGCCTTCGCCAGCATGCGGGTTGAGACCTGCCACGGCGACGCGCGGGGCCGCGATGCCCAGCGCCTTCCCACCCTCGTGGGCCAGCCGGATGGCGGACATCTGCGCATCGAAATCGGCTTGTTCGATGGCCTTGCGCAGCGACGTGTGGATGGTGACGAGCACCGTGCGAATATCATCGTTGGCGAGCATCATCGCGACGCGCCTGGCGCCGCCGTAGTCGGCCAGGATTTCGGTATGGCCAGGGTAGCGGATGCCGGCGAGGCCCATTGCCTCCTTGTTGATCGGCGCCGTGACGATGCCGCGCACTTCTCCGGACCTGGCTGCCGCGATCGCCGCAACGATGGCATCGAAGGCCGCCTGTCCGGATATCGCGCTGAGCTGCCCGATGGGCGGAGGCTCGACGATCCCGGTTGACTCGATGACGTCGATGACGCCCGGCTGCAACCGCGCTTCATGGGGCGCATCGATGCGCCGTACCTCGACGTTCAGGCCAAGGCGGCGCACGATGTCCGCCATGACGACATGACTGCCGAACACGACGGCACGTTCGCCGCCATTCGCCAGTGTCTTCGCCACGATTTCCGGACCGATGCCGGAGGCGTCGCCCATCGTGATGGCGAGCGGGGGACAAATGTTTTTCATAGTGAATCCTTTCGCATGGGTTAGGCTGCACCGCGCATTTTCGCGACGGCGCGCACCAGGGCGTCGTCGGAGCCAAAGCCGCCGGCCTTCATGGCAAGCAGGAATGCGCGCCCGTCGGCAAGCCGGGCGCGGCCGAGCGGGAAGCCGGGATCGAGTTCCTGCAGGATCTCGAACGCATGGACGTCGAGCAGGTCCAGGACCGCTTCCATCGTGTCGCCACCGGTGGCGATCAAGGCGCCGAAGCGCGGGTGTTGAAACGCTCGTGCCGCATCTTCCGCAATCCGCTGCAGCACCGCGGCCGGGTCGCCCGTGCGCTCGCGTGGCGCGCGCAGCAGCGTGACGCCGCCGACCTCCCGGACCTGATCGGCCTGTCGGTGGCTGCGCGGATTGGCACTCCCGATGACGATCAGGACGTCATCGCCGGTGCCGTCGATCGATGGCGGCGCAGCCTTTGCAGGCGCGAAGCGTCGCGCCAGGGCCAGGGCCATCCCGGGAGAGCCGACCCACAGGACCGACGCCGGATCCTCGATGGCGGCGACCTGCGCGTCGAGTTCCTCCTGCGTGACCGCATCGAGCAGCGTGACTTGCCTGATGCAGTCCGGGACCAATTCGGCCAGTGCGGAATGCCGCGCGGGGTGCACCGGGTCGCGACCATACGCGCTCTCCGCAACCGGAACGCCGTCGACGAGCTGGATGCCTTTCACCGTCGTACGGCCGGCTTCGGGGAATGCCGGTGCAAATACCAGGGATGTGCGGCCGCTTGCCTTGAAACACGCCTCGAGTTCCTTCGTGACGTGCCCACGCAGCGTGGAGTCCACTGTTTTGTAGAGCACGGCGCGGCCGGCAAGCTGGGCCGTCCAGCGGGCGACCGCGTCGAATGCCTGCGACGGCGTGGCAGACCGCGAACCGCTATCGACAGCGACCACCGCAGCTGCCTGGTCCGGGAACCGGCGCCGTCCGATCGACGCCGCCAGGCCGCGCGCAACGAAAGGGGCCGCGCCATCCGCCGCGCTGGTGAGGTCATCGGCGAGGATTGCTATATTGGGTTGATGATTGGTGTTCATGCGTCAATTATAGGAACCCGACAACCCTAGGAAAATCGATCATTTCTGCGAACATCTGGTGATGTGAAATCACCAATTGCCCGATCGGGCACAGCTTCCCCGGATATGGCTTGAGCCGATGACGCCGCCATGAACGGCGGCGCGAGTGATGGGAATATTGGGTGGGCTGGAAGAACTCAGCGCCGGCTGGCGACGATGCCGCTGCAGACGATCGCCGCGATTGCCACATAGCCGTCCAGCGGCAACTTGTCGCCCCACAGCAGGGCGCCGAGCAGGCTGGAAAACACTACCGTCAGATAGGACAGATTGGCCGCCACCAGTTTCCGCCCCACCTTGTAGGCACGGGTCATCGCCAATTGGCCGAAGGTGGCGGTCAGACCGATCCCGACCAGCGGGCCGATATTATGCAGCGTCAATGCATGCCAGCCGGTGATGGTGACCAAAGCCGTCCCAAGTACGGTGGACAGCAGAGCGAAGTAGAACACGATCCGCCATTCCGGCTCGCCGAGCTGGCCCAACTCACGTACATGCAAATAAGCGAGCCCGGACACGGCGCCGGATGCCAACCCCACCAGGACGTAGAACCACAAATCCCCTCCCAAGGTAGGACGCAACAGCAGGGTCACACCGACAAAACCGAGCGCCAGCGCGGCAGCCATGCGGCCCGAAAAGCGTTCCTTGAGCCACAATACCGACAGTAGCGCCAGAAACATCGGCGAGGTGTTGTTAAGCGTTGTTGCAGTGGCGAGCGGCAAATGCGCCATCGCATAGAAGATGAGCAGCAGCGCCACATAACCAGCGCAACCGCGGGCCAGATGGACCCTGAGATGCGGCGTGACAAAGCGCTGACCGCGCAGGCAAGCCGGAATACCCAGCATCAGGACCCCGAACAGGGTGCGCCAGAATACCAGCTCGACGGGAGTGAAACTCTGCGAGCCT
>Ga0207657_10005210_pt1 | contig 13623 bp, 12 predicted proteins | sample KBSC33metaG_FD_184316 | JGI IMG/M metagenome (GOLD analysis project Ga0207657, IMG submission 184316) | Corn rhizosphere microbial communities from Kellogg Biological Station, Michigan, USA - KBS C3-3 metaG (SPAdes) (version 2) | ecosystem: Host-associated > Plants > Roots > Rhizosphere > Soil ... | reverse complement strand
ACCGGGCCGCCCTGATACTTCTCGATAATGGTCAGCAGCAACTTGCGATCGATCTCGTCGAATCCGTGCCGATCAACTTCCAACATCTGCAGCGCCGCCTGCGCCGTGGGCAAGTCAATGTCGCCTCCACTTCTGACCTGAGCATAATCACGTACCCGTCGAAGCAGGCGGTTGGCAATACGAGGTGTCCCACGCGAACGACTCGCGATTTCGAGCGCACCCGCTTCATCAATTTTGACCCCCAGGATCTCAGCCGACCGCTCAATGATGAATTGAAGATCTTTGGGCTCGTAGAACTCCAGGCGGAGAACGATTCCGAAACGAGAGCGGAGTGGGGCGGACAATAACCCGGCGCGCGTGGTTGCGCCGACGAAAGTGAACGGCTTAACGTCCATCGTGTGAGTGCGCGCGGAAGGACCCTGCCCAATGATGATGTCCAGCTTGTAGTCTTCGAGCGCGGAGTAAAGGATTTCCTCCAGCGCTGGTTGCAGCCTGTGAACTTCGTCGATGAACAGCACCTGCTTGTCCCGGAGGTTTGTGAGGACCGCCGTCAGATCGCCTTTGATCTGTAGTGTGGGCCCAGAGGTCTGCTGGAACGCAGCCTGCATCTCGTTCGCAATGATGGTGGCCAGCGTGGTTTTGCCCAGGCCCGGAGGCCCGTAGAGCAGCACGTGATCGAGCGCCTCTCCGCGCGCGCGCGCCGCCTCAATAGCAACGTGCAAGTTTTCTTTTACTTTGGGCTGCCCGATAAATTCAGCCAGGCGCCGCGGGCGTAACTTGAGTTCGAAGGAGGAATCGTCTTCCACAGCGGCAGCCGAGACAATCCGTTCCTTCAAATCCGTGTTTTGCTTCAGTGCGCCCATTGGCCGGATACTACCACGAACAATCATGCTGGCTGCATGTCTCGTTTAATCCCGACGGTTAGCTGAAGTACCAGCCTCCGTTCACGTTAATGGTCTGTCCGGTGATGTAGCCATTCGCACAGAGCATGATGGCGACCGATGCGACTTCGTCCACCAGTCCGAAGCGGCCAACGGGAATCAAGTTCGGATTTGCACGCGGGTTGGATGTCACCATGTCGGTCTCAATCAGAGCCGGGGCAATGGCATTTACGGTGATGCCTTCTTTGGCCAACAAGCCGGCGTAGGAATGAGTCAGTCCCAGCATGCCGGCTTTTGACGCTGCGTAATGGGGTCCAACGACTCCGCCAGTTTGAGCCGCAACGGACGAGACATTAAGGATCCTGCCCCACCGCGCTTTGCGCATAACTGGCAGCACCGCTTGTGTTGCTACGAAAGTCGATTTCAGGTTTGTGGCGATAGTCTGGTCCCAATCGGATTCCGTGATCTGATCGAGATTTCGCTGCCGGCCGATGGCGGCGTTGTTCACCAGGATGGTAATCGTTCCGAGTTCTTCCTGAGCGCGAATGACCATCTCGCGGATTGCGGCGGGTTGCGCGACGTCCGCCTGGAGGGCGATCGCGCGAGAACCACAGTTCCGGATCTGAGCACAAACGGCCTCCGCATCCTGAGACCGTTCGCGATAGTTCACCGCGACGTCTACTCCGGACTTAGCGAGAGCGATAGCAATCCCGGCGCCAATGCCGCGACTGGCTCCCGTGACCAAAGCAATCTTTCCGTGCAGGTTGTCCATAGAAGATGGCTGGGAACACTTCCGGGAGAATGACTTGCCTATGACATTCTAAGCCTCTCGTTTTCAGCGGGCCGATTCCACCACGACGAACCCACAGGCAACATGCAGGGCAGATCCATGCTTCCGCGTCGCTGCCGAGCGATTCTGACCCAAGGCTTTCGCCGGATAAAGGAGCGACGGTTCTCCCCCGGCCAAATCGGCAATGCGGTATCGCAGGCGGTACTTCCCAACGGTGAGATGAAGGTCGCCGACGGCCTGCTTCATGATATAATCAGGACAGCTCCCAAACTACTTAAGTCATTGATTTAACGCCGCTTATGCGAGCGCCGCTTTTCGAAAAGGCCTGTGCAAAGAGGGCGGCTCGAGCGATGTTTTACTGCAATTGTGGAGCACAGTGATCAGTTCCCACTAACGAGATAACTATGGCAGACGAACAGAACCCACAGCTTCCATTACCACCTGGCGAGGGCGGCAGCCCGGGCGCTGCGAATATTCAGCCTATCAACATTGAAGAGGAGATGCGGCGATCGTATCTCGACTATTCGATGTCGGTGATCATTGGCCGAGCGCTGCCCGACGTCCGCGACGGCCTGAAGCCAGTGCACCGTCGTCTCCTATACCACATGTATGACATGGGCTTGCTGCACAATCGCAAGCAGGTGAAATGCGCCAAGGTGGTCGGCGAGTGCATGGGTCGGTTTCATCCCCATGGGGATGCCGCTCTTTACGACGCCCTCGTACGTATGGCGCAGCCTTTCTCGTTGCGCTATCCGTTGGTGGACGGGCAGGGAAATTTTGGGTCGGTAGATGGCGATCCTCCGGCAGCCATGCGGTATACCGAGTGTCGGCTGGCTCACATTGCCGAAGATCTTGTTGTCGACATTGATAAGGACACGGTCGACTTCGTTCCCAACTACGATGAGTCGACACTTGAGCCTGTCGTTCTGCCGGCACGGGTGCCAAACCTGATCATTAACGGATCAAACGGAATTGCCGTCGGGATGGCGACGAACATTCCGCCCCACAATTTAACAGAAGTGGTAGACGCGACCATCACATTGGTGAACAATCCGGCCGCAAGCCTCGGGGAAATTCTGCAATTCGTTAAGGGCCCCGACTTCCCGACGGCCGGCATCATCCATGGCAAGGCGGGCATTCAGCAGGCTTATCAGACCGGGCGCGGCCGTTTCATGATGCGCGCCAAAGCCGCCATCGAGAACATCAACAAAGATCGCCAGGCCATTATTGTCACCGAGATCCCCTACCAGGTGAACAAGGCACGTCTGATTGAGCGGGTCGCAGAGTTGGTCAACGACAAACATATCGAGGACATCTCCGATATTCGCGACGAAAGCGATCGCGAAGGCATGCGCATCGTGCTCGAACTAAAGCGCGGAGCCGAGCCTCAGATTGTGCTCAACCAGCTTTTCAAGCACACGCAGATGCAGGAAAGCTTCAGCATGATTTTCCTGGCGGTCGTAAACGGGCAGCCGAAGGAAATGGGGCTGGTGCAGGCGATCAAGTACTTCATCGATCATCGCGTTGATGTAGTGCGACGCCGCACTTCGTTCCTGCTGCAGAAGGCGCGTGACCGCGAGCACATCCTGGAAGGCTACCAGCTCGCGCTTGATCACCTTGATAACGTAATCGTGATTATTCGCGGAAGCGGTAACCGTGGCGAAGCCCGCGAGAATCTGGTTGCTTATTTCGCTGGCAAGAAAATCGATATCAATACCACGGGTCGCTCTCCGAAGCTCGACCCGGAAAAGCCGTTTACCAGCAGGCAGGCAGACGCGATTCTCGAATTGCAATTGCACCGCCTGACTCGCCTCTCGATCGACGAGATCGTGAACGAGTTGAAGCTGACTCGCGACAACATCGCTGATTTCGAGTCAATCCTGGCTTCGGAGAAAAAGCTTCGCAACGTCATCGTGAAGGAACTTGAGGAAATCAAGAAGCAGTACGGCGATGACCGCCGGACAGTCATCGAAGACGAGGCCGCCGAGATCAAGCTGGAAGACCTGATCGCCGATGAGCAGGTGGCGGTCACGGTCAGCCACTCCGGTTATCTGAAGCGCACGCCAATCTCGACGTACCGTATGCAGCGGCGCGGTGGCACCGGTCGTACGGGCATGAAGACGCGCGATGAGGATTTCGTCGAGCATCTATTCATCGCCTCAACCCACGCTTACATTCTGATCTTCACCAACACCGGGCGTGTTTACTGGCTCAAAGTCTACGAGATCCCAGATGTGGGCGCCGCTGGAAAGGGGAAGCACGTCGGCAATTTAGTCTCGTTGCAGGCCGGCGAGAGTGTGCGAACTATGCTCGCGGTGCGCAACCTTGAAGAACCAGGTCGATACGTACTCTTCGCCACCCGCAAGGGCACGGTGAAGAAGACCGAGTTGAAGGACTTCTCCAACGTGATGTCGCGCGGCATCATTGCAATCGGCATCGACAAGGACGACGAACTGGTCGGGACCACGCTCACCGATGGAAATCAGATCGTGTTCCTGGCGTCCCATGACGGCCAGGCGATTCGTTTCGACGAAGCCGATGTCCGTGCCATGGGCCGTCCGGCCTACGGCGTGCGAGGCATGAACCTGGACAAAGGCGACTACATCGTAGGTATGGCAACCACGCCGAAGGACCCGAAGAAAGCCGAGGCCGATCTTGAGAAGGCAAAGGCCAAAGCTGGTGTGCCCGAGGCGACTGCGACCGACGAAACCATTCCGATCAAAGGCTCGCTCATCTTGTCGATAACCGAAAACGGCTTTGGGAAACGCACGCCCGCAGATGAATACCGTCTTCAGGGCCGAGGTGGCTCAGGTGTGATCAACGTGAAGACCACCGAACGGAACGGGAAGGTAACCGGCATCGCTCAGGTCACGGAAGAATCAGAGGTCATGCTGATCAGCCAGTACGGCAAGATCATTCGCATGGACTCGAGCACAATCCGCGAGTCGGGCCGCGCTGCTCAGGGAGTACGCCTGCTTCACCTGGAGCCAGGAGATCGCGTAGCGGCAGCCGTGGTGATTCCGCCGGATGAGGAGCCAACCAACGGTACTGGAACCTTGTTGCAGTAGCAGAGCTCTCAAATAACTGGGGAGCGGGTCTTTGACCCGCTTTTTTTTCGATGCCTGTGCGCGGGCGAGGAGACTGTTGCAACTCGGTGTCGCAAGGGCTACTTAGGTTTCTTGCGCTGGTCCGTCTTCGGCTTTGTGTACTCGATGCGCACGGCCACGTCGAGTCTCCGGCTAAGGAAGCGTTCCAGCACTTGATCGGACGGTTCGGGCGACTCGTAGCTCAGATTAAGATCCACGATCTTGTCGGCAAAAACGTACAGCTTGTCTCCTGGAACTTCTTTCCAGTAAGCCTCAGTTTCTGCAGAGCGCATCGCGTCCTTGTCCTGGAGGAATGAACGGCGGTCGAAGCGCACAGCTTCGGTCAGGATTACGCCCGTAAGCTTGCCATCTCCATCAACGAAATGTTCGGACACTGTTCCGCGATACAAATTGTCGGAAACGGTCAGTATGTTCGCGCGAACAACCGTGTTCCTGTCAGCAAAGACAAACGGCGTGAGCAGGGGGTGCCATTCCGAAATCCGCGAGAACAGAAACTTATCGGCGAACCAGCGATAGAAGTGGTTTGATTTGAACCTTCCATACGATCCGGCCAGGTATCCAAAAAAGAGGCCGATTGCCGCTGTTAGCAAGTAAAACCAGAACAGAAAGACGACTTGGCGGTGCCAGGTACGGTCGAGTGCTTCCCAAAAGGACGGTCCGGCAGCGGTGAACTGCTGCTCGCTGTAAAGGCAGCCCGCAACCGTGCGGTAGTCACTGACGCGCAGCTCGGGATGATCGGCTCGGACGGGGAAATTGTCCAGCGGCGGGACATACCAGGCAATCAGTAGTGCGAGGAAAAACGGGAAGATGGTAGTGATGACGGCTCTTGTGGCTTGCTCTGTGGTGGTGCCCACCAGGATGCGCAGCGGGATGAAGAGACGGTAAAGCGAACGGAAAAGTAGTCCCGGAACTACGATGTAAAGCGCGAGGAGAAGAGAAGCAGCGAGCGCAATCACCTAGCACACCTTACATACCCAAGGAGGGGCTACACCGGGGCCGGTTGAGGTACCGGGCCGATGATCAGTTCTTCGCCGTGAGGCCCGAGTAGTTTGATGGATTGTCCACGTTTTAGCGCGCTCAGAATGTCGCTGGTGCGGCGATCGATTTCTTCGCGCAGCCACGAGGGCAGCGAATCTTGCTCCAGCAGGTCCGCTAACTTGCTGAGATCGGTAGCTGTCATTTGAGAGTGGGCGAATCGCCAAAAACGTCCACACGGGCCAGACGGCCTGTCCTCTGAGCATGGCAAGTATTAGCTGCTATGTCAATACTCTGCCTGTAACCACGGTAGCTGATCAGATCGGAAGGAAACGGAACACTCAGGCAGGGAAAAGGTACGATGTCCTAAATCGTACGTCCGCTGCACGGGGTTGTGGAGCATACTTCTTTACCAAGTGTCGGCCGCTAAGGGTTTTGCTGTATCCAGGAAGCGCGGCAGAGGAATGGTACTCAAAACCGGGGCTGCGCGATTCTTTAATGCCTAGGTGACCCAAGCCAAAGATTCGCCCCTCTTTGGCATCGAAGGGACGGAATCAACAATTATCCATACGTGGAGGACTGTTTAATGAAACGAGATACGAGAAACAACCTGCTTAAAACATTGCTTGGCGCCGGACTGTATCTGTTGGATCCTTTGCGGGATCGGCTGGCAGACCGCATTGACGATATTAGCGATAAAGCCCAAGACACCTACGAGACGGCGACCGAACGGGTAAGTTCGATCAGCGACAGGCTCCGTGGCCGTGAGAGTGACACTTTTGGAAATCTTGGCTGGATGTTGGTAGGAGTGGGCGTAGGTGTCGGCGTCGGAATGCTGTTGGCCCCGGCCAGCGGCGAAGAGACGCGCAGCAACCTTGCTGACAAAGTCCACGAAGTTGGCGACCGGGTTCGCACGCGGTTTCAATCGGAGCCCCGACCAGCCAGCGGAACGTATGGAGAGTAAATAACAGTAACTACGAACGCGCCGTCGTCTAGAAACGGAGACAACTATGAAACTAGCGATGACCGTGCTGGCAAGCGTGTTGCTGACGGTGGCGCTGCTACCTGCGGCCTGGGCACAATCGCAAGCTCAACAACCTCAACCAGCTGACCCGACGGCACACTCGCCAGCTACGCCGCCGCAAGGCAGTACCCCGCCGACTTTCCCCTCGGGGCAGTCGAGCCAGTCTGGGGACGATAAGTCGGCTGCATCCAGCTCATCCGATTCGGCGAAAACCTTTATGGGAACTGTCGCGCTGACGAAAGGCGACTACGTACTGCGTTCAGGGGATAAGGAGTACAAGCTGGATGACCAAACCAAGGCCAAGCAGTTCGTGGGCAAAGACGTGAAAGTGTTGGGAAGCCTGGATCGACAAAACAATCAGATTCACGTTGAATCGATTGATGTCGCTCCGAATATGTGATTACGTTACGATTCCGATGGGCGCACCGGCATGGTGCGCCTTTTTTTATAGTCTAACCAGCCAAAGGGCGAATCAAGGGAAGTAGCCGAGTCATTCGGTCATCCCCGGATCCCCCGGCATCGGATGTTGTGCCTCGTTCGCATGTGGCACGAGCTTTTGATAAGTGGCAGTTGGAACGTCCGAATCCCAGTAACCCTCGAGTTTGGCATATCCCACAATTCCCAGGAACAGGGTAGCTATAGCTGCTGCCATGGCCCATGCGGGGACTTCGCGACCGCGCTCCGAAGATCCCGGAAATGTTCGAGCGGACATATACAGCGCTGCTTGCGCGGGACATACCGCCACGCATTCCAGGCAACCGGTGCATTCCGCGGATCTGATGGTAAGCAGCTTGTCTACAGGCAGCGCTGATGGGCAGGCCTTCGCGCATTTGCTGCAGTCAATGCAAGTCTCTGCGTTGCGTCTAATGCCGAGCGGACTCAACAGAGACGCCAGCCCCAGCAGCGCTCCATATGGACACAGGTACCGGCACCAAAAATTTTGGATGAAAACCGAAGCCAGGATCAGGATGCTTATCACGATCGCGCCAGTTTCGCCGATCATGCGGAAGAAATTCAGCATCTTGACGTCCGCAATCAGGCCGTAGTCGCTGCGCATGAAAGCAGCAATGGAATGAGCCGACATTGAGGAGACTGCCCAGACAAAGAACCCGAGCAACAGGTACTTCAGGCCTCGCAGAGGAATGTCGACCCAGCGCCATACGTGGAGCTTACGACCGAAGATTTTTTTGCCTGCTCGCCATAGGTATTCCGATAGGGTGCCCACCGGACATAGCCAACTGCAGAACGCTTTACGGAAGAGGAACGCCATCGCAGCGAACGTGATCAGCAGGAACATCGCTGCCGGATGCATCGCCGGCACCTGACGGGTCACCAGCCAATACTTGAAATTCATCATACCGGCGATTGGCAGCCAGCCTTCGACTCCCGCAGGACGGCTTAGCGACCTGTGGGCGCCCGTTTCAAACTGCCGAACCCAGGCATAGAAGACTCCGCCTAGCCACAGGTTGATGAGCAGAAATCCCAGTTGGTAACCACGCCGGAGTGCCTGGGAATAATCGTGTCCCGTGCGGCGTAGGAGCTTTTTCTTCGGTCCGCTCGATTTCACGCGGGTGGGTTGAATTATCTGATCGCTCTTCGGGAAAGTTGGAGGTATTTCGGATATGAGTGCGGTGCCAATTGGGGTGGCCATCGGGTTATGCCTACGTTTCAGATTAGAGGCGCTATCACACGCTGGCTGTGACTTATGTCACAGCGAGGCTGGTCGCAAGTCACTGCAACGAAGCACGATGAATAGCGCATGCATCAACCAGGGAATTCGCCGTTCCACTGACAGAGAAACAGAATTTCTGGTACATCTAACTTCTTGCCCATCCGGATCGCGATCTTCCTTTTCCTGGCTGGCGTCCTAGGCGGCGTTCTCAACGCCGTGGCTGGCGGAGGGAGTTTTGTGCTTTTTCCTGCGCTTTGGCGCACCGGGGTTCCACCCGTTCCAGCGAATGCTACGAACACCGTTGCATTGTGGGTAGGGGTAACGGCGAGCGGAGGTGCCTACCGCAACCGGCTAAATATCTCGCGGCGTGTGATGGTTCCGCTGATTGTGACCAGCGTCGTGGGCGGACTCGCAGGTGCGTTCCTGCTGCTGAAGACTCCCGCCCACACCTTCATGAAGGTTTTGCCGTGGCTGATGTTCGGCGCCACTCTGCTATTCGCTTTCGGCAAGAAGCTCACCGGACGATTTTCGGGCGGCCTTTCTCACGAAGCCACCAGCACAGCTTTGTTCATAGCTTGCATATTCGAACTGGTTGTTTCGGTCTACGGCGGCTATTTCGGTGGCGGCGTAGGCATCATGAACCTCGCGATGCTCGCTGCACTGGGGATGACTGACATTCACGCTATGAACGCACTCAAGTCTGTCCTGGGTAGCGTGATCAATGGTGTGGCGGTCGTGCTATTCATTGTTAAGGATGCGGTCTATTGGCCGCAGTGCATTGTCGCGACTCTGGGCGCGATTGTCGGCGGTTATTTCGGAGCACACTACGCCCAGCGACTGCCACAATCCTGGATACGAATATTTGTAATCGTGGTGGGCTTTGCCATGAGCGCGTATTTCTTCGCCAAGGCATATTGAGGCGAACCGCCAAATCATGGTTGGGGAGTAGAGACGTGTTCGTGCACCATCAGCCATTTGCCACCTTGGTGCTGAAAGACGGCAGTCCAGCGGAACGTGGCGAGGTCGTGTCGGCCAGATTTCATGACGGCATCCTGCTTGACGGTAGCCGCCGCCCAGGCGTACTCGGGGCCGCAGGGATGAATCTCCGCGTCGTTGTTGACGGTGAATTTCGCTGATTTGTAATCTGCCAGCTCTTTGGCCACTCCCGCCTGATACTCCGACCAGCTCGTATATTTTAGAGGAGCCACATCGAAGAAGGTGTGAGTTCCCTTGGCGTAGAACTGCGCCTGCTTTGAAGGATCGAGTCTTTCCCAGCCGTCCCAGATCGTCTGGAGATAGGCCTTGTCGAAGGCCGGTGCGCCAGTTGACCTGCGCTTGCGTGCCGTTCTAGCCGAAGCAGCCAGGCAGAACAAAAGGATGCAGACCAGAACTATACAGAGCGATTGTCGATGGCGTGTTCGCAATGCCAGCCTCCCGAACTGGGCGGCATTGTCGCACAGCCGTGATCGATCCACTAAAGTCCTATGGAACGGACGAAGGCGCCGGACGAAGAGAGCAAATTTCTTCGGCTTGGAATCTGCGTGCCAGAGGACGTGCACTGGTTTGACCATTTTCCACAGCACACGCTAAAATAGTCAGGTTTGCCTGTACTTGCGGCTCCGTTCTGGAGCCGTTAGCCGCTGGAGCCATTGCCCGAGGCGGTCAACACAGCAAGCGCAAAGAGATCAGCAAGTTACCCGAGAGCGCTGGTGTGCACCGGGTCATGTGGTTTCAGGGAGGAATGCGTATGTACGCGGTGATCCGCGCCGGTGGTAAACAGTATCGAGTCGCACCCGGAGACGTGATCCGGGTGGAGAAGGTCGGCAACGGCACCGACGGAAAAATTCGTTTCGATGAAGTTCTCGCGGTCGCGGGTGGCGACGGACAGATTGGCAAACCACAGTCGGAAGCACGAGTGAGCGGCCAGATTGTGGGAGAAGGCCGAGCCGATAAGATCCTCGTCTTCCACTACAAGCGCAAGAAGCAGTACAAGAAGCTGCGCGGACATCGGCAGCCCTTTACCGCAATCCGCATAACCGAGATTGCTTACAACGGGGAAACCTTCAGCGCGCCCGAGTTGCCGAAGAAGGAGCCCAAGGCAAGGAAGGCCGTCAAAGCTGAAGGAGAGTCTGCTGCGGCTGCGAGCAAGGCGCCCGCGAAGAAGAAGCCAGCTAAGAAATCAACTGCCAAGAAGGCAGCGAAGAAGAAGTAGACCGGGATCAATACACGAACAACTGAGAGAGTTACGTTATGGCGCACAAAAAGGGATTAGGCAGTTCACGGAACGGGCGCGACTCGAACGCGCAACGTTTGGGATTCAAGGCTTTTGGAGGACAGGTTGTCCCCGGGGGGACCATCATCGTGCGGCAGCGGGGTACGCGGGTGAAGCCGGGGTTGAACGTCGGCCGCGGCAAAGACGACACCTTGTTCGCGAAGATCTCTGGACGGATCAAGTTCATGGATCGCGGCTCGATGGGCAAGTTCGTCATGATCGAGCCGATGGAAGAGTTGGCGAAAAGCTGATTTTTGCTGCCATCTGGGAACACCAGCACGACGCCTTCCTGATCTAAGCATTACTGCTCTGAGCCTCGCCTTCAGGGACGAGGCTTTTTTGTTGCCGGGTGACAACTTCACACCCTGTTTACTAATCCATTTAGCGGAGCAGAGTCCGGGGTGCGTGCAGGGATGTGCGTTCTAGACTTTGCCGCTCAGGCCTAATTACAGGCTACTGACATCAATGGGTAACGACTAACGACAGCATGTTCATCGATGAAGCAAAAATTCGGGTAAAGGCGGGAGACGGCGGAAACGGATGCTTGGCGTTTCGCCGGGAGAAGTTCGTTCCGCGAGGCGGGCCATCTGGCGGGGATGGCGGCAAGGGCGGCGATGTCATCATGGAGTCAAGCGAGCGACACAATACGCTCGTACATTTCCGATTCAATCCCGAATACAAGGCGGAGCGCGGACGGCACGGTGAGGGAGCAAACAAGACTGGGCGCGAGGGCAGTGATGTGGTCCTCAAAGTTCCAGTAGGAACTATCGTCTACGACGAGGATACGGGAGAAAAAATTTACGATTTTTCGCGCTCCGACGAGCGAGTCGTTATCGCGCGCGGCGGTCGCGGAGGTCGAGGCAACGCGCGTTTCGCCACTTCAGTGCACCAGGCCCCTCGCGAGCACGAAGCTGGGCGTCCGGGCGAGGAGCGCACTTTTCGACTTGAACTGAAACTGCTCGCCGATGTCGGACTTGTGGGATTCCCGAATGTCGGGAAGTCCACCCTGATCTCGCGAATTTCGGCGGCACGCCCGAAGATTGCGGATTACCCGTTTACAACGCTGGAGCCGAATTTAGGTGTCGTTGTTGTCGGCGACAAGGCAGCGCCTGATGAGTTCAGCTTCGTGGTGGCGGATATTCCCGGCCTCATTGAAGGGGCGCACACTGGAGCCGGTCTGGGTACACAGTTCCTGCGGCACATCGAGCGCACCAGATTGCTCGTCCACCTGGTGGATGTCTCCGACGCGAGCGGCCGTGAAGATGTAATCGGCGATATAGACGTGATCATGGGGGAGTTAAAAAGTTTTGGTGCGCATCTCGAAGACAAGCCCATGATCATGGTCGCTTCAAAAACCGATGCCGCTAATAAAGACAGGCTTGCGAAGTTGAAGAAGTATTGCAAGAAGCGAGGTCTGGAGCTGTGCGCTATCTCCGCCGTCACAGGAAAGGGAATTGATGAGCTGAAGTATGCAATGGCGGCAAAGGTCAAGGAAGTGCGTGCGCAAGCAATTCCAGAGGCAACGCCGAAAAGCGGGGAGCGCGTGGAAGAGAAGATATAGACCTCATCAGCCTATTTGCGGTACGCGTCCAGCTCAGCAGACCTTTATGTTCGATGTACGAAGTAGACGTTTACGCGTCGGCTATTTGATTACCGTGTTGGAAATGATATTGAAGGATCTTCGCAGCCAATGCGGGCTGAATCTGGGCGTTTTCGGGTCTTACGGTCCGCACAATTTCACCGCGGCAAATGACCTCGGCAGCCGATAGCCCAGCGATCTCCGCAGGCAGGACCAGATTGATTTCGAGTTGTGCAGAGGGCTGCAGTAGTTCTTCCGCTCGGAAGAGAAGACCCGACCGACTGATGTTCTCGGTGGTACCCATGCGCCAATTGTCCTCGCCCAGCAAACGGTAACGCAGCGGCAGATTGAGATTGAAGCGCTGCGCGCGAAAGCTGGGGACCCTTGCGCCGCTCGAGGTGCTACGTTCCGTAACATGTCCTGGCATTTGGACCTCCACGGATTTCTCCGAGTCGAGCACCTCCCGGACCTTTTCCTTGAGAGCCTGCAGGGTAAACGGCTTCTGCAGAAGCGTGATGCCTTCGTCGAGGGTGCCGTTATGACCAATGGCATTTTCTGCGTAGCCAGACATGTACAGGACCTTCGTACTGGAGCGCAGAGAGACCACGCGTTTTGCGAGTTCGTGCCCGTTCATACCCGGCATGATTACATCCGTGAGCAGCAAGTGAATGGGGCCTGAATGCGCGACACAGATTTGCACGGCTGCCGCGCCATCCCCCGCTTCTAAAATCTTGTAACCTTGGGTTTCGAGATAGTGGCACGCCATGCGGCGGAGATTAGCCTCATCCTCCACCACCAAAATTGTTTCCATAGGTTGGGCTTTTTTCTGAATTGGTGCAGCCGGAGCATGGGCAGCAACCAGTTCTCCGCGTTCCACAATGCGTGGCAGATAAATCTTGAATGTCGTTCCTTGACCCGACTCGCTATTGACCCAAATGTATCCGCCGCTCTGCTTGACGATGCCGTAAACAGTAGAGAGTCCCAGTCCTGTTCCCTTAGGACCCTTAGTGGAAAAGAATGGCTCGAAGATGTGAGACTGAGTTTCCGCGTCCATGCCGGACCCGGTGTCACTGATCGCCAACATCACATACTCCCCGGGCTGAACGCCGCCATACAAGCGGGCGTGGGTTTCGTCGATGGTCACGTTAGAGGTCTCAATGCGCAGGCTGCCGCCCCGCGGCATGGCATCTCTCGCATTGACGGCCACGTTCATGATCACTTGCTCAACTTGCCCAGGATCGGCTTTCACCGCACCTAGTTCCGCGCCCGGGACCATGACGAGATCGATGTCTTCCCCGATCAAGCGCGTAAGCATCTTCAGGT
>Ga0207657_10005209_pt1 | contig 13626 bp, 12 predicted proteins | sample KBSC33metaG_FD_184316 | JGI IMG/M metagenome (GOLD analysis project Ga0207657, IMG submission 184316) | Corn rhizosphere microbial communities from Kellogg Biological Station, Michigan, USA - KBS C3-3 metaG (SPAdes) (version 2) | ecosystem: Host-associated > Plants > Roots > Rhizosphere > Soil ... | reverse complement strand
CTCGACCTGACCGGGCTCGACCGGCACCTCGGGTACCGTGACGATCGCCGCGCCATCGCTTGCACCCGGCTCGAATTCGGGTCCGGGGACGACGACGATGGGCGCCGGTGGCACGCGTGCGCGTGTTGCCGGACGCGTCGACGCGCACGACAATGCGCCGGCGGCGAACAGCAGCATCAACGCGATCGACGCGGCGCGCCGGAGCGATGAGGTCGGGACGACGGAACGGGAGGGGACGCGCATGACGGCAATCGACGCCACGGCTCAAGATGCGCGCGGCGATGACGCGGCGTTCCGCGCCGAGGCCGGGTCATTATATGTGGTGGCGACGCCGATCGGTAATTTGCGCGACGTCACGTTGCGCGCCCTCGACATCCTGCGCACCGCCGATATCGTGGCCGCCGAAGATACGCGCGTGACGGCCCATCTGCTCGTGCGCTACGCCATCGCGGCTCGGCCGCGCGCGCTGCACCGTCACAACGAAGCGCGCGAATCCGTTGCGCTCGTCGCGGCGCTTGGCGAAGGACGCAGCGTCGCGTTGGTGACCGATGCCGGGACGCCGGGCGTCAGCGATCCGGGTGCGCGGCTGGTCCGCGCGGCACGCGATGCGGGTCACCGCGTCGTGCCGATTCCGGGTGCGAGCGCGCTCACGGCCGCTGTTTCGGCGGCCGGACTCGTCGCCGAACGCTTCGCGTTCATCGGGTTCCTTCCGTCGCAGGCGAAAGTGCGCCGCGAATGCCTCGCGACGATCGGCACCTGGCCAGTCGCGCTCGTGTTCTACGAAGCGCCGCATCGGATCGCGGCCACGATCGCAGAGCTCGCCGGCACGCTCGATGCGAGGCGCACCATGACGGTCGCGCGCGAGATCACGAAATCGTTCGAAACGATCGTGACGATGCCGCTTGCCGACGCCGGTGCGTGGCTTGCGGGCGATGCGAACCGCACGCGAGGCGAGCTCGTGCTGATCGTCGATGCACCGTTGCCGAGCCGGGACGAAAGCGTATCGGCGGACGCCTTGCGCGTGCTCGCACGGCTGCTCGATGAATTGCCGCCGACGCGCGCCGCGCGCGTCGCTGCCGACTTGACCGGCGCGGCGCGCGACCTGCTTTACGCGCGTGCGCTCGAGCTCGCCGCGAAGCGAAAGTAGCGCCGCGATCGGGGTCGGAGGAAAACGCGCGACGCGGCGGCACCATCGCCGCGGTCGCACCCGCGTTCTCCTCCAACCCCGGGTTTTAGACGCCGAGATGGCGTCCGAGCGTCTCCGGCTGCTGCGCGAGCGATGCCGACCAGCCTTCGAGCACGATCACGCCCTTTTCCATCACGAGCGCGCGATCGGTGTGCGCGAGCACTTCGCGGTAGTTGCGATCGACGATCAGCGACGCGATGCCGCTGTGCCGGACCTCGCTCACGATCCGCCAGATCTCGCGCACGATCTGCGGCGCGAGTCCTTCGGTGGCTTCGTCGAGAATCAGCAGCTCGGGATTGGTCATCAGCGCGCGGCCGATCGCGAGCATCTGCTGCTCGCCGCCGGAGAGATGGTGCCCCCGCGATGCGAGGCGCTCGCGCAATCGCGGAAAGGTCGCGAGGACGCGTTCGTACGTCCACCCTTCGGGCTCGCGCGCGGGATCGCGCGCAGCGAAGCACAGATTCTCGCGCACCGTGAGATTGGGAAAGATCCCGCGCCCCTCCGGAACGTAAGCGACACCGAGCCGCGCGATGCGGTGCGGGGGCTCGTGCGAGCAATCGCGGCCGTGCAGCAGCACGCGCCCGGCGCTCGGACGATTGAAGCCGACGAGCGTGCGGATCAGCGTCGTCTTGCCCATGCCGTTGCGTCCGAGCAGCCCGATCGACTCCCCGGCATTGATCGACAGCGATACGCCACGCAGGACGTGGCTCTCGCCGTAGTGCACGTGGAGATCGCGCGCGTCGACGAGACCGCTCATGGCGGATGCGGGGATGCGTACGGCGTCCGGTTGCCGCGCGTTCATGCGTCGTCAAACGACAGGCGCCGGCACCGCGCTTTCCGGTGCTTCGCCGAGGTACGCCGACTGCACGTCGGCGTTCGCGCGGATCGCGGCGGGCTCGCCGGAGGCGAGCACGGCGCCGTTCACCATCACCGTGATGTGATCAGCGATGCGAAAGACCGCGTCCATGTCGTGTTCGACGAGCAGGATGGCGTGCGCGGGCTTCAGCATCGAAAGCAACTGCAGCATGCGATCGGTCTCCTCCGGGCCCATCCCCGCGAGCGGCTCGTCGAGGAGCAGCACCGCGGGCGCCGTGGCGAGGCACATCGCGATCTCGAGCTGACGCTTCTGCCCGTGGGACAGCGTGCCGGCAGTGCGGTGCGTCTGCGCCGCGAGGCCGGCCTGCTCGATCGCGCGCTCGGCAAGCTTGGTGCTCTCGCCGCACGTCTTCGCGTCGCTCCACCAGTCGAGCGCGTTTTGCGCGTGCGCCTGCGCGGCGAGCCGGCAATTCTCGAAGACCGACGCGCGCGGAAAGATCGTCGTGCGCTGATAGCTGCGACCGAGTCCGGCACGCGCACGCCGCGGTTGCGGCCAGCGGGTCACGTCGCGCCCAAGCAGCTGCACGCGGCCGCCGCTCGCGGAAAGCTCGCCGGCGAGCACGTTGACGAGCGTCGACTTGCCGGCCCCGTTCGTGCCGATCACCGCATGCACTTCGTTGCGCACGAGCGCGAGCGACACGTCGTCGACGGCGACGAGGCCGCCGAAATGCCGCGACACGCCCTCGGCGCGAAGCAGGATGTCAGCCGGCATGCGCGACCGGGGCGCGCAGGCGCCGCAACTGGGCCGGCACGGCGACCACGCCGTTCGGCATCAACGCGACGCAGGCGATGATCGTGAGGCCGAGCGGCAATTGCCAGTGCCGCGCGAAGCCGCCGAACAGCACCTCGGACTGGAACAGCTCTTTCAGCAGCACGAAGATGAAGGCGCCGAGCACCGCGCCGCGCAGCGAGCCGATGCCGCCGAGGATCAGCATCAGCAATACGGCGCCCGACTGGTGCCACGCGAGGATCTCCGGATTGACGAAGCCGTCCTTGACCGCGTGCAGGAAGCCGGCGATGCCGGCGAGCGCGCCGCCCAGCACGAACGCGGCGAGCTTGTACGAGTACGTCGAGAATCCCACGGCGCGCATGCGCTGCTCGTTCGCGCGAATCCCGGCGAGCGCGTGGCCGAACCGCGAGCGGCCGATCGTCGCGAGCAGCGCGAACACGAGAGCCAGCGCGGCGAGCGTCGCGTAGTAGAAGGTGCGCGAATTGCCGAGATCGACGAGCGTGAAGCCGCCGATCGCGAGCACGGGCTTCACGTACAGGTACATGCCGTCGCTTCCGCCGGCGAGCTTCGTGTCGTGGAACACGTAGTACGCCATCTGCGCGAACGCGAGCGTCACCATGATGAAGTAGACGCCGCGCGTGCGCAGCGAGAGCGCGCCGATCGCCGCGGCCGCGAGGCCCGCGATGACGAGGACGGCGGGCAGCAGCCACGCAAGCGAAGGCGCGTTCGCCGACGGCGTCAGCAGCGCGGTCGCATAGGCGCCGATGCCGAAGAACGCGGCATGCCCGAACGACACGAGCCCGGTGTTGCCGACGAGAAGCTCGAGGGACAGCGCGAAGATCGAGAGGATCATCGTGGTCAGCACGAGGTCGACGTAGAACTTGCCACCGACGTAGGGAAACGCGGCGAGCGCGATCAGCGCGGCGGCGAGCGGGGCGACGCTGGCGGAGGAGCGCAGCGTTCGCATCAGCTCGTCCGGAACAGGCCTTCGGGCCGCCACAGCAGAATCACCGCCATCAGCACGTAGACGAGCATGCCGGCGATCTGCGGCATGAGCACGTTGCCGAACGTGTCGACGAAGCCGACGAGCAGCGACGCCAGCAGCGCGCCGCGAATCGAGCCGATGCCGCCGATCACCACGACGACGAACGATACGATCAGCACCTGATTGCCCATGCCGGGGTACACCGACGACACCGGCGCGGCGATCATGCCCGCGAAGACCGCGAGCGCGACGCCTGACGCGAATACGATGCGGTAGAGCAGCCGGATGTCGACGCCGAGCGACTGCACCATTTCGCGATTGCTCGCGCCCGCGCGAATTGCCATGCCGAGCCGGGTGCGCGCAATGACCGCGTAGAGGCCCAGCGCGACGGCGATGCAGACGCCCGAGATGAACAGGCGGTAGAGCGGGTAGCTCATCACGCCGCCGAGCGGAATGCTGCCGGCGAGCCACGCGGGCGGCGGCACGCCGTGCACGTCGTCGCCGACGAGAATGCTGCGCAGTTCTTCGAAGACGAGGATCAGGCCGTACGTCATCAACACCTGCTGCAGGTGCTCGCGATGGTAGAGATAGCTGACGAAGCCCCATTCGAGCACGTAGCCGAAGGCGACCGACAGCACGAGCCCGATGACGAGCGCCGTGAAGAAGCCGCCTCCGAGATGCGTGGCGACCCACGGGGCGAGCGCGTACGCGAGGTACGCGCCGATCATGTAGAAGCTGCCGTGCGCGAGGTTGATGACGCCGAGGATGCCGAAGATCAGCGTCAGCCCGCTCGCGACAAGGAACAGCAGCAGTCCGTACTGGACCGCGTTCAGGCACTGGACGAGGAAGACGGCGAAGTCCATCGGAGCGTGAGCACGGACGACCGACGGCCGCCGCACCGTGATGGCGCGGCAGCCCGGGTCCAGCGCAACGCGTGATTGTGCCTCAGAACCCTTCCCCGGCGGGGGAGGGAGGGTTTCGGGAATCGCGAAGCGCTTCCCGAAATTTGGCTCGGCTATTTCATGTTGCAGCCGCGTGCCGGGTCGGCGAGACCCTTGACCGCGACGCCTTCGAACTTGTTCTCGGTGGTGGCGGCATTGTGCAAGTAGATGTCCTGCACGGGGTTGTGCGCCCTGGACAGCGTAAACGCGCCGCGCGGGCTCTCGATGTGCGCGTTCTCGATCGCCGCCACCAGATCGTTGCGCTTCGACACGTCTCCCTTCACGGCGGCGAGCCCGGCGCCGAGCATCTGCGCGGCATCGTAACCCTGCACCGCGTACACGTCGGGCGCCGACTTGTACGACTTCGTGTAGTCGGCTCGGAACGCCTTGTCCTTCGGTACGGAGAGTCCGTCGGCGTAATGCAGCGTCGTCAGCATGCCCTGCGCGGCCGCGCCCTGCGCTTCCAGCGTGCCGTCGGTGAGGAAGCCCGGACCGTACAGCGGAATCGTCTTGTTGAGACCCGCCGCCGCATAGTCCTTCACGAACTTGACGGCGCCGCCGCCCGCGAAGAACGCGTAGACCGCATCGGGCTTCGTCGCCGCGATCTCGGTGAGGAGCGCCTGGAACTCGACGTTGGGGAACGGCAACGTCAGCTCCTTCACCACTTCGCCCCCCGCCGACTTCAAGCCCTCGCGGAAGCCTTCGACCGATTCGTCGCCGGCCGCGTACTTCCACGTGATCGTCACGACCTTCTTCGAGCCTTTCTCGCCGGCCACCTTGCCCATCGCGTAGCCGGGCTGCCAGTTCGTGAACGAGCTGCGGAAGATGTTCGGCGCGCACATCGGCCCGGTGACCGCGCCCGCGCCCGCGTTCGGCACGACGAGCAGCGTGTTGGTGTCCCTCGCGACCTTCGCCATCGCCATGACGACGCCCGAGTGCACGGTGCCGACGACGACGTCGACGTTGTCGCGCTTGACGAGCTTGTTCATGTTGTCGACGGCCTTCGACGGCTCGGATTCGTCGTCGACCTTGAAGTATTCGATCTCGCGGCCGCCGAGCTTGCCGCCCTGTTCCTGCACATAGAGCTTGAAGCCGTTCTCGATCGCATTGCCGAGCGCAGCGTAGGTGCCGGTGTAAGGCAGCATGAAGCCGACCTTGATCTTCGATTGTGCCTGCGCGCCGGTGGCGGCGAAGCACAGCGCGGCCACGGCGAGCGCGGCGGCGAGCGTCTTACGGCGATGCTTCATGGATTCCTCCCTCGAATGAGCGCGCCGTGGCGTGGCGCGAAATGAAATCGGTGACGGCGGCGGTCAGCGCCTCCGGGCGGTCTCGTTGCGGCGAGTGTCCGCAATCGTCGAGCACGACGACTTCGGCCTGCGGCGCCCGCGCACGGATGCCCTCGACCTGCGCGAGCGTCCCGTACGCGTCGCCGGTCCCCTGGACCGCGAGTATGGGGCATGCGATCGCCGGCAGCATCGTCTCGATTGACCACGTTCGAAAGCGCGGATCGAGCCAGATATCGTTCCAGCCGAAGAACGCCGAATCGGCATCGTCGTGATAGCGCGCGAGCTTGCCCTTGATCTCCGTCAAGCGGTACGCGTCGCGCGCCTGCGCGATGCTTTGCAGTGACACCTCCTCGACGAAGATGTGCGGCGCGACCGCGATCACGCCGGCAACGCGCGCCGGAAACGTCGCCGCGTAGATCAACGCGATCGACCCGCCGTCGCTGTGGCCGAGGAGCCATGGTCGGCGAGCGTCCCCCGCGAGGTTGAGCCTTTCGACGAGCGCGGGCAGCAGTTCTCGCGCCTGTCGATGCATGAAGTCGACGTCCCAGCGTTCGCCTTGCGCTCGCGGCGTCGACCGACCGTAACCGGGTCGCGAGTACACGAGGCCGCGGTACCCGCCTGCATCGCACAGTGCCTGCGGGTAGTCCTTCCACATCGCGACCGACCCGAGTCCCTCGTGCAGAAACACGACGAGCGGCGGATCCGCGCGCTGCGGCTGCGCAGCGGCGTCACGGCCCGGCGTGATCCACTGGCACTCGATTCGTACGGAACCGCCGTCGAACGCCACGTCGACGAACTCGCTGCGCGCCGCCAAGATGCAGAACCCCTACGCGGGCGCCTGCTCCCGCTCGCGCAGGCGAAAGCGCTGGATCTTGCCCGTCGCGGTCTTCGGCAATTCGGGAATGAATTCGATGTAGCGCGGATATTTGTACGGGGCGAGCTTGTCCTTGACGAACGATTTGAGTGCCTCCTCGAGTCCTGCGTCGTTCGCCTGCCCCGGCTTCAGCACGACGAAGGCCTTCGACTTGGTGAGTCCGTCGCCATCGGTCTTGCCGATCACCGCGGCTTCGAGGACCGCGGGGTGTTGCACGAGCGCCGCCTCGACTTCGAACGGCGACACGTAGAGCCCGCTCACCTTCAGCATGTCGTCGCCGCGTCCCGCGTACACGAAATGGCCGTCGTCGCGGCGAATGTACTTGTCGCCGGTCTTCGTCCATTCGCCCTGGAAGGTCGCGCGCGTCTTCTCGCGATTGGTCCAGTACATGAGCGCTGCGCTCGGCCCGCGGACGTAGAGATCGCCGACCTCGCCGTCGGCGACCGTCTTCCCGTCGTCGCCACGCAGGTCGACGTCGTAGCCGGGAACCGGCACGCCGGTCGTGCCGTATCGCACCGCACCGGCGCGATTCGACAGGAAGATGTGCAGCATTTCCGTCGAGCCGATCCCGTCGAGGATCTCGCAGCCGAAATGCGCGGTGAAGCGCTCGCCGATATCCTTCGGCAGCGCTTCGCCCGCCGACGCGCATACGCGCATCGCGACGTCGCGCCGCGCGGGCAAATCGGGCGTGGCGAGCATCGCCGCATAGAGCGTCGGCACCCCGAAGAAGACCGACGGCCGGCGCTCGGCGAGCCGCTTGAACACCGACGCAGGCGTCGGCCGTTCGGCCATCAGCACGGTGGTCGCACCGGCCGACAGCGGGAAGGTGAGCGCATTGCCGAGGCCGTACGCGAAGAAGAGCTTGGCCGCCGAGAAGCAGACGTCGTCCTCACGCAGGCCGAGCACGTTTTGCGCGTAGAGCTCGTCGGTCCAATAGGGGTTGGCGTGCGTGTGCACGGTGCCTTTCGGCGAACCCGTCGACCCCGACGAATAGAGCCAGAACGCCACGTCGTCCGGATGCGTCTTCGCGGGCTCGCCGGGCCGGGCTTGCGCGAGGTCCGCGGCGAAGTCGCGACGGATGCCCGACGGCGGACGTGTCCCCCCGATCACCCAGATCGTCTCGAGGTCGTGGCCGCCGCGCTCCATCGCGCGCTCGAGCGTGGGCCGCAGCGCTTCGGAGACGATCGCCGCGCGCGCGTGGCTGTGCGCCAGCATGTAGGCGTAATCGTCCGCGGTGAGCAGCGTGTTGACGGCGACCGGAACGATTCCCGCGTCGATGGCGCCGAGGAACGCGATCGGCCATTCGACGCAATCGAGCGCGAGCAGCAGCACGCGCTCCTCGCGGCGAATGCCGTGGTCGCGAAGGACGGTCGCGAAACGGTGGATCGCATCGGCGAGCTCGCCGTAGGTGAGCTCCGTGCGATCATCGATGTACGCGGTGCGCTGCGCGCGGCCGGCATTGCGCGCGATCAGGTGCTCGGCGAAGTTGAACGAGGACGGCAGGGGAGCATGAGCACGCATGATGGCGCCCGGCTTGCAGGTTGAGGTAGCCCGAATCGTCGCACAATCGACCCGGACCGGCACTATAGTGCGTATCAAGAAAATGGCAGGTTTTCCCGGGAGCTCGCTGCGTTGACCTGGTCGATCGTCGCCCGCGAGGCCGACGGCGCCCTCGGCGTCGCCGTCGCCAGCCGCTTCTTCGCCGTCGGGTCGCTCTGTCCGTACGCGGGGCGGGCGGCCGGCGCGGTGTCCACCCAAGCGCTCGTCAATCCCTCCTATGGCCCGGCGACACTCGAGCGGCTCGCTGCCGGTTCATCAGCCGAGGACGCGTTGGCTGCGCTCGTCGCAGGCGACGCGGGCGCGGCGCACCGGCAAGTGCATGCGGTCGATCGCACCGGCCGCGCGGGCGCCTTCACCGGCGAGGCCTGCCTGCCATGGTCCGGGCATGCGACGTACGACGGCTTCTCGGTCGCGGGGAACATGCTGGCGGGCGCGAGCGTGCTCGACGAGACGGCGCGCGCGTTTCGCGAGCACGCTCAGCTTGCGTTCGCGCTGCGGCTGATCGTCGCCATGCAGACGGGTGAGGCTGCCGGCGGCGACCGGCGCGGCAAGCAGGCGGCCGCGCTTCTCGTGATCACCACGGAGGACTACCCGGTGCTCGATCTGCGCGTGGACGATCATGCCGAGCCGCTGACCGAATTGCGGCGCCTCTACGACGTGAGCCTCGAGCGCTTCCAGCCGTTCGTCGCCTGCCTGCCGTCGCGCGCACGGCCGGCTGGCATCACGGATCGCGCCGAGATCGAGCGCGCCATCGAGCGCTTTCAGCATGCACGGGCGGCATCGGCGACGCGATGAAATTCCACGAGCTCGCGCCCGGTCGGGTGCTCACGTTCGGCCCGGTGCGCCTCTCCGAGGACGAGATCCTCGCGTTCGCCCGCGAATACGATCCGCAATGGTTCCACACCGACCCCGCGCGCGCGAAGTCCGGGCGCTGGGACGGTTTGATCGCGAGCGGCTGGCACACCGCGGCCATCGCGATGCGCGTCGTGGTCGATCACGTTCTGGCCGGATCGGAGACGTTCGGCTCGCCGGGACTCGAATACCTGAAGTGGCTCGCGCCGGTCCGCCCGAACGACGCATTGACGCTGCGCGTCGAAGTGCTCGACGCTCGCCGCTCGGAGCGCAAGCCGACGCTCGGCGTGGTGCGCTGGCAATGGACGCTCGCGAACCAGGATGGCGTCGACGTGCTCGATCTGGTGGCGACGAATCTCTTCGACCTTTCGTCGTCTTGAGCGTGTCGCCCGCACGAACAATCACTCGTCGTTCGCCGGAGTGTGAAGGGTGGGCCCGGCTGGAATCGAACCAGCGACCAAGCGATTATGAGTCGCCTGCTCTAACCGACTGAGCTACGGGCCCTTCGACGGCGCGAAATGCCGGCGAACCGGGGCCTAGTCTAGAACCTTCCCATCTCCTTGCGTCGTTCCATCCGCCCGTCAGCCGATGAATCGAAGGACGTTCGTGAGCCTCGGTATCGCGGCTGTCGCGTTTCGCAGTGAGGCGGCAACGACGCCATCGGTCGCGACGATCCGCGCGAACGGACGCCTCGTCCATACGATGCAACAGGCGGCGAACGCCGGCGGCGATATCGTGCTGTCCCACGGTGAACTGCCGGCGGGTACCGGCGCGGCGCATATCCGCAAGTCCGTCGACGTGCTGGGCAGCGGCACGATCGTGCGTAACCAGTCGATCGAGGACAAGGGAACCTACGTCATCGATGCCGACGCATCGTTCTCGGGTCTCGACATCTCCGGTGCGACAGGCAACGGGATCGGCGCAGCCTTTCGCCATCAGTCGGGCAACCTGCGCATTGCGCGCACGCGGATACACCGCTGCGAGAACGGAGTGCTCGGGCCGGCGAAAGGTCCCGGCGGGGAACTCGTCATGGACGACTGCGACATCGTCGAGAACGGCACGGGAACCGGGCAGACGCACGGCCTGTATGTCGGGTATTTGCGTGCGTTCACCTGCCTTCGTTCGCGCTTCCGCGCGACCAACGTCGGCCATCACATCAAATCGCGTGCGCTGCAAACGACCATTCTTCGATGCGAGGTTGGAACGGACTTCCTCGGCAACGAGAGCTACAACATCGACGCTCCGCAGGGCGGGGACGTAAGAATCGAAGGCGCGCTCCTGCGTCAGGGCCCGCGAACCGGCAACGCGGTGATGCTGAATTTCGGGGGCGAGCGAGATCCGCGTTCCCGGAACTCGCTCACGGTCTTGCATACGGTGTTCGAATCCCGGGCAGGTGGGATCGCCGTTCGTATCCATCGCAATGCGGATATCGTCGCGCAGTTTGAAAATTGTCGTTTCATCGGGGTCGATCTGCCGGTGGAGGGGACGTGCGTGATGCGCGACTGCACGCATAACGGGCGGCCGCTTCGCGACGGGCGCCACGAGCGAGCCACCTCTCGCTGAAGCCGCGGCGCTCCGATCGCATCCCGGCTAGAATCGCGGACGCTCATGCGCCACTACCTGCGTTCGCTGCTCGAGCCCGCGTCGATCGCGCTCGTCGGCGCGTCCGAAACGGCCGGCTCGCTCGGCCGGGTCGTGTACGAGAACCTGCTCGCCGGCGGATTCGCCGGGCCGATCTATGCGGTCAACCCGCGGCATCGCGAAATTCTCGGGCGTCCGGCGTGGCCCGACCTCGCGTCGCTCGGCGCCGACGTCGATCTCGCGGTGATCGCGACGCCGCAAAGCGCCGTGGCGTCGGTGCTCGAATCGGCGAGTGCGGCGAAAGTGAGAGTTTCGATCGTGATGACCTCGCCGGACGCGATCGACACCGAAGCGTCGCGCGCGTGGTCGAGCGAGATCGCCAAGGCGGCCATGCGCGGGAACGTACGCGTCGTCGGTCCCGGCGCGCTCGGCGTCATCCGCACGTCCGCGAAGCTCGACGCGACGTACTGTGCGCCGCGCGCGCTGCCCGGGCGACTCGCCTTGATCGCGCAATCGGGTGCCGTCGCCACCGCGATGCTCGATTTCGCCACGCCGCTGCGCATCGGTTTCTCGACCGTCGTCTCCGTCGGCGGCGGCGTCGACGTCGGCTTCGGCGAGTTGCTCGATCTTTTGCTCGCCGACCCGCAAACCGACGGCATCGTCGTGCACGTCGAGGAGATCGGCGACGCGCGCGCGTTCCTTTCCGCGTTGCGCGCGGCGGCGCGCACGAAGCCGGTCGTCGTGCTCAAGGCCGGCCGCTCGCTCGAAAAGCCCGCGACCGTTCCCCACGACGACGTGTTCGACGCGGCGCTGCGCCGTTCCGGCACGGTTCGCGTCGACACGTACATGCAACTGTTCGCGGCCGCGCGCATCCTCGCGCACGGACGCATCCCGCAAGGCAATCGCGTCGCGATCGTGTCCAACGGCCGCGGGCCGGCGGTGATGGCAGCCGATCGCGCGTTCGATCGTCACCTCGAGCTCGCGGCGATGACCGATGCCACGGGTTCGAAGCTCGAGGCGCTGCTCGGCCATCGCCTGCCGCTGTCGAATCCCATCGACGTGCGCGGCGATGCGCCGCCACCGCACCTCGCCGCCGCTGCCGGCCTTGCGCTCGACGATCCGCATGTCGATGCCGTCATCGCGTTGCATGTTCCGCGGCCCGGCACGCCGGCGGTCGAGGCTGCCCACGCGCTCGCCGGCGTCGCGGTGGCGCGTCAAAAGCCGCTCGTCGCCGCGTGGCTCGGTGCCGTCGACCGCCCCGACGTGCACGCGGCGCTCGATGCCGGCGGCGTTCCGAATTTCTACACGCCCGAAACGTCGGTCGATGCGCTGTCGTTTCTGATGGAGTACCGCAACAACCAGAGCCTGCTGCTCGAAGCGCCGCCGCCGTCACCGGAGCCGCAGCGGCTCGACGTGGCGGGCATCGAGGCGTTACGCGTACTCCTCGCGGACGGCGGCCGAACAGCGCTCGCGCCGGACGAGGCCGAGAAGATCCTCGCGGCATTCGGTCTCGTCGGCGACGGCACGCCGCGGCGCGCCGAGCGCGTGCCGCACGATGCCGATACGCAAGCGCTCGTGGCGGGGATCGTCACCGACAAGCGGTTCGGCCCGGTCGTCTTCGTACGCCCGACCAGCGTGCATTCACTCGCGCAGCGTCGCGCGCTCATGCTGCCGCCGCTCAACGAGCGGCTCGCGGCGGACCTTCTCGTGCAGGCGTGCGACGAGCTCGCCGCGCACGTCGGGCCGCCCGCCGTCGATGCGCTCGTTGCTTCGCTCACGCGATTGTCGGCGCTCGCGTGCGCGTTGCCCTGGGTGCAGGCATTGACGCTCGAGGTGAAGGTCGTGAACGGCGCGCGCGTGTGCATGGGCGCGGCGAGTTTCGAGATCGAGCCGCAGCGCAAGCTGATGCGCGGCTACCCGCACGTCGCGATCCATCCGTATCCGGTCGAGCTGATCGGCGACGTCACGTTGCGCGACGGGACGATCCTGCACGTGCGCCCGATCCGTCCCGAGGACGGCGCGCTCGAGCGAACCTTCGTCGAGCACCTCTCGGAGCAGACGCGCTACTACCGCTTCTTCCATCGGCTGAGCGAGCTCACGCCGGCGATGCTCGCGCGCTTCACGCAAGTCGACTACGACCGCGAGTTGGCGCTCGTCGCATTGACAGGCGCCGGCACCGATGCGGCCGCGTTCGCCGGTGTCGCGCGGTACATCGCCGATGCGGATCGCACGAGCGCCGAGTTCGCGGTCGTCGTCGGCGACGAGTGGCAACGCCGGGGCGTCGGCGCGGTGCTGATGCGCGGCCTGATCGTGTGCGCGAAGCGGCGCGGCTTCGAGCGGCTGATCGGCATGGTGCTTCGCGAGAACGAGAGGATGATTGCGTTCGTGCGCTCGCTCGGCTTCACCATTGCCGACGACCGCGAGGATCCGGCGCAAGTCTGCGCGACGCTTGCGTTGCAGGCGGCGGGATGATGCGGCGGCGCGCACGCGCGCCGCCGACGATGCGAAGTTACGACCCGGTCTTGTTCGTCGCCGAGCGGCTCGACGTCTTCGTTCCGTTCTTCGCTTCGTTCTTCGCGATGCTCTCGTCCGTCTGGGCGAGCTTCAGGTGCTCTTCGAGCACGGGCAGCGTCGTCTGCGCCCATTGCTTCAGGTCCGCGTCCTTCGCCTTGGTCGCTTCGGACTTGAACTCGCTCACGTCCTTCTTGTGGTCGGACACCATGTGCTTCATGTACTCGCGGTCGAACTCGGCGCC
>Ga0207657_10005208_pt1 | contig 13627 bp, 10 predicted proteins | sample KBSC33metaG_FD_184316 | JGI IMG/M metagenome (GOLD analysis project Ga0207657, IMG submission 184316) | Corn rhizosphere microbial communities from Kellogg Biological Station, Michigan, USA - KBS C3-3 metaG (SPAdes) (version 2) | ecosystem: Host-associated > Plants > Roots > Rhizosphere > Soil ... | reverse complement strand
TCAGGCGATCGAGCGCCGACTGACCTTGCCCCGCCGAGAACAGCACGAAGATGCCTTCGGCTGGATCCATGCGGGTCAGTCCGCGCGTCATGCCGATCGCGCGCTTTCCTTTGACCGCGAATGGATTATCGCGGCAGGCATCGAGGATGAGGATTACCGTCGCCGCGCCCTTCTGCTGCAACCGGTCGGAAAGCCCGTTTGCGGCGAAAGACGCGTCCTCGATAAGCCCTTCCTCGCCAGGGTTGGCAGCAGGCACATCGACGGGGAGAAGATAATTCGTGCCGTCGATGGCGAAGCCGTGGCCCGCGAAATAGACGAGCGCCGTGTCGCCGGGCGCGATCTTGCCTTCGAGCTCGACCAAGGCCCGGCTCATGGCGCGGCGGCCGACATTCTCGGCCTTCACCACATCGAAGCCGAGCTTGGACAATTCGGCCGCGATGGCGTCGGCGTCGTTCACCGCCTTTTGCAGTTGCGGGACGTTCTCATAGGCGTTGTTGCCGATGACGAGGGCAAAACGCTTTGCGGCCTCTGCGGGGGAGGCCACGGCGAGCCGCGCCGAAATGAGGGAAATAATGAAAGCGAGGCGCATTCCGCGCCCATCACGCGAATGGACCGCCACGCCGAGCCCTCCCTCTCCCTTCACATTGGCCCAAAGCTATGCAGCCGGAGCGCCGTCGGCAAGGAAGGGTCAGGCAAGCAGCAGCCATAGGCCAATGCCGATCAGGGCCGCGGTCCACAAAAGATCGAGATTGATCCAGCCGCGCCTCAGGAAATCGAGCCCTACCCATTCGTACACCACAAGCGCGACAATGCCGGTGACGGCAAGCATTGCGAGGCTGTGCACCAACACGGCGAGCGACGCGATCCACAACGAGTGCGTTGCCGGCATATAATGGGCGTGCTCGCCCATATGCTCGAGCGGCATCAGCACCGGGATCAGCATCATCCCGGCGCCATGCGCCGTGGCCATGACGAAAGACCACACGGCGAGGCCGACAAGCCCGGTCTTAAAGCCGATGCGCACGCGGTGCCGATGGCCGTAGAGGAGATGATAGAGGCCCCAGGCGATCAGCAGCACGCCGGAGAGGATGCGAAACGCGTCCTCATCGATTGCCATGCCGAGTACGATCACCACATAGACGACGACGGCGATGGCAAGCGCGTGGCCGATCGCGATGGGGATCAGCGAGACGAGCACTGTCGTGCGGCTCTGCCGGTAAAGGCCGAGCGCCACGGCAAACAGCCAGCCCATGGCCGGGTTGAGCCCGTGGAACGCGCCGAGCCCGATCAGCACCAGCCATGGCGAGATGTCGGACATTTGTCGCTCTTGTCATTGCCCGGCTTGACCGGGCAATCCAGTAATCACGCACGACCTTTTCGACTGAGACGGTGGTTACTGGATTCCCGCTTTCGCGGGAATGACAACGACACGGGTCCTACGGGTAGCAGTAAGAATCTGAGGAGCAGTCGCCGCCCTGCAGGCGCACCTGATGCGGGCGGTGGCTCTCTGGCCAGGTCACGAAGAACCGCGGATCGAACTCGATACCGCCATCGACGCCGGCGTCGAGCTTGACCATCCAGCCGTCGAGGCCCTCTGGATAGAATTGCGGATCGACGGCGCCGTAGAGCGAATTAGTGAAATAGACGCGCCGCCCGTCGCGGCTGATCTCGACCATTTGCGGTCCGCCGTTCAGAGTGCCGTTCGCGGCCGGGTGCGACGCGCGCGCCACGATCCCGCCAATCCGGACTTTGCCAGTGAGCTTCGGATTGAATGGATCGCTCACGTCGTATTGGCGAAGATCGCCGGTGCCCCAGCACGCAACGTAGAGAAAGCGGTCGTCCATCGACAGATCGATGTCGGTCACGAGAGGCGGCACGGCTTTGAAGCCCTTCAGCACCGGCGGCAGCAGGTCTGGGTCGGCGGGCTCTGCCGGAATCTCGATAATCTTCTTGATCGCCCAGGTGTCGCCGGCGCGATACCAGGTCCAGATCGATGCCGACAGATCCTTGAGGCTGATCACGCAATTGACGAAGCCGTAGGCTTTGGTCGGATCGTGCGCAGGCCTCAGCTCGAATACGAGCTGATAGTCGGGGCCGAAGTCGATTTCCTGCAAATGCTTGCGCTTCTGCAGGTCCCAGAAATGCAGGCGCCGCCCATATTGGGCGCCGAGCAGGATCTCAGGGACGAGCCCGTTCTCGACCGTGTTCGGTGCGCCCCACTCGCTGGTCACCATGGTGTCGTAGCCGAGATGCCACCAGGCGTCATAGGCGAGGCGCTGCGGCCCGCGCTCGACCTCCCAGCGGCCGAGCACGTCGAAGGTCTCGGGGTCGATCAGGAACACGCCGCCCGGCGTCTCGCCATTCGCATCGCCGAGCGCCGAGACATAAATGCCATCGGGCCCGCAATGCACCGTGTGCGGCCGGCTGTAGCCGGTCGCCTCGATCACCTCCTCGGGCTCAATCACGCGAACGATCGAAGGATTTTTGGGATCGGGCTTGGTGTCGAGAATGTAGATGCGCGAGGAGCGCAGGCCCGGAGCGACGAGATAGCGCCGCTCGGTGTGCGGATGTGGGGCGTTGGGACAGAGGCACGATGAGCACGCGTTCCACCCGTAATGGTGCAACTCGTCGCCGATCTTCGGCATGTCGACGCCGCCCACGATCTTGGAATAGGTGGCCGAGGATGGATCGACGTCGATCACGGCGATGGCGTCAGGCGCGTCGCGTTTCGGCGCAAAAGCAGCGACATACGCGAGCGTCTCGGCCGGCGCCTTGGCGGCGAGCCGCGGCGAGGGATAGAACGTGGGATCAGGCGTCCATCTGGTCATGAGGGAATTCTCCAGGAGCAGCTGTCATCTTCGCCCGAGCCTTTGACATCGGCAAGAGAGACATGGAGAAGTGGGACGACTTCAAACGAGCTAGAATTCCACGTTTTTTCTCGTTGCTGAAATCTCATTTCTTTGGGCGCCGGTCACGAGACCAAGACGAACTTAAAAGAAGGGCGCTCGTGGGCATGGAGGGAGATCGATCACATGGGCAAAACGAAAGCCGGCAGGCCGAGCAGGGCAAAGACACAGTCTGAACCCACAACGCTCCAAGGTTGGAGCGAGCTCTGGCAGAAAGAGGATTGGTGGGCAGTCTGGCTCGGGCTCGGAATCGTCATCGTGGCGATCATCGCGTTTCTCGCCGGAGGAACCATCAAGCCGATCGCGGTCAAGCCGGCAAGCTGGGATAGTTTTGCTGCGCTCGGCGATCATTTCGCCGCACAGTGGCAGTGGTACGTCGCTCAGCTCCTCCTTTTGCTGATCGTGTTCGGCATCAGCGCCTCGGCGATGGGTTGGAAGTTCGGCGAGTTCCTACCCTCGTTCCTATTCGTCTACGCGGCCTCGCTCATTATCTTCGTCATCGGCCAATGGAAGCAGGCGGGCGCCTACAATCTCGAGCCGCCGCTCGTCGCTCTCGTCGTCGGCCTGCTCATCTCCAATTTGCTACCGCTGCCTAGCTGGATGGATGCCGGCTTTCGCGTCGAGTACTACATCAAGACCGGCATCGTGCTGCTTGGCGCAACGCTGCCCTTCACGCTGATCATCTGGGCCGGTCCGCTCGCCATGCTGCAAGCGACCATCGTCTCGGTGGTCACCTTCGCCGTGATCTATTACGCGAGCCGGGCGCTCGGCCTCGACCGCAGACTTGGCGCGTGTCTTGGAGCTGGCGGCGCGATCTGCGGCGTGTCAGGCGCAATCGCCATGGCTGGCGCGGTCAAGGCTACCAAGGAGCAGGTCGCCATCGCCATCACGCTGGTGATCCTCTGGGCCATCGTGATGATCTTTGTCCTTCCCTTCGCGTCGAAGGCGCTTGGCCTGCACGCCGCCGTTGCCGGAGCCTGGATCGGCAATTCGGAATTCGCCGACGCTGCCGGGCTCGCCGCCGCTCAGACCTATGGCGGCATGGCAGAGGCATCGGAAGGAGCCATTCAGGGCACGGCAGAGCAGTCGCTCCAGGCCTTCACGCTGATGAAGGTCATCGGCCGCGACATCTGGATCGGCATCTGGGCCTTCATCTTCGCGCTGATCGCGACCACGCGCTGGGAGGTGGAGGAGACCGGTGCGCGACCCAGCGCCGGCGAGATCTGGTGGCGCTTCCCGAAATTCGTCATCGGATTTTTGATCGCTTCCGCCTTGGTGACTTTGATCGCCGCGGGCTACAGCTTCGATGAGTACAAGAAGGTGGTTGAGCCAAACCTCGTTGCGCCGATCAAGGATTTGCGCACCTGGGCCTTCATCTTCTGCTTCTTGTCGATCGGACTCACCACGCGATTTCGCGAGCTGGCAGGCGTCGGCGCGCGGCCCTTCTTCGGCTTCAGCGCGGGCGTCGTGGTCAATGTGATACTTGGGTTTCTGCTTTCGGCGGTCGTGTTTGCGAGCTACTGGACGAGCCTGTTGCCTGGCCAGTGACACGCGGGTCCTGTGAACTAGTCGACCCCGAGGGCTTTGCGCGCCTTCGCCGTGATCGATTGCCGGATGGAGGAAAACCCCTCCCACGGGTCGCGCTTCATCGCTTTCAGCCGCGCCGGTAGCGTTTTCACCGTGTATGGCGCCGCCGCCTTAAGCCCTTTGAGCTCGTCCCAACGAAGCGGGCAAGCGACTAGCGCGCCTTCCTTGGCACGCGTCGAATAATTCACGATGGCCGATCCTCCCCTCTGATTGCGCAGATAGTCGACGAAGATCTTGCCCTCACGGGTCTTCTTGAGCGGGTTCGCCGTGTAACGGTCGGGCCGCGCCGAAACGAGCGCGTCGGCGATCGCCTTCGCGAATCCCTTGACCATGTCCCAGCCGAGCTTCGGCGCGAGCGGCGCCACGAGATGCAGCCCCTTGCCGCCGGTCGATTTCAGGAAGCTCTTGAAACCAAGATCTTCGAGGAACTCGAGCACCTCGACCGCCGCCGCTTTGAGGGTTCCGAGATCGAGGTCCTCGTCGGGATCGAGATCGAACACGAGCCGGTCGGGCTCATTGACGTGGGCGAGCGACACGCCCCAATCGTGAATCTCCAAGGTGCTGATCTGAATGAGCCCGAACAGACCCTCCTCGTCGTCGATATAGAGATAGGGCTTGTTGGTCTCGCCGCCCGGGATAGGGATTTGCTTGATGGCCTTACTCATGCCCTTCATGGCGTGGCGCTGGAAGAAGCGCTCTCCTTCGATCCCCTCGGGGCAGCGCACCAGGCTGATTGGCCGTCTCGCCACGTAAGGCAACAGGAAGGGCGCGACCGTTTCGTAGTACTTGGCGATGTCGAGCTTGGTGAGACCGCTCTTGGGGTAATAGACCTTGTCCGGATTGGAGATCGTGATCCCGGCGAAGACAGGGTTCTTGCTCTTTTTCGCAGGGGCAGGTTTCGTCGTAGCCATCGCCGACTCCTCATCCTCCGACCGCTCGCGATGCACCTCGCGCGCGGGCTTATCCTCGCGCAGGCCCTGAAAGCTCGGATGCCTGAGCCGCCCGTCGCGCGTCTTTTCGGTAAACGCAATCTGCGCCACGAGTTTCGGCTCGAGCCACACCGCGCCCTTGCGCTCGGCCGCGGGTACTTCCTCGAATGGGGATTTGCTGCGCTCGAGCGGCCTGAACTTCCGCGCGAGCCGGTCGAGATCGGCGGAGTCGAAGCCGGTGCCGACCTTGCCCGAATAGTTGAGCTTGTCGCCGTCGAAGGTGCCGAGCAGGAGCGAGGAGAATGGCTTCCCCTTCACGTCGGAGCGGCTATACCCGCCGATCAGGAACTCCTCGCCGCGCTTGCATTTGATTTTGAGCCAGTCCCTGCCGCGACCCGAGCGGTAAGGCGCGTCGGCCCGCTTCGACACGATGCCCTCGAGCCCCGCGGCGCAGGCCTGCTCGAAGAACTCCGGACCCGAGCCCTCGACGTAGTCGGCGTAGACGAGATAGTTGGACGTGCCCTTCTTGCTCATTAGCTTGGCGAGAAGCGCGCGCCGCTCCTTGAGGGGCTTCTTGCGCAAGTCCTTGCCGCCAAGCGAGAGCAGATCGAACACGAAATAGCGGATCGCAGGGTGCGGACTGTCGATATGCTCTTGCAGCGACTTGAAGTCGGTGATCCCGTTCGGCAGGACGAAAGCGACCTCGCCGTCAATGAGCGCGCTTTCGGCGGGAAAGGTAAGCAGCGCATCGGCAATTGCCGGGAAGCGTACCGTCCAATCGAGCCCGCTCCGGCTGAACAGCGTGACCTCGTCGCCCGCTGTCCGCCCGATGATGCGGTAGCCATCATATTTCGCTTCATGCAGCCAGTTGCGCGCCTCCGGCACCTCGGTGTCGAGGGTGGCAAGCTCGGGAGAGACGAAATCGGGAACGTGGGCTACCGCGCGGCGGGCTTTCGCTTTGGCTTTGCCGTCACCCCGCGCTTTGATCGCGCCGAAGTTTTTTTTTGAGCCCGGTTCGAAGTCCACACGGCGGACTCGCCGTGCAGGATCTGATCCATGGTGCGCCCGCTCTTCACGCTGGTGTCGAACTCCTCGGTGGGCTCTTTGCCTTCGCCGGCATATTCATCACGTTTCTTGATGAGGAGCCAGTTCTGGCGCCCGCGGTCCTCTTTCCGAGGCTTCATGCGGACGAGCACGAAGTCGCCGTTGAGGCGCTCGCCGTTGAGCCTGAATTTGAGATCGCCTTTTGCCAGGCCTTCATCCGGGTCGCCGATCGGCTCCCAGGTGCCGCGGTCCCAGATCATCACCGGACCGCCGCCATATTCGCCTTTGGGGATGACGCCTTCGAAGCCGCCATATTCGAGTGGATGATCTTCGGTCATGACGGCAAGCCGCTTCTGGGTCGGATCGAGACTCGGGCCTTTGGTCACCGCCCAGCTCTTCAAGACCCCATCATGCTCGAGCCGGAAATCGTAATGCGTGCGCGTTGCTGCGTGCTTCTGGATGATGAAGCTGTTGCCCTTGGCTTTTCCGCGCTTGGGACCCGGCTCCGGCGTCTTGGCGAAATCGCGCTTCGCCTTGTAGTCGGCGAGTAAGTCCCGGCTCGGCGCCCGCGCCATCGCTTAAGCCGACTTCCGTCTGGCTGTGCCTTTGGCAGCCTTCTTGGTGGATCGTGCCGATGCGGCGCTGCGCTTGGCGGCAGTCTTGCTGGGGGCTGCGCCCTTGCCCTGCTGCACGCTCTTCTTGAGGGCATCCATGATGTTGATCACTTTGGCAGTGCCGGGCACCTCGGTGGCGATCTCAGGCTTTCTGTGCTCGAGCTTGGCGTTGATCAGCTCCCAAACCGCCTCGGTATATTCGTCCTTGAACTGCTCGGGGTCGAACTTTCCAGCCTTCCGCTGCATCAGCTCCTTGGCGAGGTCGAGCGCTTCTTTGTCGACCTTGACGTCCTGGATCTCCTTGAAGATGGGCTCAGCGGCGCGGATCTCGTTCGCATGCCGCAGCACTTCGAGGATCAGGCCTTTGCCGAAGGGCTTGATGGCGACGATGTTGCCGTGGCCGCGCAGAATGAATTGGCCGACCCCAATCTTCCCGGTGTCCTTCAGCGCCTTCTGGACGATGACGTAGCCCTCGTCGGCCATCTCGCCATCTGGGAGCAGGTAATAGGGAGTCTCGTAGTAACGCGCGTCGATGTCGTTCTCGTCGACGAAACGGACGAGCTCGATGGTCTGCTTCGACTCGAGCTTGAGGTCGTCGATCTCCTTGGGGTCAATCAGGACGTATTTGCCTTTCTCGTACTCGTAGCCCTTGATGATCTCGTCGTTCTCGACCGGGCCAACGCCAGGAGCAATCTTCTGGTAGCGGATGCGCTTGCCGGTAGGCTCATGGATCTGGTGGAAGGCGATGCTCCGCTCAGCGGTGGTGGCCGGGTAGAGCTTGACCGGAATATTGACGAGCGAGAGCCGCAAATGGCCAGTCCAGAAAGCGCGGGGTGCCATACTCGAAACTCCTAGAAAGGCGGGAGACCGGCGGCGGGATCAAGCCGGGCTCACAACAACGGCGTCCAATCCTCAAGGGTTCCGGCCGGAATCCTTGAGGCTCGGGCTTATTTCTCTACCTTATAACCATTTTCCTTAAGCATGCGTTCGAGTGCCTCAGGATAGGTGAGCCTAACGGTCTTCCCCGGACACTCTCCGTTCTCGTCGAGGGGCTGATCGCAGCTCTCGAGCCCCCAATCGGAAGCCTTGTCGTAGTAGGCGAGCATCAAGTCCCATGCCTCTTTGCCCTCGCCGAGCAGGATCTTCTCGCCAACATAGCCTGCCAGGAAGCCATTGACCTCGCTGTCCGGCACCTCCTCGATGATGAATTTGAGGGTGCCCTCATGCGCCGGCTTGAACCGTGGATCTGTGGTTACGTTCTTGACCATGCCGTTCTCTACCGAGAGCACTTCGAGCGGGGCCGTCGAGCAGGCATAGCAGGCGAAGGCATAGAGGAAGGCATTGTCGCGCGGGGCAAACTCGTAGCGGCCGTCGCCGTCGAGATCGGTCGCAAGCAGCGGTCCGCCATCGAACTCCCCGACATCGACCGTCGTCCAGGTCGTGCCGTCGGCACTGCTTGTGACAACGCTAGTATCGGAGCAGCAATGCGCGCCGCCGGTGTAGAATGACACCACGACCTCGGGCCGCGAATTGCTTGGGTCGAGCTCGGCGATCTGCACACTGACTGGCGGATCGGTGAAGCCGGTGCTGTCTCCTTCAAGCTTCGCAATCACTCTGCCGTCGGCGGTGATGGTGACGACAGGGATGCGCGTCACGTCACCTTCCTCGCCCTTCTCCTCGATATAGCTCAGCGCCGCCTGCACGCCGCCTTGCGAGATCTCCTGCGCGGCGGGTTTCGCATCGTCGGCGCCTCCGCCGGCCTCGATCTTCGGGGCGGCGTCCTTCGCCGCGAGGTCGGGGACGCTCAGGTATTTCGCGTCGAGCTTCTTGATTGCTTCGGCAAGGCTCGGCTCCGCGTTGGCGAAGTTTGGCGCAAGCAGGAGGCTTGCGAGGAGCAAAAAAGAAGGACGCAACAGGCGCTTTGCGGACATGCCGGAGCTTTCTTGGGAAGCCAATCGATGCTCGCGCGCGAGGAGCGCGCATGTCTAGTCTAGCCTAGGCCTGGCGCGGCCGTCCCAGGCCTTTCCCATCGTGTATCGGCACTCCAGAGGCCAGCGAGAAGCTACATACGCGGATCGCAAGCCTGTGCTAGGAGTTCCCCTAATGAGAGCGACACGCGAAGAATGAACGAGATCGACAGAAAGCTCGAGACGCTAGCGCCCGCCACGGTGGTTACCGGCGCGACAGAAGGGATCGGACGGGCACTCGCCGAGGAATTCGCGCGCGACGGTCATGCGCTCCTTCTCGTCGCCCGCGACGAGGCGCGGCTCGCCGAGGCCGCGCGCGAGCTTAGCTCAACCTATCCGGTCGAGGTGAAGGTGTTCACCACTGATCTTGGCACGGCGCAAGGCTGCGCCGGCGTCGAGGAGGCGCTCAAGCGCTACGGCCTCTATGCTGACATTCTCGTCAACAACGCGGCGATCATGGCTGCCGGCTTCTTCCAGGACGAAGATCCGGCGACGCTTCGCAAGATCGTCGATCTCGATGTTAGGGCCGTGGTCGACCTCACGCGCCGTTTCCTACCGGGGATGATCGCGCGCCGCGGCGGAGGCGTACTCAACGTCGCTTCGGTCGAAGGTTTCATGCCGGTACCCTATCAAGCGACCTATGCTGCGGCCAAGGCCTTCGTTCTCTCGTTCACCCGAGCGCTCGCCTACGAGGCCATGTATACCGGCGTTCGCATCTCGGCGTTGGCCCCCGGCACCACCGCAACCGGGCTTCACGCCAAGGCCGGCGCCGAGAACTCTCGCTACGTCATGCTGCTGCCGGTGATGAGCGCGGAGGAACTCGCGCGCCTCGCATACCGCAAATTCAAGCGCGGCAACAAAGTCATCGTGCCAGGCTGGTTCTACCGCATCGCCCTGTTTGTGAGGTGCTTTGTGCCCGACATCCTGCTCGTCCCGTTTGTCGGCTTGCTGTTTCGCGTGCGCGACGAAGAAGGGAACTTGCAATGGCCGAAGCCTCTGTCCGACGCCACGCCTGCGGCCTCGCGTTCCGCCTCCAAGACCAAAGAGAGGACGGACGCGGCGCGATAATGCAGCAGAACGCCTGGGCCGGCTGAGAGAAAGAAGAGACGCAGCAGGGGCGCGTAGCAGCGCCCTCGCGAAAACCAGGAAACGGACTTTAAGTCTTAGAAGTTGGGATTGACGATGCACATGATGATGAGTCCGATCGTGGCGATCGTATTAGTCGGACCTACGGCCGGCACACCAAGCGCCCACCAAGCTTGCCAAAAAAGTGCCCAGAAGGCTTGAGTGAAAAGGACTACGCCTGGATTTATGACAAGAACCGCAGTCTAAACGGTAAGGACGATGGCAACGATTGCCAACGCCATAACGATCGCGAACCACGGTGCAGGTGTGCCCACATGCAGTCAAGAAGTTGCGCCCCTTTTCCCTCGCCGACTGCACCCGGCGCCTGAATAGCCGATTTGAATGCGCGGTTAATATCCTCCGCCTCAAATGCCTTTTCGGGGATGTTTGGATACCTGCCCCGCACGCCAGATCGAATTTCATCGAAGGTAGGGTATTGACCCACAGCTATTGGGTTTGCGTCGACTGGCGCGATCTGCGGCTTCATTCGTTCGGCCAAAGTCTCCCATGGGATTTTCTTCATCCCATCTCCGCGATCGCTGAGCTTGCGGCCAGGGAAGCGTTTGAGTTGGGCCAACACCGGCTCCTCTGAGCCGGGGGAAGTTTCTCTAAGGAGCGTGCGAAGACTTTTTTCGTCGACGTAGGACCTCCTGAGTGCGCTCGTCTAACCGACCGAGATCGTCGATTAGGTCAGCGATTTTGGAGAAGCGCTGCTTAGCTTCGGGAAGCTTCTCCTTCACTTTGGGATGGAAATACCCCGGTGGCGCTCTGTCGATGGATTCCTCGAGCTTCTGCTTCATAGTCATCTCCCTGCGGGCTGGTCAGATAATCCGTGGACGGAATTAATGTACATCCATAAGTTGAATTGGAGAACCGAAATCTCGGTAAGGGAAGCGAGCTTCGCTTTTAATTTCGATTGAAAGCGGGCGGACGCGTCGCGGTAATGCAGCAGAAATTCTCAGGGACAGACGACCGCTGAGGTCTTCTACTCGAAGCCGCCGGACACCGGTTTGCAATCCGTGGAATTCTGCTTGACCTTGCCGCCGATGCGGGCCGCTTCTTGCGTGAGCTTGATTTGGGCTTGTGTGGTTGCCGCCGCCGGATCCGCGGCATGCCCCTTCACCGTTACCGGCGAACAGGTTCCAGCCTGAGCGGGCTGAGACAAGATGAAAGCGGCGGCGATAATGCCCGCTGCGGCGTGAATGCTGCTATGCGGGTCATCTCACCCCTCAGATGCAGGTCATGGACCATGTTTGCCAGTGGCAAAGGTTGGATTCGCAATAGAACTTGGTCTGATGCGCTGAACACGGCATGCGTCGTGGCGCTCTAAGGGCGTTCGCGCGGCCACAAGAGCATCGGTAGGATCGACCCCCTCTGAGTGCTGCCGTTGAGCCTCCCAACCATCCGCACCAGCAGGCCACGGTTTGAACAGGCGAAGCGAGGGGCCCGACTCCGGTCAAAGTGATCGCATTCACATCCCAAGTTAGTGACGCAGTGACCAGCAGAGCTAGGCCAGCAGCTCCTATCGTTGTCTTGTGCATTCGCGATTTCTCCGCCGTCCGGTCCGACAATGTAGCGCAGAAGCGGCCTGCAACGAACCTCCGCATTTCGCACAGCGCAGTCTTTCGGAGAGTTGTGCGCTGGCCAGATTTTCTTGGGAATTTGGTGGAGCCGAGGGGGCTAGAAGCCCTTTGATGAATAAGGGGTTTTTCTGGAAACCCACCCTAAAGGGCCTCATTGACCCCTAAAGAGCTTCTCGATCAGTGGAAACCCACAGCGGCTTCGATAGATCGCCGCACTGATGATCGGACGATGTCTCCTTCTTCACTCGCGAAGCCCCTTGCCTGCCGATAGCCTGCTGGGGAAGGGGATCAGAGAAGCTATGGCATCTTGGGGGCTGCAACATGGGTGCCTCGCTTTACGAGCCAATTAATGTCTACAAGCCAGTCGCGTCGGACATCGGCATCGTCGATGGCCCATTCGAATATTTGACTGTTGGCGGGATCAGGCTGCCGCTTCCGTTCACGACCCGAATGACAGTAGTTCGTCTTTCAAACGGCGACCTCTTCCTCCATTCTCCGGTCAAGTTCGACGGGAGACTAGCCAAGGAGCTGCACGGGCTGGGGATGGTTCGTCATCTCGTGTCGCCCAATCAATTCCACTATGCGCATATCGGGGAATGGGCGAGGGCGTTTTCCGAAACGATTTCGTGGGCATCACCACGTGTGCGCCAACGGGCACGGGCCCGGCACGTGGATATCGACTTTACAAGAGACCTCGACGCCAGTGCGCCCGAAGAGTGGCGCGGGGAGATCGACCAACTGCTTTTTCCCGGCGGCTATTTCAAGGAATTCATTTTCTTCCACAAGGCTTCAAGGACGCTGATACTCACTGATACGATCATCAACATCGAATTGGATAAGATTTCCGAGCCTTGGCGAACGGGCGCCAAGCTCTCCGGGATGTATCATCCCTATGGGCAAATATTCTTTGGCATACGGCTACCGCTACTCTTCCAGCGGCGGAAGGCGAAGGCGGCGATCAGAAAGATCCACTCATGGCAGCCGCAGCGAATTTTGCTCAGCCATGGCCGCTGCTTTGATGCAGATGCCGATGAAGTCATCCGAAGAATATTCGGAGGGCCGCCCCATTGAGGCAGTTTCGTCCTTTAACCAAATTTTAAGCAAAAACTTTTCGGTCTCCGATCCATCGATTAATAAACCGGTGTGTAGAGGTCACACAGGCGTAAGGGGATTAAGAATGCGCGTTATCGTCGTCTCCGCGATCTTGGCGGCTTTCCTGCCTCTTGGAGGCTGTTTCCACCACACGCAAGCAGTCTCCGTAGAGCCCCTCTCAACTCCCTCTATCAAGTAACCGGGAACGATGATGGGTCTCACATCAGCACAGCATTCTCAGATTGCGGCCGCCTACGAGCGAGCGGCACAAGATGAAACCTTACCGCCGCAACCACGTGCAGGTCTTGCCAAGAAGGCGCGGTGGTTCCGAATGCTTGCCCAAATAGGAGCAGCGAAAGAAGCGGCGCCTGGCGAAAGAGCCGACAAAGGAAGCTGTCCCAACGCCCATCCAGAGCCGCTACTTTGCGCAGGCTTCCTGGTTGAGGCATTGAACCGCCGAAGGCGGGTTTAAGCCATTGAACGCGAAGAAGAACAGAATGTGGATGGAGCGCTTGACCATGGCGCAGAAATGCCAGAAGCGGACATAAGTGTCCGGCCCGTTATTCCGTGTAGAAGCCGACACCACCAATCTGGTCACCTTCCTTTGTGTAGAAGGCGGTCTTTTCGAGCGGCTTGTCTGTGCCAGGGCGCGGCCACCAGTAGGTAGTCTGTTTTATCGTTCCCTCGGTGGCATTCTGCATAATCGTTTCACCTAATGGAGCACCGTGATAGCCCTTAATGTCTCTCAGCTGTTTGCCCTTATACCCGTAAGGATGCGCC
>Ga0207657_10005207_pt1 | contig 13630 bp, 12 predicted proteins | sample KBSC33metaG_FD_184316 | JGI IMG/M metagenome (GOLD analysis project Ga0207657, IMG submission 184316) | Corn rhizosphere microbial communities from Kellogg Biological Station, Michigan, USA - KBS C3-3 metaG (SPAdes) (version 2) | ecosystem: Host-associated > Plants > Roots > Rhizosphere > Soil ... | reverse complement strand
TTCAGGCCGCCGCGGTTCACCCGTTCCGACGAGTACTCCCGGAATCGTCGGACGACACCTTCGGCAATGCCGATCGACGCCGAGCATATGAGACCGGGGAATACGAGATCGAAAGGCATCTCGTAGAGCGGCGAGCCCGGCCGGTTCTTCCGATGATAGTGACGCGCATTGAGCTTTTGAACATTGAACACCCGATAATCGGGTACGAAAGCTCCGACAGCTTCGACGTCTTTCGACCCGGTGCCCCGCAGCCCCATCGTGTCCCAGCTGTCGTCATGGATGATGTAATCCTTGCGCGGCAGGACGAAGTGATGCGGCTCCCTGAATTCTCCCGGACTGTCTTCGGCTTCGACGAGGCCGCCGACCACGATCCAATCGCACCAGTCGGTGCCGGACGAGAATGGCCAGCGTCCCGTTAGACGCCAGCCCCCCTCGACCCTTCTTGCCCGACCGATCATCGCGTAAGGCGAAGCGATCCACGTGTCGGTATCTTTGCCCCACACTTCTTCCTGAAGGCGTGGATCCGCTTGGGCAAATTCAAACGAATGGACGCCGACGACACCCGCGACCCAACCGGCGGACGGCGCTTCCGCGCATAGATCCATGACGAGCCGGCAATATTCGACCGGATTGCCCTCCATTCCGTCGTATTCGCGAGGCTGGAAAATCCTCATCACCCCGCTTTGCCGCAGGATGTCTCGCACTTTCGGAGTGAGCTTGCCGAGCTCCTCGCAGGCCGGCGCTTCCTGCGCGAGGACCGGCATGGCCTCTTCGAGCCGGGCCCTGACATCCGCCACCGTCTCGGTGCGCACCTCCAGCTTGGCTCCGAAGTCAGTCGTTTGCATGCAGATTCTCCAAAGAATTCAGTGTTGTGCGGGCGCGGCCTGACTGGCGAAGGCACCGCGAAAAAAGACCAGGGGGTGGCTGGTGGCGCAGGCGGGGTTCTCAGCGAGCAGATCCGGTGCGATAACAATCAGATGGTGGTCGCCGATCGCCATCGACCGATCGAGATTGCCTGCGATCCATGCCAGGGCGCGATTGAACCTCGGGCCTTCACCGTCCTGATGAATCCAGTCTTCGCTCAGGAACCGACCCGCTCTGTTGCCGCAGAAATCGCGGCAGAAGGGTGCGTCTTGTGCAGCAAGGACGTTGATGCAAAGTCGCTCGCAGCCAAGAAGCCGGTTCAGCGTGCGCGACCGGTTATCGATGAACATTCCGACCAGCGACGGCCGCAGGGAAATCGATACCAGCGACCCCACCACCAGCCCGAAATGGCCATCGCCATCCTGGCCGGTGACGATTGCCACTGACGTGGGGACATTGCCCAGCACCCGGCGGAACACGGCCTCATCCGCCGCACCCGCGCCATCGTCCACCGTAGCCGGCGCCTGCCGCTCAGCGGCCCGAAGGCTTGCGCACCGGCTCATCGTTGCACGATCATCGCCGGCGGCAAATCGGGCCGGAGTTCCTTGTGCCCCCAGATCGAAGTGGTGCGGTAGCTCTTCAGCTCCCACAAATCGTCGATCGGGCGCCCTCCAAAGCCGTACTCGATGCGCAACACCGAAGGCGAAAAGAGATAGGTCGAGATCATCCGGTCGTTGGTGTGGCAGCCGATTGACTTGCTGACCGGAGCGCCGTGCAATTCGCAAAGGTCGACGGCGCGTCCCACGTCGTCGAGCGCGTTGACCTCGATCATCAGATGATGGGCCCCGGCCACTCCTCGCCCGGGCGAGCCGATCGCCAGCGAGTGATGGCGGCCGTTGCAGTGATAGAACAGCAACTCGCGGTTTCCCGCGACGATCCGGTCCGACGTGTGAAAGCCCAGCACCTCGCGATAGAAGCGATCTGCCGTCGGCAGATCCGGGACCAGCAGGACGATGTGGCCCATGCCTTGGTCGCCGGTCTTGAAGCCGCTCATCGGGCGCCCGGCGACGAACGGCAATGGCGAGACGAACTGGCCCCAACTCAATTCGTGGCGAAAGCCGGCAGGGTCGGTGAACCAGCGAAACCCCGCTACGCATCGCGCCGACGCTTCCTCCGCGGTGGCAGGAAAGGTCTCGCTGCCGGCGCGCTCGATCCGCTCGCTCACGGCAAGCGCCGCGGTTTCGTCGGCCACGCTCCAGCCGATGTAGCGGATATCGTTGGCCTCGCCCAAATGTACCCACAAACGGCACTCCGCCTCGTCCATGCGGAAGCGCAGCGCATCGTTTTCCTCACCGGCAAGAAATTGCATCCCCAGGATGTCGCGACCGAATACCTCCCACGCGGAAACGGCGGGTGTGCACAGTCCCAGATAGGCCATCGAGCGAATCACGAAGTGTCTCTCCCAGTTCGAGATAGTTTACTCTAGAATTTATATTCTACAAGTGTCAAAATTCCTGAGCGTTATGAGCCAGATAATCCGGTCGCATCGAAAGCTTGGCCTCGTGACGGGGCCCGAAAGCGCCAGTCAGCAAGGGGCGGTGGCCAATTGCGCTACGGCGCGCAGCCACCTAGCCTGACTTGCGGCCCCGCCAGACATAGAAGACGAATCCGACCCACGAAATCGTCAGCGCGAATATGTCGTAGTTTCGCAGGGGCCGGTAATCGGCATAACCCCATCCCGTCGAGCCAATGACCACTGCCAGGCTCAGCAAGGCGCAAATCGCCACGGCCTGAATTTCGACCTTGGTCATTGCGGCTTCTCCTGCGGGGTCGGCTGTTGCGAATTTTCATCCGGACGCTTGCGTTCACCGGTTCGGGGAGCCTCCCACAGCCACAGCGGTGCCAGCTTCGGTTTGATCGCGGCGGCGACATGCCCGCTGTATGCCAACAGCAGCACACCGTTGAGGAAAAGCTCCTGCGGTCCGGTGAACAGCTGCCGCGGCGTGGCGACGATGAACGTATTGAGCCAGAAGATGTTGACGGTGGCCGGCATCTCCAGGATCAGCGCGAGCAGCACGAAGCGGTTCGACAGCAGCATGATCCCGAATAGGCATTCCATGTACTTGACCGCCTGGTAGATACCGAGGGCGGCATTGGCCATTTGCCACTCGCCGCCGATGCCCGGGATGTCGGGGACATAGCCGGTCAGGATGAAGCGCCCGCCCGAAAACAGGAGGTGCGCGCCAAAGAACAGCCTCAACCAAGTGACGACCAGGAAAGACCTGCGGTCGCCGCTTTTCGTGTCAGCACTCGATAGCAGAAAGCCGCTCATGCCTCGTGTCTCCCGTTCTCCTTTGCGTCGAACAGGGACGGAAGCCGCCTCAGTTCGTGAAGTGTCGTTGGCGACGACCTGAAGGAAAGCATCGGTGCGTAGTAGCGTATATAGGCTAGTGCTATAATAATATTCATGTAAAGGCACATGACGCCCATATATGTAAAATTGAAAAGCCTTTCCGTTCTCAAGTTGAGAAATATGGCGTTGTAAAACACAATGGCCGATATCGGGAGCAGAAGAAGTGTCGCAAGCGGCACGAATGCGCCGAACACAAGGCACAATCCACCAATGATTTCGCATGTCTTCACGAAATTGAACAGGCCGATGTCGATCATCGTGACAAGCATTTGGTTGGAAGCGGGGAGCGTTCCAAGAGGTTGCGGAAAGCCCGGCGGCAGCCCGAAATGGGGCGCCCAATAGCTGTACCCGCTGACGATCATCCAAGCGCCCAGGAAAAGCCGCATCAAGGCCATGATGGTGCGCCACGCCGTCTCGGCGTCAAATTTCACGGTCACTTGGTCGCTATCGGCACTTTGCCCGGACTTTAGCATCGGCGTCTCCTGGTGTTTGCAGCCCCTGTCATCGGCCGAAACTTGTCTCGTAGCGCTCGCGATGAACGATGCGTCCATCGCGAACCTCGAACACATCAATCACATCGGCACCCGGTTGGCCTCGAGCCGGCGCCACACTTTGGAACACGACGACTCTCAGCCCCTGTGCGAGCGTCGCGCGAACGTGGCGCGCGACAGCGGGGCCGTCGACGCGCTCCTGGGGCGGAGTCGCATCCCTGGCGACCCCCGGAGCGACGAAATCGCGAACAGCTTCGGCGCCCTTCCCTTCATCATAGGCTTCCGTGAGGTAAGCTTGCACCACCTCCCGTGGCAGGCGCCCGAGGCCGGGAGAACTCCAGTCCCAGCCCATGCGGAAATGCATCGTGTAATAGATGCCGGCGACGAACAGCAGGCCGACGAGAACTGACAGCCGCCGCAGGGTGGAGCGCTTTACCGTGATCATGATACCTCTTTTCGGCGGCACATGCTGCCATTCGCAGGGCGCTTGCTGTGTGCTCGGCCGGAACGACTCCGATCCGCGCCTTGAAAAATCGCAATCGAGGTCGTTGCCCGCAAGCGGGACAAGTAGGCTCTCTCAACCCCGAAAGACCGTTCCGCGTTCATGCGGAAACGCTCATGGATTTGGTCAAACGCGACACATCGTCCAACGCGGCTACGTCAAGCGCGAGCGCCCTGATCTCTACCGCTTGGGCGTTCGGCAAGCCACCATACTCCACGCAGTCATGAAATTTGGCCTCCACCTCCGTATCCGTCATCGGCGCTTCGAGCCCCCCTTTTGCGGTCACGACGCGCTTGCTGAAAACCCGGCCATCGCTAGTCGTAACATCGATCTGGGCCTGGCCAGGCCCGCCGGCGGGGTTGGCAAGACTATCGTCCAGCACGGGCGTGATACGATCAACCATCCGCTTGATGTCCGGCCGATCGAGCGCTTCAGGCTTGAATTGCGCAATGCTGACCTTTCGATCCACCAGGGCCGCAGCGACAATCCAGGGAATGCTGAACTGCGCGTCCACGCTCGTCCGCGGGCGGCGCTTGCGGTCAATGGGGGTGCTGAGAAACGGGTATTCTGCAGGACCATTGCGCAACACCACCCGTTCGATGTTTTCGGCACGCAAACCATGTGCGGCAACGATGTGAAGCGCCGCGTCGACCGAGGTATGCGAGCCCCGGCATGACGGCCACGGCTTGTAGGACACCTCCTCGGCGGCAAACACGGTGCCAAGTCCACCGAGCAGCAGCTCACGCGAATAGAGCCCGCGATGATATTGCCGATACCAGCCCTTTTCGCCCTCGAGCACGTTGCGCGCGCCAGTCACGCCCCGAGCGGCGAGGCGAGCGGCCATTATGCCCGCCGCTGATGCGAACCCGGGACCGAGGCGTTTAGCGAGAGCTCCATCGATGTGAGCCTGTGCATTGCCCGCGGCCTGATGATAGGCGAGGCCCGCAGCGTTGATCGTTTGATCGCGATCGAGCGCCATCAGCCGGGCAGCCAGAAGGGCCGATGAAATATATCCGACCAGCGTCGTGTTGTGCCACCCGGTCGCAAAACCATCGACGCCCGGCTCACCCGAAACCGCTATCCGGCAAGCCACGTCGATGGCCAGCGTGCAAGCCGCCAGGAATTCCTTGCCGCTCACGCCGCCGACCAAATCCGCTACGGCAAGCGCTGCGGGGAATGTAATCGCCGAAGGATGCAGGAACCCCGGGCCAAACGTGTCATCGAACTCGAGCGCGTGTACCATTGCAGCGTTGATCCTCGCCGCATCATGCGCCGGCAGTCGCAGGGCCGTACCCCAGACCACGCTTTCCCGCTTGCCGCCTACTTCGGTCGCGATCTCGCGCAGTTGTCGAACGCCGTCCTCATGTCCGCCGCCGAGGCCAACGCCCAGCGCGTCGAGCAATTGGCTGCGCGTTGTCGCAAGCGCGCGATCCGGCAGCGCGCCGGCCGAAGTGCCCACCATGTATTGAACGAGGTCATCGATCGCGTCGGTGGAGGCTTGCGGACTTGCCAGGATCGTCGAGGTTTGGGGCGTGTCCTGCCTTTGAGTCCCGGCTTGGGCGAGCGCGCCGCTGGCAACCAGCGCACCCCCTGTCGCCAGCGCCGAACTCAAGAACAGCCTGCGTTCCATCGATTACGAATTCTCCACCCAAGAATGCCGCCGGCCAGGAACGATCCCCTCCTCGCGCTTTGGAGTGGCCAGGCAACGGCGTTGCCTGGCCATCCATCTTCACCGCAAGGGAGGGAAGCGGCTCAGAACTTGTATTGAACCTCGACCCCGAGTTCGCGCGGCTCGCCGATGTCGAGCATCGTGAACCCGAACACCCGGTCATGGGCCACTCCGGTCAAACCCGGGGTCGGCTTGGTGGCGGGGCCGGTCGGATCGAAGCCGCCCGTGAGGTAGTATTTGTCGGTCAGGTTATTGCCGAAGACCGCTACGGACCACCCCTGCTTGGACTCATATCCGATGCGCGCATTAAGCAGTCCGTATGCGGGCTGGACGACGAAGTTGGTCGGACTCGGATAGCTCAATTGCTTGGCCTTCCAACCCCAGTTGACGTCGAAGGTCATCTTGCCCGCGTCGCCAACCGGCGCGTCGTAGCTGGCGCCAAGCGCGTACGACCATTTCGGGCTGCGGTAGACGGGGACGCCCGGCGTCAGGGCAATTGCGCCGCTTCGCCCTGCAATGTCCTCGCCGTATTTGGCATCGACGTAGCCGAGGTTCGCTCTCAGCAAGAGGTGCGACACCGGAGCCGCCAGGAATTCGACTTCGAAACCCTTCACGGTGGAATTGCCGTTCACGGTATAAACGAGCGGTGGCGGACCCGGGTCGGCCAACTGGATCTGCTCGTCCTTGTATTGAGTATAGAAGCCGGTGACGTTCAGGCGAACCTTGCGATCCAGCAAGTCGCTGCGCAGGCCCACTTCGTAAGTCCAGAGATTTTCCGGTTTGTATTTGTTCAGGCCACAGTCTGGAAGCGGAGACCGATAGCAGCGGGTCTGCAGGGTGTCATTGAAGCCACCGCCCTTGAAGCCCTTGGCCGCCGAGACATAGGTCATCACCGCTGGCGACCAGCGATACTCGAGCGAGAACCGGGGCGACAGGCTGGACCAGCTTCCCGAAACCGTTTGCTGCGACGGTGTCGACACCGAACCGGGCGGGCAACTGGCCGGGTTTCCGACCGCAGCCACCTCATTGCCGCCGGCCAGGCAGATCTGCCCGCGGCCCTCACGGAAGGCGTTGTATTCCTTCTCGTCCTTGCTCCAGCGCAGACCGACCGTCGCGCTAAGCGCGTCGGTAACCTTGTAGGTGGCCTGGCCGAAGGCAGCATAGCTCTTGGTTACGATGAGCTTGTTTTCGTAGCTGCCCTTGCCGACATCGCCCATGAAAGCGCTGTTCGCACCCGCAGACGGGTCGAAACGGCGGCGCGTATTGTCGGACTTGTCCCAGTAGTAGAACAGGCCGCCAACCCAGGTCAGTCGGTCGCCGAACGACTGGCCATTGAACTGCAGCTCCTGCGTGAAATACTTGATGTCCGTTCTGTCGTTCAGCTGCACCAAGGGAATCGGTGTCCGATCCCAGTCCTGGTCCTGGATCTGGGAAATGTCGCGATAACCGGTGAGCGATTTGACCGTGACCGTATCGGTAAGGTCGTATGAAACGGTACCGGACGCGCCGTAGCTCCTGTACTTGTTCACATCCGGAACGAGGCCCCCGTAGACCTCGTAACGGCCGCGAACCTGCCCGTAATAGTAGGCAAAGTCGCTCGCCGCGTCGGTGTAGCCTGACGGCGACACAGACGCCGGCGCGATGGCGCGAAGCGAATTGTAAGCTGCCGGGCTGGGAGGCGGATCACCAGGGATCGCCACTCCATAAAGCGCGGCGGGATAAAGATCGGTGGGCGAGAAGTTGACCGAGACCGTTGGCTGACCGTTGTCGCTGGTGCGGATCATGTCGCCGGACAGATTGACCGTCAGCCTGTCGGTCGGCTCCCAACGCAGCTGACCGCGCATCGTCGTGGACTTGCCGCCGCCAACATACGTGTTGTCAATGATGCGATGGATGTATCCATCCTTGGTCTTCTCGGAGAAGGACAATCGCGTGGCCAGCGTGTCGCTCAGCGGGATGTTGAGGACACCCGAAACGTCGAAGCGATTACGCGAACCGGCGGTGAGCTTTACCGAGCCCTCGAGGTAGTTCGAGGGCTTCTTCGTAACGTATCGAATTGCGCCGGCTGCGGTGTTGCGGCCAAACAGGGTTCCTTGCGGACCCCGCAGCACCTCGATCCGGTCGACGTCCAAAAGGTCCAGAAGGGCGCCGTTCGGATGCGCGAACAGAATGTCGTCGATGTAGATGCCGACCGCGTTTTCCTGTGTGATGAAGCCCTGGGGAGCGCCACCGATACCACGGATGGCGACGTTGACGACCGCGTTGCCCTGGGCGACGGTGCCCCCCATGGCGACGTTCGGAATAAAGGTGTCGAGGCCTTTGAGGCTGTCGATGCCTTGCTTGGCAAGATCATCGCCTTTGACCGCAACGATCGAGAGGGGCGTATCCTGAAGCTTGGATTCGTAACGCTGCGCCGTAACGACGATCGAGCCGATCCCGTCGTCCGCCGTGGCCTGGGTCGTCGAGGCCGCTGAAGGCTGATCGGAGGACGCTTGCTGCGGCGCCGCTTCGCTTGCCGGGGAGGCCTGCGCCAACGCCGGGGAGGCTGCCAGCAGGGCCACGCCCATCGCGCCGTAGCTGATGCCGCGTGCTGCCATTCGTATGGGTCGCGGTTCGGCTTCGATGGAGCCGGCAGATCGAGCATGTCCGTAGCAATTCGTCATTTTCCAGGCCTCTCCAATGGGCTCAATCGCGTTGGTTCGTTGGGCAGATCGCATGCGCGGCATCATTCCCCCCGCCGTTCCGCCGAAAGCCTCTCTGACCGGGCTTTTAGGCGAATAGTTATTCTAGAACCTTCTTCCGGTTAAATCTCGCCCCTTGGAGAGTCAATCTCGGCACAAGCGCATGGGGCCGATTTTCGATCGATTGTCCGCGAAACGGACAACAAGCGTCCGCTCGGGTCCTGACGGCGCCGGCCGAGGGCCGGCTGCGTTGGCACGGAACTACCGTATTATGTACCCGGCTTGCCGCGTCGTGTCGGCGGGTTCCGGGCCTGATGGCCCAGACGGTATGGCTCGCTCACCGATTATCGAAAGGCCATATCCCTCAAGCGCAACCAGCGACCGGCGCGTGTTGGTGAGCAGGACCATCTCTCGAACCCCCAGCTGCCTGAGGATCTGCGCACCAGCGCCGTAATCGCGCAGGCTTTGATCATCCACGCTCCCTTCCGGCACGTGACCATCCGCTGACGAGATCATGCGACTGGCAAAACCGGGCCCTGGACGATTGATCAGCACGATGACACCGGCGCCTTCGCGCGCGATCATCGTCATGGCGCCCTTCACCAGCGATGTTCGATCCGACTTCTCGGAAAAGACGTCGGTGAACACCGACAGCATGTGCATGCGAACAACTGTCGGCGATGCCGGACCGACTTTGCCGTAAACGATGGCGAGGGACTCCTCGCAAGTGGCGCGGTTGTAAAAGCTGATCGCCTTCCACTTGCCGCCCCACTGGCTGTCGAATTCGCGCTCCTGCCTTCGTTCCAGCAGGTGATCGTGCTCGCAGCGATACGCAATGAGGTCGCGTATGCTTCCGATCCTAAGATTGTGCCGCTGCGCGAATTCGCGAAGGTAGCCGAGCCGCGCCATGGTCCCGTCGTCCTTCATGATCTCGCAAATGACCGCGGAGGGATTGAGCCCTGCCAGCCGAGCGATATCGACGGCAGCCTCGGTGTGGCCCGCTCGAATGAGCACCCCGCCGTCGCGCGCCATCAGGGGAAAGACGTGGCCGGGCGATACGATGTCCTCCGCTCCGTTCATCCCATTGATCGCGGCGGAGACTGTGCGTGCGCGGTCGGCAGCACTGATTCCCGTGCTCACTCCCTCGCGAGCCTCGATCGAAACGGTGAAAGCCGTTCCATGCCTCGTGCCATTGACCGGGCTCATCAAGTCGAGCCCCAGCTGTTCGACGCGCGTGCGAGTCAGGGCAAGACAGATGAGGCCTCGCCCGTTGGTCGCCATGAAGTTGATTGCCGCGGGAGTGGTCATCTGGGCCGGAATGACCAGATCCCCCTCGTTCTCGCGATCTTCGTCATCGACGAGCACGAACATGCGGCCGTTGCGGGCTTCTTCGATCAGCTCTTCGGGCGAAGCGAGAGCTGTCACCCAGCTTGCTCCAAAATGGCCGCACCTTCGCACGCCCCCGATGAATCGGCGGGTACCATGAAGCGTTCGAAGAAGGTCGCGAGCTCGGTGTAGGCATCGAGCGGAAGGACGTTGGCAATATATTGATCGGGCCTGACCACGACGATGCATCCGCGCTCGCGATCGATCCCCCTGGTATCGAAAATGTCCTCGCCGGACTTCAAATCCGGGCAGAACATCTTTTCGTAATCGATAAGGCCGTAGCGCCCTTTCCGCGGCAGCAGGAACGAGGGCATCCGCTCCAGCGACAGCTCGCGATGGCGTTGCTGGAACACCGCCCGGACATCAAAGATTGAGTCCGGATCCGCCTCCTGCGGGGTGTAGCGCCTCACGGGGGATTGGCCAGAGGAAGCGAGGAATTCGCACAGACGGTAAATGGGCGCACCCGGATCGTGCGGATCGTCGGCTGAGGCGAATGCGAAGATGCGCCAGCGACCGTCGGCCTTGATGACGTGACCAAGCTCGATTTGCCTCGCGTCGGCCAGCCGAACGACCGGCGCCGAGTGAAATCGCATGCCGATCACAAGACCGGTTGCCAGGCCTTGGTGAGTGGACTGCCCCGTGATCAGCGAAGGCTGGTATTTGGTCGCGGTGCCGGCCGTGAAGCGCAACTGTCTCGCAAAGTAGCCCCGGAACTCTTCGGGATCGATCCCCTCGCCGTCCGGGTCGGCCGGATCCTTGGGTCTTGCGCTGAACAGCCGGGCCATTTCACGATCGAAATCGATCAGTTCCTGGGCGATGGCCTGGCGCTCGTCCGAGTAAGTATGCAAGAGCTGCGGGACGCTTTGGTCACGCAGAACCGAAGCGAGCTTCCAGCCAAGGTTAAACGTGTCCTGCATGGAGACGTTCATTCCCTGGCCGGCCTTGGGGCTGTGCGTGTGACAAGCGTCGCCCGCAATGAATACCCGCGGCAGCCGCTCGCCGACGTCCGGTTGGGGAACATCATCGAACTTGTCGGTCAGCCGCTGTCCGATTTCGTAGACGGACCACCATGCGACTTCCTTCACCTCGAGGGTGTAGGGTCTCAGAATTCGCTGCGCCGCGGCGATCAGATGTTCCGCAGTTATGTTGCGGTTGGCCACTCTTTCGTTCGGATTGAGCTTGTCCATTTCGACATAAAGGCGAACGAGGTAGCCGCCCTCGCGGGGTATGACGAGAACGCTCCCCTCGTCGGCCGAATGGATCGTGGCCTTGAGACGTATGTCCGGAAAGTCGGTCACGGCAAGCACGTCCATTACTCCCCACGCCTGGTTGGCAGAGTCGCCGCTCAGTGCACGACGCAAGCACTCCCGCACTCTGCTTCGCGCACCGTCACAACCGACGACGAAGCGCGCATTGACGGTTTCGATTTCCCCCTCATGCTTCGGATCAATTCGCTCCAGCCTGACCTTCACCGGGTAAGACTTTCGATCGAATTCCTGCCGTTCATTCGGCGCGCCGACAGAAGGCTCGATTGTCAAATCGATGAGCCGGCGTCCGTAATCAGGTTCAATTGCCGATGGCGAATGGCGCATCAGCTCGAGGTAGAAGTCATGCACTCGAGCCTGATTGAGGATGACGTGAGGCATTTCGGACAATCCGTCCTCGACATCCTGGATCCTGCCGTTGCGGACGATCGTGCCGCGGTCGGACTCGGACGGGCCCCAGAACGACACTTCGTTGACCCAATAGCCTTCTGCCCGGACTTGATCGGCAAAGCCGAACGCTTCGAACATCTCCACCGTGCGACAGGCGATACCGTCAGCTTGACCGAGGAGGATTCTACCGGGCTTTTGTTCGACGATTCGTGTTCGGATGTCTGGAAACGCTGCGAGCTGTGCAGCGAGGGTCAGCCCCGCAGGACCGCAGCCGACGATCAAGACGTCCACTGGCTCGGCGATCCCATCGGCCCTGTGTTCGCGGCTCTTTACGGATGCTTCCACGGAAATCCGCGGGTCCCCTGGTTGGAATCCGTTCAGGTGAAATTGCAAGATGGGGCGCCTGGCCAGTTATCGTCAGCCAGGCGAATATCATTTAGTATGTATACGGTCAATCTAGTCTCTAGTCGGGCCGCGGTGTATGCGCGTCGCTACCCACGAGCTTGGCCAGAAGTCTCATCAAAGTCTCTCGTTCGGCCGCCGAGAGCGGCCCCAGGATGCGCGTCTGCAAGTCTTCGACGCGGTTGAAGCACACGGTGATCAAGGCCCGTCCCGCGGCCGTCGCAACCAACACTTTCATCCTCCCATCGGCAGGGTTCTTGCGCCGGACGATCAGGCCCTTTCGCTCCAGCCTCTCGAGCACCCCTCCGACGGTCGCCTTGTCGACCACGATCATCTCGGCGACTCTCGTCGCATCCAGCGCCGCATGATCGGCGATCGCCACGAGCGCGATGAACTGCACCGATGTCAGCTCGAACTCGAGCATTTCGGCATTGAATATCGCCGACGAAATCTGGTGGGCGCGCCGGATCAGATGCCCGGGCATGGTCTTCAGCTCATCAATCCTCATGTCCGCCCAATACGCGCTCGGCGCAGCCTGCGGAAGGGATTTTCCGGCATGCCTTGCGCTCGCCATTTTCGTATGTATACGTTCTTTTATGGAATGAAGGAAATCTCATGAGCGATGACGTCCGGCAGAATTGCGAGGGAGTGAACAGGCGAACCGCAGGGACTCTCGCTCTGGGGCTTGCCGTTGCTGGAGTTGCGGCTCCGGCAGCGGCACGGGTGCATCCAGCGCTGCTTGCTACCGATCGTTTGGCGATCGAGGATCTCTTTGCGGCCTATGTCTGGTCCTATGACTGCAGCGACCTGGGCGAATTCCTATCGCTGTTTACCGACGATGCGGTGGTTGTCGGCCGCGGCAGGGTCTTTCGTGGCCATGACGGCCTCGCCCAATGGTTTCATTACCTGCTCGAGATGCGGGATAAGGAGGGGGATGACACCTGGATGCACGAAGCGGGTCAGTTTCGATTCCGGTCAAGTCCATCATCGATCGTCGTCTTCGCCTATGCGACGCACTTCAGCGGGAGCACGACGAAGGCGACGCGCGGTGTGCGCAGCCTTGGTTATTTTGCTTGCGAATGTGTCCGTGAAAGCAGCAGATGGAAGTTCAGGCGCTTCAGCATCAATGCCTGGGACAAGACGACGCTACCATGGAAGAAGCCTCTTCCCTGGTCAGAGATCTAGCTGGTATCTTTCCCGCTTCTCGCCCGGAAAGGAAGGCCGCAACTGCTCCGGGAAGAATCGACGGAAACTGGCGAAAGGATTGCCGTCGAGACGAGGCGCAACAAAAAGCGAACTACTTCGTCGAGCGACACAGACGCGTCAGATCCGATGCCGAGAAAGCCAGCTTGCTGGAGGAATGGCGCTTCGAGCAACGCATCTTCGAGATCATCACGGCAGCCTGCCGGAGCGATGCAAGTCCAAGTGGAAAACCGCTCATTTCGTCCGGATGCGTCCCGCGAGGAAAAGACGCTCAAAAAATTCATTGAGGATCGGGTAGCGACCGAAATGCAAGCGAAGGTGGCGCGACCACGCGGAAAAACCAGGCAAGGTCGTCCGCTTTGCG
>Ga0207657_10005205_pt1 | contig 13632 bp, 15 predicted proteins | sample KBSC33metaG_FD_184316 | JGI IMG/M metagenome (GOLD analysis project Ga0207657, IMG submission 184316) | Corn rhizosphere microbial communities from Kellogg Biological Station, Michigan, USA - KBS C3-3 metaG (SPAdes) (version 2) | ecosystem: Host-associated > Plants > Roots > Rhizosphere > Soil ... | reverse complement strand
ACACCGAACCATCGCGTGCCTGCCGCTTCACTTCGATGCCGTTCAAGCGCTCGCCTCTGTGGATGCGCGCGAGGAGCTCATCGGAATGCGCTCGCTCGCCCGCAGGCACGATCGGGTTCGGATTTCCGATCACCTCGTCGGCGGACCAGCCGAAGAGCTGCTCCGCGCTCGCGTTCCAGGTGACGACCCTCGCGTCCGAGTCGAACGCGATGGTTGCGAGCGGGATGCGGTCGACCTGCTTGGCGAGCCGTCTGTTGTCGCGGATGACTTCCTCCTCGGCCCGCGACCGCTGATGTGCGAATGCGGCGAAGAGGAGGGCGAGCACGAACATGAGCGAGAGCTCGAATAGGTCATCTCTCGGAACCGCTCCCCTCACGTGGAGGCGCAGCAGCCCAGCGCCGCCGACGAGGGTGACGATGATCGCGCGGATCACGGTGGATCGAGCCCGAGGGCGCACGAACGCGCCCAGCGCAATGCTGATGTAGGCGAGATGCAGCCACAGCGTCACATTGGCCGTTGCCCAGAGCAGAGCGAGGAGTGTTCCGAGGCTCAGATCGAGGAGAACGCGTGCGTGAGGCTCCAGCCGGGTCCGCAAACCGGTCACCCAAGCTCCATCGACGTGGCCCGCGCTGCCCGGCATCCCCGAAACGGCGTAGCTTCCTCACCCGCTCCGCTACCCTCGGCCTATGGTCACCCGCGACGAGATTCACGAGGCGCTCGGTCGTGTGATCGACCCGGAGCTGCGCAAGCCGGTCACCGAGCTGAACATGGTGCGGGCGATCGAGATCGACGGCGCGGACGTCTCCGTGACGATCGCCCTGACGGTCGTCGGCTGCCCGCTTCGCTCGAGCTTCGAGGACCAGGTTGGAGAGCACGTCGGCACGCTGCCCGGCGTCGCGTCGGTGACGCTGCACTTCGACGTAATGTCACCCGATGAGCGCGCGGCGCTGACGACCCAGCTCCGTGGTGGGGTCGAGACACGCGGCATCCAGCTTTCGCCGAAGACGCGGGTGATCGCGGTCGCTTCCGGCAAGGGAGGCGTGGGCAAGTCGACAATCACTGTGAACCTTGCCGCGGCACTCGCCGCGCAGGGGCACGAGGTCGGCGTGCTCGACGCAGACATCTATGGGCACTCGATCCCGCACCTGCTCGGCATCGATCAGAAGCCGGTCGTCGTCGACAAGATGATCGTTCCTCCGGTCGCGCACGATCTGCGTCTGATGTCGATCGGGTTCTTCCTCGACGACAATCAGCCGGTGATGTGGCGCGGCCCGATGCTGCACCGCGCGCTGGAACAGTTCCTGCAGGACGTGCACTGGGGCGAGCTCGACGTGCTCGTCATCGACATGCCGCCGGGCACGGGTGACGTCTCGATCTCGCTCGGTCAGCTGCTTCCGCGCGCGGAGGCCGTCGTCGTCACGACGCCGCAACCCCTTGCGCAGGAAGTAGCCTCGCGCGCGGCGACGATGGCACAGAAGACGGGCATGCGCGTCGTGGGTGTGATCGAGAACATGACCTCCGACATCTTCGGAACCGGCGGCGGGGAGAAGCTCGCGAGCGAGCTCGGGGTCCCGTTGCTCGGAACGGTCCCGCTCGACGCACGTTTGCGCGAATCCGGCGACGCCGGTGCTCCGCTCGTCACGACCGACCCGGACTCCGACTCTGCGCGGGCGTTGATCGAGCTCGCGCGCGTGATCGATGCGAGCCGCGCCGGCGGGTTCACGCGCACCCTGCCGCTTGTCTCGTAGGGTGCTGCGGTGGCAGCCGCCGCCTTCTTCGATCTCGACCGGACGCTGATCAAGCGATCCTCGGTGCTCGCCCTCGCGGGCACCTTCCGCCGGCGTGGCCTCATCTCGCGTCTGGACCTCGTCAAGTCCGCGTTCTGGCAAGTGCTCTTCGTTCTGCGCGGCGCGAGCGCAGAGCGGGTCCGCAGCGCGGCGGAGGACGGGATGAAGATCCTCAACGGCTTCTCGGTGCAGGAGATGCAGCAGCTCGTCGGCGGCGCGATGGAGACGGTGCTGCGACCGCTCGTCTATGAAGAGCCCTTGCGGCTCGTCCAGCAGCACCGCGAGCGGGGAGAGCGCGTCTACATCGTCTCGGCCACCTTGCAGGAGATCGTGCAGCACATCGCCGACGACCTCGGGTTCGACGGCGCGATCGGCTCGACGTGCGAGATCGTCGACGGCGCGTATACCGGCCGCACGCTGCGCGCCGCGCACGGTGTCGGGAAGGCGAACGCGGTGCACGCGCTCGCGGTCGCGGAGGATCTCGATCTCGCCGAGTCGACGGCGTACTCGGACTCCTACAGCGACGTCCCGTTCCTGGAAGCGGTCGGGCACCCGGTCGCGGCGAACCCGGACCGCAAGCTGCGCCGGATCGCCGCCGAGCGCGGCTGGCCGGTGGTGGACTTTGCGTCCTGAGGAGGCGCGGCCTCGGCTCGCGCAACTCGGGTTCCAAGCCGATGACGTCGAGACGCTGGCGGCGCACTTCCTCGACGCGGAGGCCCGTGGCCGGCTCGGGCACGGCCTCTCGCGGATCGAGTGGCTCGAGACGTGGGAGGAGCTGGACACGACCTCACGGCCGCGCCAGGTGGAGGCTGAGCCTGGTTACGAGCGCTGGGATGGCGGGGGCGCGCTCGGCTACCTGACGCTCGAGGCCGTGGTCTGCTCCCAACTGGCCGATCCGCCGGAGCACGCGCGCCTCGTGGTCTGCTCGCGCACGTTCCCCACCGGGTCGCTCGGCTACTGGGTGCGCCGGCTCGCCGAGGGCGGACTGGTCGGCTTGCTGACCGCGACCTCGCCGCGCCGCCTCGCCCATCCGGACGGGGGCGAGCACCTCGCGGGCACGAATCCGCTGGCGATTGCGATCCCGTCGAGCGACGGCAAGCCCGTCGTCAGCGACGTCTCGATGGGCGCCGTGACGCACGGCGACGTGCTGGCGGGCCGCGCACGGCCGGAGGAGCTCGTGCCGTTCGGCGGGCCGCAGGCGCACAAGGCGTTCGCGCTTGCCGTCGGCCTGCAGTTGCTCGTCGACGCGCTGAACCCCGACGACGGCTTCGGCGCCGTGCTGCTCGTGGCGCGGCCGGAAGCCGATCCGGTTCCGGCGCTCCGCGCTCTCGCAAGCGGCGCCAGGCTACCGGGGGACACAAGCTCATAGGCGGCGTTCAGGTTGCCTTCGCTACCAATGAGCCTCATGCGTCGATTCTTCGCCGGCGGCAGTGACGGCAACGAGCGGCTGACCGCGGCTACCGCGGCCGTTCTTCTCGTCGTGCTCGCACTCGAAGGGCTGACGCTGGTCGGGGTCCGGCAGTACCTCCGGCCGCACATCTTCCTCGGGGTCTTGCTGATCCCGCTCGTCTTGCTCAAGCTCGGCAGCACAGGCTGGCGCATGACCGGGTACTACCGCCGCAGCGCGGAGTACGTGCGCCGTGGACCTCCCGCGATGCTGATCCGGATTCTCGTCGCGCCGCTCCTCGTCCTCTCGACGATCTCGCTGATCGCGACGGGGATCGCTGCGGCCGCACTCGACCAGCGCGGGCTGCTGCTCACCCTGCACAGGCTGAGCTTCTTCGTGTGGCTGGGGGCGATGTCCCTCCACGTTCTCACCCGGGCTCTGAAGCTGCCGCGGCTGATCGCCGCAGACTGGTGGCGCAGCGACGGGTTGCGCGGTCGCCGCGTCCGTCAGATTCTGCTGACCAGCACGCTCGCGAGCGGGCTCGTGCTAGCCGTTGTGACGCTGCCGGTCGTCGACCACTGGCAGGACCGTGGCACCGGCATCGCCCACTTCGACGACCACTAGCCGCTCACTCAAGCAGGGAAGCCGGGCTCGCCGACGATCGCCGCGAAGTCCGAGTCCTTGCGCGCGTAGTCGGCCCACTTCCGGTCGAGCTCGACAGCGCGCTGCAGGTGGAGCAGTGCGTCGAGATGCCGGCCTCCTCGCGCTTCCATGCACGCGAGGTTGTAGAGCAGCGCCGGATGGTCGGGCTGCTCGACGAGCGCCTCGACGTGAATCCGGATCGCTTCGTCCCAGTTCTCCTCCCGCGAGTACGGCACCGCCGCGAACATCGCCTCCCACGCGGACACGACATGCGCCTCACCGGGCTTGCCGCCGAGCGCGAGCACGACCGTGTCCTCGTCGAGTGCGATCGCTCCGCGCCGTAGCTGCGGATCGCGGAGGAAGACGAGCTGACCTGCGCTGAGCTCGTGCTCGTTCCCTTCGACCGTGAAGAGCGCGCGGCCGCGCAGCACGAGGTAGATCTCTTCGTGTCCGAGCTGGCTCTCCGTGTGCTCCTCGACGATCTGCCCGCCCACCTCGAGTGCGGTGTAGGCGTTGACACCGAAGGCGCGGATGTCGAAGTGCCGGCGGATCGGACGCCAGACGAATCCGTCCGGCATCTCGATCGCGTCGAGCTCGTCGATGTGCGCGACGCTCACTCTGCGAGCTCCTCGAAGCGAGGATCTCCGCGCAGCGAATCGAGGTCGGTATCGTGCGGGAGCCACTTCATCACCTGGTCGCGGTTCAGCTCGAGGGCGGAGCGCAGGTGCTCGAGCGCGGCGTCGGTCGCGCCGGCCATCGCCTCGTAGCACGCGAGGTTGTAGTGCTTGCCCCATAGATAATCCTCCGGTGCATTCGCCGCCTGCATGATCGCGCGGCCGGCTGCCGCGTCCCCGGCGTCCAGAAACGCAAAGGCAACGTGGACGTCCTCCCAGCCGCCCGGTGTGAAGGCTTCCCCCTCCTTGCCGCCCGCTACGAGGATGGTCGTCGCGGCCTCTGCGGCGGTTGCCGCGCGGAACGTGCCGGACTTGGCGTGGATCAGCGTCCCGGCCGGGGCGTCGAAGGTCTCGTCACCGACCGTGAAGCTCGCGGTGCCCCGCACGACGACGTAGAGCTCCTCGTGCCCGCTGTCCTCCTCGTGCGGCGGGATGAGCTTGTCGCCGGCCGCCTCCGCGCTCCACACGTTGACGCCGAACGCGCGGAAGCCGAGCCGCTTCCGCAGCGGGCGCAGCACCTCGCCGCTCCCACGGTAGGGGACCTTGTCGAGGTCGTCGAGCGAGAGGATCTCGTAGCCGCTCATCGCCGCCTGAGCTCCTCGAGCACGACCGGGTCGATCCTGGCGACGCCGTCGACGCGCTCCTCCAGGTTCTCGGTGCCCGACCAGTCGCCGAACGCCCGCTCGAGCTCGCCGTCGTAGCCCAGACGGCCGAGCCGCTCGGTGAGCTCGGCGCGCAGCTCGTCGCCGACGTCGAGCCATTGCTCGCGCGGCGTCTTGCCGAAGAGCAGCGAGTGGATCGCGTAGAGGCGTGCGAGCTCCACGACGGGCTGCGGATGATCGTCGACACGCAGATCGACCAGCGAGTCGCTGAGGCCGGCGTAGCCGCCGTCCTGCTCCACGACGAGAAGTGCTGCGGACTGCTGACCGCGTCGGTCCCCGCCCGCCGCTTGCGCGGCGGAGAGGCACTCGAGCAGGCGCTCGGCGAGCGGGCGTCCGTGGGTGGCCGTGAACGTCGTCGCGAGGGCGGCCACCGTCTCCTCGCCCACGAGAATGTTCCCCTGCGCGGCGAAGCCCGGCCCCGCGAGGCCGCCGGCCCAGTCCATGCAGTCGGAGCCGGTGTTGGTGGCGCCGCCGCCCCGGGCATCGACGACGCCCACCTGGCGGTCTGCGCGGCCCTCGTCCGCATCGGTCAGGCGGGCGACCACCTCGGCCGCCGAGAGGCCGGCGGCGAGCAACTGGAGCCCCTCGGGGCCGTAGCGCGGGTTGGCATAGGCCTGGGTTGCGACGGCGCCGACGCCCGGCACGGCCCACGGCACCACCGAGCCGACCGCGAGGAACTTGGACTGGGTCGCGACGCCCCACTGCCCCAGGTCGAGGTCGCAAGCGGCGATCGAGTAGGTGGCGACGATCTCAGCCATAGGTGAGCTCGGTCAGGTCGAGGTCGACGAGAGCGGGGTCGGTGACGAGCGCGAGCGCCACCTCGGGGCGGGCGAGCGCGGCCTTGACCTCGGCCGCGGTCTTCGCGCGCACGACGACCGGCCGGCCTTGCGCATGCGCCTCGCGCAACGTGTCGTCGTCGAGGGCATCGAGGACGAGCGCCTCGCTCACGTCGATCTCGCCTTCGAGGGCGATCTCCGGGACGCGGCGCCCCGTTGCTCCGAACCATCTCTCTCTCACAGCTCGACCGAGTCGCCGGGCTCGAGCTTCTCGATCTGGGCGCTCGTCAGCGCCGCGAGCGCGTCCGGCGTGCCGGTCAGCAGCGCGAACGTGCCCCAGTGGGACGGGACGCAGCGTGGATTGCCGAGCAGTTCCAGCGCGAGCGCAGCCTCGTCGGGGCCCATCGTGAACCAGTCGCCGATGGGCAGTACGGCCACATCGGGCTTGTAGAGGCGCGCGATCAGCTGCATGTCGCCGAACACGCAGGTGTCGCCCGCGAAGTAGACGGTGCGCCCTTCGGGGAAGCGGATCACGATCCCACACGATTCGCCGAGGTAGGCGCCGTCATCGGAGCTCGAGGAGTGGAAAGCGTTGACGAGGGTGAACCTGATCCCGTCGATCTCCTGCGTGCCGCCCTTGTTGATCCCGGGGACCTCGCCGACGTTCGCGCCCTGCGCTCCGAGCCAGCCCTTCAGCTCGACCTGCGCGACGATCTGCGCGTCGGGGAATCGCTTCGACAGGGCAGGCACTTCGCCCGCGTGATCGGAGTGACCGTGGGTGACGGCGATGATGTCGACCCGCTCGGGCTGCTTCTCAGCTTCGGGTGTCTTCGGGTTGTTCTGGAGGAACGGATCGACGTAGATCCGCTTGCCGACGTCGGTGTCGATCCGGAACGCTGCGTGGCCGAGCCAGGTGAGAGTTGCCATGCCGATCCTTTCTCCTCGAGAGCGAAATGAGCATAGAAGGACCGTCCGGGGCGAGGTCGAAGCTAGGTGCTCGTGGGACGTCGCGTGTTACCGGGTCTACTCGTCGTCGTCGCGGCGTTCGCCGATGCACGCGGCGCACATGGTCTCGCGTTCAACGCGCTGCTCGGTGCGGTTCCCTTCGCTGCAGTCTCCGCGCTCGTCGGATTCGGCGAGTATCTGGAGCACCGCGAGGACTCGGTCGCCGGCCTGCAGGCGCTGCTCTGGACGCTCGCGACCGGCCTGCTCGTGCTCTCGTGTGCCGCGCGCTCGCCGGCGACGGAGACGAACGCGCTGCCGCCGCTCGGCGCCTCGGCACTCGTCGGCTGCCTCGCCGTGCTGGCGATCAAGGCGTGCGTCGCGCTGGCGCCGCAGCTCCGGCGCGTGGCCCTGCACACCGCGAAGCCGTAGGAACCTGATTCGCGCTCGTTCCCGGTTCGGTTTTTAACCAGGAACATGAGTTTGGGCGACCCAGCGCAAACTCACGAACCAGGTTAAAAACCGAACCTGTTTCAAGCGAAGGGCAGCGCCAGCGCAGCGTGGCGTGCGACGTCGATCAGCGGCTGCACGGCGAAGAACGAGCCGACCGTCACGACGAGGCAGATCAGCACGCCGGCGCTCAGCAGCAACTCACGGTTCGGTGCGCCGCGCGCAGGCGCGAGCTGCAGCTCGGCCGACTCGCGGAAGTACATCGCCCGCACGATCCCGAGGTAGTAGTAGGCCGAGATCATGGTCGCGATCACGCCCGCGATGATCAGCCACCACCAGCCGTGCCGGTACGCGGCGGCGAAGACGTAGAACTTGCCGAAGAAGCCGCCGGTCAGCGGGAAGCCGAGCATCCCAAGGACGAAGACCCACATCGAGATGCCGAGGAACGGCCGTTCCCAACCGAAGCCGGCGAGGTTGCGCAGGGTCACCGGCACGCCGAGCTCCCGTTCACGGGCCGCGACGACGGCAAACGCGCCGAGCGACATCGCTGCGTACGGCACCAGGTAGTACATGAGGGCACGCGCGCCGAGCGGGCTCGCCGCGGCGATGCCGATCAGCATGAAGCCGGCGTGCGAGACGGAGGAGTAGGCGAGGATCCGCTTCATGTTCAGCTGCACGAGCGCCGCGATGTTGCCCCACGCGAGCGAGATGATCGCGAGCGCTGCGATCCCGGCCGTCCAGAGCCGCTGGTCGTGCGGGAACGCCGTCGTGAGGACGCGGTAGGTGACGACGAGCGCGGCGATCTTGGTCGCCGACGACATGAACGCGGTCACCGGCGTCGGAGCGCCCTGGTAGGCGTCAGGCGTCCACATGTGGAAGGGCGCCACCGACGCCTTGAACGCGAGCCCGGCAATCACCATCGCGAGGCCGGCGACAAGCATCGCGTCGTGCGCGTGGCCGGCTGCGCCGATCTGGTCGAAGCTCAGCTGGCCGGTCGCGCCATAAACGAGTGCCGAGCCGAAGAGCAGCGTCGCCGAGCCGACGGCGCCGACGATCAGGTACTTGAGCCCGGCCTCGAGCGACCCGATCAGGTCGATGTCGATCGCCGTCAGCACGTAGAGCGCGATCGAGAACCACTCGAGCCCGAGGAAGAGCGTCATCAGGTTCGACGCCTGCACGAAGAACGCCATCCCGGCGCCGGCCGCCGTGAGCAGCGCGTAGTACTCGGCGATGTGCTCCTCGCGCATCTTCTCGCGGTAGGAGATGAGCACCGCGACCGCGCCGGAGCCTGCGAGCAGCACCTGCGCGAGCGCCGCCCACCGGTCGCGGAAGATCGCGTCGTGCACCGCGGTCGTGGCGGTGGCGCTGCGGTCGTAGAGCAGCACTGCGAGCGCGAACGAGCCGACGAAGCCGCCGAAGGCGAGGAACGCTGCAACGGGTTTGCGCGCGTTCCTCGGCACGAGCACGGCGACGAGCAGAAGAACGAACGCGATCCCGGTCAGCGACAGCGACGGTGAGAGCGCGAACCAGTCGACGTGGGGCTTGACGATCACGGCGCGTACCTCGTCCAGGCCGCGGGCTCGTCGATGTTCAACGCCGGGCCAATCGCATAGGACATGACGGTCTGACAGGCACCGCCGTTCGCACTTTTCGTGCAGGTGGCATCGCTCAGCTTCGTCGTGTCGGACGAGACCTGCACGATTGCCTTGTTTGCGCCGAAAGCGTGCCCCGAGATGAGATTCGGATACGCGCTCAGCCCGATCAGGCAGAGGACGAGCGGGACGACGACCGCGAGCTCCCCGCCGCGCAGGTCGAGTGCCGAGTCCGGCACCGCTGAACCCACGTCCTGGTGCAGCACCGCCGAGATCGCCCGCAGCATGTACATCGCCGCGAGCACGATCCCTGTCGCGCCGACGACGGCCCAGGCCCACTGCTGCTGGAAGACGCCCGCGAGGATCAGGAACTCACCGGCGAACGACGTGGAGAGCGGAACGGCGAGCGAGATGATCCCCACGGTCATCATCACCGTGGCGAGCGCAGGCCGTCCGCGCGCCATCCCGCCGAGCAGCGCGAACTCGCCCGTCGACGTACGTCGCTCGACCATTCCTGCGAGCAGGAACAGCGACGACGACATCAACGCGTGGTTGACCATCTGGAGCACCGCGCCGTCGAAGCCGAGGTCGTTGTTCGCGAGCAGGCCGATCACGATCAGGCCCGACTGGGCGAGCGATGAGTAGAGGACGACACCCCGGAAATCGGGCGCCCGCCACGCGAGCAGCGAGCCATACACGAGCGAGATCGATGCGAGCACGAGCAGCGCCACGCGCCAGTCGGCGACGACCTCGGGAAACTTCGGGATCGCGATCCGCAGCAGGCCGTAGAGCCCCGCCTTCGAGACGATGCCTGAGAGCACCGCGGAGATTTCGGGCGGCGACTCACGGTAGGTGATCGGCAGCCAGCCGTGGAACGGGAACAGCGGCGACTTGATCACGAAGGCGGCGACGAAGCCGAGGAAGATCCACGTCGAGGAGCTCGGCCCGATCTTCGTCAGGTCGAACGTGCCCTGCTGCAGCCCGTAGGCGACGATCGATGCGAGCATCAGCAGTGAGCCGACGACCGTGTAGATGACGAACGTCAGCGTCGCGCGCAACCGGTCCGCGCCGCCCCAGACGCCGATCAGGATGTAGAGCGGGATCAGCATCGCCTCGAAGAACGCGTAGAAGAGCAGGAGGTCCTGCGCCGTGAAGACGCCGACCACGGCGCCGGTCGTCATCAGCATCAGCGCGAAGTACGCACGCGGCCGCTCGCGGCCGACCCACCAGCCGTAGATCACGCACGCCGCCATCACCACCGTCGTCAAGCCGACGAGCCAGACCGAGAATGCGTACTGGCCGACGTGGTAGCTGATGTTCAGATCGCTGACCCACGACTGTCGCTGGTCGAACTGCAGCGCTGAGGACCCGAAGTCGAATTTCGTCGCCGACGTGATCCAGACGCCGACCTCGACGAGCGAGATCAGCGAGGCGAGCGAGCCGACCCAGTAGCGCGGCAAAGGCAGCGCGGCGACCACGATCGCCCCCGCGACCGGGAGGAAGATCAGGATCGTCGAGAGCCAAGACATCAGCGGGCCGCCAGGAAGACGACGGTGAGCACGGCGAGCCCGCTCGCGAGTGCGAGCGCATAGGTGCGCACGAGGCCGTTCTGCGCGACGGAGAGCTCACGCGAGCCGAGCCCGAACGCGCCACTCACGGCGCTCATTGAACCGGCGATCAGCGGGCGCTCGACGATGGTGCTCAGGCCACGCGTCACCAGATCGGAGCTGCGGTACCAGGCAAGGTCGTAGAGCTCGTCCCAGTAGAACTTCCTCTCGAACAGCTTGACCGGCGCCGGCGCCTTGATCCTGTTCGCCGAGTAGATCGCCCACGCGAGCCAGACGCCGCTCAGCCCGACCGCGAGCGCCACGCCGGAGGCGAGCCACTCCTGTGCGTTCGACGGCTCGGCGATCGGAGCGGCGACCGGCTCGAGCCAGGTGGAGAGTGGGTGCCAGAACGGCGCGAACTGGAGGAAGCCGCCGATCACGGAGAGCGCTGCGAGCACTCCGACCGTCCAGCGCATCGACAGCGGGCCTTCCTTTCCGTGATGCGCGTGGAAGTGCTCCCGCGCGAACGCCGAGGGCTCGCCGGTGAAGACGATGAAGAAGAGCCGGAAGGCATAGACGCCGGTCAGGAACGTCCCGACGATCCCGGCAGCGAAGATCACGTCGCCGTACCAGCCGTGGGCGAGCGCCGCGGCGAGGATCGAGTCCTTCGAGAAGAAGCCGGCGAACGGGAACACGCCGACGAGTGCGAGCGAGCCGATCAGGAAGACGATCTTCGTGAACGGCATCAGCTTTCCGATCCCCGCAAGCTTGCGGATGTCCTGTTCACCGACGACCGCGTGGATCGCGAGCCCCGCCGCCATGAAGAGCAGTGCCTTGAAGAAGGCGTGCGTCATCAGGTGGAACATCCCGTTCGGATACGCGCCGAGGCCGGCGCCGACGAACATGTAGCCGATCTGCGACATCGTCGAATAGGCGATCACGCGCTTGATGTCCGTCTGCACGAGTGCGATCAGTCCCGCCATCAACAGCGTCGCGGCGCCGAGCCCTGCGGCGAGGTCCTCGATCACGTAGGCGTTCTCGAACAGCGGGTGACAGCGCACGATCAGGTAGACGCCGGCGGTGACCATCGTGGCCGCGTGGATCAGCGCGCTGACCGGTGTCGGCCCCTCCATGGCGTCCGGGAGCCACGTGTGCAGCGGAAGCTGCGCCGACTTGGCGACGGCGCCACCGAGCAGGCCGAGCGCGATCAGATTCGCAACCGTGCCGCCGTGTGGGCTCAGAGCGAAGACGTCCGCGTAGCCGAGCTTGCCGGTGTGCGCGATCAGCAGGAAGAGCGCGAGCGCCATCGTCGCGTCGCCAAAGGCGTTCATCACGAACGCCTTCTTCGCAGCCGCGACCGCCGACGGGCGGTCCTGGTGATAGCCGATCAGCAGGTAGCTCGAGAGGCCGACCATGCCCCAGCCGGCGAGCAGCAGCAGCAGGTTGCCACCCTGGACGAGCAGCAGCATCGAGAAGACGAACAAGGACATGTAGGCGAAGTAGCGGCGCTCCTCGTCGTCGCCGTCCATGTAGCCGACGGAGTACGCGACGATCAACGAGCCGACGCCCGCGACGACCAGCATCATCACGACGCTCAGCTGGTCGGTGAGCAGCGTGAAGCCGAAGTGGTACGGCCCCGCCGAGAGCCACGTCCACGAGGTGGTCAGGTGGATGCGATCGTCGGCATCCTTTCCGAGCAGCTGCACGAACGCGACGACCGCGGCCACGAACGCGCCCATCGTCGTGGCGGTCGAGATGTAGCCCGCCAGGCGCCGCGAGATGCGTGTGCCCCCGAGCGTGATCAACACCGTCGAGGCAAGCGGCAGCAGCAGGCAGGTCCAGGCAGCGGCGTTCACATCAGCCTCTGAGCGTCCGTAGCTTGTCGACGTCGAGGTCGATGTTGCGCCGGCCGAGCGCGACGATCATCCCGAGCCCGACGACCACCTCCGACGCGGCGACGGCCATCACCGAGATGGCGAAGATCTGCCCGTCCTCGCGACCGTGGAGGCGCGAGAACGCGATCAGGAGCAGGTTCGCGGAGTTGAGCATGATCTCGACGCTCAGGAGAATGATCAGCGGGCTGCGCCGCAGCATCACGCCGAGCGCGCCCACCGAGAAGAGGATCGCGCTCAGGATCACGTACCACTGAATGTCAGGACCGCGCATGAACCTCCGTCGGGTCCTCGCCCTGGCGCGCGTGCGACCCGAGGACGACGCCTCCGACCGCGGCCACGAGCAGGACGATCGACGTCACCTCGAACGCCAGCAGATGATCGGTGAGAAAGAGCCGGCCAATCGCGGCCGGTGAGCCGAAGTCGCGTGCGACCGGGTGCGGCTTCGACAGGAAATCGCCCGCCGTGAGGCCGACCACCACGATCACCTCGGCGAGGATCGCCCCGCCGGCGAGCACCGCGCCGACGATCTGCCACGAGGGGCCGCCCGACCACGGCGACTCCTCGCTCTTGTCGCCGAGGTAGGCGATCACGAACAGGAACATCACCATCACCGCGCCGCCGTAGACGAGCACCTGGCCGGCGGCGACGAACTCGCCCGAGAGCAGGAGGAAAAGGACGGCGAGCGACGCGAGGTTCCCGATCAGCGCCAACGCCGAGTAGAACGGGTTGCGGAAGGTGACGACGGCGAGCGCGCTCGCGAGGCAGCCGAAAGCGGCGCCGAGCCACACGACCCAGACGAGAAAGTTGGCCACTACGAGTTGTCCTTGTAGTAAGGGATCGGCGTGTCGTAGAGGTCGCGGTCGGCGACCGGCACCTGCTTGATCGGGGGCGCGAGCAGGATGTCCTTCGTGTAGATCAAGTCGTCGCGGTTGTACTCGGAGATCTCGAAGTCGTTGCCGAGCACGATCGCGTCGAACGGGCACGCGAGCTCGCAGTAGCCGCAGAAGATGCAGCGCGACATGTTGATCTCGTAGATGCGCGCGTAGCGTTCGCCCGCCGAGACGCGGTTGTCTGCGGTGTTCTCTGCCGGCACCACGCGGATGCAGTCGGCCGGGCACGCTGCGGCACAGAGCGAGCAGCCGACGCACTTCTCGAGGCCGTTCTCGTGCCGCTTCAGCTGATGACGCCCGCGGTAGCGCGGATAGACCGGCCGCTTGTACTCCGGGTACTGCTGCGTGATCGGCTTCTTGAAGACTTGCTTGAGCGTGACGCAGAAGC
>Ga0207657_10005203_pt1 | contig 13636 bp, 13 predicted proteins | sample KBSC33metaG_FD_184316 | JGI IMG/M metagenome (GOLD analysis project Ga0207657, IMG submission 184316) | Corn rhizosphere microbial communities from Kellogg Biological Station, Michigan, USA - KBS C3-3 metaG (SPAdes) (version 2) | ecosystem: Host-associated > Plants > Roots > Rhizosphere > Soil ... | reverse complement strand
CCCGCTGTCGCGGGGCCCCTGCTCCGCCGCTCATGCAACGGCCTCCTTACGGCAATGCCTCATGGTCGGCATCCCGTGTCGGCCGCCTGTCGCCCTCGCGGGTCGCATCCCCGCTGTCGCGGGGCCCCTGCTCCGCCGCTCATGCGACTACCTCGATCTTCTTCGATGCGTGCCGCAGATAGAACCAGGCACCGCCCGCAGCCAGCACCAGCGACAACAGGCACAAGGCGTTGGCGACCGGATAATCGGCGAAAGTGTTGATCCGGTAGGCGACGTCGACGGTCACCATCGTCGGCGAATTCGGATTGATCATCAGCGGCACGGACAGCACCGAGAGCATCGTCACGAACGAAAGGACCAGGCCGACCAGCAACGTGCCTCGCACCTGCGGCAGAACGATGTCGAGCAGCACGCGCAGCCGCCGCGCGCCGAGGTTGCGCGCCGCCTCGATGTGCTGCGACTCCAGCGACGCCATCGCGCCGGCCAGAAGCAGCGTTACGAACGGCGCCTGCTTCCAGACGAAGGCGACCACGATGCCGCGCCAGTCGAGCATGCTTTGCGCCGACAAAGGCTCGATCAGCCCGCTGCCGATCAGCACGTGGTTCAGCATGCCGTTCTTGGCCAGGAACGTCCGCATCACCTGGCCGGCGACAACGAACGGAATGAACAGCGGCCAGCGGTAAAGCCAGCGCAGCAGCGCGACCGCACGCGGGTTCTCGCCCAGCGTGAGGTAGCCTGCGATCGCGATCGCCAGCAGCCCGATCAGCAACGTCGACAGCAGCACGATCGCCAGCGTGAACAGCAGGTCGGTCGTGTAGAGGTCGAAGGCCTTGCTGAAGTGCTCGAGCGTGAAGCCGCCGAGCTTGCCGCGAAAGGCGACGATCGCCGACATCGCCAGCGGCGCAATGAAGAACGCGCCGACGACAGCGAGCGCCGGCGCCGCAAGGGCGACCCCCGTCCAGCGGTCAGCGAGGCGTCTCGCCGCGGCCAAGCGTATCCCCCTTGCCGCGGCCCTAAAGCCCTTACTTCAGGACCACCCGTTCGTAGCCTTCGACGATTTCCTTGAAATAGGGCGACAGCGGGAACGGACGGCCGTACCTGGCCAGATCCTGCGGCGAGACGTCGGTGAACAGCTTGTTCCACGCCGCCTGATCGAGCTTGGGCTGCACGTACTGCGGATCGATGCCCGGATACCAGTTGAACTGCTTGATGATGCCGTCGGCCTGGACCTCGGGGCTTTCCGCGAGCTCGATGAACTTCTTGGCCAGTTGCGCATGCGCCGCCTTCGCCGGGATCACGTAATACATCGGCTGTCCGGGAAGTCCCGGGGATGGCAGCGCGAGCTTCATCTTGGGACTCATGCGCCCGTCGGCCTGCCAGGTATAGAACATGTCGACCCAGACCGGACCCATCGCGATCTCGCCGCGGTTCAGCATGTCCAGCGTGCCGGCGTTACCCGGCGTCATCACGACGTACTGGTTGAAGTCCTTCAGGCCGGCCAGCGCCTTGTCGATCGCCGGCCCCGACGAGGCATCGAACGGGCCTTTTTCCAGCTTGTCGCCGATGCCGCTGTACGCCGACACCCAGCCGGTGACAAAGCCGACTCCCGACATGCCGCCCTTGACGCCGTTGTAGCCGAATTGTTTCGGGTTCTTCTTCACCCATTCGGTCAATTCGGCGAACGATCGCGGCGGCGACTTCACGAGCTCGGGGTTATAGGCGAACACGATCTGGCTGTGGAACATCGGCATCACATAGCCGTCGACGTTCGCGCCCAGCGCGTTCTTGGCCGTGTCGCGCGAGACCAGCTTGCCGGCGCTGATGTCGTTGCGATACGGCATCAGCAGCTTCTCGTTGACCATCGTCGCCGAGGCGAGCTGGTGGATCACCGCGACGTCGACATCCCATTCGGCATTGCCCGCCTTCTGCTGCGCCGACAGCTTCTCGTAAATTTTCTGCGAACCCGAATCGCCGGGGCCGGTCCCCACCGCGCGCACCTTGACGCCGGGGTTCGCCGCCTCGAACTTCGGCGCCAGATAATTGTTGACGTAGTCGACCATGTTCTGGTCGCCGGCGGTGACGACGTTCAGCGTCGTTTGCGCCACGGCCGCACCGGCGAACGCGAGCGCGGAAGCGAGAGCGATAAGACGAGATTTCATTGAATCCTCCTAGGATCTTGTTCCCGCGGCGATTCCCGTAGCGGATGTCGCGATCGTGAACGGCGCATCCGCCCGCACCGCCACGGCGGTGCAGTCACAGTTGATGACAATACCCGAAATCCTCCGCTGCCGACATCGGTCCGCCCGGTCACGCGGCCGGCCGCATCGCCCCCGCGACCGCCTTGTCTGTCTCGTCCAGGGGAAAGAGCAGCAGCGCGTCGCGGGGAACGACGACGCAGGCGGGCGCGCCTTCGGGCAGCCGGTCCGGCGCATGAACCCACACGTCGCCGCCGGCGGTGCGCACGCGATAGCGATAGCCCTGGCCGACGTACACGGCTTGGGCGATCGTTCCGGACAGCAGCAGGCCGCCATCGTCAGTTGCCGAGCCGGCGGCCTCCAGGCGGGCGGAGTCGCTGCGAAAATGCGCGCGCACGGGCCGGCCTGCTTTCCCCTCCGCGGCCGCCGTCAAGACGCCGTCGTCGCGCTGCGCGACGTCGATCGCGTTGTCCGCTCCCATGAAACCGGCGACGAAGGCCGACGTAGGCCGGTGAAAGATCTCCTCGGGGGCGCCGACCTGGACGATGCGGCCGGCATCGATGACCGCGATCCGGTCGGACAGGGTCAGCGCTTCCTCCCGATCGTGCGTGACATAGACGGCGGTGATGCCGATGCGCTGCTGCAGCGCGCGGAGCTCGTGGCGCAGCTCCAGCCGCACTTTGTAGTCGAGGTTCGACATCGGCTCGTCGAGCAGCAGGAGCTGTGGATCGATCGCCAGTGCGCGGCCGAGGGCGACGCGCTGACGCTGGCCGCCGGACAGCTGCGTCACCGGCCTCGGCCCGAAGCCGTCGAGCTGCAGCAGCTTGAGCATCTCCGCGACGCGACCGGCAATCGCGGGCTTGGTCCAGCTGCGCATCCGCAGGCCGTAGGCGATGTTGTCGGCGACGTTCATGTGCGGCCACAGGGCGTACGACTGGAACATCATCGCCGTCCCGCGCGCTTCGGGGGGGAGGTGCGTGATTTCCTTGCCGCCTACGCGGATCGTGCCCGATTCCGGGCGCACGAATCCGGCGATCGCACGCAACAACGTCGTCTTTCCGCAGCCGGAGCTGCCGAGGAGCGCGATCATCTCGCCGCGCTCGACGCCGAGGCTGACGCAATCGAGCACGCGCGTCGCGCCATACGAGACGGTCAGCGCTTCGATCGAAAGATAGGGCGGGTTGGCGTTCAAGGGTCACCGCGATCGGCGTCCGGCACGGCAGGAATGCATTCCAACGGCGCGTCGAATGCAGCGGCGATTGTGGCGTAATTGCGGATGGCGTTCAAGTTGCTCCGCCGCTGGAACGGGAGTTGCATCAGGCTTGATGTTTATGACGATCGCGCGTCTTGCGCCCGTGGAGCGGCTGAGAGTTCCGGGGTGATGGCGTCGATCGGGTGACGCGTTGCGTCGAAAAGCGCCGCGCCGTGTCGGCTTCGCCGCGACCGGCAATGACGATGTCATGACGGCGAGCGACCAGGCATTTGACTTATGCTTGCTTTGGGCCGAACTGACAAGCCGACAAGAGGCGCACGCGGCCCGGAACGATCAGGGGACTCCGGCATGACGAGGATGAACATTTTGCGCAGGATGTCGATTGTGGCGGCGCTGGCGCTGATCGCGCCTTGCGCGGCGGCCGCGGATTTCGTCTTTTCGATCACCGAAGGCGTCACCTACTATCAGACCAACCGGGAAATCCAGGCGCGTTTCCAGCCGCTGTCGGACCTGTTGGCGAAGGCGCTGAAGCGACCGGTGCGCATGGTGGTGGTGAGCCCGTACAACGACCTGCGCGAAGGTCTCGCCAAGCAGGAGTACGACCTGGCGTTCATCCATCCGGCGCATGTCTCGCTGGCCGCGATCAAGTCGGGGCAGTACCATTCGGTCGCATGGACGACCGGCTTCACCGACTACTCGGTATTTCTGCTGATCAACAAGGATCAGCCGTACACCAAGTTCGACGATCTGAAGGGCCAGACGGTCGTCAGCCCCGACCCGGATTCGATCACGGCGGCCATGTTGCGCGCGATGCTGCGCGACCAGAAGTTCGGCTCGACCGACGTCAAGATCATCACGACCCGTTATCAGGACGCCGTGCCCTTTTACGTCGAATACGGTTTTGCGCAGGCCGGCGCGACCGCCGCCAAGTCGGTGGCGAAATCGTGGACCTCGAAAGGCGGCAAGATCCTGCTGACCTCGCGTCCGACGCCGATCAAGCAGTTCATCGCCTCGTCCAGGCTGTCGGCCGACGACGACGAGAAAGTGCGCACCGTGCTGACAACGCTGGCGCAGAGCGACGGGGGCAAGCATGCGCTGACCACCCTCGGCTACCAGGGATTCGTCCCCCCGAATCGCGACGACGAGCTCAAGGCGATCGCCTGGCTCGGCCTGTAGGGCCGCGCGTCGCCGGGCGGGCGCCGCCGCGGCGGCTCGGCGCTGCCGGGCCGGCGGCGCGACGCTGACGATGCCGCCCAAACGCGCAGGACGGCCGTACACGATCCGGTCGTCTCCCACCCACGGCCGCGGCGCGTTCGCGACCCGGACGATCAGGAAGGGCGCCCGCATCGTCGAGTACCGCGGCACCCGCTCGAGCTGGGACGTGGCCTGCAGGCGCCCCCCGAGCGATCCTTCCGACCCCTACCATACGTTGCTGTTCGAGCTTTCCGATGGCAGCGTCATCGACGCGGGCTTGCGCGGCAATGCGGCGCGCTGGATCAATCACGGCTGCGAGCCGAACTGCGAGGCGATCGAATACGACGACGGCCGCGTGTTCATTCATGCCAGACGCACAATACGCGCCGGCGAAGAGCTCACCTACGACTACCGCCTGAGCTTCGTCGGGCCGATCAGCCGGCGCGCGCGCGAAGCCCTGCGCTGCCGCTGCGGCGCGAAGCGCTGCCGCGGTACCTTGCTGCTGAAACCGCCGGTCGCGGCGAAACGGCGCGCAGCCCGACGCTGATCGAGGGCGTAGCAAGTCAGTGCTTGGCCAGCTCGAGCTTGCCGATCTGGTTGCGATGCACTTCGTCGGGCCCGTCCGCCAGACGCAGCGTCCGGGCGTGCGCATACGCCTGCGCGAGTCCGAAGTCGTCGCAGACGCCGGCCGCTCCGTGCGCCTGGATCGCCCAATCCAGTACCGTGCAGGCCATCGCCGGCGCTGCGACCTTGATCATCGCGATTTCGGCCCGCGCGGCCTTGTTGCCGACCGTATCCATCATGTAGGCGGCCTTGAGCGTCAGCAGGCGCGCCTGGTCGATCATGATGCGCGACTCGGCGATCCTCTCCAGCGTAACCGTGCGTTCGGCCACCGGCTTGCCGAAGGTCGTCCGTGACTTGACCCGCACGCACATTTTTTCCAGCGCCCGCTCGGCCAGGCCGATCAGACGCATGCAGTGATGAATGCGGCCCGGTCCCAGCCGGCCCTGTGCGATCTCGAATCCCCTGCCCTCGCCGAGCAGGATATTGGACTGCGGGACGCGCACGTTCTCGAAATCGACTTCCATGTGTCCGTGCGGGGCGTCGTCGTAGCCGAACACCGGCAGATGGCGAACGATCTTCACGCCCGGCGTATCGCGCGGCACCAGCAGCATCGACTGCTGCGCGTGGCGTGCCGCGCTTGGATCGCTCTTGCCCATCACGATAAAGATGCGGCAGCGCGGATCGCCTGCGCCCGACGACCACCACTTGCGTCCATTGACGACGTAGTGGTCGCCGTCGCGCACGATCGAGCTTTCGATATTGGTCGCATCCGACGATGCGACGTCGGGCTCGGTCATGCAGAATGCCGAGCGGATCGTTCCCGCCAGCAGCGGCTCGAGCCATTGCGCTTTCTGCGCCGGAGTGCCGTAGCGCTCGAGCGCCTCCATGTTGCCGGTATCCGGAGCAGAACAATTGAAGACCTCGGGTGCCCAGAGCACGCGCCCCATGATTTCGCACAGCGGCGCGTATTCGGTGTTGGTCAGGCCCGCGCCGCGCGCCGACGCCGGCAGAAACAGGTTCCACAAGCCGGCCGATCTCGCGGCCGCCTTGAGCTCCTCGACCAGGTGCGTGGGCTGCCAGCGATCGCCGGCGGCTACCTCCTGGTAATAGCGCTGCTCGTTCGGATAGACGAATTGGTCGAAAAATGCCTTGAGCCGGCCCTGCCACTGCACGACAGCCGGCGAGTAATCGAAATCCATCGTCATCCTTTCGCCACGAAAGCTTCAGCCGTCCCGCGCTCCCTGCGCGCGGCTCCGTTCGACCTGCTTCCAGGCGAGCTCGGCCAGCGGCCGCGCCCGCCGCCCGGCCTCCAGCGCTTGCTCGCTTGAGGCGTTGCCGGCAAGCGCGCGGCTCAGAACGCCCTGGAGTATGGCCGCCATCCGAAACATGTTGTACGCCATGTAGAAATCCCAGGCTTGCGCGCCGGGCCTCTCGAGCGTTGGATTGTCGCGCAGATACATCGCGACGTATTCATCCTCGTCCGGTATCCCCAGCGCGGCCAGATCGCAGCCGCGCAGGCCGCGGAATTCGTCCGGGGCGAGCCGCCAGGTCATCAGGTGATAGGCGAAGTCGGCCAGCGGATCGCCCAGCGTGGACAATTCCCAGTCGAGCACGGCCAGCACCCTGGGCTCGTCGCGGGCGAAGATCACGTTGTCCAGACGAAAATCGCCGTGGACCAGCGACGTTCGCTCCCCCGCCGGAATGTGACGCGGCAGCCATTCGATCAGCTTGTCCATCGCCGCGATCGACTCGGTGGCCGAGGCCTGGTATTGGCGGCTCCAGCGGTCTATCTGCCGCGCGAGATAATTGCCGGGCCGGCCGTAGTCGGCAAGTCCGATGGCGGCGAAGTCGACGCGATGCAATGCGGCGATGACTCGATTCATTTCGGCATAGATCGCGCGTCGCTCCTGGGGCGCCATTGCCGGCAGCAGCGGATCCCAGAAGATCCGGCCGTCGACAAAATCCATCAGGTAGAAAGGCGTGCCGATCACCGTCTCGTCCAGGCACAGGCAATGCGTGCGCGCGACCGGCACCGCGCTCCCGGCAAGCGCACGGATCACCCGGTATTCACGATCGATCGCGTGCGCCGAGGGCAGCAGCTTGCCCGGCGGCTTGCGGCGAAGCACATACGACTTTCCGCCGGCGGTGAGCTGGTAGGTCGGATTCGATTGCCCGCCTTTGAACTGCACGACGTCGAGGGGACCGGTGAAGCCCGGCACGTTGGCGCCAAGATATCGCTCGAGCGCGGCCACATCGAAGCGAAGCGCCTCGGCCACCGGCCGCGTGCCGGCGAACTGGCGGTAATCGCTCGTCATCGCCCGTTTGCCCGCCCCGACGCGCTAGATGGCGGTGACGCCGCCATCGACGGCGACGATCTGGCCGGTGATGAAGGCGCCCGCCTCGGAAGCAAGAAGAACAGTCAGGCCCTTCAGATCTTCCGGGCCGCCGACGCGCTTCAGCGGCGCCTTCTCCGCCACGGCCTCGCCCATCATCTCCATCACGCCCTTGGTCATCTTGGTCGGGAAAAAACCCGGCGCAATCGCGTTGACGTTGATGTTGTACGGTGCCCATTCGGCCGCGAGCGAGCGCGTAAAGTTGACCACGCCTCCTTTGGTGGTGTTGTACGCCAATGTCGCCGGGCGGCCGGGATCGCCGCCGCCGACGAGTCCAAGGATCGATGCGATATTGATGATCTTGCCCTGCCGGCGCGGCAGCATCGACCGGCGGCCGACTTCCTGACAGACGACGAACATCGCCGTCAGATTGAGATCGACGACCTTCTGCCAGGCCTCCAGCGGATGATCGATCGTCGCCGCGCCCCAGGTGGTTCCGGCATTGTTGATCAGCACGTCGATCGGACCGAGCGCGGCGATCGCCCGCTCGACGACGGGGCCGATCGCGGCCGGCTTCGACAGATCGGCGACGAAGCCGACGACGTCGGCGTCCCATCGCGAGCGCAGCTCGGCGGCGGCTTCCTCGAGCTCGTCGCCTTTGCGCGCGACGAGCGCGAGCCTTGCCCCCATTTCCGCCAGCGCCTCGGCCATCTGCAATCCCAGTCCGCGCGAACCGCCGGTGACCAGCGCCGCCTTGCCGGTCAGATCGAATCGTTGCTTGACGCTCATGATCTTTCCGCCACTCCGTTTTTGCACGTCGATACTATGGCCGACGCGCTTCCCGCATGCGCTCGCGCTCTGCCTTGGCCGCCGCATTCAGGTTAACATTGTCCGCCGGCGCGAGATCGATCGCGTCGGTCGAACACCTCGTCCGCCTTCGCAGCCGGCGCTGACGCAATCATCCCCGAAGGAGGCCCGATGACTGCAAGCAACAGGCAGGTCCTGCTGGCCAGCCGTCCGCAGGGACAAGTCAGCGAGGACAATTTTCGGATCGTCGAAACCCCGCTCGCGCCGCCGGGCGACGGCGAAGTGCTGGTCAGAAACGAATGGCTGTCGCTCGATCCCTACATGCGGGGACGGATGAATGACGCCAAATCGTACGTGCCGCCCGTTCAACTGGGCGAAGTGATGGTCGGTCAAACCGTGGGCGAAGTGGTCGAATCGCGCGACCCGGCCTTCCGTCCCGGCAACAAGGTGCTGACCTCGCTGGGCTGGCAGCTGTACGGAACCGCCGCGGCCAGCGCGCTGACCCGCATCGATCCGTCGCAGGCGCCGGCATCGTACTATCTCGGCCTGCTCGGCATGCCGGGGATGACCGCCTGGTTCGGCTTGTTCGATCTCGGGCAGCCGAAAAGCGGCGACACGGTCGTCGTATCGGCGGCATCGGGCGCGGTCGGCAGCGTCGTGGGACAGCTGGCGAAAAGCCGGGGCTGCCGCGCCGTCGGCATCGCGGGAGGGCAAGCGAAGTGCCGTTACGTTGTCGACGAGCTCGGCTTCGACGCGTGCGTCGACTACAAGGCCGGCAGGCTGGAGCAGGACCTGCGCGACAGCTGTCCCAACGGCGTCGACGTCAACTTCGAGAACGTCGGCGGAGCTCTGCTGGACACGGTGCTGCGTTCGATGAATCTGCACTCCCGCGTGGTGATTTGCGGCCTGATCGCCGAGTACAACGCCACCGAGCCTTATGGCTACAAGATGCTGCGCGCGGTGCTGGTCAAGCGCATCAGGATGCAGGGGATGATTGTATTCGACTGGAAGGACCGCTACGACGAGGCGCTGCAAGGCCTGAAGGCGCTCTACACCGCCGGCAAGCTCAAGTACCGCGAGTCGATCGTCGAGGGAATCGACAATGCGCCGCGAGGCCTGATCGGCCTGCTCAAGGGTGAAAACTTCGGCAAGCAGCTGGTCAGACTCGGCTAGCCAGGATCATCGAGGGCGCCGGGTATTCGCCCGCGCACCCGCAAACCCGGTTGGCGCCATCACCGCCGTTTCGGCTTGATCCCGCGGGCGGCGCGGCGTATGGTCCTAGCATGCTGCGAACGCGAATGCGCGCCGCGCCGAACGTCTCGACCAACATCGGCAGCCGCGCAACGACTGGAGGAATCCGATGAAAAAACTGATGGTATCGATCGTCGCATCGATGGCGCTCGCAGGCATGGCGAGCGTCGGCGCTGCCGAGCTCAAGAAGGAGATCACGGTCGAGATTCAGAGCACCGGGTCGCATGCGGATATGGCGCCGGGAATGTACGTGTGCGCGGAAGGCCATCTGCACATCAAAGGCACCGTGCAGAACCTGACCGAAGCGCCGGTCGGTCCGGTGAAGGTCGCCGGCAAGGTTTTCGATGCCAGCGGAAAGGTCCTGGGAACCGCGACGGCGTCGACCAAGCGTCCGGTGTTGAATCCGAACGACACGGCGGACGTCAATCTCGAATTCCTCACCGTCACCGGCCCGCTGATCAAGAAGGTGAAGAATCAGACGCTCGAGGTGGTCGCCGTGGGCGCGAAACCGTAGGACCGGCAGCGATGGCGCCGTGGCGCCGTTGTCGGCGGCGCCACGATCGGCGCACCGCATATCGCGGCCTGCGACCGCAGGTACCGCCGGATGGCGACGGCTGCGGACAGACGACCGGACTCGAACGTCGCAGCTCCGACGTCCGGGCCAGTAGTCCCTAAGGCTTGTCGACGATGTCTTTTTTCAGGCCGCTGATAGCTCCGATGACTTCGTCTTTCTCCCGGCTCGGAACGTTGAACTTGTCGAGCGTCGCGACCAGCAGCTTGACCGATGCGTCCCAGTCCTTGTCGGTGATGCCGAGACCGGCATGGGCGGTCTTCATGTCGCGGCCGGTATAGACGCACGGTCCACCGGTCGCGGCGCAAAGTTGGTCGACGATCAGCTGCCGGATGCGCTTGATCGAGTCTGCACTGTGGCCGACGAAAAACCGGCCGAATTGCTGGTCGGCGGCAAGGCGCCCCAGGAAATCATCGGTGACCGCCGCCAGCGCGTCGTAGCCGCCCAGCCGCTTGTAGAGCGTCGGCGCCTGCTGCGCATGTGCCGGCGCGCAAACCGCCAGCGCGAGCAGGCCGGCGGCGAAAGCTGTTTTGATGTTCATCGTCATCCCCTCCATCGCAGGTCTCGAAGCGAGACAGCCAGCAGATACGGCGCCGGCACAGCCTTGGATGCACATGCCGCGATCGCCGCCGTCGGTCCGGCCGCCGCCGACGCCGTCGTTCCGGGTGTGCGGCGACGGATGGGTGCGGCCGGATGCGGCCAGTTTACGGGGTCCGGCGCACCTACGTCGATTGCCGGGAATCCGGCTGCGGCACGGCGTCCGGCGCGGCCTTGTTGCCCACCCGCGCGCCCTGGACCATCTCGGTCATCCAGTTCACCAGCAGCGCGGTATACGACCGCTGGGAGCCTTCGTCCGACAGGCCGTGATCGGCGCCGTGAATCGTGCGGTAGGTGAGCGAGTGGGCCCGCGTGCATGCGTCCACATAACTGGTGATCACCGTGTGCGGTATCACACTGTCGTTCTCCGATTCGATCAACAGCACGTCGCCCTGAAACTCCAGGCACGCGCGAAGCGCCCGATTCTCGGCTGCGGGAATCGGCTTCTTCCGGTAGGCGACCAGATCGTGCTCGCGATGCAGCTGCAGCTTGGGCAATTCCCAGCCGAGATCGAGGTAGAGCGCGGGCGCGCGCAGCGCCAGCCATTTGACGGCGCGCGTCGAGGTAAGAATCGCGGCCAAATAACCGCCGTAACTGCTGCCCACCACCGCGATCGCGGAGCTATCGACGTTGGGGTTGCCGGCGAGCACATCGTACGCTGCCACCACATCGGCCAGATTCTGCTCGCGCGAAACCGCCTCGTATTGCGTCCGGGTTTCCGCGTGCCCGCGCAGGTCGAACGTCAGGCACACGCACCCCAGCGCCGCAACCTCGCGCGCGCGCGCCAGGTATTGCTGCTGGCTGCCGCCCCAGCCGTGCACGAACAGCACACCCGGAATCCGGGTCCCGGGCATGATCAGCGTCCCGGCGATATGGCCGTCGCCGATCGCGACGTCTATCGTCTGGTCACGGGTTGCCATAGGGCTCGATGCGCACGTACTTGGTCATGGCTCCGGCGTGCTCGTCGACGCCGCGAAAATACACGACGGCGTCGTCGGGAACGGCGCCCGTAGAATACACTTCGATGGTCGAAGCGCGGACGACGTCGAGCGACGGGTCGGCGCGAAACGCTTCCAGCGCGGCGAGTTCCGCCGCGCTCGCTCCTCCGATGCGCCACGATTGCTCCAGCACGCCCGAGCGCTGCCGTCCCTCGTTGTCGACGCCTTGCGCGACATCGTAGTTGCAGCGCGACGCGAACATGCCGCGAAACGATGTCATGGCAGCCGTGTGATACGCGCGGGCCTGGTCTATGGCGTGCACGACGTCGCGAGCCAGCGGGAGCATGAGCAGCCGATCGAAGCCGCCGCGCGCGATCGTCAGGTCGGACCCGCCGTACACCTGCTCGCCATGATGATTGGTGGTGAGGCGCTGCACGCCGCAGTAGCTCGCGCGCAGTTCGTCGACCAGAACCTGGCCGATGCTGTGCGTAAGCACCTCCGCCAGGTCCTGCTCGAGGACCAGGCCGTCACGTGCCAGAACATCCTCGTCGAGCGACTCGAGGTGGGCGGCGAGCGCCGGTTCGTCGTCGACAACAAACTGGCCGACGCCACCTATCCCGGCCGGAAGCTTCAGGCGCACGCGACCCAGCTCGAGCAGCCGCTTCCCGGCGATGCGGGCCTCGCGCTTCGCAAACGCCGAGTAGCCTGGCAGCACGACGCCGCGCACGCGGCCGTGGAAGTCGGAAGACCAGCCGTCGGGCGCGGTCGCATCGGGCCCGGGCAGCGGATGGGTGATCGCCTTGGTGGCGGCGAAGGCAAAGGGCACGACACCGCCGAACAAATCCTGCTCACCCTTGATGCCCAGGGCTCCTGCCTGGTCGATGCCGACCAGCGTATCGTTCGGCACGAAATACAACGGGCCGGAATAACGCCGCGCGGAATCCCATTCGTCCGCGAAATCATAGCCCTTGATCGCCGCGAGCCGGCCCGCGAGCTCGCGCAGGGTCGCCGTTTCGTGCTGACGCGAGGCGCGGCACGAATAGGTGACGACGCTGCCGCCACGTTTCGGCCCTTGCCTCATCGGTGCAGGATCGCCGGCGGCTCGCAGAGATTCTGAGGCGCGGCTGACGCTCAGGCGACCTCGAACAAGGCGGCGGCCCCCATGCCGCCGCCGATGCACATCGTCACCACGACATACTTGACGCCGCGGCGCTTGCCCTCGAGCAGGGCATGGCCGGCAAGTCGCGTTCCCGACACGCCGTAAGGATGGCCGACGGCGATCGCTCCGCCGTCGACGTTAAGGCGCTCGTCCGGTATGCCCAGCTTGTCGCGGCAATAGATCACCTGGACGGCGAACGCCTCGTTGAGCTCCCACAGGCCGACGTCGTCGATGTTCACCCCCGTCCGCGCGAGGAGCTTCGGTACGGCAAAGACCGGACCGATGCCCATTTCGTCGGGCTCGCAGCCGGCGACGGCGAAACCGCGGAATATCCCGAGCGGCTCGAGGCCGCGGCTCGCCGCGAGCTTGTCGCTGACCACGACGCAAGCCGCGGCGCCGTCGGAGAACTGGCTGGCGTTGCCGGCGGCGATGACGCCGCCGGGCACTGCGGGCTTGATCTTCGCCACCGCCTCGTACGTCGTATCGGCGCGAATGCCTTCGTCCGACGCAAGCGTCGTCTCGCGCGTGTAAATGCGATTGGACTCCCTGTCCGCGAGCCCCATCGTCACCGTCAGCGGCACGATTTCCGCGTCGAACCTGTGCGCCGCCGCTGCCGCTGCCGCCCGCTGCTGGCTGCGCGCACCGTACTCGTCCTGCGCCTCGCGCGGAATGCCGTAACGTCGGGCGACGTTCTCCGCCGTTTCGAGCATCGGCCAGTAAATGGCGGGCTTTTTCTCGACCAGCCAGGATTCGCGCAGCATGTGCTTGTTCATTTCGTTCTGCACGCACGAAATCGATTCGACGCCGCCGGCGA
>Ga0207657_10005199_pt1 | contig 13643 bp, 15 predicted proteins | sample KBSC33metaG_FD_184316 | JGI IMG/M metagenome (GOLD analysis project Ga0207657, IMG submission 184316) | Corn rhizosphere microbial communities from Kellogg Biological Station, Michigan, USA - KBS C3-3 metaG (SPAdes) (version 2) | ecosystem: Host-associated > Plants > Roots > Rhizosphere > Soil ... | reverse complement strand
GGACGTCTATCAAGGTGCGCCCGCTCCGGTTTCCGGATTCCTTTCCGTCGGCCCCAAGGCCGCCGCATTTGCGATTCTGCTGCGCGTTTTCATGACCGCTTTCGGTCCCATCGCCAGCCGTTGGGAGCCTATCGTGTGGGTCTGCGCGCTGGCCAGCATGGTAGTTGGCAACTTCGCCGCGATTCAGCAATCCAACATCAAACGCATGCTTGCGTACAGCTCCATCGCGCACGCCGGATACGTTCTGGTGGCTGTTACCGCGGATACCACTACCGGCTCCGCCGCCGCCATGTTCTATCTGGCCGCCTACGCATTCACCAACCTCGGCGCGTTCGCGGTGGTGACGTATTTTTCCCGCAAGGGCGAAAGATATGTGTCCATCGACGACTTTGCAGGCCTGTCGCAACGCCAGCCCGCCATGGCCGCGATGCTCACCATCTTCCTGCTCAGCCTCATCGGAGTGCCGCTCACCGCCGGCTTCTTCGGCAAATTCTATATCTTCAAGGCCGTCCTGGATGCCAACGAGGTTTGGATAACCGTGCTGGGCTTGCTCAATAGCGCGGTGGCTGCCTACTACTATCTGCGCGTCCTGGTCGTGATGTACTTCAAGGACCCCGGCGACTCCGTCGAGAATCTGGACGCCCCCGGTATCGGCTTAAAGATCGCCGTATACGCCTCGGCATTGGGCACGCTGATCCTCGGTATTTTCCCCGGATGGGTGCTGGATATTGCTACCCGAGCCGCCCTGAAGTAAGGTCCCGAGTCAAAAGTGCAGCCGTAAATCCGCGAACCGTTCCACTCTTAGAAACCGTTGCTTGTCCGCATCGCGAAGATCCTGCTGCTCCAGCACCCAGGTATGCGCGTGCGGCACCAGAACCGCATGTAATCCGGCGTCGAGCGCGGGATTGATGTCGGATTTCGGCGAATTGCCGATCATCCACGTGGAATCGCGCGCCAGCGCACGCTCCGACACCAGGGTCATGTAAGCCGCCGCATCTTTTTCTTTCACCACGGCTTTGTGCGCGAAATAGCGGCCCAGCCCCGAGCGGTCCACTTTCATTAGCTGCTCGTCGGGATTGCCCTTGGTGAATAGCGTAAGCTCGTGGCGTTCGCTCAGGTAGCCGAGCGTTTCCTCGACGCCCTCGATCACTTCCATGGGCTGCTCCAGAATTCGCTCCGCCAGCGAAAAAACATGCCGCAGATCGTCGTCGCTAATCGCCCGCTCCGCCAGATGGCGGTAGGCTTGCTGCAGATTGCGCCCAAAGTTCCTCGATCCGTAGCCGTGAATTTTGGCATTCACCAGTTCGATCTCGTTCAGCACTTCGCGCACCTGTGCTGGCGTGAGCGCTGAGTGATCCAGGAAATCGCAAAAAGTGTCGAACGCACGCTCGAAATAGATGTTGTTTTCCCACAGCGTGTCGTCAGCGTCGATCAGGAGGGAAAGACGGCCGCTCACTGAATCCCCGGCGCCTTGCCGCCGTGGCCGTTGCGCGGCGCCACCTGCTTCACGCGCTCGATGCGCCGCTGGCGAATCAGAAACCCCGGCAGAAACTCGGCCAACTGGCGCAACCGTTCCGCTTCGCTGCGCGCCGTAAGCAGCGCTTGCCGCAATCCCAGGTCCTGAATGGGACGTGCCAGCCGGAAGCTGAGTTGCGGATCTTCCGTCTGCGCCGCGGGCAGCGGCAGATCAGCGGTCAGCGCGCGCAATTCGTTATAGCCCGCGATGGCGCGCGCTCGGAACTCATCCTCCGGCAGCGTTTCATCTTCGTCATCGAAGTAATCCACCTCGCCCCGCAGGAACGGCCTCTCTTCGTTCACCCGCTCGATCTCAAAGCGGCGCCGGCCCACTGTCAGGATGTCCAAGCGGCCATCCGGGTACTCGCGCAGGACCCGCTCGATCGTCGCTGTGCAGCCGGTGTTCACGATGCCGCGCTCATTGGCCAGTACCACGCCGAACTCGATCTTGTCGCGCAGCACTTCGGCGATCATTTCCTTGTAGCGGTCCTCGAAGATGTGCAGAGGTAATTCGGCGTCGGGCAACAACACCACTTGAAGCGGAAACAACGGAAGCCATCCCTGCATGCTACTATTATCACTTTCGCGTACCCATGATTCTCAAGCTCAAGCAGACTCCGGGGATCTATCTGGTCGGATTCATGGGGTGCGGTAAATCCACCGTAGGAAGCGCGCTCGCCGACGAACTCGGCTGGAGTTTTTTCGACCTGGACGTGGAAATCGAGAAGGCCGCCGGAGCGTCCGTCGCCGAAATCTTCGACCAACGCGGCGAAGTCGGATTCCGAACCCTCGAAACCGAAGCGCTGAAGAAGCGAGTTCTGAATGTACGCACCGGGCGGCCGCAGGTGATCGCCTTGGGCGGGGGGGCGTTCACCATAGAGGAAAATTTCGCATTGGCGTCCAATCACGGCGTGACCATCTGGCTGGACGCGCCGCTCGAAGTCATTCAGGCGCGCATTGCCGCGGAGACCCACCGTCCGCTGGCCCGCGACCCGCAGCGTTTCCAGCAGTTGTTTGAGGCCCGCCGCGAGTCCTACGCACGCGCCGACTATCGCATTGAGATTTTCGACCAGGAGCCCGCCACGGTCGTGGCCAGCATTCTGACGCTCCCGCTCTTCCGCCCCTAAGCCGAAACTCCAAATAAAAAATGAGCAGAAAACACGCCTTAGATATTTTTCACGCCGCTCTCGAAGCGGCCGACCCCATTCAAGCAGTGCTGGCGCACGTCAAGTGTGACGGCAAAGCTGGTAGGGAACTGTTGCGCGTCGATCGGCGCAGTTACCGCCTGGCCGATTTCGATCGCATCCAAGTGATTGGATCCGGCAAGGCCAGCGCCAAGATGGCGCAGGCGCTCGAACGCCTGCTCGGCAAGCGCGTCACCGGCGGCTGGATCAACGTTCCCGACGGCACTAAAGCCAAATTAAAGCGGATTCATCTGCATGAATCCGGCCACCCGGTGCCGGATGAGCGCGGCGTCGAAGGCGCCCGCCGCATTGCCGAAATCGCCCATGAGAGCGGACCGCGCGATCTTTTATTGTGCGTGATCTCCGGCGGTGCGTCCGCGCTGATGCCGCTTCCCGTTGCGGGCATGACACTCGACGGGAAAAAAGCGATCACGCGGCAACTGCTCGCCTCCGGAGCCACTATCCACGAAATGAACACCGTGCGCAAGCATTTGTCGGCCATTAAGGGCGGACATCTGGCCGCGCTGGGCGCGCCGGCCACAGTCGTCGCGTTGATTCTCTCGGACGTAATCGGCGACGACCTCAGCGTGATCGGTTCTGGGCCGACTGTGCTCGATTCCACCACTGTCGATGACGCCGCCGCCGTGCTGAAGCGCTTCGGCATTCCTGTCCCGCAACTGACCGAGACACCGAAAACTCAGGTGAACGCGCAGAACGTGATCGTGGGCAGTAACCGCCAATCCATCGACGCGGCCGCGAAGAAAGCCAAGGCTCTCGGCTACCGGCCCATTGTTCTATCTACCACTATTGACGGCGAAACCCGCGAGATCGCCCGCATGCACGCGGCCTTGGCGCGCGAGATGATGGCCCGGGGCGGAACCCGCGCGTGCTTTCTATCCGGCGGCGAAACCACCGTCACCATTCGCGGCAAAGGGCTCGGCGGACGCAACCAGGAATTCGTGCTGGCGGCGGCCATCGCGCTGGAGTCCACTCCCCAGGTCACCATTTTCAGTGGAGGCACCGATGGCATCGACGGGCCCACCGACGCCGCCGGAGCCATCGCCGACGCTTCCACCTTACGCCGCGCCGCCGTGCTGCGCCTCAACCCCGGAAAGTTCCTCGCTGACAACGACTCCTATCATTTCTTTGAGAAAGCCGGCGGTTTGGTGAAGACCGGTCCCACCGGCACCAACGTGGCAGACGTGCGAATCCTACTGGTCTAGTTTTTCAAGCGGTGCATTCACGCTGGCGCTGACGGCTTTCTGCACCGTGATGTCGCCGCGTTGCGTATCGAGTTCGATCGCGGGACCGGCGCCCACCGCGCCCCGCAGAGTTCCTCTGCGTCCGCTGGCTTCGATCTTGAATCCGCCGTCGAAGGGGTTGGAGATCGCGCCGTTGTTGGTGGACGCATTCAACGAGAATTGCGCCCCCGCCGGCAAGGACAGACGTATGTCGCCCGAGCGCAAATGTGCCTGGATGCTGCCCAGCGGCAGCCCCGGACGAAGGTTGAGGTCGCCGCGGTCGATGCTGATCTCGAGAGGTCCGCTGAAGTCGCTGATCTCGACGTCGCGCGACCGCCCAGTGAGATGCGTCGGCCCCGTGATTTTCGTTCCGTTAAAATCTCCGAGTGACATACTCACTTCGCCAGGCACCGCTTCAATGCTGAGGTTGGCACGCGGGCCGTTAAAGTGCAGCGGCTTGGCAAGCTTCCGCAGTTCAATGGTTCCGTTGTAGGCTCCGTCAACGTTGACCGGTCCGCCGATGTCTTCGAGTTCGACATCGGAGCCGTGCCCCTTGATCTCCACTTCTCCCTTCACGCCCGACATATGAACCACATCGCTGCGGTTTAGATCCACGCGCGCCGCGCCGCCAATATTCTTGAGACGCACTCCGGCATTGTCCGAAGTGATGGCGACCGATCCCGCGATGTCGTTAATATCCAGGTCGCCGGTACGCCCATGGACCTCTACGCTCGACCCCTTGGGCACGCTGATGTCGAGCGTGGCCGATATCCTCTCGAATCTCTGCGACTGATCCCGCCGAACGCGGATGACGAGGTTGCTTGGGTCGCCGCTAATGTCGAGCGGCGCGGCGTCATTGCTTTTGTCGGCCTGCGTCTGGTCCGTGCTGCGGACTGTTTTGTGCCCGCTCACCCGCACTTCGTCTGCGCCAGCGGCCGCATCCACCCCGTTGATTTTTGCGTCGCCGCGAAAATCTTCCAGCAGGATGTGCGGCGTCCGCGAACACGCCTTCTCGGCGCTCACCGGATACTCATAGCGTTCGCCGCCAAGAAAATCGAGCCCATTCAACTGGACCATGTGATCCGGCCACCAGTTGGAAAATCCGCGCACTGCATGGAGGCTCGCGCCAAACAGGCACAGGAACACAATCAGGACCCACTCGCCGCCCGAGATGCCGCGCGCCGGCAGCGGCTTCGATCTCGCGGCCCAGCTCAGGATTTCGACGATGCGCAGCAGTCCCCATCCGATCAGGATCAGCGGCCAGTATTTCGAAACCCAATCCAGCAGCGGCATCTCCGGATAAATATTCCGCGCCAGAAATAGGCCGCCGATGGCGATCAGTAGTATGGGAGCGACAAACGAGGTTCTGCGCATGGTTCTTTCAGGCGTTCCTGTTTCCGGCGTATTCGGCCAGCCACAGTACGCCCAGCACGATCAACAGAACCGGCCAGGTTCTGTGGAAGCTGGCGCCTCCCGAGTGATCGATCATGAATAGCGTGCCTAAGGTCACCAGCATCACCGGACCTCGAATCGATCGCAGCAATGAGGGATTGGGACGGGAAAAGTTATTGCTTGGATTCATATTTAGACTCCGCGATCCGCTCAAATAGAAGATACAACCCCAGCACAATCAGCAACGCGGGCCAATAGCGCAGCAATCTGCCGATCTTCAAGAGGTCCAGATTGTCCAACAAGAACAAAAAACCGAACGTGATCAGCAGCACCGGCGCCATGGGAAATCGCGATCGCGGTCCACGGGCTCGAACCAAACCTGAAAATTCGTCCACCATTTCTCCATCCCGGCGCTTCTTGGCGGTGTGATACGCCTCGAACGCCATGTAGAAAACGAAGGTTGGAATCATCAGGCCGAAGAGCGGTACAAACCCCTGCGCAGCGCCGCTGCTCAGAATGCTGATGATCGAACCGAAGATTACGACGTGCAGCAGGCCCTTGGCATACTGCCCGTTGTAGACCGCTCCCACGCCGGGAATGAATCCTAGAATGAATGCCAGCGGCGGCGAAACACTTTGATCGGCTCTTGGCAGCGGCGGTGGCTGGCTGGGCGTATAAGGAGAGGCCGCCTGAAAGGGAGGCGTCGAAGGAAGGGGCGGGGGAGTAGCCCCAGCCGAAGCCTGCGCGAGTGGAGCATGTTCAGCGCAATAAAGCGTACCTTCCGTCGCGGTAGCGTCGCTTTCTTCCAGCGCCTTGCCGCACATCCGGCAGTAACCGATGATCCTCGCGTCCGTGTTCATTTGTTTTGCGCTCCGCCCTGCGTTTCGTTAGCCGCCTGGCGTTCCTGTGCCCACTCTTCCAACTGGGTTTGCACGTCGTAAACGATTTGGAGGTTTTCGTAGCCTTTCACGGTCCGATCCCACGACCGCTCGACCCCGCTCGCGGCCGCGCCCCAGAACCGCCCCACCATCGCCAGCGAAATCACCGCCATCGCCATCCCCATCGCGAATCTTGGCTGCAGCAAGAATCCGCCGCGCCGCCCCAGCAGCCGCTCGATCCAGGAAAGCTTGGCGACGCTGCGGTTGGTTCCGCTATCGACCTCAAGCAAGATCCGGCTCACTAAAGCAGTCGGCGCATCAACGCTGGCAGCCCTTTCGATGAAGGCCACCGCACCCGCGGCATCCAGCGCCAGTTCCGCGCAGGACGCACAGCCGTTGCGATGCTCTTCGATCCCGGCTTTCTCGTCCGCCGCCAACGTCCCATCCAGGTAATCGGCCAGCAGGATTTCGAATTCGCTGCAAGTAATCCTGCTCATACCGCCGCCCTTTGCCGCCGCAGCACGCGAGCCAGATCCGCCCGCCCGCGGTTCAATCTCGATTTCACAGTTCCTTCGGGTATCTGCAGCACTTCCGCGATCTCTCGATACTCTAGTTCTTCAAGATCCCGCAGAATCACCGTCTCCCGCAACTCCGGCGACAGGCGCTGCAGCGCGGATTGCAGCATCTCGCTGGCTTCGCGGCCGGCCAGCATGCCGTCGGCGCGAGCCGTAACGGCGGTGGTATTCTCGATGATCGGCAACCGTTCTTCGATGGACTCGGTGGCCCGGTCGAGTTTGGTCTTGCGGTAGTCGTCGATCAACAGATTCCGCGCGACCCGCCCCAGCCAGACCGTGAAAGAACCCTCGCCCGCCCGGTAATTCTTCAGCGACCGGAACACCCGCAAGAACACTTCCTGCGTCAGATCCTGCGCCTTGTGATCCGACCCCGTGAAGCGATAGCAAATGGCATATACGCGCCGCGTGTGTGTGCGGACCAGATCTTCCCAGGCGGCTTCTTCGCCCGCCAGGCACCGCTCAACGATCAGGTTATCGGCGTCCAAGGAGATCTTCCGCGCGTCGTGGCTGCTGCTGGTGGAGATCCCCACCATCATCTGTCGAACTGCCGTCATCGCTTCCATCGTGTCGCCTATTCAATACAACGTAGGTTGCGTTTCAGAAGTTCGATCTACATTCTACTTCCCTTTAACCCCCATCCTGGCGTAATCTGGGACGCCGGCCGCAATAAGCTGCGGCCTGACCCTTATGACCTTTCCTTTCTGCGGCCACCGCCCGGACCGTGAAATCCCCCCCCGGACGGTACAACCCCATGACTTGTCCGTTCTGCGCCTCGCGGCAGGACGGCCAAACCCTATGAGCTGCCGCTTTTGCGCGCCCAGCCACGGCGGCCAAACCCTATGACCTGCCCATTCTGCGCCCATCGCCAGGACCGCGTGATCGATTCGCGCGAAAGCAAGGAAGGCGACGTGATCCGCCGCCGCCGGGAATGCCTGAAGTGCGAGCGCCGCTTCACCACCTACGAACGTAGTGACGAAGTGCCCTACATGGTCGTCAAACGTGATGGGAGGCGTGAGAAATTTGACCGCCAGAAGGTCCTCGAAGGCCTGATCAAAGCCTGCGAAAAGCGCCCGGTTGCCATGGCCAAGCTGGCCGAGGTGGTCGACGAAGTTGATTCCATGCTGGCGGATAGCGCGGATCGCGAGATCTCGACCACCGCCATCGGGGAGTTGCTCATGGATCGCCTGCGGACGCTCGACAAGATCGCTTATGTTCGGTTCGCGTCGGTCTATCGGGACTTTCAAGATGTCGAGGCATTCGTTACCGAATTGAAGGATTTATTGCAGCGCCGGGGATAGCTAACGATGGAGGCTTATATCGACGACCCAGTCCAAGTCTATTTGCATGAAATGGGTACGGTTCCGCGACTGAGCCACGAGGCCGAAGTGAAGTTGGCCCGCCGCATGGAGAACGGCAAATTACGAATGCAGAAGGCCATCAGCCAGTCGCCGCTGGTGCAGCTTCGCGTGGTGGAGATCTGCCAGCAGATTGCGGAGGAGATCGAAGATTTTGATGCGTTCGTCGACTTTGGCGACCTGGAAGTCGATAGCCAGGCTTACGCCAAGAGACGTGACGAGGTCAGGCAGAAAATGGCCAACATTGTCTCTCTTCACAAGAAGTTAGGGCAACTTTCTTGCGAATTGAATGCCGTTCCCCTCAGCAATACCGAGCTACGCCGCCGGGCCGCTGGCAAGGTGGATAGGTGCCGACGAGAAATTTCCCGGGCCATCCGCGCGGTACCATTCTACATCTCGCATTGGAAGCAGTTTACCAATGAAATCGAGAGGGTGCTGGGCTTGTCGCAACTTGACCATGATTCGCTCGAAGGCCAGAGCGGCCGAAGCGTTCAAACCAAGAACAGGCAGATCAAGAGCGAAGTCCGCAAGCGGGAACAGATCTTCCCGGTTCCTCTAGTAGATTTGAAACCAGTTATGGCCGTCATCCGCAACGGCGAAATCGAGGTCGAGCGTGCCAAAAAAGACCTCGTGGAAGCCAATCTTCGTTTGGTCGTCTCCGTCGCAAAGAAGTACGAGAACCGCGGTTTACATCTGCTGGATCTGATCCAGGACGGCAATATCGGCCTAATGCGCGCTGCCGACAAGTTCGAATATCGCAGCCATTCCAAGTTTTCCACCTACGCGACTCGATGGATACGGCAGGCCATCACACGCGCGATAGCGGATCAGTCACGCACGATCCGCATCCCAGTTCAAATGGATGGGTCAGTTAACAAGCTGTTACGGGCCCGGCGCGAAATAGAGAAGGAGATTGGACGCGCCCCTACCAATGAAGAAATCAGCCGGCGGATGAGCATCTCGGTGAAGGAGGTCCAGAAACTGAAGATTCGCAGCGCCCGGGCTAAATCCACTTTGGGTGAAACCGACGGCGTCTAAAAACATCTTTTGTAATAGGGACTTAACAGAAAGCCAGAACGCTGATATACTAGGATGCGGCATGCGTCTGGCCTACGGATGGAGTGTGCGGACTCATCTGTTTGAAATCAAAAGGCTTATGAGTCATGGCGACTTGTGCCCCGACCAGAGAGGCTTACGAAGTCGGGGGAGGTGGATGCGTTGGACCAGTTTGAGGATCAATTTGAGGGCCCCAGCCAGGAACCGCTAGGGCTCCCCTTCGACGAAGAAGGGGGCTTCTTCCATCCCGAGGAAGTTCATGATAGCGAAGAGTTTGCGGCTGCTCACCCGGTAGAAGAGTCGATCTATACCGATGACCCGGTACGCGTGTACTTGCGCGAAATGGGCGCCGTTCCTTTGTTGACCCGCGAAGGCGAAGTAAACTTGGCCCGCCGAATGGAACGCGGCAAGTTGCGGATGCAGAAGGCCATTAGCCGCTCGGCCTTGGTCCAGTTGCACGCCGTCGAAATCTGCGAGCAGATCCGTAAGGAAGTGGAAGATCTCGACGCCTTTGTCGATTTGGGCGATCTCGAGGTCGAAAGCGCCGCTTACGCCAAGCGCCGCAACGAAGTAAAGCAACAACTGGCGGATATCGTTGCCCTGCACAAGAAGTTGGGGCAGCTCACCGAAAAAATGGAAGCGGTCCCGGCCAGCAACAAGAAGCTGCGCCGCCGCGCCGCCGGCAAAGTGAATCGCAACTGGGTGGAGATCTCGCAGGCCATCCGAGCGGTGCCCTTCTACAGTTCCCAGTGGAAGATGTTTGCCAAGGAAATCGAGCGCGTGGTCGACGAACTGTCGCACCTTGACCATGACCTGCGCAAGATCGAAGGCCGCACCAGCCAGACTGCGTTGGCTAAAGCCAAGGAACTCAAGCGCGAAATTCGCAAGCGCGAGCAGACCGCCGGAGCGGGTCTCAGCGACTTGCGCCATACCACAGCGGTAATCCGTCACGGCGAAATCGAAGCCGAGCGCGCCAAAAAGGATCTGGTCGAAGCCAACCTGCGCCTGGTAGTTTCCGTCGCCAAAAAATACGTGAATCGTGGCCTCCACTTGCTGGACTTGATCCAGGAAGGCAACATCGGCCTGATGCGCGCCGCCGATAAGTTTGAATATCGCCGCGGCTACAAGTTCTCGACTTACGCCACCTGGTGGATTCGCCAGGCCATCACTCGCGCGATTGCCGATCAGTCACGCACCATCCGAATTCCGGTGCACATGAACGAGTCGATGAACAAGTTCCTGCGCGCCACGCGCGAACTGGAAAAGGAACTCGGCCGGGCCCCCACCAACGACGAAATCAGCCGCCGTATGGACATTCCGGTGGAGAAGGTCCAGAAGCTGAAGACCATCTCGCGCGACCCTGTCTCGCTTGAAACCCCCGTCGGCCGCGACGGTGAATCGGCCTTGGGCGATCTGATCGAAGATCGCTGGGTGGGTTCTCCGGTCGATGCCGTCATCGACACCAACGTCCGCGACGAAACCGCGAATATCCTCAAGACCCTGTCTCCTAAGGAGGAGAAGGTGATCCGCCTGCGCTTCGGCATCGGTTGCGAGCGCGAGCACACGCTCGAAGAAATCGGCCAGGAATTCGACGTCACTCGCGAACGGATCCGTCAGATCGAAGCCAAAGCGCTGCGCCAATTGCGCTCGCCCGAACGCGCCCGCCACCTGCGTGCTCTGCTGGCTGCGCGGTAGTCTAAACTACTTCGACATTTCCGCGCTGTGAACGCTAACGGGCGTCGGCCATCGATGTATTCCAATAATCCGGCAGTCCCTTTTTTGTGTCCCTGAGGATTTCAAGTATGGCCCGCCGGTCGTTTGTCGATAGCCTGGCAAAGCGCGGAGACTTTTCTTTCTCCGTCAATATATCGAACAAGCGGCGGTAAATGCGCTGGCGCGCAGCCACCGGCATGCCGTCGAATGCCTCCGAGTAGATCATGTAGCTCAGCGGATAGCGGAACATGCGCTGCGTCAGATCGAAATCCCGCAGAGAGCGTCCCTTACGGTCACGCGGACCTTCTTTCTGAAAGGCCTCCGCAAATCCAGATGTGCCCTTTATAGGGCCATCCAGTTTCGTTTCATCCACGAACAGCATGTACTCGACGAGTTGCTCGACCGCCGAGTCGATCCGGTGCCGCGCGACGTCACTCAGTGCGTCGGCCGGCTGGTGATACGCCTGGTTGAAGGCCGTCTGGCCCTCGATCGTGATCGCGGTTTCGTAGCCCACGCGAGTAATCAGATTGGTCATGCGAGCCTGATGCTCCAGCGTCATCAGAGCCACGATGTCGCTATGCGGCGTCAGGTACGCTCCGGTGTCAAACTTCCCGCTCAGGTCGGTGACATTCAAACCCGCGGTGCCTTCTAACTTTTCAGCGTTGCTGGGATTCTGAACCACGGCATTGCCCATATGCGTCATGTCGCCATGCGTGCCGCTGACGTACCATCCGCCCCAACGTTCCTTGAGCGGGCTCCGATGGTCCGTAAGGAAGTCGCCGGCCTGAAATACCGGCATGCCGGAAGGATCCGGATAAACCGAGCGAACCATCAGCCCGGGCACTCCCAAGGTCGGGCCCCCCGAGTCGTGGCATTGCAGGCAAGCGGTATCCCGCCGGTCGAAATGCGGTTTGTCGACCTTCTTTTGGTCCAGCGTATAAAAAACCACTCCCAGCTTCGGATCGACCGACGCGAACTCCAGCATGTCGCTCGAATGCACCGACCCGACCGCGGTCGAATCGTTGAAATAGAGCGCCCGCGGCCAGCGCGGCGAGATGAGCGGCGCCTGAAAGCTGGTTTTGGAAAAAACCAATATCTGCGATTCCACGCGAACTCCCAGCTCCCGCAATACGCTCCGCAGGTAGCCGTGAGTATCGTCGAATTCCAGCTTCACCTCGCCCCGCGCGATTTTATGATTTAAGCGCTCCACGGGATCGTCAGCCGGCCGCGTTGAGTATTGGATGGCTTGATCGTCCAGGGGCACGACATACGAGCCCGCCAGATCCGCGAAAGCGGCGGTGGCAACGGCCAGAGAAACGGCCAGAAAGATTTTATATCGGTTTCGCATGCAAATCCCTCGCCGTGGAGAGAATCTTGATTTTGGTTGGCGCTATAACATTGCCGGCGCACAAAGGCCGGATCGGCGACGAGTCGTCGATCAAGTCCGCCAGGCTAGTGGATGAAAACGCCTCTTCGACGTGCCGCAGCGCGTCATCCAGCTTACGGTGCAGAGAGCACAGCCGCACGCCATGCGCCTTTAAGTCCAGCGGGCAATTGGCGATTCGCTCGATCGGGTCCACCGCCTGCACCACGTCGTAAATCGATATGTCCGCGGGATCCCTCAACAGGCTGAAGCCGCCGTTTTTCCCGCGTTGCGCCTGCACCAGCCCCGCGCGGCTCAGCGACTGCAAAACTTTGAACAAATAATCGATCGGCACTTTGGTTTCAGTTGAGATCTGCTGAGCGGTTTGCGGCGCTCCCCGCCGCACGGCGAGAAGAACCATGGATCGCAGCGCGTATTCTGTCGTTGTCGAGAACATCCAACCCCATAATAGGATAACTGGACAAAGATGTCCAGTTCTATTTGGCGCCGATCTTAAACCGTTTCATCACCGCTACAATCTGGATAAGTATGCCCGAAGACACTAGCGATTTGATGCTCCTGAATCCCGTGCACCAGTGGGATCACATCCGGGGACCGGCTGATGCGCCGTTGACACTCGTCGAATACGGCGACTACGAGTGCCCTGATTGCGGCCATCTGTACGGAATCCTTCAAGATCTGCAGCAGGAATTCAGTACCCGTCTTCGTCTGGTCTACCGGCACTATCCGCTCTCTGGAATTCATAAGCACGCGGAAATGGCAGCGGAGGCAGCCGAGGCGGCCGGCGCGCAAGGACGTTTCTGGGAAATGCACGATCTTCTGTTTCAGCATCAGGACGCCCTGGACGAAAAGCACCTGCTCCGCTACGCCGAGCAATTGGGGCTGGACGTAGATCGATTCCACCGCGAGCTGAAACAAGGATCGTATGCCGAGCGCGTACGGCAAGACTTCATCGCCGGCGTCCAGAACGGCGTGAACGGCACGCCCGGACTATTCCTGAACGGAGTGCGCCAGCCCGGCGCCTTCGACCAGCCAGCCTTGATCGCCCTGCTTAAATCTGTGCCCAGCGCAAGCCAGTCAAACTGAGAGTTATTTTTGTGACGTCGAACCTGAATCCACAGTTGCGGGGGTTGTGGTTATCCATGTTGATTCTGCGCCCCGACTGATGAGATACGGGAGACGGACATTCCGAAATTCCAATTCCGCCGAACGCTCCTCCACGCTCCGCAGGGCGCCCAGTTCGATCCGCCGCTGAAGAGTTCCGGGTTTAGATTGTGCGAAGTTCTTGGCAGTGTCAGGCGTGGCTGCGAGTTGCACGGTAACACCCCCTGCATCCACAGTCTCCAGCTT
>Ga0207657_10005196_pt1 | contig 13648 bp, 11 predicted proteins | sample KBSC33metaG_FD_184316 | JGI IMG/M metagenome (GOLD analysis project Ga0207657, IMG submission 184316) | Corn rhizosphere microbial communities from Kellogg Biological Station, Michigan, USA - KBS C3-3 metaG (SPAdes) (version 2) | ecosystem: Host-associated > Plants > Roots > Rhizosphere > Soil ... | reverse complement strand
CCGTGTCCACAACCGGATCGTGAGAGTTCTAGTCGCCACCGCGGTGGCGGCGGAGCAAGCCGCGTGCGAGCAAGCCGCAGCCGACGTCCACACCGTCGGCGTCGGTCCCGCCGCCGCGGCTGCTGGCACCGCGGCGTTGCTCGCGCATCATGACTACGACGTTGTGATCTGCGCCGGGATCGCGGGTGGACTCAACGGAACCGAGGTCGGCCAAGTCGTGGTTGCCGATCAGATCGTGTTCGCCGGCCTCGGGGCAGAGACACCCGACGGCTTCCGTCCGTTGTCGGCGCTTGGCTTCGGAGACGAGCGCTATCCGGTGGACGCGGAGCTGGCTCGGCAACTCGCACGTCGAACCGAAGGGGTACTCGGCACCGTGTTAACAGTGACCACCGTGACCGGCACAGAGGACACCCTGGCGACGCTCCGGCGACGTCATCCCGACGCTCGAGCGGAGGCCATGGAGGGAGCTGGCGTTGCCGCTGCGGCCGCGCGGTTCGGGGTGCCTTACGCCGAACTGCGGTCGATCAGCAACGTCGTCGGGCCACGCGACCGGATCAGCTGGCAGATAGACGCCGCGCTGTCGACTCTGGGCCGGGCGGTGGCCGCAATCGGAGACCTCACGTGAGGCTCGCCTTCTCGCCGTGTCCCAACGACACCTTCGTCTTTCATGCCTGGACGCACGGCTTGCTCGACGGTGCGCCGACGACCGAGGTCACCTATGCCGACATCGACGTGACGAACACGGCGGCCGAGCGAGGCGAGTTCGACGTGGTCAAGGTGTCTTACGCGGCGCTGCCCTGGCTCATGGATCGCTACACGCTCTTGCCGTGCGGCGGCGCGGTCGGCCGCGGCTGCGGACCACTCGTGCTCACCGGCGGCGACACACCGACGGAGCTAGCCGGTCGTCGGGTGGCGGTCCCGAGCGAGCGTTCGACCGCGTACCTGCTGTTCCGCCTGTGGACCAGCGGACAGGAGCCCGCGGCCATCGACGTCGTTCCGTTCGCCGAGATCATGCCCGCCGTGCGCGCGGGCCGATACGACGCCGGGCTGGTCATCCACGAGGCGCGCTTCACCTATCCCGACTACGACCTGACGGCGCTGGTAGATCTCGGCGCGTGGTGGGAGGCCAACACCGGTCTGCCCATCCCACTTGGTGCGATCCTCGCGCGCCGTGAGCTGGATGCAGCTCGAATGGCCGACGTGGTGCGGGCGTCGGTGGAACATGCGTGGGCGCACCCGGGCGACTCAGCCGCGTACATAGCCGAACATGCCGCCGAGATGTCGCGGGACGTACAAGCCCGCCACATCGAGCTCTACGTCAACGACTACACCCGCGACCTCGGCATCGACGGGTACGCCGCGGCCGAGACCTTGCTCGCCCGCGCGCACGCGGCCGGACTCACGCCCAGCGCCCCGACTCTGCAGTGATCCAAGCCGGCCACAAGCCGCCGGGCCGTCAGGCGTCGAGGTTGTCGGCAAACGCGCGGAGTAAACCAGCGACCTTGCGCGCCTCACCTTTGTCGGGGTAGCGCCCTCGACGGAGCGAGTTCGACGTGCTGTCGAGCATCTTGATCAAATCCTCGACGAGCGGCGCCATCTCCTCGGCCGGTTTTCGGGTGGCCCGGACCACTGACGGCACCGGGTCGAGCACCCTCACTGACAACGCTTGATTGCCCTTGCGTCCCTGCACGATTCCGAACTCGACCCGCTGCCCCGGCTTGAGCTCGGTGACCCCGCTGGGTAGGGCGTCACGATGGACGAATACGTCCTCTCCATCGTCCTCGGCGAGAAAGCCAAAGCCCTTCTCCGCGTTGAACCACTTCACCTTGCCGGTAGGCACCGGTACTCCCTGCTTGTCGATTGGACGTGACGTCCGGCTGGACGCACAGAAGGCACCGCACCAGCGGCGCCTCCCTTGCACAGGCTACTGCGTCGCGTGCGGGGTTGGCATAGAGATTGTGCTCGGGTGGGGACGAAGAAGAACTCGCCGTAGGCCGATAAGTGCTGGCGTGCCCGGCTTGCCGGATACGCCAAGGCATCGAGCGGAAGCGACGAGTGTCCCGCGAGGGATGTCGTTTGCCAGACGCGGTGATCCAGGCTTCGGCTGGCAAGGCAGACCAGGAGGCCATACCCGAAAGGTATGGACGACGAGGGCCGGGGTGGCGACAACCCGGCGAGCGGGAGGCTGGGCGCCGCGAATGGTGAACATACTTCCCTCGCCGGACACTAGGACTCGGGCGCGGCCGGCTCGGTCGACGACCGGTCACCGAGCCAGATATAGGCGCGGGCCCGCGCGGCGGCCGGCAGTTCCGGTGCCTCCAATAGCCGATGAGCAAGACGACGATCTCCGGTAAGGGCACGGAAGGTTTCACCCAGTGTGACTCCGTGGCTCGGACGATGCACGACCTCGATGCGATCACCCGCACCTATGTCTCCCTCGGTGACGATCCGGAGGTATGCGCCGGGTCGGCCGGCTTGGGTGAAGCGGCGGATCATGTCGGGCACTTCCCAGAAACCAGCGAGCGTTCGGCAAGGAATGCGTGGGCTGCTGACCTGCAGGACCGCACTTCCGATTGCCCATCGTTCCCCGATGACCGCGCCGGTCTGGTCGAGGCCCTCGGTCGTGAGGTTCTCGCCGAATTGACCAGGTTCGACCACGCGGTCGAGTTCGCGGGCCCACCAGGCCGCGTCCTCCGTCGCGTAGGCGTACCCGGCCTGGTCGTAGCCGCCGTGATGCTCGACGTCGCAAACGGCATCCCCCTCGACGTGATCGTTGGCGAAGCGCACCCGGTGGGCCACCGGCCGTTTGTCGATGCCGGTGCGCCCGACCGCCTGCTTCCAACCCGGCACGCGCACCCGAGCGAGGTTGACCGAAACGACCGACGCCATGGGTCCGGAGAGTAGGACATGTCCTAGCGTTCTGTGCATGGCAGACTGGTATGTCTGCCTAAATTCCTCGAGTCCCGAAGGTGGCGCCGATGGCCGGCAAGGACGCCAACCCCGTTCGCCCGTATCGAGCCGGGCAACCCCCGCAGACCGACTTCCTCGTTTCGGAGTTCGCGGCGGACAGCGCCGGCGCCCATTCACCGTTCGGCGACGACGTGCAATTTCCCCTGAGACTTGACCACTTGCGTTACGTGCACCCTGGCCCGGCCGACCGTCCACGCCTGGCGGGCGGGCGCTAGCACCGGATGGCCGAACCAGGCGCCGATCAGGCGCAGCGCGGCCGCGCTTCCTCACTCGCCGAGTGGCTGCGGCGTCGAAGCGACGAGCAACTGATCGAGCTGCTCCGCCGGAGGCCAGACGTCGCCTTGCCCGCGCCGGCCGACATCGCAACCCTCGCGAGCCGCGTTGGGGTGCGCAGTTCAGTGCAACGAGCGGTCGACGCACTGGACGAGTTCATGTTGCGCGTTCTCGAGGCCCGGGTGCTGCTCCACGAACGCGCCGTGCCACTAGACGCGCTCGCGCGGTGGCTGCCTGGCGTGCCGGCGAGCCGGCTGGCGCAAGCGTTGGACGAGCTTCGGACGCTCGCGCTCGTCTGGGGTGACGACAACGCGCTGCACCTGGTGGCGAGCGTGCCGGACGCGGTGGGCCCGTACCCGGCTGGACTCGGTCGCCCGGCGGCGCGGCTGCTCGGGGCCGTGTCCGACCTAGCGCTCGCCCCGGTGCTGCGCGCGCTCGGACTGCCACCCGCGGTCCAACCTCGGTCCGGCGAGGAAGTGGCCCGCGTGCTGCGCTCCCCCGCCAAGGTCGCCGCGATGCTCGAGGGGCTCGAGCCGGCCGAGCGGGACGTCGTGCAGCGGCTCGCCGCGGGGCCGCCCATCGGCGCCGTCGGCGATGCCCTGCTGTCTGCGGACCCGGCTACCGACACGACGCCGCCGCGCCGGCTGATCGCGCGCGGTCTGCTGGTCCCTGTCGATATGCAGACGGTCGAGCTGCCCCGGGAAATCGGGCTCGCGATACGGGGCGCCGAACCGCTCGGCGCGGTGTCGCCGGATCCGCCGCCAATTCGGACCGTCGACCGCGCACCGGAAGGGCTGGATCGACTCGGGGCCACCGCGGTCCTTGACACGGTGCGGCTCGTCGAGACGCTCGGTGCCGAGTGGACCCATCGGCCCGCGCCAGCGCTACGCGGGGGCGGCGTCGGAGTCCGCGAGTTGCGCCGTGCGGCCCGAGCACTCGATGTGGGTGAGGACGTGGCCGCCGTCCTGCTCGAAACCGCGGCTGCGGCCGGCCTCGTTGCGGCTCGCGGCGGCATGGAGCCGGCGTTCCTTCCCACAACGGATTACGACAGCTGGTTGAACCGTGATCCGGCCGACCGATGGCTCACGCTCGCGGCGGCCTGGCTGACGATGACTCGGCAACCCAGCCTCGTCGGCCTACGTGACGAACGCGATCGATTGATCACCGCCCTCGGCCCGGACGCCGAGCGTGGGACGATTCCCGCAGTGCGCCGCACCGCTCTGACGGCGCTAGGTGACCTCCCGCCCGGCAGCGCTCCGATCGACCGGGGGGACGTCCTCGACCGGCTCCGTTGGCTGGCTCCACGCCGCGCGGCCGGGCAACGTCCAATGGTCGAAGCTGTGCTGGCCGAGGCCGACCAGCTCGGGCTGACGGCGGCCGGAGGACTGACCAGCTACGGTCGTGCCCTACTGGCCGGAGCACGCGCGGCGGCCCTCACCTCGGTCCAGCAGGCGCTACCACCTCCGGTCGAAGACTTCCTCATTCAGCCGGACCTGACCGTTGTGGTACCGGGACCGCCCACGACCGAGCTGGCCCGCGAGCTGGGATTGGCGGCGGATCTGGAGTCGACCGGCGGCGCGAGCGTGTACCGCGTTACCGAGATGTCGGTGCGCCGGGCGCTGGACTCCGGGCGGAGCGGGGCGGACCTGGCGGCACTGTTCACCCAACGGTCGCGTACGCCCGTCCCGCAGGCCCTCAGCTACCTGATCGACGATGTCGCCAAGCGGCATGGCTTGCTGCGATCAGGTGCTGCGACCGCGTATTTACGCTGCGACGACGAGTCATTGCTGACCCGGGTCATTGCCGACCGCGCTGTGAGCAGCCTGGAGTTCCGCCGCATTGCACCGACCGTCGCCGTCTCGCCCGCTTCGGTCAACCGGGTGCTGGAGGTTCTTCGGGCGGCGAACTATGCGCCCGCCGGCGAGGCAGCCGACGGGCAGGCGTTGAGCCTCGACGCGCATCCGCCGCGGGTGACCGCGCGATCGTCGGCTCGCATCAGCCGGCTGCGACCCGCGACTAACACCACGAACCACCTGACGGAAGTCGTCAACCGGCTACGCGCAGGCGACCAGATCTCTGAACTCAGCCGCAGAGTCCAGGCACCTGCGTCGACGGTGCCAGGAGTCACGACCGCGTCCACGCTCGCGCTGCTTCGTGACGCGATCCGTCGGAGTCAGACGGTGTGGCTGGGCTACGTCGATGCGCACGGGAGCGCGTCACGACACACGATCGCGCCTATCTCACTCGGTGGCGGCATGGTGCGTGGCATCGATGCCTCCTCGGGGCGCCTGGAGTCCTTCGCGTTGCACCACATCACCGGGGTTGGCGTTCTCGAGCCGAACGGCGTCCTGCCGCGGGCAACGGAGCGCGAGGAGAACTAGTGCCGGCCACCGCACCCTGGGCTCGGCTTCCACCTTGGTGGCGGGTGATCGCCTGGACGCTGCTCGTCGCGGCGGCCGTGTGGGCGGCGCACGGCCTCGCCGCCAAGGTGGCTGCTGGTGTCTTGATGGCGGTCGCCGCGCTCGGCACCCAGCTATCGACCCGCGAGGATTCGGCCTATCGGCCTGCGGCCACCTTGGTGGCCATCGCGGCCGGCCTGGCCGTCATCCTGCTCGCGCCGAATGGCCTGGGCGAGATCCCGGTCCTGGTCGCGGTAATGGCGATTCCCAACGCTTTCCCGGCGCGGGTTGCCACCGCCCTGTTGATCACGGTGACGATCCTGTTCGGCCTGGCCGTGTGGTGGGTCTCCGACAGCTTCGCCGGGCTACTCGCGGGTCTTGCGGTACCGTTCCTGGCCCAGCGAGCAGTGCAGCGCCGGGAGATCGGGCGCGAGCGAGATCGCGCTCAAGCCCTGCTCGTGGAACTGGAGATCGGCCGGGACGCCGAGGCGCAAGCGGCCGCATTGCGCGAGCGCGGCCGGATCGCCCGGGAAATGCACGACGTGCTTGCGCACAGTCTGGCCGGCCTCTCCCTACAACTGCAGGCGGCGCGGGCCTTTGCGGCGAAGGAGGGCGCGTCGGCGGATGTCCTCGGCCCGCTCGACCGGGCCGCCGATCTGGCGCGGGACGGAGTCGCGGAGGCGAGGGCGGCGGTGGGGACGCTCCGCGATCCGGTCGGACTCGGCGTGACTGACCTCGGAGCGCTGGTCGACCGGCATCCGGGCGATGCCCAGCTGCACGTGACCGGCACTCCGGCGTTGGTTGGTCCGGAAGCGGGCCATGCCGCCTACCGAGCAGTGCAAGAGGCACTGACCAATGCGGCTCGTTATGCGCCCGGATCGCACGTCACTGTGTCGCTCTGCTGGACGGCGGCCTGGCTTGTCGTCCGGATCGAGGACACCGGTCCGGGGCTGGGCCACGAAGTGGTGCGCGTCCAGGGCAGCGGCCTCGGGCTGGCCGGCATGCATGAACGCATGGCTGCGGTAGGCGGCACCGTGCGGGCTGGGCCGCGCCCGGGGGGTGGCTGGTCGGTCGAACTGCAGGTGCCCGTGGCCGACGAGTCGGTCGATGAGCGGGCGACATGATCAGCGTCGTGGTGGCCGACGACCAAGCGGTCGTCCGTGACGGCTTGATCCTGCTTCTGTCGACGAGCGACGAGATCAACGTCATCGGCGCTGCGGCTGACGGACCGGAGGCGGTCGCGCTGATAGAACGGACGCAACCGCAGGTAGCGTTGCTCGACCTGCGCATGCCCGGTCTGAGCGGGGCAGAGGTCACGGCCGAGCTCGTGACCCGTGCGCCGTCCACCCGGGCGCTGATCCTCACGACCTACGCAGACGACGAAGCCGTGTTGCCGGCCTTGCGCGCGGGCGCGGCCGGCTACCTGACCAAGGACGCGACTGGCGAGACGCTCCTCAAGGCAATCCGGGACGTGGCGGCCGGGCAGACCGTGCTCGACGCCGCGGTGCAGCGACGGTTGGTCGAGATGGTGACGGCCCCACCCGCGCAAGTGTCGACCGTCCCCTCGACCGGCCCGGAGGCGCTATCGCCCGATCTCGTCGAAGGGCTGACGCGGCGCGAGGTCGACGTCGTACGGCTGGTAGCCGAGGGCCTGTCGAACCGGCAGATTGCCCGTCGCCTCGTCGTCAGTGAGGCCACCGTCAAGACCCATCTCAACCACGTGCTGTCCAAGCTCGACGTAGCCGGTCGACCAGGTCTGGTCGCCTGGGCCTGGCGGCACGGCTTGGCCGGCCAGTAGCTGCTCCGCGGCAAGACGTGAAACGGCCGGCCGAGGAGACCTGGCCGGCCGAACGGTACGCACGCCTGGGATCAGGCGACGGCTTGCAGCGCGGGCCGGTGACCGCGGGCCGCGTACGCGTTGAGCGCCTGCCGGCTGCGGACGTACAACACGCCGATCCGCGACGCAACCTCACCGATCGCCATCAGCACCAGTGCCGCCGTCCACGCCTGCCCGCTGGTGATGTGATGCATCTCGGAGAACCGAGCCACCACGTCCTGGCCACCGTTGGCCACCCACACCGAAAACGCCATCCGCGACCCCATGCCCAGCACCCACAGCCCGGCCGAGGCCCACCCGGCCTTCACCAGCGCGTACTGGCCGCTGTCGGCCCGAACCCCAGTCACCAACCCGCTCAGCGTTCCCAGCAGGACACCCACCCCGGCCAGCCCCGCGATCAGCAGCAGATCGTTGCCTCCGGTCGGAATCGCGTGCAGATAGCTGTGCGCCACCACCGCCACGATCGCCAACGGCAGGATGATCGCCCGCTTGTCGAACCGGCTCTCCACAACCTGGCGAACCACGATCAGGATCAGGATGCTGTCTACGAGGTAGTCGATGAATGTCATGCCTCAAGACTCGCCGGATTCCGCCTATAGCGAATCAACCCCCAGATGGAGCCCGGGTGGAACATCACCCACCAGCCGCAAAGTTGAGAGAATCAGCTGTCCCCCTCGACTCGGGAAGGTTTATGACCCTGCCGCCCGTCACCGCCCTCCGCTGCCCATCTGCACCCCACGAAATCGCTGGCGCGATTTCGCGGGGACCCCGCCTTCGGGCCCGGCAGGCCCGCCGATGCTCCGCAGAGGACGGTTCCTCGTGACCGTGCTAGCCCGCGGGCGCGGACCACTGCGGTCCTGTTGTGTCCTCCTGATCGGTGCCCGCTCATGACCGATGGCCCACTGATCGTCCAATCCGACAAGACGTTGCTCCTCGAGGTCGACCATCCGCTCGCGCGCGATGCGCGTTCGGCCATCGCCCCGTTCGCAGAGCTCGAACGCTCTCCTGAGCACGTCCATACCTATCGCGTGACCCCGCTCGGGCTGTGGAACGCCCGCGCCGCCGGCCACGACGCCGAGCAGGTCGTCGACGCGCTCGTTCGATACAGCCGGTACGCGGTGCCGCACGCACTTCTGGTGGACGTCGCCGACACCATGGATCGGTACGGACGGCTCCAGCTGGTCAAACACCCGACCCACGGCCTGGTGCTGCTCGCGCTGGACCGGGCCGTGCTCGAAGAGGTGCTCCGGAGCAAGAAGATCGCGCCCATGCTCGGGCAGCGCATCGACGACGACACGGTGCTCGTCCACCCGTCGGAACGCGGACGGCTCAAGCAGGCCCTGCTCAGGATCGGGTGGCCCGCTGAAGACCTTGCGGGTTACGTCAACGGCGAGGCGCACGACATCGCGTTGCGCGAGGATGGCTGGCAGCTGCGCGACTACCAGCGTGATGCGGTGGCGTCCTTCTGGGCCGGTGGCTCCGGTGTCGTCGTGCTCCCCTGCGGAGCGGGTAAGACTCTTGTCGGCGCGGCGGCGATGGCCGAGGCCCAGGCCACGACGTTGATCCTGGTGACTAACACGGTGGCGGGGCGCCAGTGGAAGCGCGAACTCCTTGCTCGCACGTCGCTCACCGACGCCGAGATCGGTGAGTACTCCGGGGAACGCAAACAGATTCGACCGGTCACGGTCGCCACATACCAGATCATGACCACACGCCGTAAGGGCGATTATCGGCACCTCGAGTTGTTCGATTCCCGCGACTGGGGCCTGATCATCTACGACGAGGTGCATCTCCTGCCGGCGCCGATCTTCCGGCTGACCGCCGACCTACAGTCCCGTCGACGGCTGGGCTTGACCGCGACGCTCATCCGGGAAGACGGCCGCGAGGGTGACGTCTTCAGCCTGATCGGCCCGAAGCGATACGACGCGCCGTGGAAGGACATCGAGAACCAGGGCTGGATCGCGCCCGCCGACTGTACGGAGGTTCGGGTCACGCTCACGGACGCCGAACGGATGGGGTACGCAACCGCCGAGCCGGAGGATCGTTATCGCATCGCCGCTACGGCCCGAACGAAGCTGCCGGTCATCCGTCGCATCGTCGATCAGCACTCGGACGACCAGGTTCTCGTCATAGGCGCCTACCTCGATCAACTCGACGAGGTGGCGGCCGAGTTGGACGGCGCGCCGATCATCCAGGGCTCGACCACGAACCGCGAGCGGGAACGGCTTTACGACGAGTTCCGGCGCGGCGAACAGCGTGTTCTCGTCGTCAGCAAGGTCGCCAACTTCTCGATCGACCTTCCCGAGGCCGCGGTCGCCGTGCAGATTTCCGGCACCTTCGGTTCCCGCCAGGAGGAGGCTCAACGCCTCGGCCGGGTGCTGCGCCCCAAGCACGACGGTCGGCAGGCGCACTTCTACACCGTCGTGGCTCGCGACACGCTGGACGCCGACTATGCCGCACACCGGCAGCGGTTCCTCGCCGAGCAGGGCTACGGATACACCATCGTCGACGCCGACGACCTCCTACGCCCGCTGTGATCAGGGCGGCGCCTTCTCGTCCATCCTGTTGCTAGCGAAGGCCCGGGTATCTCTGATCGGGAGATGACGCAGTGGAAATCGCACTGGAGATCGTCGGTCTCGTCATCGTCGTCGGTGTCGTGGCCGGAATGGCAGAACGGCTCAACCTGTCGCCGCCGCTCGTCCTGGTCATTGTCGGCGTCATCGTCTCGTTCATTCCGGGAGTTCCGCGGGTCGAAGTCAACCCGGACATGGTGTTGTTCGGACTGCTGCCACCGCTCCTCTATTCAGCCGCGATCCGGACCTCTCTCGTGGATTTCCGGGCGAACCGGAACGCCATCATCCTGCTGTCGGTCGGTGCCGTCGCGTTTACGACGGTGACCGTCGGACTGGTCGCTTGGTGGGTTGCCCCCATCTCGCTGGCGGCCGCGTTTGCTCTCGGTGCCGTCGTCGCGCCTCCCGACGCCGTCGCAGCCAGCGCCATTGCCCGGCGAGTCGGGATGCCGCGGCGGATCGTCTCGATCCTGGAGGGCGAGAGCCTGGTCAACGACGCCACCGCTCTAGTCGCACTCAATGTCGCGATCGCGGCCTTGACCCGGAGGGTGACGGTCTTCGAGATCGGTTGGCGGTTCGTCCTCGCGGCCGGCGGTGGGGTGGCAGTTGGACTGCTGGCCGGCATAGTGCTGGCGAAGATCCGCAAACACATTCGGGATCCGATCCTCGACACGACGTTGTCCTTCGTGGCGCCCTGGGTCGCGTTCATTCCGGCCGAGGCGATACACGCGTCCGGGGTACTGGCCGTCGTAGTTACCGGACTGTTGCTCGGGCACAAGTCACCCAAGCTGCAGACGGCCGCCTCGCGCATCGCGGAGAACACCAACTGGCGCACGATCGCGTTCCTGCTCGAGAACGCCGTGTTTCTGCTGATCGGCCTGGAGCTACGCACGGTCATTGAGGGCATCTCGAATACGAGCCTGTCCGGGCTCGAAATTGTCGTCACCTGCGTCTCAGTCCTGGCCGCGACTATCGCCGCTCGGTTCGTGTGGATCAACGGCATCGTCCTGGTGTTCAAGTACGGCCCGCGGCGGCTGCGGCGGTCCGCGTGGGGATGGGACGCCAGCACAGTCGTGTCCTGGGCGGGCATGCGGGGCGTCGTGACTTTGGCCGCCGCGTTCCTGCTCCCGGCCAGTACCCCGGAACTGCGGCTCCTCCAGCTCGCCGCGTTCACCGTGGTGGCGGGCACCCTGTTGCTACAAGGCTCGACCTTGCCCTGGCTGATCCGGCGGCTCGGACTCATCGGGCCCGACCCCGCCGAGGATGCGCTACAGGCCGCTTCGCTGGTCAACGCGGCAGCGCAGGCGGGTCTGCAACGACTGGACCGGGTCAAGACACCCGAGGATCCGCAGGACATCATTGCCGAGCTGAACGACCGGTCCGCTCGACGCTCGAACGCCTTGTGGGAGCGGCTTGGCCGACCCCAGCAGGAGCTGGAGACCCCGCAGGCGACCTACCGGCGGCTGCGGTTGGAGATGCTCGACGCCGAGCGGACGTCGATTCTGGATGCGCGGGATCGAGGCGGCTACGACGACGAGGTGCTGCGGTCGGCGCTGAGTGCCCTTGACATCGAGGAGTCCATCCTCGACCGGATCGACGACGCAGAGTCACGGCTCGATGACGAGCTGAGCGCGCCGCCGAGACCAACCGGAGACTGCAGTCATCTCAAGGCGGCGCCCCGCGTCGCGGTCGCGCGAACGCCGGGCGCCTGCGAGGAGTGTCTCCGGGACGGCACCCGTTGGGTGCATCTTCGCCTCTGCCTCGCCTGCGGGCACGTCGGATGCTGTGATTCGTCCGTCGGGCGGCACGCGACCGGCCACTTCAAGGAGACCACCCACCCGGTGATGCGCAGCATCGAGCCGGGTGAAGCCTGGCGGTGGTGCTACGTCGATCAACAGCTGGGCTGAGATTCCGGCCATTCGCGAGCGACCCCTCGGGTCGCCCGTCAGGGCTCGGCCGGCGGATCGCGATCTTCGTCGGCGGCACCGGTACGGCCGTGCTTGGCTGTTGCCTTCTGCGCCTTCTCCTCGGCCTTGTGCGCCTTCTCCTCGGCTTTTCGTTCCTGCTTGGCGGCCGCCTTTTCCTCCTTGACCGCCGCCTTCTGCTGTTGCCGCGTCGCCGCGTCGTCGATTGATTCGATTACCTTGTCGAAGGCGTCGCGCATGACATCTGCCGTTGCGGACGTGACGGCCCTGGTCTTGTCGGCCGCGGCCTCCCGAAGGGAGGGCCGCGTCGGCTCGTCCTCGTCCGGCCCATCGTCCGGCTTTGCCATAGCCACCTTCCTCAACGCGGTTCGGGGGTGCCGTCCTGCCCCGAGCCTAGGCGGCCGGTGCTGGCCGCGCCGTCCCTGCCGGGCACCCACCTCGGCTGCGGGCGGAAGTGCGAAGCTGGGGCGGGCCCATCGGGCCCGCCCCAGCTTTCGAACTTCGTGGATTCTGACCGGGGTCAGAAGTCCATGTCGCCGCCCGGCATGCCGCCGCCCCCGGCTGGGGCACTGGCCTTCTCGGGCTTGTCGGCCACCACGGCTTCGGTGGTGAGGAACAGCGCGGCGATGGACGCGGCGTTCTGCAGCGCGGATCGGGTGACCTTCGCCGGCTCGACGATGCCCGCCTTGAACATGTCGACGTACTCGCCGGTTTCGGCGTTGAGGCCGTGTCCGGCCGGCAGATTCGCGACCTTCTCGGCGACCACGCCGCCCTCGAGGCCGGCGTTGATCGCGATCTGCTTCAGCGGCGCGATGAGGGCGACCTTGACGATGTTGGCACCGGTCGCTTCGTCGCCGGTCAGGTCGAGCTTCTCGAACGCGGTCGCCGCCGCGTTGGCGAGGGCGACCCCGCCACCGGCCAACAGACCCTCCTCGACGGCCGCCTTCGCGTTGCGTACCGCATCCTCGATGCGGTGCTTGCGCTCCTTGAGCTCGACCTCGGTGGCCGCACCGACCTTGATGACCGCGACGCCGCCGGCGAGCTTGGCCAGCCGCTCCTGCAGCTTCTCCCGGTCGTAGTCGGAATCGCTCTTCTCGATCTCGGCGCGGATCTGGTTGACCCGGCCCTGGATCTGGTCGGCGTCGCCGGCACCTTCGACGATCGTCGTCTCGTCCTTGGTCGTCGTGACCTTGCGAGCCCGGCCGAGCAGGTCGAGCGTCGCGTTCTCCAGCTTCAGGCCCACCGTGTCGCTGATGACCTCGCCGCCGGTCAGGATGGCGATGTCCGCGAGCATGGCCTTGCGGCGGTCACCGAAACCGGGCGCCTTGATGGCCACAGACTTGAACGTGCCCCGGATCTTGTTGACGACCAGGGTGGCGAGCGCTTCGCCCTCCACGTCCTCGGCGATGATCACAAGCGGCTTGCCGGTCTGCATGACCTTCTCCAGCAGCGGCAACAGATCCTTGACGTTACTGATCTTGCCTTCGTGGATCAGCAGGTACGGGTCGTCGAGTACCGTCTCCAGACGCTCCGCGTCGGTCACGAAGTACTGCGACAGGTGTCCCTTGTCGAAGCGCATGCCCTCGGTGAGCTCCAGCTCCAGACCGAAGGTGTTGCTCTCCTCGACGGTGATGACGCCTTCCTTGCCGACCTTGTCCATCGCCTCGGCGATGA
>Ga0207657_10005194_pt1 | contig 13655 bp, 13 predicted proteins | sample KBSC33metaG_FD_184316 | JGI IMG/M metagenome (GOLD analysis project Ga0207657, IMG submission 184316) | Corn rhizosphere microbial communities from Kellogg Biological Station, Michigan, USA - KBS C3-3 metaG (SPAdes) (version 2) | ecosystem: Host-associated > Plants > Roots > Rhizosphere > Soil ... | reverse complement strand
TCCTGGTCGTGCGTCACGTACAGCGTGGTGATCCCGAGCTCGAGCTGGATGCGGCGAATCTCTTCGCGGAGCTGCACGCGCACCTTCGCGTCGAGCGCCGACAGCGGCTCGTCGAGCAGCAGCACGCGCGGCTCGATCGCGAGGGCGCGGGCCAGAGCGACGCGCTGCTGCATGCCACCCGAAAGCTGGTGCGGATAGCGCTCGGCCGCATGGACGAGGCCGACGAGCTCGAGCAGGTCGTTCACGCGCTTCGAGCGATCCGACTTCTCGCGACCGCGGATCTTCAGCCCGAACTCCACGTTCTGACGCGCAGTCATGTTCGGGAACAGCGAGTACGCCTGGAAGACCATCCCCATGTCGCGCTTGTTCGGCCCGACACCCGCCAGGTCCCTGCCCTCGATGAGGATGCGCCCGACGCTCGGGCGGTCGAACCCGGCGACAAGCCGTAGGGCCGTCGTCTTGCCGCAGCCGGACGGCCCGAGCAGGGACAGGAACTCGCCCTCGCCGAGCGAGATGTCGATGCCTTTCAGCGCCTTGAAGCTGCCGAACTGCCGGTGGAGGTTCTCCAGCTGGAGGTAACTCATCTCGCCCCCGCGATCACGGCGCCGCGGGCGCCTCGTTTACGGCCGACGAGCAGCAGCGACAGCATCGCGCCCCATGTGATCATGAACGACAGGAGCGTCAGAGCGCCGGCCGGGAAGCCCTGAGACTCGTTCACATACTGCAGGAAGATCGGGAACGTATGGAACGCGGCGAGGTTCGCGATCGTGAACTCGCCCATGACGACGGCGAGAGTGAGGAACGCCGCACCGAGCGCGGCCGTGCGGATGTTCGGGAGGATCACCTTGAACAGGGTCGTCGTCCAGGTCGCGCCGAGGCTCTGCGACGCCTCGGTCAGCGTGTGCACGTCGATGGCGCGAAAGCCGGCGTCCAACGAGAAGAAGGTGTACGGGAACGCGAGGATCACGTACGCCGTCGCCAGGAAGCCCCACGGCTGGCCGTAGAACCAGTGCGGCGTTCCCTTGAACGTCTTCAGCAGCCCGACGACCATCACGATCGGCGGCACGACGAACGGGACGAGCGCCATGAACGCGAGCACCGGCCGGAGCTTCGGCACCTTCAGATGCACCCAGTAGATCGTCGGCACGAAGAGCAGCAGGCTGAGCACGATCGTCTCGAGCGCGAGGATGAACGAGATCTTGATCGTGTGCCAGAAGTCGCCGTTGTGGATCACCCAGCCGTAGTTGTGGAGCGTGCAGCACGGCGCCCCGACCGCGTTCTTCTTGAGGCTGAAGTCGAGCGTTGCGTAGAGCGGCAGAACGAAGTACGTGGCGGCGATGAGCAGCCAGACGACGGCGCTCGGCGCCATGCGCGGACGACGGAGCCTCATTTCGCCCACTTGGCGGCTCGCCGCTGCAGCGGGATGTAGACGACCATCATCGCGGCGAGCACGACGAACATCCCGAACGCGAGCGCCTGGGCGAGATGCGGGTTGTCGAGCACGTTGCCCGTGTAGTAGTTGCCGATCACGATCGGGACGATGTTCTGGCCCTGGTTGATGCTGTACGCCGTCGCGTACGCGGCAAACGCGTTCCCGAAGAGCAGGATGAACGCGCCGAGGAACGACGGGAACAGCACCGGGATGCCGACGTGGCGCCAGAACTGCCACTTCTTCGCGCCGAGGTTCGCGGCCGCCTCACGCCATTCCTTGCGCAGCCCGTCGATCGCGGGCGCGATCACGAGGATCATCAGCGGCAGCTGGAAGTAGAGGTAGACGACCTCGACTCCGCGCTCGGTGAAGAGCTGAAAGTGCGGCCAGCGGACGCTCGTGTCGTAGCCGGCGTTCCGGAACCACGTGGTCACCACGCCGAGAGGCCCGAGCGTCGCAATGAACGCGAACGCCAGCGGAATGCCGCCGAAGTTCGCCGCGACCCCGGAGAACGTCGTCAGCACCGAGCGGATCCAACGCGGCGTACCCTCCCGGATCGCCGCGTAGGCGACGAACAGGCCGACGACGCAGCCGAGCACGGCCGTGACGAGGCTGATCCGCAGGCTCCCCCAGTACGCGTCGATGTACGGGTGCTGGAAGAGGAGTCGAATGTTCGCGAACGTCGCGTGGTTGTTCTTGTCCTCGAAGGCCCCGACCATCACCGACGCCGCGGGGACGAACAGGAACGCAATCGTGTACGCGAAGAACGGCAGGGTCGCGACCCATGCCAGCGAGAGGCGCCTCCGGCCGGACGCGAGGTCCGGCCGGAGTGCCTCAGGTGCGGCTTGCGTTGCTATCTGCCTACCCGCCGACCTGCGTCGGCCACTTCTGGGCGATCAGGTTCTTCGCCGCAGTCTGCTGGCCGATGCTCGCGAACTTCACCTTGTTGTAGATCGCGGAGGCGGGCAGCTTCGCCAGCACCGCCGCCGGGATCACCTTGCGGGCGACCAGGTCGGCGAACCGCGCCGGATGGGCACCGCCCTTGAGCCAGATGATCTGCCCCTGATCGGAGTACAGGAACTCCTGCCACAGCCGCGCCGCGTTCGGGTGCGGCGCGGTTGCGTTGACCGCCTGGGCGTAGGGACCGCCGTACACGCCGTCTGCCGGGACCGTGAAGCCCCAGTTCGCGGCGGGGAACTCCGTCACGTACGCGATGTTGTTGTAGTCCCAGTCGAGCGAGATCGGCGTCTGACCCGACGCAACCGTCTGCGGGGTGGTCTGCACCGGGATGTAGTTCCCGCTCTTCTTCAGTGCCGCCCAGAAGTCGATGCCGGGCTGGACGTTCGACAGCGAGCCGCCGTTCGCGAGAGCCGATGCGATCACGACCGACACGGCCGAGTTCGACGCGAGCGGGCTCCCGTTGATCGCGACCTTGCCCTTGTACTCCGGCTTCTTCAGGTCCGCGAACGTCTTCGGGGGGTTGGAGATGAGCGACTTGTTGTAGCCGATCGACACGGCACCCCAGTAGTCGCCCATCCAGAAGCCGCGCGTGTCCTTCAGCGACCGCGGGATCGTCGCGTAGTTCGAGTTGAAGTACTTGGCGTAGAGGCCTTCGTTGGCGCCTGCGATCGCGAACGAGATGCCGACGTCGACCGCGTCAGGAGCGCGCTTGTCGCCCTTGAGCGAGCGGATCGCCTCGTTCTCCTGAGCGGAGCTGCCGTCGGGGTTGTCGTTCGTGATGCTGATCCCGTACTTGCGCGGGAAGTTGTGGAGCGCTTCCTTGTAGTTCGCCCAGTCGGGCGGGAGCGCGATCGTGTTCAGGTGGCCTTCTTTCTTCGCCGCCTTGATCAGCGCGGCGAGGCCTTCCTTCGTCATACGCGTCGGCGCTGCCATCGCCGCCTTGTTCGCGGCGAACGCGGTCGAGGCACCGCCCACGATCGTGAGACCGAACGCGGCCGCCGCGCTACGCCGCAGCATCGACGACCGAGTCATCCCCTCCTCTTCCAGCTTGGCCCAGAATTCGATTTCTTGGGCCTCGTAGTCCTCCATGCGTCCCCTCCAAGCGTCAGTTGATCTGACAAGAAGATCATGGATCGACCCCCTATTTCAATAGCGAATACAGGCGGGTTCACAAGATCGCCACCAGATCGACACCGGATTCGCGGGCGGTCGGCGAATGGATATGGTCGCCACGGATGTCACCGTTCGACGCCCCCGGCGAATGGCTCCGCTGCGCTCTGCATGCGCACACCACGAACTCGGACGGAGAGCTCGCCCCGGAGTTCCTCGTCCGGCACTACGACTGGGCCGGGTACGACGTGCTCGCGATCACGGACCACTGGTTCAGGACGGCCGAGGCGTCCACCAAGACGCTCCTCGTCATCCCCTCCACCGAGCTGAACGCGGTCGTCGGAGACGAGGAGGACGTCCACGTGCTCGGCCTGGGCGTCGAGAGCGACCCGGTCGCCCCGGCCGGCGGGTTCGAGCCGCTTCCCGAGGTGGTCGCCTGGATCGAGCAGAACGGCGGCCTCCCCTATGTCGCCCACACCTACTGGAGCGGCCTCCGCACCGAACGGTGGTGGGACTGCCCCGGCCTGCTCGGGCTCGAGATCTGGAACTCAGGGTGCGAGCTCGAGCTCGGGCGCGGCGACTCGTCGATCCACTGGGACGAGGCGCTCGAGCACGGCCGGCCGCTGCAGGGCCTCGCGACCGACGATTCGCACCACCCGGGGTACGACAGCGGCTTCGCGACGACCTGGGTACGCAGCACCGAGCGCACGCAGGCTGCGGTGCTCGCCGCGCTTCGCGCCGGATCGTTCTACGGCTCGACCGGGCCGGCGATCCACACCGTCGAAGTCTCCAACGACGACGTCGCGGTGCAGTGCAGCCCGGCTGCGTCGGTGACGCTCTACTGCGGCCGCATGCGCGGAGCACGCGCGAACGCCGGCCGGCTCGGCTACCCCAACCTCAGCCGCATCCTCGAGCGCGACGACGACGGGCTGATCACGCGCGTCGCGCTCCAGCGTCCGTGGGACGGCGGCACGTACGGCCGCGTCGAGGTGAAGGCGGCCGACGGGACGACGGCCTGGACGAACCCGCTGTGGACCGCGTAGCCGCGATCGAGCAGCTCGCCGCCCGGCGATTCGACCTGCTCGTGGTCGGCGGTGGGATCATCGGGGCTGGAATCGCCGAGGCGGCCACGGCCCACGGCCTCGACGTCGCGCTCGTCGACCGCAGAGACTTCGCCTCCGCGACGTCGTCGGGGTCGTCCAAGCTGATCCACGGCGGTCTTCGCTACCTGCAGATGGGCGACATCGCCCTCGTCCGCGAGGCGCATCAGGAGCGCCGGTACCTGATGAACGTCGTCGCGCCGCACCTCGTCGAGCGGCTGCCGTTCCTGTTCCCGTTGTACTCCGGCGGCCCGCACCGCCCCATCGTCGTTCGCACCGGGGTGCTGCTCTACTCGACGCTCGCCCGCGCGCGCCTGAACGGCCGCATCAGCGAAGAGCGCGCGCTGCGACTCGTGCCACAGCTTCGCACCGAGCGGCTTCACTCGTCCGCGCTCTACGCCGACGCGCGCACGAACGACGGGCGGCTGACGATCGAGAACGTCGTCGCCGCTGCGGAGGGCGGCGCGGTCGCGCTCAACTACGCGACGGTGACGGCGATTCGACCCGACGGCGCGGACGTGCACGTCGACGGCCACGACGTCGCGGTGCGCGCGTCGATGATCGTCAACGCGACCGGTCCGTGGCTCGACCACGTCCGGCGCCTCGAGGATCCCGCCGCCGCACCGTCGATCAGGCTGTCGAAGGGCGTGCACGTCGTCGTCGACGGCGGCCAGGACTGGGGCGCCGCGGTCACGATGCCGCAGAGCAAGGTGCGGGTCAGCTTCGCGATCCCGTGGGAGGGGATGCTGCTGCTCGGGACGACCGACACGCTGCACGAAGGCGAGCCCGACGACGCGCGCGTCACCGACGACGACGTGCGCACGATCCTCGACGAGGCGGCGAGCGCGATCGACGGCATCGGCGCGCCTCGCGCGTCGTTCCTCGGCCTGCGCGTGCTGCCCGGCGGGCCCGGCGCCACCGCGAACGCGCGTCGCGAGACGGTCTATACGCGCGGCCCGACCGGGATGCTCAGCGTCGCCGGAGGCAAGCTGACGACGTACCGCCGGATCGCGCTCGACACGCTCGGGCAGCTCGGCGTCCGGAACCTGAACCGAGCGCCGCGGCCGCTGCCGGGCGCGGTCGGCCTGGCGAACGTCGACTGGCCGGTCGCGCTCGACGCGACGACGCGCACCCACCTGCTGCATCTCTACGGCTCACGCGCCGCGGACGTCGTTCGCCCCGCTCTCGACGACCCCTCGCTGCTCGAGCCGCTCGTTCCCGGACGTCCCGATCTCCGGGCGCAGGACACGTGGGCTCGGGCCCGCGAGCTCGCGCTGCTCGACGAGGACGTCGTCCGCCGGCGCACAACCGGCTGGCTGGCAGGTTCGCTAGGTTCTGAGCATGGCTCCAAGGTTGACGCGGCTGACCCAGCCGCTCGTTCGTGACCGGGGAGAGCTGAGGCCCGCAAGCTGGGACGAGGCGCTGGATCGCGCCGCCACCGGCTTCCGCAAGGTGCTCGACGAGGGCGCCATGACGGGGCTGTTCAGCTGCTCCAAGACCACGAACGAGTTGAACTTCGCCGCACAGAAGTTCAGCCGGGTCGTCTTCCGCTCGAACAACGTCGATAGCTGCAACCGCACCTGACACGCTCCTAGCGTCGTCGGTCTGGCGACGGTGTTCGGTGCAGGCGGGGGAACGAGCTCCTACGAGGAGGTGCGTGAAGTCGCGGACCTGATCGTGCTCTGGGGCTCGAACGCGCGCGAGGCGCACCCGATCTTCTTCCACCATGTGCTGAAGGCGGTGCATCGTGGCGCCAAGCTGATGGTGGTCGACCCGCGGCGGACGACGTCGGCGCAGTGGGGCGACCTCTGGCTCGGTCTCGATGTCGGCACCGATATCCCGCTCGCGAACGCGGTCGCGCGCGAGATCGTCGTCGCGGGGCTCGCGAACGAGGAGTTCATCGCGCGCGCGACGACGGGCTTCGATGCGTTCCGTGAGTCGATCGAGCCGTGGACGCTCGAGGAGGGCGAGCGCGTCACGGGCGTCCCCGCCGCCGCGATCCGCGAGCTGGCGCACGCCTTCGGGAACGCGGAGAACCCGCAGCTCTGCTGGACGCTCGGGATCACCGAGCACCACAACGCGGTCGACAACGTGTTGGCGCTGATCAACCTCTCGCTCCTCGTCGGCGGTGTCGGCCGCTACGGCGCAGGGCTGCAGCCGCTGCGCGGCCAGAACAACGTGCAGGGAGGCGGCGACATGGGCGCGATCCCGAACAAGCTGCCTGGGTTCCAGGATATCGGCGACGACGCGGCGCGCGAGAAGTTCGAGGCGGCGTGGGACGCGCCCATCCCGCCCGTGCCCGGCCTTCACCTGAGCGGCATGTTCGAGGCGATGGAGCACGGCACGTTGAAGGCCGTGTACGTGATCGGCGAGAACCCGGCGCAGTCGGAGGCCGACAAGCAGCGCGCGGTGCGCCTGCTCGAAGGGCTCGATCACCTCGTCGTGCAGGACCTCTTCCTGACGCGGACCGCCGAGCTGGCCGACGTCGTGCTGCCCGGCTGCGCCGGCTGGGCCGAGTCCGAGGGCACGGTGACGTCGAGCGAGCGTCGCGTGCAGCGCGTGCGCAAGGCGCTCGACCCGCCCGGCGAGGCGCGGGACGACATCGAGATCGTCTACGAGCTCGCGCGCCGCCTGGGCCACGACCTCGGCAGCACGAACGCCGAGGACATCTGGAACGAGGTGCGAACGCTCTCGCCGATGCACGCGGGCATGAGCTACGCGCGCCTGGAGGAGCTCCGCGGCATCCAGTGGCCGTGCTGGGACGACGAGCATCCCGGCGAGCAGTTCATCCACGGTCGGCTGTGGCACGACGTCGTCGTCGAACCGGCGCCGTTCACGGCGGTCGACCACTCGCCGCCGGTGGACGTGCTCGACGACGAGTTCCCGCTGCGCCTGACGACCGGCCGGCGGCTCGAGTCGTTCAACACGGGCGTCCAGAGCGGCAGGTTCTCGTCCCCGCTGCACGTGAACGGCGAGGCGCTGCGCGTCTCGCCCGAGGACGGCGCGCGCTACGGGCTCGTCGACGGCGGCCGCGCGGTCGTCGCCTCGCGCCGGGGTCAGGTCGAGGCGCCCGTCGCCTTCGACACGACGCTGCGGCCGGGTCTCGCGTTCATGAGCCTGCACTTCCCCGAGCTCGTCGACACGAACGTGCTGACGATCGACGCAACCGACCCGCGTTCGGGCACGGCGGAGTTCAAGGCGACCGCGATCAGGGTGACGCCTCTTGGCTGACCTGAAGCTGCTCGACGCGCCGCCGTCGTCCGCAGAGCGCGCGGCGATCGACGCGGTGCTCGGCGCTCCGGTCGAGGCGAACGGTCACCGCACGGCGCGCGCCGACCGCGCGAGCCGCCATCTCCTCCTCCCTGCTCTGCGTGCCGCACAGCGGCGCGTCGGCTGGGTGAGCGAAGGCGCGCTCGGGTACGCGTCGAGGCGCTTGTCGGTGCCGCCCGCGGAGGCGTACGGCGTCGCAACTTTCTACGCGTTGCTTGCGCTCGAAGAGCGGCCCGCGGACGTGACGCACGCGTGCACCGATCTCTCGTGCGCGCTGAAGGGCGCGACGGTCGGCCCCGGCGAGCATCCGAGCCCCTGCCTCGGGCTCTGCGAACGCGCGCCGGCGAAGTACCGCACGGTCGCGGGCGAGGCGCCCTTCGAAGAGCAGATCCCCGCCGAGTCGCTGCCGCTGCCGCAGCGCGAGGGACTGCGGTTGCTGCGCCGCATCGCCGACGGCGTCGATCCGACATCGCTCGACGCGTACGTCGCCGCGGACGGATTCTCGTGCCTCGCGCGGGCGCGCGAGCTCGGGCCGGACGCGGTGATCGCAGAGGTGACGGCGTCGAAGCTGCTCGGGCGCGGCGGCGCCGCGTTCCCGACGGGCACGAAGTGGCGCGCGGTCCGCGACCAGGTCGAGCAGGAACGGTACGTCGTCTGCAACGCCGACGAATCGGAGCCCGGGACGTTCAAGGACCGCGTGCTGATGGAGGGCGACCCGTTCGCGCTCGTCGAGGCGCTCACGATCGCCGGCTTCGCAACCGGCGCGCAGAAGGGCTACGTCTACATCCGTGCCGAGTACCCGCTCGCGCACCTGCGCGTGCAGCACGCGATCGACGCGACGGCAGCGCATCGCGACGGATTCGAGATCGAGCTTCGGATCGGCGCGGGAGCGTACGTGTGCGGCGAGGAGACGGCGCTGTTCCAGTCGATCGAAGGAAAGCGCGGCGAGCCGCGCAACAAGCCGCCCTTCCCGGTCCAGGTCGGGCTGTTCGGCAAGCCGACCGCCGTGAACAACGTCGAGACGCTCGTCAACGTGCTGGAGGTTCTCCGCCTCGGAGCCGCCGAGTATGCGGAGACCGGGACCGACGGCTCGGCGGGCACGCGCCTCTTTTGCCTCTCCGGCTGCGTCGACCGGCCCGGGCTCTACGAGCTGCCGTTCGGCGCGACGCTGCGCGAGCTGCTCGAGCTGGCGGGCGTGAGCACCGTCAAGGCGGTGCTGCTCGGCGGCGCCGCCGGCGCGTTCGTCGGACCGGATCAGCTCGACCTGAAGCTCACGCACGAGGACACGCGCGCCGCAGGCGTGACGCTCGGCTCGGGCGTCGTGATCGTCTACGACGACGAGGCCGAGCTCGTGCCCGCACTGCTGCGGATCGCGGAGTTCTTCCGCGACGAGTCGTGCGGGCAGTGCGTGCCGTGCCGCGTCGGCACGGTTCGGCAAGAAGAGGCCTTGCTGCGTCTCGCCGCCGGGCGCCCGCACGACGACGAGCTGCACACGCTCGGCGAGGTGGCGCAGGTGATGCGCGACGCGTCCATCTGCGGCCTCGGCCAGACTGCGGCCAACGCGGTCGAGTCTGCGATCGCCAACCTGAAGGTGTTCGCATGAGCACGCTCTTGACGGCGAAGAAGATGATCGAGCTGACCGTCGACGGGCAGCCCGTTCGCGTCTTCGAAGGCTCGACGATCCTCGACGCGTGCAAGCAGCTCGGGATCGAGACGCCGACGCTCTGTTACGGCGACACGCTGACGCCGGTGAACGTGTGCCGCGTGTGCGTCGTCGAGCTCGAGGGCGCGCGGACGCTCGTGCCGTCGTGTTCGCGGACAGCGGAGGCGGGGATGGTCGTGCACACCGATTCGGAGCGCGTGCGCACGTCGCGGCGCCTCGTGCTGGAGCTGCTCGGCTCGTCGGTGGATCTCTCGACGGCGCCCGAGGCGCTCGCGTATATCGAGGCCTACGACGCGAATCCGGGCCGTTTCGGCCCGGACGCGGCGCGGGTCGAGCACGAGGTGAAGATCGACAACGACCTCTACGTGCGCGACTACTCGAAATGCATCCTCTGCTACCGCTGCGTCGAAGCGTGCGGCGTCGACCACCAGAACACGTTCGCGATCGCGGTCGCGGGCCGCGGGTTCGATGCGCACATCTCGACCGAGCTCGACGTGACGCTGCCCGAGTCGGCGTGCGTCTACTGCGGAAACTGCATCGCGGTGTGCCCGACCGGCGCGCTGATGTCGAAGCGCGAGTACGACATGCGTCGGGACGGGACGTGGGACGAGTCGCAGCAGGAGGTCGTGACGACCGTGTGCGCGTTCTGCGGTGTCGGGTGCAACCTCGAGCTGCACGTGCAGGAGGGCGAGATCGTGAACGTCACATCGCCGGAGGACCACGACGTCACCAGCGGCAATCTGTGCGTCAAGGGGAGGTTCGGGTACAGGTTCGTCGAGACGCGGTGATCGGCGGCGTGTGCGAGCCGGTGGTCCCCTCCGCTTCCGTACGACGTGCGTAAACGTACGAGTCGCGACGCTCGCGCAGGCAGCATCTGCGGCTTCGTAACCAAGGTGCCAGGCACGTGTGCCTGGCACCTTCCTGACGTGCTACGACGCCCGCCGCTCAGCGGCATTCGCGAGCTCTCGCACGCGAGTGTCCTCTCGCCAGACGAGCCTATGCCGCCTCGCTAGCCCTGCGACAGGAATGCCAGCACGGCCAGCACGCGCCGGTGATCCTCCGCCGCCTGCCGAAGCCCGAGCTTCGTGAAGATGCTCGCAATGTGCTTCTCGACCGCGCCGACGCTCAGGTAGAGCGACGACGCGATCGCAGCGTTCGAGCGGCCCTCCGCCATCAGGCCGAGCACCTCGCGTTCACGCGGCGACAATCCTTCCAACGGGCCTCGCCGCGAGAAGAGCTGCGCGACCACCTCCGGGTCGAGCGCCGTCCCGCCCGCGGCCACCCGCCGCACCGCGTCGACGAATTCCTCGACGTGCATGATCCGGTCCTTCAGCAGGTACCCCACTCCGCCTTCGCCCGACGCGAGCAGCTCCGTCGCGTACTCCTGCTCGACGTACTGCGAGACAACGAGGATCGCCGTCTCCGGAACGGTCGCGCGCAGCTCGAGCGCCGCGCGGATCCCTTCGTCGCGGAACGATGGCGGCAGCCGCACGTCCACGATCGCGATGTCCGGCTTCTCGGCCCGTGCTGCATGGACGAGCGCGTCCGCGTTGTCGACTGCGCCGACCACCTCGAACCCGTTGTCGCGAAGGAGACGGGTCAGGCCGTCGCGGAGGAGCGCAAGGTCTTCGGCGATCAGGACTCGCATGGCAGCTCGGCACGCAGCACCGTCCCACCACCGGACGGGCTCGTGACGGCGAGCGTACCGTCGAGCGCCTCGACCCGATGCCGCAGACCGACGAGGCCGGAGCCGGCGGCGTCGGCGCCGCCGCGGCCGTCGTCGGAGATCTCGACGAGCAAGCGACCTGCGTCGCGCGCGATTCGCACCGTGATCTGCGTCGCCTCGGCGTGCTTCGCCGCGTTCGCCATCGCCTCGGCGACGACGAAGTAGGCGGCCGTCTCGACCACTGCCGGCGGGCGCTCGGAGACGTCCTCCTCGACGACCACCGGGATCGCGCTCGCGTGAGCGAGCGACGCCACCGCTGCGCCGAGCCCGCGATCGCTGAGCACCGGCGGATGGACGCCACGCGCGAGGTCGCGCAGCTCGCGCAGCGCCTGTTCCACCCCCGCCCGCGCCTCTGCAACGAGATCGCGGGCCGCCTCCGGGTCGCCGGCGAGCTTCTGCTCCGCCAGGCCGAGGTTCATGCCGAGCGCCACGAGCCGCGCCTGCGCGCCGTCGTGCAGGTCGCGCTCGATGCGCCGAAGATCCGTCTCCTGGACGTCGACAGCGCCGGCGCGCGTCGTCTCGAGCACTTCGATGCGATGCTCGAGGCGTCCGCGGCGGAGTACGAGGGTGGCGACCGCGACGGCCGCGGCCAGGCCGATCGCCGTCCAGACCGGCCAGAAGTAGCCGCCGCCGCCGAACACCCACAACGCGATCTGGAACGCCTCCAGGAACACCGCGACGCCCGCGACGCGCGCCCATGCGCTCGACGCCCGAAGGAGCCACGCGTGCAGCGAGATCGTCAGCGTCGTCGCCGCGAGCACCCACTTCGGCCAGAACGCGCCGCCGACCGACGCCCACACGATCAGGACGACGACGTCGGTCAGCGCCACCACCGCGGCATGCGGCACGAAGAAGCTCTTCGCGGGGCCGGCCGGACGGCCGAGGTAGGGGACCACGGTGCGCGCCCAGCCGCGGGCCGTCCAGTGCACCAGTGCGAGCGCCACGATCGCTCCGGCGATTCCGAATGGAATCCCGAGCAGCGCCTTCGCGAGCGTGTCGACGTCGAAGGAACCGATGTGGAAGTCGACCCAGCGGTAGTAGATCGGCAGGAACACGAAGTAGGCGGCGGACCCGACGAGCGAGACGGCGCCGACGGCGAGCGGCCAGCCGATGAGCGTCCGGGCGGCGATCGTCCCGTGCTGCCGCCAGAAGCTGCGGTCGGCGAGGATCGCTTTCCCACGGCCCCAGTAGCCGGAGCCGGCGGACGTCCGCGCCTGCGGGCCGACCTCGACGCCGACCAGCCGGGCGAGCCGTGCCTCGACCCCTGCGAGCGCGCCCACGCCCCAGCGGAAGGCGACGAGCGCCGGGATGCTCAACGGCGTGAAGGCGAGCAGCCCGGTCGTGAGCCAGCCGGCCAGCAGCAGCCCGAAGCCGAGCGTGCCGGTGACGAGGGCCGAGGCAAGGTAGGCGAGCGAGCGGAGCGAGGTCTTCATGCCGCCAAGCATGCCGCGACGGGCAACCGGCCGAAATGGCACCTACCGGTGTCCTCGGGTCGGGTTAACCTCCCTTTCCCGTGCCCCGCGTTCAGGTTCTCTACTGGCAGGAGGTCCCGTCCGTCGTCCGCGTCGGCGACGCGAAGCGGCAACTACCCGAGTGGTTCCAGCAGGAGATCGACCGCGTCGCGATGGAGCAGGGCCTGCTCGGGAGCGACGCCTACCTCGAGCAGTGGGAGTGGCGCGACCTCGGCGACCGCGACGGCGATCCCGCGGTCGTGGTCGACGAAGTCGAGGCCGAGCTCGTCGCCGGCTACCCCGGCAGCCAGCCGTCGTAGCGCGCCGGCGCGCGCTCCCCGAGCTCGTCGTACGCAGTCTCCGGTTCGGTCGACTCCTCGGTGACGCTCGCGTTGTGACGCGCCGCCGCCTCGTCGGGCATGTACGCGCCCCAGTCGTCGGTGATCGAGAGCACGCGCGCGCCGACCGACACGATCACGCACGGCCCAGTCCCCGCTCCCACGAGCGTGTGCTTGGTGCCGGGCGGGCAGTGCACGAAGTCCCACGCTCGCACAGGGCGCTCGTCGCCCTCGATCAGCAGCAGCGCCTCACCGGAGATGACGAGGAAGTCCTCCTGGTCGGCCTCCCAGTGGTACAGCGACATCACCTGGCCGGGCTCCAGCACGCTGATGTTGATGCCGAGCTGCGGAAAGCCGACGTCGCCCTCGTAAAAGCACATCGCACCGCGGCTCGGCGCGTGCCACCAGCGTGCCTCGCGCGTGTTCACCACGAACCAGCCCTCACCGCGCGGAACGAGGCCGTGGCCATCGTCCTCGAGTGGCGCCTCGGGAATCACCCTAGGACGTTATCCGTTGAGGAACGCCGCGACGGCGTTCCGGGAGACGTCGCTGGCCGAACGCGACTGCGTCGAGTGGCCGGCGCCCGGCACGACGACGAGCTTGCCGTG
>Ga0207657_10005191_pt1 | contig 13661 bp, 8 predicted proteins | sample KBSC33metaG_FD_184316 | JGI IMG/M metagenome (GOLD analysis project Ga0207657, IMG submission 184316) | Corn rhizosphere microbial communities from Kellogg Biological Station, Michigan, USA - KBS C3-3 metaG (SPAdes) (version 2) | ecosystem: Host-associated > Plants > Roots > Rhizosphere > Soil ... | reverse complement strand
CAAAGACCGCCCGGTTAAGGGAACAGCGGCTCAAAAAAGCGACTGAGATTTTGCTGGCTGAACTCCGTTTCCGCTCGCGTCATTTGGCCAAGCTTCATCAGAAATTCAAACTCGTGCTTTGGTATCGACGCCGCCAGGCGTTCGAGCTTCGTCTTTCTGCTTTCACGTCTAACAAGCATTGAACGTCAACGACCAGTGGGTCGAGGCTGGATAAGGCCTACGTCAAAATTAACTGGCAAGTCTAAGTATTTCTTCTGGAACGCGGCTGTTTTCAGCGGATCCACCGGCAAGATAATCACCATTCGCGCCATCGGTTGAGACCCGAATTGTTTTCCGGAAATTAAGAACGTTATTGCCAGAAGACCTATTAGAAGAATAGTGGCGAAGGCATTAGCGATAATCTCTCCAATTTGCACACCGCTCTCCGGCACTGATGACTCGACCGTTTGCCCCCCGGCGGAACTTTCAGACAGCGGCATGGTTCCTGGTCGCAGACTTCAGTCGCACACTGATTGGACCAAGGTCCCATGAGGGAACGTCAAGTGCCGCAAGATGCTTATTTGTCCATGGGCACAAGCGGAGCCGAACTCTTCGCCAAATCGGTCGCACGGGACCATCCATCCGATGATCGCGTGGCGGCAATCCATAGCGCAAGTAGAATTCTAGAGGCCGAGAAGGCGGAGGCGGCCGCGAAGTCAGAGCGGGCGGAGGCCACAACGCAAGATGGAATCCCAAAGGTTGTCGACGACCAACACGGCTTATTCGACAATGAAATTCCCAATCCTCTAACCCGCGTCATCGTTGCTGCCTATCGCAGCGACTTTTTCCCCCTCCTTCTGCTCCTGACAGGCTACATGCTGTTTGCGTTCGGAGCGGCTCTCATCCTGCTGCTATGGTTGATCGCGCACCCTGCATAGAACAAATCGCTTGTTCCTCAAGGGATTTTCCGGCGCATCATGCCCGAGCGATTGCTAGCTGAGCTTCCATCCTTGCAGTCTCTGTCCCGGTCATTGTCGGCGGCGATCAGCCGTTTCAGGGAACGCAGAGTTTCGCCGCGACTAGAGGGAGCGGGAAGATATGCTGGTGAAGGCGGAATGCAGTTGTGGAAACATCCGCTCCTGGCGCTGGCGGATCTGGAGCCCGATCCGCTGAAGCCAAGGTTCTCAGGCCACGACATTTCACGGCTCCAAAATACTTCATCGCTGTCACGGATAGGGGACGGTGAAAAACTAAGGAATTCGTGGTGAAGCTCACTATTGGCGATTGCTTGTTCCCATTGTCGAGCCTCACCTCAGCTCACTCCAAGCGCGCGCCTCAAGCCCCACAGGCGGACATGGAAACCGATACCCTGCGCGCTGTGTAGCAACCCTTGTCGCGGTTTGTGGGCACCGGCGCTGGTTGGCGAAGTCCAACAATTGAGGCGGGCCGGCCCGCAGTGGGTCACTTGCAATCTGGAAGCTTCTTCAAGGCATCCTTCGCTTCCGCCTCGGTCTTATACGTGGCCTTGCTAAGGGCTATGACCAAGGTTCCGTCTGGCTTCTTTGTGACGACCTCGCACTGCTTCGAAACGGCATCCTTAGCGACCCAATATTGAGCGGTGTCTCCAAATGCCGAACCTGAAAACTCAATGACCAGCGCTACCATAATTGCGATTTGGCGTACCATTTCTATGCTCCTTTACCGCATTAGAACGTTCGGATTTGAGCTTCTGTTCCCCTGCACTTGCCGCACGCCACGGGGACGCCGACCGCGCCCTGGGCTTGCACCACGCCCGACCCCTGGCGACGTGCAGACGCCGGAAAAGACGCCGCGAGATGAATGGTTGCGGCCGTTGCTGTGTCGATCGCCAGACGGCAGAGATTTTTGCGAAGACAGGTGGTCCTCCACCGATCTATCGCGCCGTCTTAACGATCCAGCTCAAACCAGGCTGCCGTGCTGTCATCAGGATGCGTTACTCTGATCCATTCGCCCATGTCAGGCTCATCGCCGGGCGGGATGGTCACTGGTCCCCATATCTTCGCAGCCTCAACAACGTTCTCAGCCAGTATTGCGACGCGTTTCACCGCTTTGCCGTCACGTACGAACTCGACGGTGAACCTCTGCATCGATCAGGCCTCCCGGCGCGATCCTATTCCTAATCAGTCCGAGGGAAAACTGACCGCCCTGAAAGCGAGCATGGAACGTCGCGGCGCTACGCAAGTTCTAAGGCCGCACATTCACCTTGGAGGACATGCTATGGTCACGCGTCGAGAGCAACAGGCAGAACTGACACCCGCCGAGGCGGTGGACCGCATCTGGAAACTCGCCGAGGAAATCGACATCTGTATGTTTGTCACCTGGGACGGCCAATACAATCGTGCCCGTCCGCTCTCCGCACGCGTCTCCCGAGAAGAAAACGCCATCTATTTCCTCGTCAATGATCACAGCGCGAAGAACAAGCAACTTTCGACCTATCCAAAAGTGACATTGGCCTGGAGTGACAGCAGGCACTACAAGTACGCCACCATCTCCGGTTCCGCTGCGGTGACCAATGACAGGAAGAAGATTGCCGACCTCTGGGAGAAAACCGACGCGGCTTGGTGGGACAACGCTGACGACCCCGAGATTCGACTGATTACAGTCAAACCCGACGAAGGCGAGTTGTGGGACAGCCCCGGATTGGTCGTTGCTACGGCAAAAATGATGTTCGCGGCCGTCACGGGCTCGAAGCCAGACGTCGGCGACAACGCCAAAGTCGACCTGTGATTGTTCTGCCGGTTGTCAGCTCTTGCTGGAGCCCCGGAACACAAACGCCGCGACGGCAATTTGGCGGCTTATTCAGGAGGTCCCGCCAGTTGAGTACTTCTCCAACATCTTAGCGGCGATCAAATGCGCGATTGGAAGTGTCCATTTCTAAAATCAGCAGCGCGGCAAGATCCGCCCCTGCGGACGGTCATTATTGGGGGACGCGCGCAGCCCCTCCACCTTTCCCGGGGGCCAGTCATGGCGCCATTCCTCCATCGCTAAAGCAGCCGATTGAAGCTGAGTTCTTCAGGGAAGGACATCCCGAAAGCCGGAAACTCATGCAGGGCGATCATTTACCGGGCGGAGGGCTCCGATGCATGAGTCGAGCACGCACGGGGCCATGCCAGGTACATATTGGCGGTGAGGGTGAGCTGGGCCTGGATCGACCATGCGTCATGCGGGGCGGATCGCTTCCTGCTCTGCATAGTCTCATATGGCGCCCTTCGCCGGGGGCGGTCGGTCCCGCATCCCGCCTCACGGCGGCGCTATGCTGATGCTCCTTCGGCCGCCCTGTCGAACCGGTCTCAGGGCCACGAACGTGCTCCAGCACCGAACTGACTTATTGCCGCTTACGGACATTTCGGTGCTTCCGCCTTGTACGCCCTTTTTCACGTTGGTCGGGAGAGCAGGGCTCTCCCGACGGAGAGTCCGAGGAGGGGCCGGGTTTTCCGCGACGGGTTGTAAGCGGGAGGAGAGGCCTTCGGCGCCCGTCGCGGAGAACCACGATGTCTGTCCGGACCAATCGAACCCATGCCGTCGCCGACCGGTCGAACCTCTACGACGAGATCACCGGCAAGGTAATTGCCGAGCTGGAAGCGGGTCGTTTTCCTTGGGTTCAGCCCTGGGGGACGTCCGCGGCAAAAGCCGCGCTTTCCCTGCCGCAGAATGCCAGCACGTATCGCGCGTACAGCGGGATCAACGTGCTCATCCTCTGGGGCGCCGTCGTCGAACGCGGTTTCTCAACACAGAGTTGGATAACCTATCGACAGGCTTTCGCGCTCGGCGGGAACGTCCGCAGAGGCGAGCACGGGACAACGGTCGTCTATGCCGATCGTTTTGTCCCGGATCACGAGAAGAAGCGCGCTCGCGAGACGGGCGAGGATGCTCTAGCCGTACCGTTCCTCAAGCGCTTCACCGTTTTCAACATCGAGCAATGTGAAGGGTTACCTGACGAAGTCGCAGCTTCGGCCCCGCTGTCGGTGGCAAGCCCGATCGAACCGCGGGTCGAGGCGCTGATCAAGGCCACCGGTATCGACTTCCGTATTGGCGGCGACAGGGCGTTCTATGTGCCTGCCCACGATTATATCCAGGTGCCTCCGCCCCAAGCTTACTTCGAGCCGATCAACTGGCATCGGACAGCCTTGCATGAGCTCGGTCATGCAACCGGTCACAGCTCACGCCTGGATCGCAGATTCTCCGCCTCTACCGCCTCCAGAAAATATGCTTTCGAGGAACTCGTGGCAGAGATCAACGCGGCCTTCTGCTGCGCGGCCTTGGGCATCGTGCCTACTGTTCGGCATGCGGATTATATCGGCTCATGGCTAGAGGTTCTGAAAGAGGACAATCGTGCCATCGTTCGTGCCGCCAGCCAGGCCAGCAAGGCGGCGGAGTGGCTTCTTGGCCACCTGCCGGATGAGGTCGGAGCATCCATTGAGTTGGGCGCAGGCAACGATAGAAGGGCTGCATAGCCATCGTTGACCGGACCAGCGCAAGCGCGGTCCGTCAATCACCGGGTTCACAGGGTTCCGCGTCGGGATTGCACGCAGCGGCCCCGCCGACCGTCCCGGGTATCAAGCGCCAGCCGCGCTTGATCGATCCCTCTCATTGTCGGCTCATGCAGAAACTGCGTTCACGGCTGTGCGCGCTGTGCAGGCTCGGCAGGCGATCAACGGCGTGCCGGATCGTGCTGGCAGGAGAGGGAGAGTGTTGGAGGGATTTCGTGACGGGTTCAAGGTCGAGAGAGAGGCTCTCGGCGCCCGTCGCGGAGAAAACCCCGATGGCCAACGCCGTTCAGAAGATAAGCCTGTCGCCTTCGCGCGACATTCCTTTCAACAAGCTGGTGCTTGCCCAGACCAATGTCAGACGTATCAAGGCCGGCGTCTCGATAGAGGAACTCGCGGCCTCGATCGCCCGCCGCGGTCTCATCCAAAGCATTCATGTTCGTCCCGTGCTCGATGCCGGCGGCAAGGAGACCGGAATGTTCGAAGTTCCCGCCGGGGGGCGCCGTTATCGCGCGCTTGAGATGCTTGTGAACCAGAAGCGCCTCGCGAAGACCGCGTCCATTCCCTGTGTCGTCGGCAATTCGTCCGGGCCGATCGCGGCCGAGGAGATCTCCCTTGCCGAGAACATTGAACACGCCCCGCTTCACCCTCTCGACCAATATCGCGCGTTCAAGGACATGCGCGACAAGGGCATGTCGGAGGAGGAGATCGCAGCCGCGTTCTTCATCTCGACAAGCGTGGTAAAACAGCGCCTCAAGCTCGCTGAAGTGTCGCCGGCGCTTCTTGAGATATACGCCGACGATGGCATGACGATCGCCCAACTTGAAGCATTCGCCGTCAGCAACGACCACGCCAGACAGGACCAGGTCTGGGAGGCGATCAAGAACAGCTGGTCGAAGGAGCCATACCAGATCCGTCGCATGCTGACCGAGAACACCGTGCGTGCCTCCGACAAGCGGGCCCTGTTCGTCGGTCTGGAGCGCTATGAGGCGGCGGGCGGCGAAGTGCTGCGCGATCTTTTCCAGTCGGACGATGGCGGGTGGTTGCAGGACGTCCCGCTGCTTGAACGGCTTGTCACGGAGAAGCTGCAGATGATGGCCGACGAAATCGCCAGCGAAGGCTGGAAGTGGATTGAAGTCGCGGTGAGCTTCCCCTACGGCGCGACAAGCGGCTTGCGCGAGCTCGAGGGCACGCCGATCGACCTCACAGGCGATGAGCAGGCCACGCTCGATGCGCTGCGTGACGAGTTTGACAAGCTTCAGGCGCAGTACGAGGAGGCCGACAAGCTGCCGGATGAGGTCGACCAGCGGTTTGGCGAGATCGAAACCGCGATCAAATCGCTCGAGGCGCGGCCCGTCCGCTTCGATCCGGTCGAGATCGCGCGCGCAGGTGTCTTCGTCAGCGTCGATACGGATGGAATGCTTCTCGTCGAGCGCGGCTTTGTGAAGCCGGAGGATGAGGCGCCCGTGACACCCGAGGGCGACAACGATCCCGGCATCGACGAATCCGGCAATTCGGCCACAGGCTCTAATCAGCGGGCCATCATCACCATCGGTGGCCGGCCGGTCGACCCGGATGATGAGGAGGAGGATGGCATCAAGCCATTGCCGGATCGGCTCATCATGGAACTGACCGCGGATCGCACGCTGGCTCTGCGAGACAAGCTCGCGAACGACCCGGCAACCGCTTTTCTGGCCGTGCTTCACAAATTCGTCCGTGACACCTTCTCTCGCTACAGCGCTCAAGGCGTGGCGATGGAAGTCTTTGTCCGCGGCACGGTCTTTCCGGTCCAGTCCGAAGGGCTTCGGGATACGATTTATGCGCGCTCGATCAAGGCCCGCCACGATGCCTGGGAAAAGCGTCTTCCAGCTGACGTCGCCGACCTTTGGAACGCGCTCTCTGCACTGACGGGCACCCAGCAAACTGAGCTGTTCGCGCATTGCGCATCCTTCGGCGTCAACGCGCTCTACGAAAGGGCTGATCGCTACGGTAATGGCGCCATCTCGACGCACGGCGTCCAGCGGCGGCTTGCCGACGCCGATCACCTTGCTCGGGCAGTTGGGCTCGACATGATTGACGCCGGATGGCGCCCCACCGTCGGCAACTATCTCGGCCGCATCACCAAAGCGCGTATTCTGGAAGCCGTTCGCGAGGGTGCTGGCGAGCGCGCATCCCAGCTCATCGATCACCTCAAGAAGGGCGACATGGCCAAGGAAGCCGAACGCCTGCTCGCCGATAGTGGCTGGCTGCCCGAGCCTCTGCGGCTTGTCGACGGCGATGTCGAAGCAGTCGACAACAACACTGGCGACGAAGATGAAGCTCTGCCTGAATTCCTGGCAGGTGACAATGACGTTGCTTTGGTCGACGGGGAAGAAAAACAGCTCGACGCCGCCGAATAGGCCCTTTCCCTTCCGCACCTTTCGCCCGGCTCTCGCAAGAGTGCCGGGCGTTTTTGCGTGCTGTGGTGAGAGTGAGTGTCCGGCCGGGACGGCTTGAGCCCGTGCGGTCAGAGAGAGCGCCGATGGGCTTTCCCGGTCTCGCTCTCCGGAGGATCTCCGATGAACTTCCTGGCTCCGACATTAACCGGCACTCCGGTCCCTTCCGCCGCTAACCCTGCCGATCCAGCCGCAGCAGTCTACGCGGCAGCCCTGCGTCTACTTCCCCACCTCGAATGCGGCCGCCGCGTCGATGCCGTCGTCCTGCGAGCTGCGATGGAAGCCTCATTCGGGGCGTCCGACACGAGCGGTGCCTGGGACTGGAAGACGGCCTATGACGCCTGCGAGGCCGCGACCGTCCTGTTCCTTCGCAAATACGGAAAATCGCTTCTGCGCAAGGCCGGCTCTGTGGCGTCCGCGTTACCGCTTTTCAGCCGGATTGCAGACCTTCTGCCCACGCATACCCGCCGCTCCGAGGAAAGTCAGGCGCTGCAGCAATTCTCGACGCCTATCCCGTTGGGTCTTGCAGCTGTTTCCGCGGCGGCCATAACAGCGTCTGACCGCGTGCTTGAACCTTCCGCCGGTACCGGGCTGCTTGCCATCCTCGCCGAGATCGCGGGTGGCTCGCTTGTCCTGAACGAGCTTGCAGAGATGCGTGCGGGTCTTCTGTCCAATCTCTTCCCAACCCTTTCGGTCACGCGGTTCGACGCGGCCCAGATCGACGATCATCTCGATCCCGCCAGCTTGCCCACGGTCGTGCTGATGAATCCGCCGTTCTCGGTCCTCGCCAATGTGCACGGGCGCGTCGCAGATGCGGCCTATCGCCATGTCGCCTCGGCACTCGGCCGGCTTGCCGACGGGGGTCGGCTGGTCACCATCACCGGCGCGGGTTTCGGGCTGGAGATGTCGGCATGGCGCGATGCATTCCTGCGCCTCCAGGAGCAGGGTCATGTCGTTTTTTCCGCCACGATCAGCGGCGCCGTCTATGCCAAGCATGGTACGACGATCGACACCCGGTTGACGGTCATCGACAAGACGAGGGTTGGTGATCCGTCCTTCATGCCGGCTTCGCCCGGCTTTGCGCCGGATGTCGCGACCTTGCTCAGCTGGATCGAGAAGCACGTCCCGGCACGGCTGCCGATCGCCGAAGCGGCCAGGGTTGTTCCCGCCATTCCCGCGCCTCGGTCGGTCCGCGGTTATCTCGCCCGTCCTGTCGCAGGCCCGATTCACCGGCAGCTGTCCGAGCCAGTCGGCGTTGAACTGTCCTACGAGACGGTCGATTGGGCACCCGGCGAGGGAGCACGGCTGACCGACGCGATCTACGAGGAATATGGATTGCAGACCATCCGTATTCCTGGTTCGCAGGCGCACCCGACCAGGCTGGTCCAGTCCGCGGCGATGGCGTCTGTCGCGCCGCCAAAGCCCACTTATCGCCCGACCCTGCCCGACGATATCTTGACGTCGCTTTCGGACGCCCAGCTCGAAACGGTGATCCTGGCCGGCGAGGCCCATTGCGGGTTTCTCGCCGGATCATGGTCAGTCGACCACACGCTCGACGTTGTCAAAGCAGCACCCGATGACGCGCGCGCAGCCGTGCGCTTCCGGCGCGGCTTCTTCATCGGCGACGGAACCGGCGTCGGCAAGGGCCGGCAGTCGGCGAGCATCGTGCTCGACAACTGGCTGCAAGGCCGGCGCAAGGCCGTGTGGATCTCGAAATCAGACAAGCTGCTCGAGGACGCGCAGCGCGACTGGGCCGCGCTTGGCATGGAGCATCTGCTTGTCACGCCGCTGTCGCGCTTCGCGCAAGGGCGCACCATCACGCTTCCAGAAGGCATCCTGTTTACAACCTATGCCACGCTGCGCTCCGACGACCGTGGCGAGAAGGTTTCGCGCGTCAGGCAGATCGTCGAATGGTTGGGCTCGGATTTCGACGGAGTGCTCATATTCGACGAGGCGCACGCCATGCAGAATGCCGGCGGCGGCAAGGGAGAACGTGGCGATGTCGCACCCTCACAGCAGGGTCGCGCCGGCTTGCGCCTGCAACATGCGTTGCCTGGCGCCCGTGTCGTCTATGTCTCCGCCACCGGCGCGACCACCGTCGCCAATCTGGCCTACGCCCAAAGGCTTGGCCTCTGGGGTAGCGAGGACTTCCCGTTCTCGACCCGAGCGGAGTTCGTCGAGGCGATAGAGGCGGGTGGCGTGGCGGCAATGGAGGTGCTCGCCCGGGACCTTCGTGCGCTGGGCCTCTACACGGCACGCTCGCTCTCCTTCGACGGCGTCGAGTACGAACTGGTCGAGCATGAACTGACGCCTGAGCAGCGGCGCATCTACGATGCCTATGCGGGCGCCTTCGCCGTCATTCACAACCATCTCGACGCGGCCATGCGGGCCGCGAACATCACCGGCGACGGCGGCACGTTGAACCGCCAGGCCAAGTCCGCCGCGCGTTCGGCCTTCGAGAGCGCCAAGCAGCGCTTCTTCGGTCACCTGCTGACGTCGATGAAGACGCCGACGCTGATCCGCTCGATCGAGCAGGATCTCCAGTCCGGGCATTCGACCGTGATTCAGATCGTCTCCACCGGCGAGGCGCTGATGGAACGCAGGCTGGCGGAGGTGCCGACGCAGGAATGGAACGATGTCCGTGTCGACATTACGCCGCGCGAATATGTGCTCGATTACCTCAAGCATGCCTTTCCGGTTCAACTCTACGAACCCTTCACGGATTCGGAAGGCAACCTGTCGTCGAGGCCGGTGTTTCGCGACGGCCAGCCCGTTGAAAGCCGCGAGGCGCTCGCGCGCCGCACGGCCCTGATTGAGAAGCTGGCGAGCTTGCCACCGGTCCCTGGCGCGCTCGACCAGATCGTCCAGCGCTTCGGCACCGAGATGGTCGCGGAGGTGACGGGCCGGTCGCGACGCATCGTCAGGAAGGGCGAACGCCTAATGGTCGAGGGCCGCGTGGCCTCGGCCAATCTCGCCGAGACGCAGGCCTTCATGGATGACGTCAAGCGCATCCTGGTGTTCAGCGATGCCGGCGGGACGGGCCGAAGCTACCATGCGGAGCTTTCGGCGCGGAACACGCGCCTGCGCATCCACTATCTTCTCGAGCCTGGCTGGAAAGCCGATACCGCCATCCAGGGCCTTGGCCGAACGCATCGGACCAACCAGGCGCAACCGCCGCTTTTTCGACCGATCGCCACCAACGTGAAGGCCGAGAAACGCTTCCTCTCCACGATTGCCCGGCGTCTCGATACGCTGGGCGCGATCACGCGAGGCCAGCGCCAGACCGGCGGGCAGGGCTTGTTTCGCCCGGAGGACAATCTGGAATCGCATTATGCGCGCGATGCACTGCGCCAGCTCTATCTGCTGATCGTCCGCGGCAAGGTGGAGGGCTGCTCACTCACGCTGTTCGAGCAGACCACGGGGCTGACGCTGACGGACGAGAACGGCATCAAGGACGAGTTGCCGCCGATCACAACTTTCCTCAACCGGCTGCTGGCGCTTACCATCGAACTACAGGACATCCTGTTCGCGGCCTTCGAGCAGTTGCTCACAGCCAAGGTGGAAGGCGCCATCGCGGCTGGGGTTTATGATGTTGGGCTCGAAACGCTGCGGGCGGAGAGCTTCGTCGTCACGGATCGGCGGGCGATCTACACCCATCCGGGCACCGGCGCCCAAACGCAGCTCCTCACCATCGATCAGCGCCAGCGCAATCGACCCGTGCCCGTCGAGGAAGCTGTCGCCCATCTCGTCGACCAGCGCGCCATCCTGTTGGTCAACGAACGCTCAGGGCGTGCTGCCGTCCAAGTCCCCGCGCCATCGTTCATGCTAGATGATGGCGAAATCGAGCGGCGGGTCAGGTTGATCCGGCCGATGGAACAACACCGTGCGTCGCTGCGTATGATGGAGGACAGTCATTGGCAGCAGGCTGATCGCGCGACCTTCGCTGCCGCCTGGAGTGCCGAGGTCGCGAGCGTCCCGACTTTCTCGGACTCGACCATCCACATCGTCGCGGGGTTGCTGCTGCCGATCTGGAAGCGACTTCCAAACGAATCGAGCCGGGTCTACCGGCTCCAGACCGACGAGGGGGAGCGCATCATCGGACGCAGGGTTTCGGCCGCATGGGCCGCCGATGCGCTCGCAACAGGCGTCAGCACGCTGACGGCACAAGATGCCTTCAACGCCCTTGCGGATGGGCGGACGATGCTCGACCTCGATGAGGGACTTCATCTGCGCCGCGTCCGCGTCATGGGCGCCAATCGCATCGAGCTGTCGGGCTTCACCGATACTATGCGCGAGCGGCTCACGGCCTACGGACTTTTCCATGAGATCATATCCTGGAAACTGCGCATGTTCGTGCCTGCGGACGCGAGTGGACCTGCGGTGCTTGCCAAGGTGATCGAGCGTCATCCGATACAGCGCATCAGCGAGAGGGAAGCCACGTGATGCCGCCTCGCGATGCATCCGAACTGGCAAGCCGTCTCGCTCAACGGGCCGAGGCGGTTTGCCGCCACTACCTTTCCAATGGTCGCCGCGAGGGCCGCTACTGGCTGGTTGGCGACGCCCGCAATGCGCCGGGGGGCTCGATGTTTGTCCGTCTCAAGGGATCGGATTCCGGCAAGGGCGCCACCGGGAAATGGACCGACGCCGCCACCGGCGAGCACGGCGACCTTCTGGACGTCATTCGGGAATCGCTTGGCCTTGTCGATTTCAAGGAAGTTTTCGACGAGGCGCGGAGCTTTCTGTCCATGCCCCTAACGACGAACGAACCAAAGGACCGGCGGGAGCAAGCCGGTCCCGCTGCGGGCGGCTCTACCGAAGCGGCGCGGCGGCTGGTCTCCATGTCGCAGCCGATACCAGGAACGCTTGTGGAGAGGTATCTGCGCGGACGCGCGATTACAATCTTGCATGAGACCGGGAGCCTTCGGTTTCATCCGCGCTGCTATTACCGTCCAGAGAGCGGCCCGACCGAAACATGGCCGGCAATGATCGCGACGGTCACCGACCTCAAAGGCAAGCTCACCGGCGCCCACCGCACCTGGCTCGATCCGGGCGGATTCAGCGAGGCCCATCTCGGCCGTGCTCCGGTCGACACGCCGAGGCGGGCCAAGGGCGAACTGCTCGGTCACGCCGTACGCTTCGGCTGCTGCCGTGATGTCATCGCCGCCGGCGAAGGCATCGAGACCATGCTGTCGCAACGCACTGTCCTGCCCGCCATGCCGGCACTGGCGGCGCTGTCGGCGGCGCATCTGTCCGCAATCCTGTTCCCTGACACATTGCGGCGGCTCTACATTGCCCGCGACAATGATCCGGCAGGCGACGCAGCAGTGGCAACCCTCATTGAACGCACCAGCGCGGCCGGTATCGAGGCGATGGTTCTGACGCCGAAACTTGGCGACTTCAACGAGGATCTGCGTCTGCTCGGCGCCGATGCGCTGAGGGGGATCCTGCGGGTTCAGATCGCGCCACAGGATGTCGAACGCTTCATGACGCTGGCGGCCTGACCGGAAAGGGGAGAAGGGGCCGTGCCAGCGATGCGTGGCTCGCGTGCGCGGGTGGATCTTCGCTCGGCGAGGGCCGGCCCACGGCCTTCAAGAGGGCGATCGGGCGCCGGCCGGTCCGGACAGGCAATGGCTGCGCCCGGCTATTTTCCGGCGGCCCTTGCCACCCCACGCGGCGGGCCGCGCGGGGCCCCGTCTTCGGGCCTTTCCATCGCGAGGCAAAATAGCCGGGCTTCGCCATCCTCCACTCCCGTTCCGGCCCTGCGCTGACGCTGCGGGTGCAAGTCCGGATCGTCCATCGCCTTCGTCGCCATGAAGGCCGCGATGGGCGCGGCCGGTCCGACGAAGGCAAGCCGCCATGAGCACCGAGCACGATACCGAATATCAGTCACAGACCGCATCATCACCCATGGACCACGTCCTTCAGGAGCTTCAGCTCTACGGCTACCGTCCCTTCGACGACGAACCCGATCCGCGCCCGCTTCCCGAAGGCCGGGTCGTGGCAGCCAGCATCGCCGACATCTTCGACGCTCTCGTGGTGGCGATGGCCGACACACGCCTTGAGCCCGACCTCGAGGAGCTGCTGTGGGGCACGGTCAATCTGTTCCATCGCGCGACCAAGCGGATCGAACGCGAGCTCGATGAAAACGAAGTTGGCCAGCAACGGCTGCAGCGCGAACAGGATGGATCCGAGGTCAACTCGGTCGAACTCGAGCGCCTCATCGCCCAAGGTCAGACCCTGCTCGAACGCCGCAGCGGCTTCGAATTGATGCGCGACCAGGCCGCCGAGCACTACGAGCGTCACACCCACTCGATCTGGCGCCCGCGTTCGGGCTCTGTCGTCAACCACCGCAACCTGACCGCGGCACTGATCGACAGCCGGGACTTCGTTGCCGCGAGGAAGCACGCAGACGGCCAGGTGCTGTTGCCACCTGGACCGAAAGTCGCCTTCACCGGAGGACTCGATTTCAACGATCATCGGCTGATCTGGGCCAAGCTCGACCAGGTCCATGGCAAATATCCGGACATGGTCCTGCTCCACGGCGGATCACCAAAAGGTGCCGAGCTGATCGCGGCCAAATGGGCTCACAGCCGCAAGGTGCCGCAGATTGCCTTCAGGCCGGACTGGACCAGGCATGCCAAGGCCGCGCCCTTCAAGCGCAACGACGCCATGCTCGACACCTTGCCGATTGGCGTCATTCATTTCCCCGGCTCTGGCATTC
>Ga0207657_10005190_pt1 | contig 13663 bp, 11 predicted proteins | sample KBSC33metaG_FD_184316 | JGI IMG/M metagenome (GOLD analysis project Ga0207657, IMG submission 184316) | Corn rhizosphere microbial communities from Kellogg Biological Station, Michigan, USA - KBS C3-3 metaG (SPAdes) (version 2) | ecosystem: Host-associated > Plants > Roots > Rhizosphere > Soil ... | reverse complement strand
TCGCTGCGCAGCGTCAGGAACGCGGTGCCGGGCACCACCTCGGACGCGCCCTCGTTCAACCCGCTCAGAAACGGTCCGCGGCCGTTGAATTCACCGCCGAGCCCCTCGTCCCAGGCATAGACGCCGTGATTGGGTACACCGCACAGCACCGCGTGACTGACATCGCCGCCGCCACCGTTCTTGATGTAATTGCGGATCGCGTAGCCGCCGCGGGAATTGCCGACCAGCGCCACACGCGCCGCGCCGGTGCGCGCTTTCAACGCCGCGACCGCCTCGCCGAGCTCGAGACGCTGGTCCTCGGTCGAGGAATGCAGCGGCTGCGGCTTGCTGTCGTCGGACCGCGCCAGCGGATTGAGGAAATCGATCGCAGCCATGCGCTCGCGCGGCACGCCATTGGACTCCATACGCCAGAGCGTCGTCATCCATAGCGCGGCGTGGTCGCCGTTGCCGTGCACGAACAAGATGGGCGTCGCCGCGGCGGCGGCAGGCGCGGACTGGCCGGGCTGGGCGGCGGCGCGGCGGCCGATGCCGCCTGCGACCAGCGGCAGCAGCGCCGCCGTTTGCAAAACTCGTCGCCGTGAAAGGGCCATTCCTTGCCTCCCGCTGATTTTAGACTCTAAAACCTAGTGAAGCTGATTTGACATTCGCTACCCACTTTACAGCGAGTCCGATAAGCCAATGTCAAATCCAAAGCTTCCCTGGAAATCTATACTTACTGGTGGTCCTTTGATTCTAACATTTGCGAAAACATCCGCTGAAACGGCACCCAAATGTTAGAATCGGACCACTCGCCAGGCGACTCATAGCCGTCCGGCCATCCAACCGCCAAGACCAATCGCAGGCATCCCGCGCATGACCGAACCGCCGAAACGCACCCTCTTCGCCGCCGACGGCCTCGCCGCGCCGCTGCGACACGCGGTGTTCCGGCGCATCTGGGTGGCGAGCCTGCTGTCCAATCTCGGGCTGATGATCCAGAGCGTCGGCGCGGCCTGGGCGATGACGCAGATGACCTCGGCGGCCGACAAGGTGGCGCTGGTGCAGACCGCCCTGATGCTGCCGATCATGCTGATCTCGATGCCGGCCGGCGCCGTCGCCGACATGTACGACCGGCGCATCGTCTCGCTGGTGTCGCTGGTGATCGCGCTCGCCGGTGCCGTCTGCCTCACCGTGCTGACCTGGATCGGTGCGGTGACGCCCAACATCCTGCTGGCGTTCTGCTTCATCATCGGCAGCGGCATGGCGCTGTTCGGACCGGCCTGGCAGGCTTCCGTCAGCGAGCAGGTGCCGCCGGAAACGCTACCGTCGGCGGTCGCCCTCAATGGCATCAGCTACAACATCGCCCGCAGTTTCGGCCCGGCGATTGGCGGCATCGTCGTCGCCACCGCGGGTGCCGTCGCGGCGTTCGCGGCCAATGCGCTGTGTTATATCCCGTTGCTGGTGGTGCTGTTCCTGTGGCGCCGGGTCAGCGAACCGTCGCGGCTGCCGCGCGAGCGGCTCAACCGGGCGATGGTGTCCGGCGTGCGCTATATTGCCAATTCGCCGTCGATCCGCATCGTGCTGGCGCGCACGCTGGTGACCGGCATCGCCGGCGGCTCGATCTCGGCGCTGATGCCATTGGTGGCGCGCGATCTGCTGCACGGCGGCGCGCAGACCTACGGCATTATGCTCGGCGCGTTCGGCATGGGCGCGGTGATCGGCGCATTGAACATCGGCGAAATGCGCAAGCGCATGAGCGGCGAAGCCGCCATCCGGCTGTGCGCCATCGTCATGGGTGTCGCCATCGCCGCCGTCGCCACCAGCACGTTGCCGCTGATCACCGCCGCCGCGCTGGTGGTCGCCGGTGCGGTGTGGATGCTGGCGGTCGCGCTGTTCAACATCGGCGTGCAGTTGTCGGCGCCGCGCTGGGTCGCCGGCCGCTCGCTGGCGGCGTTTCAGGCATCGATTGCCGGCGGCATCGCCATCGGCAGCTGGGGCTGGGGCCACCTGGCTGATGTCATCGGCGTCGAAGGCGCGCTGGTGGTGTCCGGCGTCATGATGGCGGTGTCGCCGCTGCTCGGACTGTGGATCAGGATGCCGCCGGTCGGCGGACGCGATGACGCCGCCGACCTATTGGCCGACCCGGAAGTGCAGCTCTCGCTGACCGGACGCAGCGGACCGATCGTGGTGGAGATCGAATATCGCGTCGATCCGGACCGCGCCCGGTTGTTTCATGGCTTGATGCAGGAAGTGCAGCTCAGCCGCCAGCGCAACGGCGCCTATGGCTGGTCGATCGCGCGCGACCTCGCCGATCCGGAGCTGTGGACCGAGCGCTATCATTGCCCGACCTGGCTCGACTACCTGCGGCAACGCAACCGCGCCACGCAATCCGAACGCGCCCTGCATCAGCGCGCGATGGCGTTCCATCGCGGCATCGAGCCGGTCAAGATCCGCCGGATGCTGGAGCGTCCGTTCGGTTCGGTGCGCTGGAAGGAAGACACGCCCGACCGTGCATCGAGCGAGGTATTGCCGGTGTCGACGCCGGCGGGCAGCAGCACCTGAGCGGCACCGCTGTTGCCGAACCGCCGTCACATGCCGGTGAAGCCGGCCTTGACGGAATCGATGCTGCCGTCGCGTTCGCGTAGGTAGGTCAGACCGCACACCGTCAGCCGGTGCAGATCGGTTTCACCTGCCTCGGACAACGTCGCGAGATATTCGGTCAGCTTGAGCCGCGCTTCATCGCTGGCGGCTGCGGTGCGGTTGGCCAGCAGATCATAGGTGAGCATGACGCGGTCGATGACGGCTTGCATAAATGTCTCCAATGCTGCGGCGGGGATGCTGGCCGGTGAAACCAAAGCGTTTCCAAGCGAAGTGGAAACCGGTTCGCGTGAAGAAAACGCGTCAAAACAAACACTGCGTCGCGGTCAGGCGACCAGCGTCGCCTCGAAATGCGCGATGGCGCGGTTGGCGATGCGGAGCGTGTTGCGATCGCCGCGATAAAACTGCTGGACGATGATCTCGAGCAACCGCTCGTTGACGCCATTCGGATCGCTGATCGCGCCGCTGCGCCGCAGATAGTTCACGGCGATGGCGTAAGCCTGACCGACGACATCGACATTCATCACACGTAAGCCGCGCTCGACCAGCATGGTGTTTGTCCTCCAGCACCACAACAAGTCGCAACGGCGTGGAAAGTTCCACCGGCGCGTGAAACACATGTCGCCGCCCTATGCCTGCCCTATATGCGAATACCGCGCAGACCCGTGGATTTCGATGGGACGGCGCGAATGCTCCCGCTAGAGTTGGGGTTCCTGATCATCGGGCAAATCACCGCGCCCGCGCGGCAACGGATCGATTTTCATCGGCATGCTCCAGACCATTCAAAAATTCACCTGGCGCGATGGCCTGTTCTCCCTGAAGGCGTTCGTCGCCGCAATGCTGGCGCTGTACATCGCCTTCCGCTTGAATTTGTCGCAGCCAAGCTGGTGCATCACCACGGTCTACGTCGTCTCGCAGCCGCTGGCTGGAATGGTGCTGGCGAAATCGCTCTATCGCGTGCTGGGCACGGTGATCGGTGCGTTGATGTCGCTGCTGTTCGTGGCGCTGTTTTCGAATACCCCGGAGTTGTTCTGTCTGGCCCTGGCGATCTGGATCGGCATCTGCACATCGGTCGCGGTCTATTTGCGCGAAGCCCCTCAAGCCTATGGCGGCGTGCTGGCCGGTTATTCGGCGGCGATCATCGGTCTGCCGGCAGCGCTGACGCCCAATCTTGCATTCGATTTCGCGACTGCGCGTTGCCTCGAGATCACGCTCGGCATTGCCTGCGGTACGTTGCTGCATCACGTCGTTTTTCCGCGACGCGCCGGCGACGCATTACGCAAGGCGCTGCATGCCACGTTGCCGAACATGGCGCGCTGGGCCGAAGACGCGCTGCATGGACAGCAGGCCGAGGCCAAGGGCCTTGCCGACCGGCAGACGATCATCGCATCGGTGGTGTCGCTTGATTCGCTACGAGCGTTCGGATCGCTCGATACGCCGGCGATCCGGGCGATCGACGACGTGATCCGGCTGTTTGAGGGCAAGCTGTTGTCGCTGCTGGCGATGCTGGTCTCGGTTTACGATCGGCTGGCGCTGTTGCAACGGCACCAGCCCGAGACAGCGCGCGCACTGCAACCGCTGGCGGAGCGGACGGCCGCCCATATCGCCGCATCGGCCGACGCCGCGACGCCGCAGCAATCGCTGGAAGAATCCGGCGGAGAAATCGCGCTGCTGGCGGAGATCGAAGCCAGGCTGCCGCCGCCGGAGGCCTTGCGAAGCGACCCGAATTCCTTCCTCGCGCGCAGTTTCCTGCTGCGCCTGCGCGATGTGCTGGCGCTCTGGCACGAGGCTGTGTGGCTTCGCACCCACATTACCGCCGGTATCCATCCGCCGCAGACCGCCGCCGCGCCGTCGCTGCGGCCCTATCGCGATATCGTCTTCGCGATACTGGTCGGGGCGATCTCGCTGGTGACCATGCTGGCTGCCAGCGCCTTCTGGATTTTCACGGCGTGGCCCAACGGCCCCACCGCCGTCACCTATGCGGGAATCATTTGCGCCATCATGGGCGCGCGGGACGACCCCGCCGCAGCCGCAGCCGATTTTCTCAAGATGAGCGTCATCGGCGCCTTGATCGGCGGCATCTATCTGCTGGTCGTGCTGCCGCCGCTCTCGACATTTCCGGCGCTGGTGATCGCGCTTGCTCCGTTCTATCTGGCCTGCGGCCTGTTTCTCAGCGCTGCGATACCGGCGGTGATGCCAGTGATCTTCGTCGCCGGCGGCCTGACGAACATCTCCAACACGATGACCTACGACTTCAGTGTTTTTCTGAACGATTACCTGAGCTATTTGGTCGGCATCTGCATCGGCGGGATCGCGCTCCGCCTGCTGCGCCCGCTCGGCACCGAGTGGGTGGTGCGGCGTTTGACCCGCGGCATGATGCGCGATCTCGCGCGCGTTGCCGCGTCGGCCGTACCGGAGTCGCGTACCGCGTTCGAGAGCAAGATGTTCGACCGCATCAACGCGTTACTGATGCGTCTCGATGCCCGGATCGATACGCACCGCGCCGTGATGCAGGGCGGCTTTGCCAGCCTGCGCACAGGCCTCAACATCCTGGCGCTGAGGAGAGCCCGCATAGAATTGCCACCGGCCGCAGCGGTGGCGGTCGATCGCGCCCTCGCGGCGTTAGCAGATCATTTCGAACGGGTGGCCAGAAATTCCCGCGTGGCGACACCACTGCCTTTGCTGGAAGCCGCGCGCGATTGTGTTCTCGCACTCAATGGCAACGCTGTCTTCACGCAGACGGCCGAGTCGCTCTATGCTATCGAAACCACGTTGCAGCAGCATCCCGCTTTTTTCGGGCTTCACATGCCCGCGCCACCAACTGCATCGGTCGAACCGGTGATCGCATGATCAAGGAAATCAATCTGGACGGCATCTACCTGCCGCCGCTGCTCGGTTACCTCGCGGGAACGGCGGTGCTGTGGTATGTCGCGCGTTATCTGCTCGGCAGGCTTGGCGTTTATCGCTTCGTCTGGCATCCGCCTTTATTCAATACTGCGCTTTATGTCATGCTGCTCAGCGCCTTCGTCGCAGCGACGCTTTGAGCTTTGAGATATCGATCGGATGCAGCAAGCCAGTTCATGGATTCGTATTCTCGTCACCGTCGTTGTCGTGGCGGCAGCAGGGGTGGCCGGCTGGTATTTGTGGCGCACGTATGAAGAGAGCCCGTGGACGCGCGACGGGCGCGTACGTGTCAATGTCGTGATGGTGGCGCCGGATGTCGCCGGCGCCGTCACCGATATCCGGGTGAAGGATAATCAGAGCGTCAGGATCGGCGACACGCTGTTCGTCATTGATCCCGCGCGCTACCGGCTGGCGCTGGAGCAGGCGGATGCCGCGCTGGCCGGCGCCAAGAGCGTGCTCGATCAGCGGCAGGAAGAACAACAGCGCCGCGAGCGGCTGAGCTCGGACTCGATCTCGGAAGAAGCGCTCAACCAGGCCCGCACCGCGACGCTGTCGGCGCAGGCCGCCTACGATCAGGCGGAGGCCACGCTCGGCGTCGCCAAGCTCAACATGGCGCGGACCGACGTTCGCTCGCCGGTCAACGGCCACGTCACCAACCTGCTGGTACATCGCGGCGACTACGCCACGGCGGGCCACCCGATGGTGGCGCTGGTGGATGGCGACTCGTTTTATATCGCGGGCTATTTCGAGGAGACCAAGCTGCGCCACATCAAGATCGGCGACCGCGTCTCGATCCGGTTGATGGCCTACGACGCGCCGCTCAGCGGTCATGTCGAGAGCGTGGCGCGCGCCATTACCGATCGCGACAACGCGCTCGGCAATGACTTGATCGCCAACGTCAACCCGACCTTCAGTTGGGTTCGGCTGGCGCAACGCATTCCGGTCCGCATCGCCATCGACGATGTGCCGAAAGGCATCACGCTCAGCGGCGGCATGACGGCCACCGTCGTGGTCACCGATCCGACTAATCCCGACCGCATCAAGCCGCCGGTGCGTTGACGGGCTAAGCTAGCGAATGGTCAAGCGCCGGCATCACTGAACTGCAAGCCCGAAGCGGACTCTTGATCGGCCGAATTGTGAGGAGGCTGGTGCCGCAAGAGGGATTCGAACCCCCGACCCCGTCATTACGAATGACGTGCTCTACCAGCTGAGCTATTGCGGCGAACCATTGCGCGCCCGGCGGAGCCGGAAACGCTCCGGCACCTGATATCGGGCAGCGCGCGGCTTTGCAAGACGCCGCAGGGCAACGTCCTTCCGGGAAATCCCCGCCGGCGCTGGTTCCCGGCTGGAAAACCGAAGCATTTCCGGGGTCCTGCAGGGTATCGGCCTGACAGGCGCCCGGACCTTAGAGATAGGGCAGCGATCAACCGACCCAGCGGGCCACAAAACCGCGCCAGCCGCCGGCCTGTGCCGTGGCGCCGCCCTGACCGTCAAAGTCGTCCCGCTCCGATTCGTCATCGACGCCGGGATCGTCCGGCGCCCTGACGATGGGAATCACCGCCGGAATCGGCGCAGAGTTCTTCCTGGCGACGTCCTGACGCGCGCGAAACAAGGGCGGCGGCGCGGCGGCGGCAACGGCGGCCGGTTCGGCCGGACCTTCCGGCTCCACGGCAGCCGCTGCAACAGCTTCGACCGGCTCGGTCGCATCTTCGGCGATCTCTGCGGGCATGGATTCGTCGGCGCGCGGCGGCGCCAGCAGCGGCTCGCGCACCGGCTCCGGCTCGACGACCACGGCCTTGTCGGACGGCAGCGCGGCCAGCGGCATCTGCCATTGGAAAGCATCGAGCTGTCCGGTTACCGGCGACACCGGCCGCCAGCGATCCGAGACGTAGCCGTCCGCCGTCCATACCGGATCGTGCAGCGCGCGCACCGCACGCAGCGTCCATTCGCGCGCACGGCCGCTGTCACCGTGTTCGGTGCGCTCGATCTCCGCCATCAGCATCGCCACGCGCTGCGTCGGTGCGGAAGTGAACGGCGCGAGCGCTTCGCGGGCACGGGCGAATTCGCTGGCATCGATGGCAGCGCGCGCCAGCGCCAGCGCGCTCTCCAGATGCCCCGGCGCTTTCGCCGCCAGCGCCTCGACCCGCACCAGCCGTTGCCGCGCCGAATCGCCGAGCTTCACATGCGCGTAGACATCGGCCAGATCGGGATGCGGATTGACCAGCCACGCCGCCTCGATGATGCGCATGGCGCGCCGCACCTGATGCGCCTCGCTCAACAATTTGCCGGCGAGTGTCGCCGCCGGCACCAACGTCGGCGCCAGCCGCGCGGCCTCGAGCGCGCTGTGCCGCGCCAGATCGCGGTCGTTGCTTTCAAGCTCGAGCGCCCGCGCCGTCAGCAGCACGGCGCGCTGGCGCTGATACAGCGTCTTGTCGAGCAGGCCGGCGGCGAGATTGTTGTCGAGGATCGCCAGCGCACCGGGCCAATCGCCCTTCGCGCAACGGAAGCCCAGCACCGCGTGCGATGCCCAGGTCGATGACGGCGCCAGCTTCAACGCCTCCTGCGCGATCTCCACCGCCGCGACCGGATCGTCGGCGCGCTGCGCCTCGATGAACAATCCGCGCAGGCCGAGCAGCCGGGTATCCTTGCGCTGCGCCATGGCACGAAACGCACGCCGCGCGCCGTCGCGGTCGCCATCCATCTGCGCCGACTGCGCATGCAACAGCAGCGCCAGCGGATCGTCCGACGCGAGACGCTTGGCGATGCCGGCATGCTTGCGCGCCGCGTTGCCGTCGCCGTGACCGACCGCGAGCAAGCCACGGGTGATGGCCTGCCGGCCGCGCGCGTGACGCCGTTCGCGCCGCGCCCGCTGTACCCGATGCGGCGCCCGCCAGATGCTGCGCAACACCGACCACAGCAGGATCGCCGCCAGCGACACCAGCCCGAGCACCAGCGCAAACACCGGCAGCGAGGTTTCGATGCGCCAGCCGCTCCATGTCAGCGCCACGTCGCCGCTCTGGTCGCCGACCCAGGTCGCCGCCAGCGCCGCCGCCGCAATCAATATCAGGAACAGAATGATCCGGATCATCAGGAACCTATGGCACGGGTTTGCTGAGTGCCGCCGTGGCGTCGGCTGCGAGTTGACGGGAGGCGGCGAGCGCCGCATCGCGGGCATCGGCTTTCTCGATCCACGGCTGCACCGGCGCGCGATCGGCGGCCGCGAGGCCGTTCAACTCGCGCCGTGCGGTAGCGACATCGTCGAGCCGCGCAGCGGCTGCGGCGCGGCTGAGAATCGCCGCCTGTCCTTCGCCGGATTGCGGACCGGTGCGGCGAATCCGGACCAGCCGCTCGGCGCCGGCTTTGAGGCGATCGACGATGCCGGACGCTTCGGCAACCTTGGGCTCCGCCGGTACAATCCCGGCAATCAGCGTCAGCAGTTCCTTGCAGAGCGCGTTGGCGCTCGGCACACCCGACGCGGCAAAACGATCGAGCGGCTTCAACTGCTCGGGCTTGCTCGCCAGCGGTTTCGCCGCCGTCAGCGCCGCGCCATAAGATTCGCCCTGCCGCACCAGTTGATCGAGCAGCGTAGCCGCCACCACGCGCCGCAGCGGCTTGTCATCGACCGGCGCGGCGTCGCGCTGCGCACTCGCCGACGACAGCGCACGCGTGGCGCCTTCGATCTGGTCGAGACGTGCGGTGACGGCGGACATATCCGGCGACGGCGATGACGCCACGGCTTCGCGCGGCGCGGATTTGAGGTCGTTGATCGCGGCTGTGGATTTTTCCGCCTGCGCAGTCAAATTCGCGACGTCCTTGCGCAGCCCGGCGACGGCTTGCTCGATGGCGGTGATGCGGCCGGCCAACGTGGAATCCACCACTGTGGGCGCGCCCGGTTTGGATTCGATGGTTGCGACACGTGCCGCGAGCGCATCGACGCTGGCGCGATCGACCTGCGGTGCGGCCGGCACGGCTTGCGGCGGCGGCGACAACCAGCCGGCCCACGACGACACGCCGACGGCCCCGCCAGCGACGATCGCGCCGACGACCGCAGCAACAATCGCGGACGGTATCCAGGGCGTCCGCTGACGCGGCTCGGACGGTTCATCGTTAACCGGCGACTCGGACTCCGACGCCGCTTCATGCGGTTCGGCCGGCGCGGCGGATTCTTCGCGGGAGATGTCCGACGGGTCGAGATCGATGGTCGGCGGCGTGCGCTTGGGACGGCCCAAATCCGGCGGCGGCTCGGTTGGTTCGGGCTTGTCATCGACCATCGTGAAAGTTCCTCAATTCCGCCTGACGCCGCTCGCCCGATTCGAATCCTTTTTAGAGCATCGTACCGCCGGGCGCGACGCAGCATTCCAGCAATATCATGGCTCGGTCCGTTGGCTTGACCGCGGCCGCAAGGCGCGCTCCAGCACCTCGAATATCGCATCTTCGTCCGGCGCGCGCGCCACCGCAACCTGCGCGGCGCCCGCTTCGCGGACAATTGCCGCCACCGCATTGGAAAAACAGCACTGCGGCAGCGCCAGCGCGGAGATTTCCACGCCCGCTGCCCGCGCCGCGTCGAGAAAGGCCCGCGCGCTGCGCGCCGAATAATGCAGCACCGCCTCGATGCGGCCGGCGGCGCAGGCGGCGCTGACATCGGACGGCAGGTCGGGCACCGCATTCATCCGGTACACCGTGACAGTGGAGACGTTGAAGCCGAGTTCGCCCAATTCCGTGCCGAGATCGCGGGCGCGATCGGCCGCAGCAAGATAAAGCAGTTCGCCGGATTTTTTCAGGCGTTTGGCGCGGGCCTGCGCCACGATCAACTCGCGCAGCGAGACGGCGTCGCCGCCGGCCGCGGTGACATGGGTGAAGCCGCTGTCGCGCGCCGCCTGCGCCGTCCGCTCGCCGACCGCGAACAACGGGCGGTCACGCAAATCGCCGCGTGCGGGACTCTCGTTGATGGCGCGCAGCGCATTGGCACTGGAAACGATCACCGCTTCAAACCGCGCATCCGCATCGATCTGGAACGCCACCGGCTCGAACCGAAGCATCGGTGCCAGCAATACCTCGAAGCCTTTTGCGCGCAGCGCAGCCGCCGTCGTCGCGTTATCGGGATGTGGGCGAGTGACGAGAATGGCCACGCGTTACGCGCCCGAAAACAGCGTGAAGAATTTTTCGCCGGCACGCTCGCGCAGCTCGCGCGCGGCATCGGCGCCGATTGCGGCGGCATCGGCACGCAACCCCTCGCGCATCGTGCCGTATTCCTCGCGACCATCGGGCGAAATAATCAGGCCGCTGAAATGAATGCGCTCGCCGCTGACGCGGCAATGTCCGCCGATTGGCGTGCGGCATGAACCGTCGAGCAGCGCTAGAAAGCTGCGCTCGGCGGTCAGCGCCACTTCGGCCTCAGCATCGCCGATCGCTTTGACGAAGGCGTTGATGCGCTCGTCGTCGCGACGCGACTCGATGGCGATGGCGCCCTGCCCCACTGCCGGCAGAAACTCGTCGATCTCGAAAATCCGCGTCGCCTTGGCTTCGAGGCCGAGACGCTTCAACCCGGCCAGCGCCAACAGCGTAGCGTCGGCCTCACCTGCCGCGAGTTTGCGCAAGCGCGTCTCGACATTGCCGCGCATGACGCTGACTTTCAGATCGGGCCGCAGCCGCAACACCATGGCCTGACGCCGCAACGATGCGGTGCCGACCACAGCACCCGCAGGTAAATCCTGCAACGACGCTGCCGTCGGGCTGATGAAAGCATCGCGCGGGTCTTCGCGCGGCAGGAACGCCGACAGCCATGTGGCGTCGGGCAGGAAGGTCGGCACGTCCTTCGACGAATGCACCGCGAGGTCGATGTGACCTGCGAGCAATGCCTCTTCGATTTCCTTGGTGAACAAACCCTTGCCGCCGGCTTCCGACAGCGCACGATCCTGGATCGCGTCGCCGGAGGTCCGGATCACCTTGATCGCGATGCGCTCAGCCGCGACGTCATGGGCACGCGCCAGACGGTCACGCACCTCATGCGCCTGCGCCAACGCCAGCGGGCTGCCGCGCGTGCCGATGGTCGCCAGAATTTCCATCTCACCTGAAGATTGCCCGTCGGAAGATTGCACTTTATGGCCTCACAATGCTACGCCGTGGGAAGCAAAACGCTGGTTTGGCGGCGAACGCAAGGGCTTACATTGGCTGACGAGACGCCGATCCTGGTACTGGGAATCGAAACCACCTGCGACGAAACCGCCGCAGCGGTGATCGAGCGCGGCGGCGACGGCCAGGGCCGCATCCTGTCCAATATCGTGCGTTCGCAAATCGAGGAACACGCACCGTTCGGCGGCGTGGTTCCCGAGATCGCCGCGCGCGCGCATGTCGATCTGCTCGACGGCATCGTCGCCACTGCGATGAAGGACGCGGGCGTGACGTTTTCGCAGCTTGCGGGCGTTGCCGCGGCAGCCGGCCCGGGCCTGATCGGCGGCGTCATCGTCGGCCTGACCACGGCGAAAGCCATCGCGCTGGTGCACGATACGCCGCTGCTCGCGGTCAACCATCTCGAGGCCCACGCGCTGACACCGCGGCTGACCAACGCGCTGGCGTTTCCCTATTGCCTGTTCCTCGCCTCCGGTGGCCACACCCAGATCGTCGCCGTGCTCGGCGTCGGCAAATATGTCCGGCTCGGCACCACCGTTGACGATGCGCTCGGCGAAGCCTTCGACAAGGTGGCGAAGATGCTCGGCCTGCCTTATCCCGGCGGGCCGCAGGTCGAACGCGCCGCCGTGCAAGGCGATGCGGCGCGTTTCAATTTTCCGCGCCCGATGCTGGGACGGCCCGACGCCAATTTCTCACTGTCCGGACTGAAGACCGCCGTGCGTAACGAAGCCAGCCGCATGACGCCGCTGGAGCCGCAGGACATCAACGACCTGTGCGCCGGCTTTCAGGTCGCGGTGCTGGATTCCATCGCCGACCGGCTCAATGTCGGATTGCGATTGTTCACCGAACAGTTCGGCCCGCCGACGGCGCTGGTCGCGGCCGGTGGCGTGGCGGCCAATCAGGCGATCCGCGGCGCGCTGCGCGAAGTCGCGGGGCATGCGCGAACCGAACTGGTGATTCCGCCGCCGGCACTGTGCACCGATAACGGCGCGATGATCGCGTGGGCCGGCGCGGAACGGCTGGCCCTCGGCTTGACCGATGTGCTCGATGCGCCGCCGCGCGCGCGCTGGCGGCTCGATGAAAATATCGAGGTGCCGGCCAACCTCGCCAACACCCGCGCGAGTTTCTAAAGATGCCTTCCTATCAAACCGTCGCAGTGATCGGCGCCGGTGCCTGGGGCACCGCGCTAGCCAGCGCCGCCGCACGCGCCGGCCGCGACGTCGTGCTCTATGCGCGACAAGAAGCGAACGCGCAAAAGATCAACGCATCTCGCGAGAACAGCCGGCTGCCTGGCGCGCAGGTCGCGGCTTCGATTGCCGTGACCAGCGATCTGGCGCGCGCTGCAAGCGCCGATATCATTTTGCTGGCGACGCCCGCGCAGCAATCGCGCGAGGCCGCCACTGTGCTGGCCCCGCATCTTGCCGATGGCACGCCGGTGGTCGCCTGCGCCAAGGGTATCGAACGCGGCACCCACAAATTCATGACCGAGGTGATCGCGGAAGCCGCGCCGCGCGCCACGCCCGCCATTCTTTCCGGACCCGGCTTCGCCGATGATGTCGCGCGCGGCTTGCCGACCGCGGTGACGCTCGCGGCGCAGGACGAAGCGACAGCGTGCGCGCTGGTGCATGCGCTCGGCTCGGCGACGTTCCGGCCCTATCACACCGCCGACATGCGCGGCGTCGAGATCGGCGGCGCGGCGAAGAACGTGCTGGCCATCGCCGCCGGCATCGTCGTCGGGCGGCGGTTGGGCGCTTCGGCGCTGGCGGCATTGACGACGCGCGCGTTCAGCGAGTTGATGCGGCTCGGGCTTGCCTGCGGCGCAAGGAGCGAAACCATTTCCGGCCTGTCCGGTCTCGGCGACCTGATCCTGAGTTGTTCGAGCCCGCAGTCGCGCAACTTCTCGCTCGGTATCGCGCTCGGCCGCGGCGAACGGCCGAGCGACAAACTGAGCGAGGGTGAATTCACCGCGCCGGTGCTGGCCGAGCTCGCCGCGGCAAAGAAAGTCGATATGCCGGTGGCCAATGCCGTCGCCGCGATCCTGAGTCGCGCCGTCACC
>Ga0207657_10005188_pt1 | contig 13665 bp, 13 predicted proteins | sample KBSC33metaG_FD_184316 | JGI IMG/M metagenome (GOLD analysis project Ga0207657, IMG submission 184316) | Corn rhizosphere microbial communities from Kellogg Biological Station, Michigan, USA - KBS C3-3 metaG (SPAdes) (version 2) | ecosystem: Host-associated > Plants > Roots > Rhizosphere > Soil ... | reverse complement strand
AAAATACAAGTTCTGTTGAAGCGATGCATCAGTTGAAAGAACAGGCACGTATGATGAAAGAAGCATTATTGAAAGGTCGCTTGCATGAAATAGGAGAGGTGCTTGATTATGGATTTCAGCAGAAAAGAAACATGGCAAAAAATATTTCAAATGCATCGATTGAAGAATTATATGAAGCAGTAAAGAAAGCCGGTGCAACAGGTGGTAAAATAAGCGGAGCCGGCGGCGGAGGTTTTATGATATTTTATTGTCCCGGTAACACAAGATATAAAGTGATCGATACATTGAATACTTTTGGCGGTGAAGTAAAACCTTATCGGTTTACAAAACAAGGTTTGACAACATGGACAATGAACGGATAATTATTTATGATTTGCTCAAATGAAAGTAAAAAATGAAGCGAGTAAAAGAAATTATTGCATCATCAATTGCGGTAAAACAACAAATACTGAATGATGAAGCGATGCTGAAAAAAATTTGTGATGCGGCAAACGCAGTTACCAATGCATTCAGAACCGGAAATAAAGTTTTGTTTTGCGGTAATGGTGGCAGCGCTGCTGATGCACAACATTTGGCTGCTGAGTTTTCGGGTCGTTTTTATAAAGACCGCAAAGCTTTACCATCGGAGGCTTTGCATTGCAATACGTCTTACGTGACTGCTATTGCAAATGATTACAGTTATGATGTGATTTATTCAAGGATCATTGAAGGCACAGGCGTTGGTGGCGATGTGTTGGTTGGTCTAAGTACTTCAGGTAATTCAAAAAATATTATTAAAGCTTTTGAGGTTGCAAAAGAGAAAAATATTATCACGATCGGATTCACCGGAGAAAGCGGTGGCGCTATGAAAGATTTAAGCGATTACTTATTTAATATTCCTTCAAAAGATACACCGCGAATACAAGAGAGCCATATCATGATAGGTCATATTATTTGCGAGTTGGTAGAACAGAAATTATTTTCTGAACCATAATTAACTTGAGTAGAAAAATTAAAATGAAAATTACAGAAGCGATCATTCTTGCAGGGGGTTTGGGAACAAGATTGAGCTCTGTTGTTCCTGATCTCCCAAAATGTTTGGCTCCTGTAAATAGAAAACCTTTTATTATTTATGTTATCGATCATTTACAAAAACAAGGAATTGAAAAATTTATTTTTTCTCTTGGATACAAGCATGAAATGATTGCTGAATATCTTAATTCTTTTCAAGAAAAACTCAAAACTCAAAATTCAGAACTTAGAACTCTGAACTCACCATTCACTACTCATCGTTCACCATTCTCTATTCATTATTCAATCGAGGACGAGCCTCTTGGAACAGGCGGCGCAATTAAACTTGCATGTTCTGTTGCGAAAGAAAAAAATATTCTGGTTGTTAATGGTGATACTTTATTTAAAGTTGATGTGATGGAGCTTTTTCATTTTCATATTTCCAATGATGCTCATTGTACGCTAAGTTTGAAACCGATGAAAGAGTTTGATCGATATGGCGTAGTTGAATTATACCCTGATAACAGGATAAAAGATTTCAAAGAAAAAAAATATTATCACGAAGGCATGATTAATGGCGGCGTGTATATGTTGAACGTAAATAAATTTTTGGAAGAAGATTTATCAACAAAATTTTCCTTTGAAAAAGATTATCTCGAAAAATTTTATGAGCAACGAAGAATGTTCGGTGCCGTGCAGGATGAATATTTTATTGATATTGGAATTCCTGAAGACTATGCAAAAGCGCAAATAGAATTGGTGAACGAAGTTGAATTTTGAGTTGCTGATTGAAAAACAGAAAGTATACGAGTGCGACGCAACGAAAGTTTAATAGCATTACTAAAACCTGGTCCAAAAAAAATGAATTATACTGCAATCGATAAAAGCTGGACATTATTTTTAGATCGCGACGGAGTTATCAATGGAGAAAGAAAAGATGAATACGTTTTACGCCTTGATGAATTTATTTTTTTTGACGGTGTATTACAGGCATTAAAAATATTGAATGATGTGTTTAGTTTGATAATTATAATTACAAATCAGAAAGGTGTTGGCAAGGGTTTGATGACCTTAGATGATCTGCATTCAATTCACGAGCACATGCTGCAACAAATAAAAACAAACGGCGGCAGAATTGATAATATTTATTATTGTACAGATATTGACAACGACAGTTCAAACCGCAAACCACAGCCTGGCATGGGTTTGCAGGCGCGAAAAGATTTTCCTCAAATTGATTTTCGTAAAAGTATAATGATTGGAAATAAATTAACCGACATGCAATTTGGCCGGACGCTTGGAAGTAAAACCGTTTTTATTGCAACATCAGATCCTGAAACTCCTTTTCCGCATCCTTTGATAGATGCACGTTTCAACAACTTGCTTGAATTTGCGATGAAGTTTGTGCATTAATAAAATCATAAAATTTTTTTGTTTCAAAATAAAGCATGACGATAAGCGTAAAGAATTTATTCTTAAAGTAGTTTTGATTATGAAGAAATTTTTCGTCATTATTTTCTGTATTTCCTGCCTAAGTGTGTGTGCGCAAACAGATCATTCGTATATAAAACAATTAAAACAAATTGAAGATACACTTGCGATTTATTCGCATGACATGGTGTTTGCAACTGAAGCATCTGCGCGTTTTAATGCAGACAGCGCTTTTATTAAAACATTTGTTCGTGCACTTAAAACTGAACATTCATTTTCATATCCTTTCGATTCATTGAAATCTGTTTCAAAACTTTATGCACCCGATAGTTCATTCCGCATTTTTTCCTGGCAGATTGAAAGAGATGAAAGTTATTTCCGGCAATTTGGCGCCATACAATTGAATACAAAAGACGGTTCGTTAGAACTGATTCCTTTGTATGATCAAAGCGACAATGCAGAAAATCCTGTTGATTCAATACGCTCAAACAAGAACTGGATCGGTGCGCTTTACTACAATATTGTGATGAAGGAATACAAAGGAAAAAAATATTACACGCTGCTTGGTTATGATGACAATGATATGGCGAGCACGAAAAAATGGATCGAGGTATTAACGTTCGATAATAACAATCAACCAGTTTTTGGTGGAAAATATTTTGATTACAAGCAAGACAGTATTAAGCCTGCGCAGCCTGCATATAGATTTTGTTTGGAATATAAAAAAGATACACGTGCAAGATTGAATTACGATCCTGAAATGGATATGATCGTTTTTGATCATCTCATAAGTGAATCAAATGAACCAAATAAAAAATTTACATTAATTCCCGATGGCGATTATGAAGGCTTTAAATGGAGTAACGGTAAATGGATACATGTTGATAATGTTTTTCAACGACAAAAATTGAAAGACGGACAAGCACCCGTGCCAAAACCTTTTTATGATGATAATGGCAAACCGATAGATCAATAGGAAATCAAAGCGGTGCTAACAAGTTGAATGGATAGGCAGGTATATTTCTCAAAATTTCGAAAACTACTACAATAAGAAGTGCAATTTTCATAGAAGTGGATGAGTAAAATATTTTCTGCTTTGTATAATTTGTAGCTAATGCACTAAAGCAAGCAATGACAAAAGAATATATAAACAAAGGAAGCGCTAAAACAAAAAGCATATTATTTCTTAACGATGCTGAAAAATCTCCATGCAAAAGAGCCGCAACAGCTCTTTGTGAACCACACAGAGGACAATATAAACCTGTGAGATCATGAAACATACATTTTGGAAAGTATTCCCGGTATAAAGGATAAATGAAAAAGTAAACTAATGTGATCAGCAAGATTATTATACTTGCAATTATTACCGGAATAATTTTTCTTTCTTTCATGTCCATCACTTAAAACTACGGATATGATTTTTTGAAAATGAATTTTAAAAAACGAAGTGGTTTTCCACAAAATGATGAATTTGATGTTTATAAGCCGCGAAAATTCTGTGTATAAACCCGTGTACAACAAGTGAAGAACAAAAACATAGAAAATTTGGAAACAACTACACGGTTGATTTATCTTGGCGTTACAATTGAGAAGCAAAAATCCTTCAACAAGATGATTGCAACTCAACAAAAGCATCGGGTTAGTAAGAATAATTGCTTCGGCAATTAAGAAAACAAAGCTTGATGCTTTTTTTGTTTTGTAAATTCTGCATAAAAAATAATGTACAAGTATGTTATCCTTGAACAAACTCAGTAGAAGCTTCCGCCTTTGAATCCCGGTACAAGTATCCATTTATCAATTCCGATCAACCGTTAATCCTGTTTAGCAAAGCAACAATATTTTACTCTTCTTAATTTATGAATAAAATTCTGTTATGCATTTATCTGATGATCTTTTTATCATGAAGAGTTTCCCTGATTTTCACGAATCGTATTTTGACATTGACGAATACAATAGAACTTTTGAAAAGAAGAATGTTATTATACATGCATCAGCAAAGGATGTTGGTTATGCAGAACATTGGGGACCATTATCAATCAAGTGCACGATAAAAGGAACTGAACATTATCAATGCGGCAACAGGTTTTACAGCGTTAACGAGGATCATTATCTTATCTTTAATGACGGACAGTATTATTCGAGTTACATTTATTCAGATACCGGAACAGAATCTTTCACTATAAATTTTTCAAGCAGTTTTCAGCAATGTGTTTTGGAAAGTTTTGGAGAAGATTTCGAAACAACAAACAAAATTAAAACTTATGAATTTATTGAAAAGTGTTATAAACACAATGATCTTGTAACTCCTTTAGTAATGAAACTGTACAGAACTACTCTTATAAAGAATCCTGATCACTATCTTATTACCGAGCTTTATTTCTTACTCTTAGAAAAATTATTATTTCAGCAGGAGAAATTGAGAAATGAGATTATGAAAATAGAAGCTGTAAAATATTCAACGCAGGTTGAATTATACAAGCGTCTCAATTATGCCAAAGATTTTATTGAGTCATGTTATATGAACGAAATAGAACTGAAAACACTTGCAAAGGTGGCATGTATGAATAAAGCTTATTTCCTGCGTGAATTCAAAAAATATTTTGGCGTAACACCATATCAATATATCATCAGGCAACGTTTGAAAGCAGCAAGGCAAATGCTTGAAACAATTCGATGCACTATCACCGAAATATGTTTTGCAGTAGGTTACCGGGATATCGTTTCCTTCTGTAAGTTGTTTAAAAAAAGTTTTAATGTAACTCCGGAACAATATCAGAAAAGTTTTATCAAAAAATCATTTTTCACCTGTTAAAATAAAGTGCCGCTTCGTAAACTTGAAAATATTTCACACTAAATCTTTTCGTTTATGCGGTGCTTTATAAAAATGATCCTTTTTATTACAACTCAATTTTGTTTTATTCATGTGGATAGTCAAAACGGTTCGACCAATCCTTCCTTTCAAATTGCAGACTCATTCTATTTTGCAAGTGATTGGAGCAATGCCACAAGCTTGTATAAACAATTATTGAAGGATACTTCAACAAATAGCATAGCGTGGCAAAGATTAGGATTCTCTTATTACAATCTTGGTAATCCGGATGAGGCAATCATCAATTTTCAAAAAGCAGAAAAGACTAATCCGCCTGTTGCAATGCAGCCTTATTTGTATTCGCGTATGGCAAAAGCCTACAGCATAAAGAATGATAAGGAAAGGAGTCTGGAATATCTTGAAAAAGCCGTTGCGTCAGGATATGTTAATCTAAAAGAATTAGATACAGCAAAGGAACTTACATTATTGATAAATGATGCAAGATTTAAAGCGATTAAGAATAAAGTTTATAACACTTTATATCCGTGTCAAAACAATTTGCATGCGAGGGAATTTGATTTTTGGGCGGGTGAATGGGATGTATATGTTACTGGTACAAAAAATTATGTGGGACACAGTCTGGTGCAAATCATCTCCGGCGGTTGTGCGTTGCTTGAAAACTGGAATGGCTCAAACAGTACCGGTAAAAGCATCAATTTTATTGATCCCAATACCAATAAATGGAAACAATCATGGGCAGGTTCTTATGCAAATGGTGTTCAGGAATTTGTGAACGGAGAATATAAAGACAGTGCGATGCATTTTGAATTTGAAACAAAAGATGCACAGGGAAGAAAAATTATCGGACGATTTATTTTTTACAACCAGGGACCAAACCAGGTGCGTCAATTTAATGAAACGTCCGCCGATGGTGGCAAAACATGGACAACCACTTATGACTTTACTTATATAAGGAAGAAATAGTTTTAGCGAGAGATTAAGATGCAATACTGTTGATACAAATTTTTCGGTGGCATTACTTAATGAGTCATTGATTGAGAATTAGAGGATTTGATTAACTGATCAAGCAGTTTAGTTTCTTGCTCCATGTTAATTATCGTTTTATTGTCCTTATCAACAAGGGCATTTAAATAATCGATAGACTCATTTCTGGTAAAACCGGTGAATTGCATAACGGCGATTATTTGTCTTTCTGTATAGTTGCAGCAAATCATAAAACTGTCTTTTAATCCATTGACGGAAACAAAGAACAGATGTTTATTTCAAACCTGTTTATCTGCAAATTTTTAACACTCTTCTTATTTATTAGATTTTTAATTATAAAATTTTCAAACCGGATAAAATGTATATTGCAAAAAAGTAAACCTGTTTGCATGTACCGTTTCCTTATACTTTTTATCTTTCTTGTTTCTATTATTTCCTGTTCTAAAGATGAAGGAAGCACGCCGCCACCTGATCAAATTCCTGACATCATAAATGGTGTGGTAACAGAATTTAAATTATCGCCGATAGATATTAACACGCCCGATAAAGGCACGTTTCTCATCTCTGCAAACAATACAATTTACCAGGTTGACTTCAATGCTGTTGCCGAGAGCGAATCCAATGCTATTTTATTATTTGACAACGATACCATATTAACAGATCAAAGCAGGGAGATAGGGAATCTTGGAAGAGATGCTGTTGCGTACAACCCGGTTAGGGAAAATGAAATTCTGATACAGTTTAATGATAGCAGAAAAATAGACGGACTGTTTACTTCTTATACAAGTTTCGGTGGCGTTTTCGGTGAGGCTTTAATAAGTCAGTGGCGCACTCCCAATGACCCGTCTAAGCCAACGCAAAAAGCCAAAGATGATATTATAAATTTAGTACAACGATATTCCGATAAGGACGGAGCAGGACCAGAAACAAAACCTCTGCCTTTATTTGTAACAGTTTCTAAAAGGTGATATACAAAATTTATTTTCCCACCAAAATTTGTATCAACTCCTTTTCTTCTTTATTCTCGTCGTTTATAATTCCAAAACCACCTTTGTAATCCCATGTTGCCCATGCAATGTTATTTGCTTCGAGAACAGACCTCATATCACGATACCATTGCAAACGTGCTTTTTCAGGTGAGGTAGAGAGGCATCCCCATTCACCACAGTATAAGGGAAGTCCATATTTTTTTGCAATGGCAATCGGTTTTGCAAAATGCTTTTGTATGGAGTCTTTCGTATAGTAAGTTTTATTGTGCAGGATAATATTACGCAAGCTATCAGGTAAATTTTTTATGTCTTCCTCTTTTACAATAACTCCCGGATAATTCACAGGACCTTTATAATCTTTAATATTTGTCCACGACGCTTCATGATGCGTTAATAAAAATGGCTCGTACATGTGAAAGCTAAGAATGATATTTTTATCGTTTGCAGGGATGCGTAGTTTATCAAAAGTATCAGCGCTTTGCCAGCGATTTGATCCGATCACTATTTTTCTTGTTGGCTCTGCTGCACGAATAACTGCTACAACTTTTTCAACAAGTTTATTCCAATCTTCGGGATCATCAGCAACAGGTTCATTCATCAATTCATAAGCAACATTTTCAACAGGATATTTTTTTAGTGCTCCTGACAGATCACGCCAGCATTGAAAAAATCTTTCCTGCGCAGCGGGTTGAGTCCATAGAGGTTTCACTTTTGCGTTGAAATAATGTGAGCGTAAAATGTGTAAATCCACCACGGCCTTGAGCTTATATTTTTCGCACCAGTTCAATGCATCCTGCAAAAGAGAAAAAGCTTCTTCATCCTTTTCGCCATTCTCGTGCCAAAGCTGCATTTCATCAATCGGAATGCGAAGGTGATCAAACCCAAGACCGGCGAGATATTTTACATCTTTCTCTGTAAAATAATTTTTTCGTTCTTCACCTCTTGCATCACTTTGAGAGAGCCAATGACTGATATTCGTGCCTCTTTTGATTACAAAGTCACCGCTATTATTTTGCGAAAAGGAGTTTTGAAGTTGGAACACAAGAACGGGAAGAACCAAAAAAAGTTTTCTCATGAGATAAAAGTTTTATGAAGTTTGAAATGGATGATCACTTAACTTATAGCCACTCTTTTATTTTCTTTTACTGATTGGTAAATTGCTTCCACTACACGGATATCTTTCAACCTTTCTTCGCCCGGCACCAACACCGGCTTATTTTGCATGATGGCAAGCGCATTCTCATCCATTTGTTTTACCTGCTCGTGAGGAACTTCAGTAATAGCCGGAGAAATTGTAATGCCATCGCTTGTGTTTCCCTGTACGCCGCTGTATGCAGAGAACGGATCAAGTTTATACCAACCCTTTTCGCATGTGGTCATCATATTATTCATGTTCTTACCAAAACTTGATTCGCAATCTGCAGTTGCTCCACTTGGAAATTCTAATTTGAAATGCATTGTTTCATCTACTTCTTTGTAAATCTCTGGTCGTGTAGTTGATTGTTGCGCAGTTACCGCAACCGGCTCTTCGCCTGTGATGTATCTTGCTGCATTCAGCGGATATACGCCCATATCATACATTGAACCACCACCCATTTTTTTGATTTGTTTCCAGTGATTCGTTCTGTCATCAACATAACCCGCATAAGCCTCTACCTTTATAATCTTACCATATTTTTTATCCTTACCAAATTGTATGATCTTTTGAGTGTTCGGTTCATGATGCATCCTGTAACCAAGGCTTAGTTTTACTTTGTTTTTATTACAAGCATCGATCATAGCCTGGCATTCCGAAACCGTTAATGCCATTGGTTTTTCACACCATACATGTTTACCTGTACTGGCGGCTCTTATAGAATATTCCGCATGCATCGATGGCGGCAATACAATATAAATAACATTTATGTCATCATTGTTGGCAATTTTATCAAAGCTTGTATAATCGTAAATATTTTTATCAGGAATGTTATATTGAGCCTGCCATCTATTTGCTTTCTCAGGTGTTCCTGTAACAATACCTTTTAGTTCGCAATATTTTGTGAGTTGCATTGCCGGTGCCAATAAATCTGTACTGTAATAACCAAGCCCGACTAATGCAACACCAATTTTTTGTTTTTGTGTTGATAACAGAACAGAAGAAAAAACATTATTGCTTACGGCTAATGCAGTAATGCTGCCTAATGTATTTTTGATGAAGATGCGGCGTGAATTCATAGCAAATATTTTTGAGGTGATCTATAATATTTGAGTAGGATAAATGTACTTGATTTTTTTGTAAGTATTCATTCATGGTACCGCCGTATTTATCGCAATTAAACAGGAAAAGTTTCATTCTTCTTTGTAAATTTAAATATGAAGACGCCAAAACATTTATCTTCTTAATGTACTAATTTCAAATACTGCTTCAATATTTTATCGTGTTGAATTGGATAAGAAAAATAAGAAAGAGCAATTATGTGATGCTTGCCATATTGATGATAATATTTCTCGGCAATGTGATGTTCATTTCATTTGATAGGACAAATAAAAATACAAGTGACGAAAATATAGACAGAAGCAAATATGCAGGCTCTGCCACTTGCGCAGGTTGTCATAAAGACATTTATGAAAGCCATATCAAAACTGCACATTACTTAGATTCAAGACCTGCAGCCCAAGAATTCATTAAAGGAGATTTCTCTCCGGGTAAAAATAAATTTGTTTACAATCAATGGATAGAAGTAAGGTTGGAAAAGAAAAAAAATACTTTTTTTCAAACAGCTTACATCAACGGCGTTGAAACGGAGAGTGAACCTTTTGATATTGTTATTGGCTCAGGAAGAAAAGGACAAACTTATTTATATTGGAACGATAACAAATTATTTCAACTGCCCGTTTCTTATTACACGCCATTGAATACATGGTGCAACAGTCCCGGCTATCCAACCACTTATGTACGCTTCAACCGGATGATTCCTGCAGAGTGTTTAGAATGTCATGGCACTTATGCAAAGGTGGAAGAGAATGAAAACAATGAACCGGTGTATGATAAAACACAAATAATATTTGGTATTGATTGCGAAAGATGTCACGGACCTGCAGCAGATCATGTGGCTTTTCATAAAGCACATCCCGAAGAAAAAACTGCAAAAAATATCATCATCATAAAAGAACTAACACGGCAACAAAAACTGGATGCTTGTGCACTTTGCCATTCAGGTTTTCGAAAGCCGATACAACCACGGTTTTCATTTATTACCGGTGATACACTTGACGAATACTCAACTACGCGATACAATCCTGACAGCACTTCCACACTGGATGTTCACGGCAATCAATATGGATTGCTTACATCGAGCAAATGTTTCAAAATGTCAAACCTTGATTGCTCTTCTTGCCATGATCCGCATGTTAATGAAGCAAATAATTCTAAAATATTTTCTTCAAGATGTATCGCTTGTCATAAAGAAACAAAACATACTTCATTCGCATCGATGAGCAGGAAGTTTCAGTTGAATAATAATTGCATAGATTGCCACATGCCGATGTTGCCTTCACAGGCAATAACTTTAACGATAGATAATTCTAAAAATAATGTTCCTGACATGGTGCGTACTCATCGTATCGCAGTTTATCCGGAGATCACGAAAAAAATTCTTGAGAAATTAAAATGAGGATGCAAATAATTTATTTGGCGTGTTTGGTGAGATAAATCATAAATCTTACTTTAGAACGGTGATGAAGAAACATCTCTTCGATTGTTGTGTTTATTGATTCTGTCATTATGAAGAAAATACAATTATTTCTGTGTGCATTATTTTTTATGTTATTCCCCGCACTTGCACAAAAACCTGTAACACCATTATTTAAACCAGTTCCCAATAATGAGAGCGGAATCAACTTTGCCAACATTGTAAAAGAATCTCCCGGTTTAAATATCATCACCTACGAATATTTTTACAATGGAGCAGGTGTTGGTCTTGGAGATTTTAATAATGACGGATTGATTGATATTTATTTCACGGCGAACATGCAACCGGCAAGATTGTATTTGAACAAAGGCAATTTGCAATTTGAAGATATTACTGCAAAAGCAGGAGTTGGTGGGAAAAGAGGATGGAAGACAGGGGTAAGTATCGCCGATGTTAATGGTGACGGATTCCTTGACATTTATGTTTGTTATTCAGGTCCTTTGGACAGAGATCAAAGAGCAAATGAACTCTATATAAATAATGGCAATCTTACTTTCACTGAAGAGGCAGGAAAGATGGGCATCGCAGATTCAGGTTACTCTACACAAGCTGCCTTTTTTGATTATGATCGTGATGGTGATCTCGATCTGTTCGTCATCAATCACAACAATAAAAATCTTCGAAATTTTGATGCAGCTTTTGTAAAAAAAATGGTTGATCCTGATGCGGGTGATCGTCTTTACAGAAATGATGGTAAAGTTTTTACTGATGTTACAATATCAGCAGGCATCATTTCAAATCCTCTTGGTTATGGTCTCGGAGTTTCAGTAAGCGATATCAACAATGATGGATGGCCGGATCTGTATGTGACGAACGATTATGTTGAAGAAGATTATCTGTACATAAATAATCACGACGGAACTTTCTCTGAAAAATTAAAGAATGAGTTGGGACACATTTCCAATTTTTCAATGGGTTGCGATATTGCAGATATTAATAACGATGGATGGAGTGATATATTCACGCTTGACATGCTTCCCGAAGATAACAGGAGACAAAAGTTGCTGTACATGCCCGACAATTATGAACTGTACAATAGCCAGGTGCAAAATGGATTTTATCACCAGCTCATGAGAAACATGTTGCAATTGAATAACGGTAATGGCACTTTCAGTGAAATAGGGCAGGTGAGCGGAGTGTATTGTACCGACTGGAGTTGGGCGCCACTTCTTATGGATTTTAATAATGATGGGTATAAAGATATTTTTATAACAAATGGTTATGGTCGCGACATGACGAATCGTGATTTCGTAAAATTTTATGCGAATGAACGATTAAAATATTTACGTGGTGAGTCGAGTGACAATATGTTTAAGTTGTTACAAGGGATTCCTGTTACTCCTGTTCATGAATATCTTTATTTAAACAATGGCAATCTTCAATTTACCGATGCGTCGCTTACAGCGGGTTTCGATAAACAAACATTGTCAAATGGTGCTGCTTGCGCAGATCTTGATAACGATGGTGATCTTGATCTTGTGATAAATCATCTTAATGCTCCTGCGGAAATATGTCGCAATATGCTGATGGAAAATGGTAATGGTAGTAATTGGATTGAATTTAATCTTACAGAAAAAGATCAAAACAAATTCGCTCTTGGAGCTAAAGTAAATATATACACGCCAAAGGGATCAATCAAACTTGAAAATTATCCTGTGCATGGATTTCAAAGCTCAATGCAAGTGCCGCTTCATACGGGTTTGCCTTCACCTCAAATAGATTCGGTGGTGATACAATGGTCAGATGGAAATGTTGAAACGATAAAGAATGTAAAGATCAATAGTATCAATAATATCAGTTATCAGATCAGTAGAAAAGATCAAAATATTCCCATCAATCTTAAAACTATTTTTTCTTCTTCAACAACTTCGTTGCCGTATGCGCATAGTTCGCCGGAGACAAATGATTTCAAAGCTCAGCCATTGATGCCGAATATGATCTCGTATAATTGTCCACACATGGCAAAAGCAGATATTAATAAAGATGGGTTGGATGATATTTACGTGTGTGGTGCGCAAGGACAACCCGGCAAGTTGTTTCTTCAGCAAGCGAATGGAAATTTCATTGAAGATGATCAACCCGATTTTGCACTTGATGCTGCATGCGAAGATGTTGATGCAGTTTTTTTTGATGCTGATAACGATGGAGATTTGGATCTCTATGTTGTAAGTGGTGGATATAATTTTAATGCTGATGATAGTGCATTACAGGATCGATTGTATATAAACGCCAACGGAAAGTTTCATAAAACTAAACAAGCATTACCGAATGAAACTTTAAGTGGTTCATGTGTAAGAGTTGCAGACATGGATAATGATGGAGATTCGGATATTTTTGTGGGGACAAGAGTCGTTCCGGGAAGATATCCTGAATCAGCAGAAAGTTTGTTACTTATTAATAATGGAAAAGGAGCGTTTACAAAATCATCATCAGTAAAAACACTTTTGGATTCACTTGGAATGATAACCGATGCAGCATGGTTAGACATTGATCATGATGGAAGAAAAGATTTGATTGTTTGTGGTGAGTGGATGCAGTTGCATTTATTCTTAAATAAAAAAGAAGGGTTTACTGATCTTTCTGATCACTATTTTCCCGATACATTGCGGGGCTGGTGGAATCGTTTGCAATTGGCGGATATGGACGGCGATGGCGACATGGATCTTATTGCAGGCAATTGGGGTTTGAACAGTGCAATAAAAGTAAGTGC
>Ga0207657_10005186_pt1 | contig 13668 bp, 7 predicted proteins | sample KBSC33metaG_FD_184316 | JGI IMG/M metagenome (GOLD analysis project Ga0207657, IMG submission 184316) | Corn rhizosphere microbial communities from Kellogg Biological Station, Michigan, USA - KBS C3-3 metaG (SPAdes) (version 2) | ecosystem: Host-associated > Plants > Roots > Rhizosphere > Soil ... | reverse complement strand
CGTGATCGTGACGGGCGGCGTCGTCTTCTGGGCGGGGGCCGCGCTCTTCGCCGGACTCGTCGTCGCCGCGGCAGTCGGCCAGCTGAGCGTGGTGCCTCCGAGCGTCGGCAATGCACTTCCCATCGCCGCCATCGGTGTCGCGGTGCTCACGCTCGTCGTGCTGGCGTGGCGCGGTCGCTTCGCCTGGTCGTTCCGCCACGTCGCACTGTGGATCGAGGAGCGGGCACCGGAGCTTCGCTATGCCCTGCTCACGGCGATCGACCCTCGATTTCGCGACAGCGCAGGTCCGGCGCTCGACCCCATCGTGGCGCGGGTGCAGACGGCGCCGTTCATCAGGCGTGCGGCGCTGCATACCACGGCGCCCGCGGTCATCGCTTTCGTCGTCGCACTCGGAGCCTTCCTCCTCCTTCCCGCGTCGTGGGCGGTGCGGCTCGATGCCGGCACGCTGCTGCGCCCTCGCGGCAACGCGGTGGAAGCGCCGATGGCGAACCGGCTCGTTCCCCTGAAGGGCCGCCTGCTGCCGCCGTCGTACACGCAACGAAAGGAGGAGGCGCTCGACGAGCCGTCCACGATCTCCGGGCTGCGTGGCAGCCGAGTGAGGATCGGAGGGAAGGGAATCGCCGACGGCGTCCACGTCACGCTCGGCGACGCCGAGATTCCCGTGAGTGCGGGAGGTGACGGTTGGGAGGCGTCGTTCACGATGTCCGACTCCCTGCCGGCGGCGCTCAAGCTGGTGGACCGCCAGTACTCGCGGCTCATCGTCGTGAACCCGATCGTCGATCAACCGCCCACCGCGCGGCTCCTGCTTCCCGTGCGCGACACCACCCTCCGCACCGTTACCGGAGCGCTTCACCTCTCCGCCGAGTTCACCGACGACGTCGGGCTCGGCTCGGCGGAGTACGAGTACATCATCAGCAACACCGGCGAAGGCGACAACACCGAAGCGCGTGTCGGCTCACTGGGTCGTCGCGCCCTCGGCGGGACCCGTGGCGCCGCGGTGATCGACGTGCCCTACGAGTCGCTGAAGCTCCGCGAGGGTGACCTGCTCTCGGTGCGCGCGGTCGTGACCGACAACAACAGCCTGTACGGGCCGGGCAAGGGCTACTCGGAGACGCGCAGCATTCGCATCGCGCGCAAGGGCGAGTACGACTCGCTCGCCGTGACCGCCGCGCCCCCGTCCGCCGACACGGCGATGATGACTCTCCGCATGCTCATCATCGCGACCGAAGGCCTGGACAAGCAGCGTGGGAAGATGAAGCAGGATGACTTCGTCGATTCGTCCAGTGTGCTGAGCGGCAAGGCGACGAGCGTCCGCCAGAAGATCCAGCGCATCATCAGCGAGCAGACCGGAAACGGCGAGATCGCGGCGAATCCCCTGCTGACCGAAGCGCTCGACGCGATGTGGGAGGCGACGCGATCGCTGGCGATCGCCGACACGCGCGGCGCGATTCCCCAGCTCTGGATCGCCTACAAGGCGCTGGAGAAGCTGAGAAATGAGAAGCGCTATTACCTGCGGGGACCCCTGCCGGAGGTGGTCGTGAACATCGACCGCGTGCGGCTCACCGGAACGGACACCGGCACGGCGAAGCCGATCGCCGAACCGCGGCCCGTGAGTGGAACGGAACTGGAGCGCCTTCGCCTGCAGTACTCGGAGGCCGTGCGCGCGCTGCGCTCGAAACCGGAGCACGCCGTGGAGCTCTTCACCCTGCTGCGCGTCGCCACGCTGCGCTCACATCCGGCGATCGCTGCCTCGCTCGGCGATGCCGTGTCGGCGATCGAGAAGGGCACCGACGCCACGCTTCCGCTGCTCCACGTCCGCCGCGCGCTGGAAGGCGGAGCGGCCGGCGCCATCGACTCGCTGCCGGCGTGGGCGGGAACGTGGTAGGCGACTTCGTCTTCGCGACCGCGATGTACGACTCCGGTGACTGGGAGAGCGCGCCGTCGCTGCCCGCGAACCTGATCGACTCGGTTGCCCGCTACACGTCGCTCCCCGTCTCACCCAAGGGGGTCAACGTCGGCCTCGGGACGGAAGAGCTGTTTCGCTATCCGTTCATCTGGCTCACCGGTCACCTGCCGGTTCGCTTCACCGACCAGGAGCGGCTCAACGTGAAGCGGTACGTCGAGCGGGGCGGCTTCATGGTGGTGGACGACCACAACCACGACATCGACGGCATCTTCCACAAGACCGTCACCCAGGAGATCACTCGCACCCTCGGTCCGATGAAGGCCGTGCCGAAGAGCCATGAGATCTACCACTGCTTCTTCGAGTTCAAGGACGGCCCGCCGGCCACCTCGCACGAGCTGAACGGCTGGGGCGATCAGCTCATCCACAAGGAGCTGTTCGCGATCAACGGGCCGAGTGGCCGCATCGGACTACTATATAGTAGCAAGGACTACAGCTCCGAATGGAACTTCGGTCCAGACACCAAGAAGTTCATGGAAGTGGACCCCACTCGCTTCGGCGTGAACCTGATCGTCTATGCCCTCACGCGCTGAAGCAGTGGTGACCGAGGAGTCCGGTCCGGTGGAAGGCGGACGGCGGCGCACCCTCGAGTGGGTGCTGCGCGGCGTGTCGCTCGTCCTGCTCGTCCTTCTCATCTGGCAGGCGCTGCACGCGTTGAGCGAGCGGCCGGCCAGCCGTGCCGAAGGCAGCGCGATTCCGAAGGCCCTCGCGCGCTGGAGCACGAGCGAGTCGCCGGCCCAGGCGGATGTCGTGTTCGATTCGGCGACCGTACCGCCACCGGAGGTCCGGGACTGGCTCGCGGCGCTTCGTCACACCGGCACGCGGACCTCGTGGTTCGCGCCGGCGCTGAGCGCGAGTGCCATTCACGTCTCGCCCGTGCCGGACCCGAAGCGGTCGGTGCGGATCTGGGTGGCGGCGCCTGGCGGCAGCGCAGTGAAGATTCGCGACCAGCTCGGCGTCATCGACAGCACCGCGGTGCGCGCCGGCGAGGGCGTGGTGTTCACGACGTCGCACGTGAACGGCATCGTGCAGGCCAGCCTCGGCGACAAGGCTGCCGGCTCGGCGGCGTCGTCGGTCCTGCGCGATTCGTTGACGGTGCGGCCCGTGCTCGTGCTTGGCATCGCGGGCTGGGAAGGGAAGTTCGTGCTCGCCTCCCTGCAGGAACATGGCTGGAAGGTGGACGGCCGCTTCGCTCTCGCGCCATCGGGCGACGTTCGTCAGGGAGCGACGACGATCCGGATCGACACCGCGCACTACTCGGCCGTGATCGCGATCGACAGCTCGGCGACGAAATATGCTCGGCAGATCGGAGAGTACGTTCGTGACGGCGGGGGCTTCATCGCCGTTGGCGAAGCTGCATCGGTCGGAGCCTTTGCCAGCCTGCTTCCCGGCTCCGCCGGTGCGCCGCTGGAGAGCGCTCCATTCGAGGCCGACACTCTGCATCAGCGCAACGCACTCGCGCTCGCGCCGATTCGTTCGCTGAAGAAGGGCGCCGTCGCCGTCGAGAGCCGCGACGTGAAGGAGGGAAGAATCGTCGCGGTGGCCGCGCAGCGCGTGGGGCGCGGCCGGGTGCTGCAGGTCGGGTACCTCGACGACTGGCAGTGGCGGATGGGCGGCATCGGTGAGCCGGCCACGCAGTACCGCGATTGGTGGTCGAGGATGGTGAGCAGCGTGGCGTACGCGCCGCGCTCACGAGTCACCTCCGACGCATCCGTGGAGCCGACTCCTGTCGCGACGCTCGTCGCGACGCTCGGACCGCCGGTGAACCACGCGGCCACGCACGGCTCCATCCTCCAGGACCCGCGCCTGCTTCCCCTGCTGTTCGCGCTGTTGATGAGTACCCTGTTCGCCGAGTGGGCTTCGCGACGTCTGCGCGGATTGCCATAGCGATACTCCGTCGCGCTGTTCGCGCGTCGCTCACTCACTTGCCCGCCCACCAGAATCATCGAGAGACAATCATGCACTTCAAGCACTTTGCCACGCTCGCGTTCGCGTTCTCGCTTGCCGGCTGCGCGTCGGCCAGCGGAGGCGCTGCCAGCGCCGGCACGTCGACCACGGCGAGCCCGAATCGCATCACCGCTGACGAGATTGCCAAGGCCGACGTGACGACCGCGTACGACGCGGTGTATCAGCTGCATCGCCCGTGGTTCCGCGACATGTCGGCTGGTGCGAGCGGCGCGGTGTTCGTCTACGTCGACAACCGTGAGATGACCGAAGGCGTGAGCGCGCTGCGGCAGATCCCGGCGCATGAAGTGGCGAACATCGACTACCTGAAGTCCGCTGACGCGGTGCTGCGCTTTGGGAAGCGCGCGAGTGGTGGCGCGATCATCGTCACGCGCAAGTAGTCACTCGCGTCACGACGTGAGGTCCGGAGAGGGAACGGCACCAACGGAGCCATCGTATGTGGCTCCGTTGGTGTCGCTCTCCGGTGCGTTGCTGGTGATCGGATTGCCGTTCGCCCTGCAGTGGGAGCGGGCGAAGGGGACCGATCCTACGTCGTTCGGCAACATCGTTGCCATGTTCATGCTTGTTGCCCTCGTGCTCGCGTTCATCGCGGGCACGAGCGTTCCGCGTTGGCGCGGGAAGCTGGTGTCGCTCGGATTGCTGATCGTGGCGACGGGAAGCGCGGTGGTGATCGCGTCCCGTTCCGGGACCATCACGGCGGAAGGGGTGTTCACGGCGATGCTGCTGCCGGTCGGTCTGCTGGCTGCCGGTGTGTTGGCTTCACTCGTGGACGCCGGTCTCGCGCGACGTGTCAGGTCTCCGGACATCCGTTCGCTAGTCGTGTTGGCGACGCTCGTGCCATCGTCGGCAGCCGTTGCATGGCGGCTTCCCGTCGTGCAGTTCATTTCGAGCGCGCGGGCCGGCGACATCCATCCCGTTCAGGGGAGCTGGCTCGCCTTCGTCGGCGGTGTCGCGGCCGGGGCCATCGGCGGGCCGGCGTGGTCGCGCGCGCGATGGCACTGGAGCATGGTGCTCATTCCGGCCGCTGGCGTGCTTGGCTACACGCTGCAGGCCTCGTTCGGTACGGCGCTGGCGATGCTCGGGGTGTGCGTAGTGATGCCGGAGTGGAGACGTCGTGTACGAGTGAGTGCCACGATGGAATAATCAGAATGCACATCCGGAGTTTGTGAGCACGCTCCGCTGCTCGTGTGTTACTTCATCGGTTCGCGCGCCGCTTCTCTGCGACCCACAGCGCACTCGGTACGTGCACCGGCGCCTCAGCGGCTTCGCTCTGCGTCACGAGCAACAATCGACCGTCGGGCGCACGTGCGATCGTCGTGCGAATGACCGCCACGTCGGGAAACAACGGCTCCGCAGCTGACCAGCCATCCCGCCAGGTCGCGTACTCGAGTCGCATGTGCGGAATCGGAGGTCCGAGATATTCGTGCAGCACGTGAAGCGCTCCGCACGCGTCCATCACCGACCTCAGATTCGCGAACACCACAGGCGACACCTGAAGATCCTCGGGAGCCGACCAGGTGCGTCCGGCGTCCGCCGACTCCACGTGCCGGATACGCCACGATGTCGCCGTCTCGCGCCTCTGCCAGAGCAGATGCACGTGACCGTCTGGCGAGACGTGAATCTTCACCTGATGCGCCGGCGGATCACCGGGCACGCTGACCGGTGACTCCTGCTCCCAGGTCCGGCCGCCGTCGAGCGACCGCTTGAGCCATACGCCGTTGGTCTCCGCTTCCTGCGGAGTCATCGATGGCTCGTGCGGAGGAGACATATCGGCAATGACGGCCAGATACAGCGTGTCTCCGGCGGAGCCGAGCATGCCGTACATGGTTTCGCTCGGCAGGGCGACCTTCGACGCGACGAGGCGATCGCCCGCGAAGCGAAGCACGGCCAGACTGCCGTTGGTGCCGCCGACGGGCGTCCTGAGTGGCACGGCCACGCTGCCGCGGCCGGCAACGTTGTCGCCGTCGGAGCTCTCGGCGAGGTCCCACTGGAGTCGCTGACCCTCGAGCAACCGCCGCGCTCTCGACCAGCGCGGTGTCGGCGAGGACGGATCGTACATCGACGTCCACACCGTGGCGATCTTCGGAAAAGTCAATCGTTCGTTGTCCGATTTCGGCAGTGAGTCGGGTAGGAACTCTCCCCACAGCAGGTGCAGCCGTCCGCGCGCGTCGGCGAGCAGGATCGGCCGCTCGAACCAGAACGGGCCCGCCGGTCGCCCGAGGCTGCGTCCGTCGAGCGTCGACACCGTGAGCGCCCGGTCGGACATCCGGTTCGGTCCGTACGACTTGACGTCGGTGCCCGCGACGTACGTCTTGCCGCCAGCGCTGGCGACGGAAGGCCACGAGGCGACCGGTGCGGATGGCTTGGGCTCCGGCACCGCCCGGCGCAACGACGACCACGCACCGTACTGGCAGCTCAGTGACGAGAGAGATGGCGAAGGCAAGCCGACGATTGATGCGCCAAGGGCGGCACCAATGATCGCGCTGATGGGAATCGAAGTCGGAATCATGGACTAGCAAGATGTCGGGGAACCCCGGCTGCACAACCCTGGTCGTAACCATCCGGTGTAGGGTGGCCCCTGCGCGGCGGAGTATCCCTCGTGTAGGCGTATCGTGCTTCACCTCCAAATTGCCCGTGATCAATATCCTCAAGCTCGGCAAGTCAGGCCCCGCGGCAGTCCTCTCCGCCGGAGCCCTCTCGTTTGCAGTCCTCGCCACGGCGCCTGCGATGGCATCGGCGCAGGATCCTCGCCTCACGCCGGAGGCCGCACTCGACCACTCGCCCATCGTCGCCTCGCCGTCGCTCGAGCTCGAGCCGCTGCCGGTCGACCCTGCCGTCACGGTCGGCACGCTGCCCAACGGCCTGCGCTATTACCTGCGCACGAACAAGAAGCCCGAGCATCGCGCCGAGCTGCGTCTCGTGGTCAATGCCGGATCCATGCAGGAGGATGATGACCAGCGCGGCCTGGCGCACTTCCTCGAGCACATGGCGTTCAATGGCACGACGAACTTCAAGAAGAACGAGCTGGTGGAATACCTGCAGTCGGTCGGCATGCGCTTCGGCGGTGACCTCAATGCCGGCACGAGCTACGATGAAACCGTCTATCGCCTGACGATCCCGACCGACACGGTGCGGGTGGTGAAGACGGCGCTGCAGATCCTCGACGACTGGACGCATGGGATCACGATCGATCCGAAGGCGGTCGAAGAGGAGCGCGGCGTGGTGCTCGAGGAATGGCGCGGCCGCCGAGGGGCGGGAGCGCGCATCGGGGAGCGGCATGACTCGCTGCTCTACAGGGGCTCGCTGTACGCCGACCGGTTGCCGATCGGGCTGAAGACCCGGATCGAGACGGCGCGTCGCGACGAGATCGCGCGATTCTACCGCGACTGGTATCGGCCGGACCTGATGGCGATCGTCGTCGTCGGAGATTTCGACAAGGCGCAGATGGAGTCGCTGATCAAGGCGCAGTTCGCCGATCTTCCTCCAACCGCGACGAAGGTACGTGAGCGGGTCGAAGTCCCGATCCCGGGGAATGTGGATCCGATCGTCTCCATCGTCGCCGACCCGGAGGCGACGAGCAGCAGCATCCAGGTGCTTCTCAAGTATCCGCGCGGCGAGACGGGGACGGTGGCGGCGTTCCGTCGCGGGCTCGTGTCGAACATCTACCATTCGCTGCTCAACCAGCGGCTGAGCGAGATCGCGCAGCGCGCCAACCCCCCGTTCATCGGTGCGCGCGCCGGCATGGGAGAGCTGGGCCGGCGGACGAGCTTCTTCTCGCTCGCCACGTCGGTGAAGGACAATGGCCTCGAGTCGGGACTCGGCGCCATGCTCACCGAAGTCGAGCGCGTGGTCCAGCACGGCTTCACGGAGTCGGAGTTCGAGCGGCAGAAGCGCTCCCTGCTGCGAAGCATGGAGAGCGCATACGCCGGACGCGAAGCGACGACGTCGGCGGCGTATGCCAATGACTATGCGTCGAACTTCCTCACCGGCACGCCGATCCAGAGCATCGAGCAGGCGGTGGAGCTCGCGCGCAAGCTGCTTCCGGGCATCACGATCGATGAAGTCGATCAGATGGCGAAGGTCTGGCGGAGCAGCCGGATGTCGGTGACGGGCGAACAGACGCGCGTCAACAACCTCGTCTTCCTCGTGAGCCTGCCCGACAAGCCGGGCATTACCCCGCCGGCGCGGGAAAGGCTGCTCGCCGTCTTCGACTCCACGCTCGGCACGCTCGCCGCGTCCTCGGTGGCGCTGAAGCCGTACGAGGAGAAGGTGAGCACGAGCCCGCTCGTCGCGAAGTTGCCGACGCCAGGCAAGGTGGTGAGCGATCGCGCCATACCGGCGGCGGGAGTTCGCGAGTGGAAGCTCGCCAACGGAGTACGCGTGTTGCTCAAGCCGACTGACTTCAACGCCGATCAGCTCTTCATCACCGGGTATAGCCCCGGCGGAACGTCGCTCGCGCCGGCGTCCGACTACGTCTCGACGAGCCTCGCGACCGAGGTGCTCGCCATCGGCGGCCTGGGGGAGTTCGATCGCGTGGAGCTGCAGAAGAAGCTCGCCGGCAAGCGCGTGAGCGTCGGCGTCTCGATCAGCCAGCTCAATGAAGGACTGGGGGCGAGCGGCTCGCCGACCGACGCCGAGACGATGTTCCAGCTCCTGTACCTGCAGTTCACTGCACCGCGACTCGACAGCATGGCCCTGTCGGCGTTCGAGACCGCGGCGAAGACCAACCTGGCCAATCGGGCGTCGAGCCCCGACGCGATCTATCAGGACAGCATGCGGGTCGTGCTCACCCAGCATCATCCGCTCTCGCGACCGTACACGCCGGCGATGATCGATTCCATCGACGCCGCGCGTTCGCTGTCGTTCTTCCACGAGCGGTTCGCCGACGCCAGCGACTTCACCTTCGTCATCGTCGGTGCCTTCGACCCCGATTCCATCAAGCCGCTCGTCGAGCAATACCTCGGCGGCCTCCCGTCGATCAATCGGAAGGAGAAGGGTCGCGACCTCGGCATCCGGCCACCGAAGGGCATCGTCCGCAAGGTCGTCCATGCCGGTACCGAACCGCGGAGCCAGACGCGGATCTTCTTCAACGGTATCGCGACGTTCGCGCCCGACACGCGCTTCACGCTGGATGCGCTCGCCGACCTGCTCGAGCTGCGCCTGACGAAGACGTTGCGCGAAAAGCTCAGCGGCACGTATGGCGTCCAGGTGGATGCCAGCCTGTCGAAGGAGCCGTACGCCAACTATCAGCTGGCGATCGCCTTCGGTTCGGCGCCGGAACGGGTGGACGAGTTGACGAAGGCCGTCTTCCGCGAGATCGCGAACCTGAAGAAGAGCGGTCCCACCGCGGCCGAGCTGCAGGAGGTGACGGAGACGCAGCGTCGCAGCCTCGAGACGAGGTTGCTGCAGAACCAGTTCTGGCTCAACACCATCGCGAGCTACGACCAGAACGGCTGGGACATCAGCGGGGCTCTGTCGATCGATGAGCAGATCAAGCGACTGACGCCGGCGCGAGTCGCGGCCGCCGCGAAGCAGTACTTCGACGAGAAGAACGTCGTGCAGGTGACGCTGGCGCCGGTGGCGGTGGGCGGGGTCGGGAAATAGGGGATGTGCGCTCGATCGTTGATCGGTCTGTGCGATAGAAGGTGATTGCACATGAAATGAACACCGCAAGTCGATCATCGACTTGCGGTGTTCGGCGTCACGGGCTAGAACAGAAAAAGTGATACGATCCAGACTATTCTCCGTGCTCATGCTGGTGCTGCTGTGTCCCGCCCTCGTCGCGCAGCAGCCTGGACGACCCGACATCATCCGCGGTCGCGTGGTGGGACCGGACAGCCAGCCCGTCGCCGGCGCACGCGTCGCCGTGCGGTCGGAAGAGAGCAATGAAGTCCGGGAAACGGTGACCACGGCCCGTGGGGCCTGGACGGTGCTCTTTCCGACGCACTCGGAGAAGTACGTCGTCACGACGCGGTTCATTGGCATGGAGCCGTCTATCGTGCGCGTCAAATGGAGGCACGACGACGCGGTGCTCACGGCGAACGTGGCGCTGGTTGCCGCCCGCCATCAGCTGGAGCGGGTGACGGTGCGGGAGCATCCGCGGCCACGGCCTGTGAGAGACGACGCACAATCATCTGGCGACGCGGGGTTCGACGCGGGCGCATTCGGGGACGTTCGGGAGCCTCGCGACGGCTGGTGGAATCAGCTCGATGCAAAGCGCTATTCGGTGCTTGGCGGCGATCCCTCGGAGAACACGCTCACCGTCAATGGCGCCGAGGTGCGGACCGTGCTTCCGAACCCCATCGGGCTCTCCGGTCACTTGTCCGCCGCGAGCGGTGATGTGAGCCAGGCCGGAACCAGCAGCGGCCGGCTCGCGGTCGGTGTTGGATCGGGAGGCGTGTATCACCTGCGCTACATCGACGTGAATGCCGCTCCCGCGTCGTTGCAGTGGGTCGACGAATCGAGCGACGAGGCCGGTATGCGGAGCACCACGCTCGATGCATCGCTGTGGGCGTTCGATCCGCTGTTCAATCGTCGCGTACGCCACAATACCACGCTCACCGTGTCGCGGCGTACGACCCCGCTGCCCGCATTTCCTACCTCATCCGAGGGCCTCGCACGGCTGGGGCTCGCCCCGGATTCGCTCGCGCGCTTTCTCGGTGTGATAGCGCAGTCCGGCATCCCGGTGACGGTTGCTGCCATGCCCGACCAGCAGCGTACGACCCGCGCTTCGTGGATCACTCGTCTCGATTTCTCCGACCCGAACGTCGCGACGCCGACGAACAGGTTCAACGTGGTGATGAACATCGGTACGGAGCGCGCTGACGCGAGCGGCGCATCACCTGCCGCGCTCGCGTCGCATGCCGGCAGCCAGACCCAGACGGGTGGGTTCATCTCGGCCACGCTCGATCACCTGATTGGCACCGGCTTCCTGACGACGCTCTCGACGACCCTGAACGGCTACTCGACGCGAGACGATCCCTATCTCGCGCTGCCGGAAGGACGGGTGCGCGTACGTTCGGCACTGTCGAGCGGTGACTCGACGCTCACCTGGCTCACCTTCGGAGGCAACGCGGGCGCCGGGCGGCGCACGCACGTGGCTACCTGGCAGGCACACGCAGCGACGACCTGGGTGACCTACGACACCACTCACCAGTTTCGTGTCGGCGGCGATGTCTTCACCGAGCGACAGCGCGCCGAGGAGCCGCTCAACGCGCTCGGCACCTTCGAGTTCGAGTCGCTCGAGGCGCTGGAAGCTGGTCGCGCCATGCGCTATACGCGCCAGACCACGAGCCCCACGACGAGTGCGTCGGGAGTACGCTCCGCGCTCTATCTCGATGATCGCTGGACGCTGAGTCCGTCGCTCATGCTCAAGTACGGCCTGCGCCTGGACATGAGCCGTACGGCAGCGGCGATTCCGTACAACTCCGCGGTCGACGACGCGTTCGGCAGGCGCACCGACGTGTTGCCGCGGCTGACGAAGATCAGCCCCCGGGCCACGCTCCAATGGAGCTATGGAAGCATTGCCCACCAGAGCCGGCTCGCCTTCAGCGTCGGCCGCGAACAGTCGCCGCTGGGCGCAAGTGCCGCGCTCGCCGCCGCGAGAGCCAGCGGGCTGTCGTCGGCCACGAGGCTCATCGACTGCGTTGGCGACGCCGTGCCCTTTGCCGCCTGGTCGAGCTATGAAGGGGACCCGGGGACGATCCCCTCTACCTGTCTCGATGGTGCAGGTGGGCAGCAGGTGGACGGCGCGCTGCCCGCCGTACGGCTGTTCGATCCGTCCTACCAGCCGCCGGTAGCCTGGCGCTCGACACTGAGCTGGTTCAATTCAGCGTGGACCGAGTTCCAGCTCTCGATCGCGACGTCGCGCGGAACGGCGCAGCGGAGCACGGTCGATCTCAACCTCGACCCGACGCCGCGGTTCACACTTCCCGCTGAACGTGGACGCCCCGTGTACGCGCCGCTCGCTGCGGTCGTGCCGGCCACGGGGGCGACGGCACTCGCCGACTCGCGGCGAAACGCCAGCTTCGGTCCCGTGCTCGCCACACTGTCCGACATGCGCAGCAGAGCCACGGAGGTCGTCTTCGGCAAGATCATCTGGATCGGCAAATCGTTCGGTATCTACCCGCAGTACCGCTATCTGACACGAAGCGAGCAGGCGCGTGGCTTCGACCAGGGTTCGGCAGGCGATCCATTCGCTGCCAGCTGGGGCCGCAGTCCATGGCCCCACCACACGCTCCGCCTCAATCTTCGCGGCAAGCTCAGCTCGCAGGTCGACCTGATCGCGCGGCCCTGGGTGCAGTCGGGAGTGTCGTATACGCCCCTCGTCGCTGGTGACATCAACGGAGACGGCGCCGTCAACGACATCGCCTACATTCCCCAGCCATCCACCGAGCTCGGGCAGGAGATGCTCGAGTCGCTGCACGGCGCGCCGGCGTCGGTCCTTCGCTGCATCGGTCGGCAGTACGGGCAGATTGCCGGGCGCAACAGCTGCACCGGACCGTGGAGTGGCGGGATGGATCTGTCGCTCGAGATATCGCCGCCGAACTTCTACTCAGGCGGGATCCTGATTCATCTTGTGAACGCGGCCGGCGCCGCCGACCGGCTGATCCACGGCTCCGCCCACACCCGTGGCTGGGGCGACCCGGCGGTCGTCGATCCAACGTTGTTCGCCGTGACGAGCTTCGATCCCTCCGCGAGACAGTTTCGCTATCAGGTGAATCCTCGCTTCGGTCAGCACGGAGGCATCAGCACCTGGCATCAGCCGATCGAGCTTCGCATCGAAGTGCGCACATGGGTCGGTCCGTCGCTGCAGACCCAGCAGAATCACACGATGGCGCAACGGGTGCGCGCGAATCGGGATGACCTCGGACGCGTGCTTCCCTTCGCCAATCCATTTGCCGAGATAGCCAAGCGGGCTGACGACCTCCACCTCACCGTGGCGCAGCGTGACAGTCTGCAGGCGATAGAGAGCGCGTGGCGTCCGGTCGTCGACTCGATCCAGGCGGAGCTGTCAGGGTACATCGAGCAGGTGAGCGATACCGTGTCCGACAACGAAGTCGTAGCGCGGGTCCGAGCCTCCACCGCGCGCATCGCCGAGGCGACGGCGTCGCGGGCGCCAGCCTTGCGCGCGCTGCTCACGGAGGACCAGCTTGGTCTGCTGCCTTCCGCGCTGCAGATCTGGATCATCAGGAAGGCGGAAGGTGCGGGCGATGACTCGGGGTTCAATCAGGCGCGATCGGTGCCGGAGGCGCTGCTCACGTCGAGATGACCCAGGATTGGGGGCGGTTCGAACTACGACATTCAAGAGGAGTGATGACGTGAACAGATCACGAATGATTCTCGTCGCATCCGCGGCACTGGTGCTGCTTGGCGGACGCGTACAGGCGCAGGCGTACGAGGTGCTTCCCGGCATGCCGGAAGCCGACAGCATGTACGTTCCCAGGTCGTCACTGTTCGACGGGATGCAGCTGACGAAGGCACAGCAGGATTCCATCGACGCGATCACCCGCCACTATCTGCGACTCTACGACGCGCTCAACAAGGAGAATGGCGACGTTCACATCAGCCAACGCCAGTTCCTCGCACTCCGCGAGAAGTCTCGCCTGGACCGGCGAGCGGTGCTCACACCCGCCCAGCAGAAGCTGTTCGAGGTGGCGTTACGCCAGTCCGGTCGGTCAAGTCGGCGGGATGCGCTCACCATCACGGAGGCGGAGGCTAATGCCTTTTTATCCAGGCAC
>Ga0207657_10005185_pt1 | contig 13668 bp, 15 predicted proteins | sample KBSC33metaG_FD_184316 | JGI IMG/M metagenome (GOLD analysis project Ga0207657, IMG submission 184316) | Corn rhizosphere microbial communities from Kellogg Biological Station, Michigan, USA - KBS C3-3 metaG (SPAdes) (version 2) | ecosystem: Host-associated > Plants > Roots > Rhizosphere > Soil ... | reverse complement strand
CAGACGCCGGGGCTCACGCGGCCAGCGTTTTCGGTGCGCGCGCCGACCAGCTCTCGTTGAGCGTGACGGCGCCGCTGTGCGCGACGAACCGGCCGGCGAGGTTGCGCCCGTCGAGCCACGCGGGACCGGCGGTGCCGAGGAGCAGCGCCGCCTTCGCGGCGACGTCGGCGATCAGGCAGGTCGAGGCTGCGACGGTCACGTCGCGCCACGGACTGGTCGTCGAGCTTCCGGTGCGCGGGTCGATCAAATGGTTTTTCGGCACGCCGGCTGCGAGCCAACGGCGCTTCGCGACGCTCGAGGTGGCGAGCCCGCCGTCGTGGAGCGCGATGCTGTCGCCGCCGGGGAGGCCGACGACCACCGGCTCCAGCGCGGCGACGTCGCCGCCGGCGGACACCCAGCCGCTGCCGGCCAGTTCCAGGGCGTCGTCGACCGTCTTGCCCTTGACGACGCCGTTCAGGTCGAGCTGCACGGTCTCGGTGCGGAGCAGCCCGCCGCCCTGCAGCGAGATCGACTGCCAGGAAGGAACCGCCGCCGGCACGGCCGCGCCGACGTCCCGAGGGAGTAGGACGAAGTCGCGGTCGTATCCGGCGGCGAGAATCGCGCCACCAACGGCCGGCGTCACGAGCCCGTCGGTAGCGCGAGCCGCGTCGAGCGAGAGGGACAGCATCGACGCGAATTCCCCCGAGACGAGTGTCAGGCCCAGGGGCAAGGCGTTGACACGCGAGAGCTCGGAGGAAGGGCGGAACCTGCTGAAACGGGCGTCGCGCTCCTCGAAGAGCGCGCGCACGAGCCCGACCGGCACGCCGTACGGCAGCGCGACGTCGCAGCCCATCGCCCGGAAGGCGTTCACGAGGCCACCGACTGGACCTGCGGCTGGGCGCTGCCGGACGGGCCGATGTTGGAGTACGACCCGGGGTCGGCTTGGCCGAAGAACGTCGAGCTGGAGTCGTCGGAGGTCGACGCGGCCGTGACCGTCGTCCTGGCGGTGGCCACGCGCGGAGCGGTGCCGGGATGGCTCACGCGGGCGACTGCGGCGAAACCGCCGAGCGCGACGGCGGCGGTGATGCCGATCGCGTAGCGGGCGACGGTGACGCGGCGGCGGGCTTTCTCGATCCGGGTCATGACCCCCAGATTGCGGGCGCCGCCTAAGCCGGATCTAAGACCGAGGTTGCGGTTCTGTTCAGACTCGCGCGGTCGCGCCGGCGAGCCGGGCCTTCAGCCGCAGAATCGCCTTGGTGTGGAGCTGGGAGACACGCGACTCGGTCACGCCGAGGACCTCGCCGATCTCACGCAGGGTCAGCTCCTCGTAGTAGTAGAGCGTCACGACGAGCTTCTCGCGCTCGGGCAGGCGCGCAATCGCCTCCGCGAGCGCCTCGCGGGTCTCGGTCTCGTCGAGCACCTCCGCGGGCCGCGGGCCGGTCGTGTCCTCGATCGTGTCCATCAGCGACACCTGGTCGCCGTCGCCGGAGACCGACCAGAGCTCGTCGAGCGCCGCGATCGACGAGCGCGAGATGTCGGTGAGGGAGTCCTCGAGCTCCTTGATCGTGATCCCGATCTTCTCGGCGATCTGCTCGTCGGTCGGCGCGATGCCCAGCTTGGCCTCGAGCTCGGCGATGGCGCGCTCGATCTCGCGGGCGCGCGACCGGACGCTCCGCGGCACCCAGTCGAGCGCGCGGAGCTCGTCGATGATCGCGCCCTTGATGCGGGCGATCGCATAGGTCTCGAACTTGATGTCGCGGTCGGGGTCGTAGCGCTCGATCGCGCCGATCAGCCCCAGGAGGCCGTAGGAGACGAGGTCGTTCTCGTCGACGTGCGCCGGCAGGCCGGATCCGAGGCGCCCCGCCACGTATTTGACGAGCGGCGCGTAGGTCAGGATCAGCCGGTCGCGGATGCCCTGATCGCCCGACTGCCTGAATTCGACCCAGAGTGCGTGAGTGTCCTCGCCCGCCACGAATGGAGAATACGCCCTAGGAGCGGCTTTTCCTCAGTGCGGACCAGGCAACGGATGCCATCCAGGCGGCCAGAGCCCCCGCGGCGAGGGCAATCGGCCACCGCGAAGCCTCGGCGCTCCACACGGCGATCGCGGCGAATCCGACGGTGATGACGGAGAACAGCACCGCGAGCGGCACGAGGTGAGCGTACTGAGCCGCCGATACAATCCGCGCCGCAACCCAGGGGCGTGGCGCAATTGGTAGCGCACCGGTCTCCAAAACCGGGGGTTGCAGGTTCGAGTCCTGTCGCCCCTGTGCACCCAAGGTGCCAGGCACTGTGCCTGGCACCTTGATGACGGCGGGCTAGCCGGATGAACCGGCGAACCTAGACGCACCGCCTGCCGCCGCGGGTGCCAAGTGAGCGAGAATCCCCAAGCTTGGCGGCGGTCGCCTCGTACTCTCCCCCGGACGGCCGCCGCCAAACTTTTTCCCGCACGTAGCGACCCGTCACGTTCGACGCGCGTAAAGCCGTCGGCCGCGACGATTGCCGCGCGCGGCGAGCGAGGCACAGTGATGGTGCCGGCCCCGAATCAGGGGAGAGTCGGGGCTGGCAGATGACCTCGGGGCGGCGCTAGTGGACGCTGAAGGCGTACTGGAAGACGGCGGCATCCGGCGTCAGGATGCGCAGCTGGTAGAAGCCGCGATGTGACGGACGGAACGTCACCCGCCACCGCCCCAGCGAATCCGTCCTGGGGGTGGCGACCACGTATCGCGTGCCGTTGTTCCAGCGTGCCGTCGCGAAGACGTGTCCCCTGCGGTGGTGACCGGGTAGGGAGCCGAGCGTCTCGCCGGTCAGCGTGACGCGCGTGTGGAAGGGCAACGGCAGGCTCTTGGGCGCCCGGTCGGCCGAAGGGGCCGCGACTGCCATGAGGATCAGGATGAGAGCGACGGCGACGCAGTTGACCGTGACGACGCGCCGCATTGGTCGGTTCTACCAGAGGCCGACCGGGGTTGAAAGCACGGCGCGAAGGCGAATCTAGGACTTTCCGAGCGCCGGCGAGACCGACACGGCGACGCGCGCGATGCGCGACGCCGATACGGCAGGCCCGATCCTCGCCGAGAACGTCGCCGACTTCTGCGGCGCGATCGTCGGCTTCGACCAGGTCAGTCCCTTCAGCCGGTCGCCGCCGATCACCTTCCCTGCCCTGTCGTAGTACACGGCATAGATCTTCGTCCCGCCGGTGACGATCCCGCGCCGGTAGCGGTTCTGCACCGTTCCGTGGACGCGGCCGCCCTTCGGCGGCGACGCGGTTGCCGGCGGCAGCGTCCCCGACGCCTTGCCCGTCCCGCCGACCGCGATGACCGCGCGCACACCCGTCGCGCGCTGCACCGTGCTCATCGAGGCCGGCTCGTTCCCGAGGTAGAACGTCGTTCCCGCCGGGATGAACGGCAACGTCGTCAGGTAGACGCCGACCAGGCCGGCATCACCGAGGACGAACACACGCACCTTCACCCCGAACGCATCCTTCGTCGACGTGTTGCGCAGCACTACGCCGTAGCTGAAGTACTGGCTCGTGCCGCTGATCCGCCCGGACGCGCCCGTGTGCAGGACGCCGACAACGGGCTTCGCATCGGTTCGCGCCGCAGCCGGAAGCGGTGCCGCCAGAACTGCGACAGCGACCCCGAGCCAGAGCCTGCGCATCCCTCAGGATTCGGCGACAGGCTCCGGCCCCCTGCCGGTCGCGAAAACGCAACCGGCGAGAATCAGGCCGAAACCGACCAGCATCCCGGCGCTCAGGTGCTCGCTCAGGATCGACACCCCGAGCACCGCCGCGACCGCCGGGTTGACGTAGGTGATCACGGTCGCCCGGACCGGCCCCACCTCGGCGATCAGCGCGAAGAAGACGAGGAACGCCAGCGCGGTGCAGATGACCGCGAGGCCGATCACCGACTCGACCACGTGCGACGAGGGCATCTCCGACGGCCACCGGATCGCGGCGAACGGCGCGTACAGAACTGTCGCGATCACGAGCGACGCCGCCACGACACCGAGCGCAGGAACGTCGTTGAGGCGCCGGGAGAGGATGATCGGCCCGATCGCATAACAGACCGCGACGCCGCCGACCTCGGCGACCGCCAGCGCATTCACCTGGCCGACGTCCAGCCCGACGAGCGCCGCCACGCCGCCGATCCCGACGAGCAGGCCGAGCCACCGGCGGCGGCCCTGCCGCTCGCGCGATCCGGTGAGCGCGACGACGACCGCACCGACGAGCGGCACCGCCGCGATCAACAGCCCGGTCAGCGAGCTCGTCAGCTTCGTCTCGGCCCGGGCGAGCAGCACCCACGGGATCACGACCTCGATCACGGTGTACGCGAGCAACGGCCACCAGCGCTCGAGCAGCGGCCGCAACTCCGACCGCCACGCGGCGAACGGGACGAGCAGCGCAGCCCCGATCGCGGTGCGGAAGAAGACGAGCGTGACGGGGGCGAGCTCACGGACCGCCACCCGGATCATCAGGTACGGAATGCCCCAGATGAAGCACATCGCGGCGAACAGCACCGCCCCGCGCCGGGTCATCCACCCTCTTCGGTCAGCAACCTCACCACGTACAACGCGGCAACGACGGCGATCGTCACATCGTTCCCGAGGCACCACTGGCAGATCGCGTTGATCGGCCCGAGCTGCGCCCAGAGGAGATAGCCGCTGAAGACGACGCCGACCGCTGCGGTGAAGACGCCAGCCGTCGCCGCGTTCATGCCGCGAACGAACGCGAGCGCGAGCAGCGTCACGTAGGCGATCAGCCCGAGCAGCGCAACGGGAACGCCGCCGAGCTCGGCGTACTTCGACTTCTGCACCTTCTCGCAGCCGCCGGTGGTGCACACCGGTGAGGTGTGCGCGTAGTGGACGTAGGTGAGATAGGCAGCGATCGCAATCCCGACCATGCAGGCGGCGGCGATCGGCGTGCGCAACCTCACCGGAGCGCCTGGTCGAGCGCCGGCGTGAAGTCGCCCGGGTCGAGCCCACTCACCTGCAGCTGCTGTAGCGGTCCGAGCGGTTTCTGGATCGCGAAGGTCGGTGTGCCGTTGATGCCGAGGCTTTGTGCCTCGGCCGCGCTCTTGCGGATCGCGGAGGTCACCGCGGCCGAGCGCATCGCGGTCGTGACCTGGGCGGGGCTGAGCCCGATCTCCTTCGCGGCCGACCGGACGACCGGGATGGTGATCCAACCGCTGTTCTCGTCGCCCTGGCGCTCGTACAGCGCCTCTGCCATCTGCCACAGCTTGTTCTGTTCGGCGGCCGCGTAGATCGCCGCCAGTCCGACGAGGCTGTTGTCGCCGATCACGACGACGCCGCGGTACACGAGCTTGATCCGGCCGGAGCGAACGTAGTTCTGCACGACGGTCGGGAGCGTGTCGATGTTCCACTGACGGCAGAACGGGCATTGCGGGTCCTCGAACACGGTCAGCGTCACGGGAGCCGATGCCTTACCGAGCGTGTCGTCGTGCTGAGGGATCCCGGCGAACGTGGACCTCGCCTCGGTGGCGCCGCCGCCGCCCGAATGCGCCGTGGTCGTCGTGGTCGACGAGGAGCCGGAGCCGCTTCCCACGACGACGACGATCACGACGACGGCGACCACGGCGGCCGCGATCGCGGCGCCCAGCACGAGCAACCGGTTTCTCGGCACAACGACAGGATGCCCGAGTAGGCTCACGGGCGTGGCGCTCCTCGAGTCTCGCGTCGAGCGAACGGACGACTTCGCGCGCCGTCAGGAGCGGATGCAGGCGCTTGTCGACGAGTTGCGGGTGCGCACCGCCCAGGTCGCCGGAGGCGGTGGCGAGCGTGCCGTCACGCGTCATCGCGAGCGGGGCAAGCTGCTCGCGCGCGAGCGGATCGACCGGCTCGTCGACCCCGGCACCGCGTTCCTCGAGCTGAACGCGCTCGCGGCCTGGGACGTCTACGACGGCCAAGCTCCGAGTGCGGGCATCGTCACCGGCGTCGGTGTCGTCGAGGGGCGCGAGTGCGTGATCGTCGCGAACGACGCCACCGTCAAGGGCGGCTCGTACTTCCCGCTGACCGTCAAGAAGCACCTGCGCGCGCAAGAGGTTGCCGAGCAGAACAACCTGCCGTGCCTGTACCTCGTCGATTCGGGCGGTGCATTTCTGCCGCTGCAGGCCGAGGTGTTCCCCGACCGCGAGCACTTCGGGCGGATCTTCTACAACCAGGCGCGCATGTCGGCGAAGGGCATCCCGCAGATCGCGGTCGTGATGGGCTCGTGCACCGCCGGCGGCGCGTACGTCCCGGCAATGAGCGACGAAACGGTGATCGTCCGCGGCACCGGCACGATCTTCATCGGCGGCCCACCGCTCGTGAAGGCTGCAACCGGCCAGGATGTGAGTGCCGAGGAGCTCGGCGGCGCCGACGTCCACACGCGCCGGTCCGGTGTCGCCGACCACTACGCGACCTCGGACGAGCATGCGCTCGCGATCGCGCGCCGGATCGTCGCGAACGCGCACGCGATGCGTCCGTCTCCGCCGTGGGAGCGCGCGACACCCGAACCGCCCGCCGTCGATCCGTCGGATCTCTACGGCCTCATCCCCGACGACCACCGCACGCAGATCGATGCGCGCGAGGTGATCGCGCGCATCGTCGACGGCTCGCGCTTCGACGAGTTCAAGACGCTCTACGGCGAGACGCTCGTCTGCGGCTGGGCGCACATCGAGGGGTACCCGGTCGCGATCCTGGCGAACAACGGCGTCCTCTTCGCGGAGAGCTCGCAGAAGGGCGCGCACTTCATCGAGCTCGCCTGCAAGCGGCGCGTGCCGCTCCTCTTCCTGCAGAACATCACCGGCTTCATGGTCGGCAAGGAGTACGAGGCGGGCGGCATCGCGCGCGACGGCGCGAAGCTCGTCATGGCGGTCGCGTGCGCGGACGTGCCCAAGTTCACGGTCGTCACCGGCGGCTCGTTCGGCGCCGGCAACTACGGCATGTGCGGGCGCGCGTACGGCCCGCGCCAGTTGTGGATGTGGCCGAACGCGCGGATCTCCGTCATGGGCGGCGAGCAGGCGGCGACGGTTCTGACGATGGTCGGCGACGCCGACGCGGACGAGATCCGCACGAAATACGAGGCCGAGGGCAACCCCTACTACTCGACCGCGCGGCTGTGGGACGACGGCATCGTCGAGCCGCTCGACACGCGCCGCGTCCTCGCGCTCGGAATCGCTGCGGCACTCAACGCACCGATTCCGGAATCGACTTTTGGCGTCTTCCGCATGTAGGTAGGTTCGGCTGATGGTCGTCCGCTTCGTCCTCTGGAATCTCGCCGACACCGCGACCTCGGTCGAGGACCTGCGCCACTACCTGCGCGACGAAGCGGTCGATGCCTTCGCCGATGTGCCCGGGATCCTCTTCAAGGCGTGGATCTCGGACGCCGGCGGCGAGCGTTGGGGTGCGATCTACCTCTTCGAGTCCGCGGCGGCCGCGGAGCAGCCGCTGCCGTCTCGTGCACGCGAGCTGATCGGAAAGGACCCGGAGATCATCGAGGTCTTCGACCTCGAGGCGTCGGTGTCCGTCGCCGATCGGCTCGCAGGCTTGGGTCTGGCCTTCGACGAGCGGTAGAGCACCTGATCCGCGCGTACGAAGCCGTGAACCGCCCGTAAGGATCTAGGATCGGCCGCCGTGGCTGCATTACGCATCGAACGAGAGGGCGACGTCCTGCGCGTCGCGATGGCGCGGCCGGAGCGGCGCAACGCGTTCGACGCAGCGCTGATCGACGAGCTTGCCGCTGGGTTCGCGGACGTGGGCGACGTGCGCGCGGTCGTGTTGTCGGGCGACGGACCGTCGTTCTCCGCCGGAGCGGACGTCGAGTGGATGCGCGCGTCCGTCGACCTCTCCTACGACGAGAACGTCGCGGACGCGCTGCGGCTCCGGGCCATGCTCGACGCGATCGACTCGTGCCCGGCTCCGGTCGTCGGCCGCGTGCAAGGTCACGCGCTCGGCGGCGGCTGCGGCCTCGTCGCGTGCTGCGACGTCGTGATCGCGGAGCCGACGACGCAGTTCGCGTTCAGCGAGGTGAAGCTCGGGATCGTCCCGGCGGTGATCTCGCCGTTCGCGCTCGCAAAGATCGGCACGGGCGCGGCTCGCCGTTACTTCGCCACCGGCGAGCGCTTCTCGGCGGATGTCGCGCTGCGGATCGGCTTGATCCACGAGGTGGCGGACGACCTGGACGGCGCGGTCGAGCGCGTCGTGCGTGAGCTCGGCTCCGCGGGCCCTGCGGCGGCGCGCGCGGCGAAGGAGCTCGCGCGCGGTCCGCAGTCGGCGGAGGAGACGGCGGCGCGCATCGCCGCGCACCGCACGAGCGCCGAGGGCCAGGAAGGGCTGCGCGCGTTCCTGGAGAAGCGCCCACCGACGTGGCGCTCGGGCTGAGCCGGGCGCTCCGAGCCCCCTCGTAACAGACTGTTACTAACCCCCGCGCTTGTACCGCTCGTACCAGTCCCCGAGGAACGGTCCCGGGTACTCGTAGAGCCCGTCCATGAACCGGCCCGCGTACCGGAGCACGACCCGGCCCCGCGAGGTCTGTGACGAAGGCGCGGCCGCGACGAGCCGGTTCGCGCCGCCCATCAGCTCGCGCACCTGCTGGTAGCTCGGGCGCGCCAAACCCAGCGACCACGCGAGCTCGCCGGTCGCGCGCGTGACCTCCGCCGGCGAGGCGAAGAACGGCGAACCGGCGATGAACTGCCGGAGCCGCGGATCGAGACGAGGCGCTGCTCGAACACCCACGAGCCGAGTGTCGCGGCGCGAGCGCCGGACGTCTGTGCCAAAACAGTGACGAGAAGTGGGCTAGTAACAGACTGTTACTAGCCCACGAGGCGCACGTACGTCTAAGAAAGTGGCGGGCGCCGGAGCCGCACCGGCGCCCGCTCGCGGCCCGCCGCCGCTACTTGGTGCCGCTCGTGGCTGCGACGCACTTGCCCAGTGCGTCCTTGCCGGCGCCGTACGTCGTGGCGAACGCTGCCTTGTCCGCCTTCATCGCCGCCTTGCACGACTTCAGCGCCGCCTTCGACGCCTTCGCCTGCGCTGCGACTGCCGACTGCACAGCCTGCGACACGCACTTGCCCATCGCGTTCTTGCCGTTGTTCGCGCTGCCGTAGAACTGCGCGAACGACTGGCCGCCGTGCACCGAGGCGAAGTTGGCGTCGGCCGCCTGCGCCTTGCACGACTTGGAAGCATTGTTGACCGCGTTCTGCGCGGCCTTGGTGTGCGCCGAGACGCACTTGCCAAACGTCTTGTAGACGGCCGCGAAGCCGGTTCCCATTGCCGTCCGATCGGCGACGCACATCTTCTGTGCCGTCTGAGCCGGCGACGGAGGTGCATCCGCAAATGCTGCAACGGGAGCTGCGAGTGCGACCAGGGAGAGCATGAGCATGAGTTTCCGCATCTGACGTGACCTCTTTTTCGGGGACAGTTCCTATCTTGGCCCGCAATGTCAGCGAAACGCCCACAGTGCGTAAGGCGAGCGTAAGGCGCGGGGAAATCCCCCGACCGGATTAGGCCGAGTGGACCGCGACCGGCGCCGAGACCTCGCCGGTGTAGCGCACGCTGCCTCGTACGGTGACGCGGTAGCTGCCCGGCCGGAGGCTGCGGTCGAAGACACCGTGGGCGCTCGCAACCGTACGCCACTCCCGGTTGGTCAACCGCTCCACGTTCAACGGCAGCGCCGGGCTGACGCGTGCATGGAGACGGGCGCCGTCGGCGGAGACGAGCACGCGCGGCGCGACCTGCAACCCGACCGGATCGCCGGCGAGCCCGTTGTAGGCGAGACGGAACTCGGTCGTCTGCATCGCGCGCAGTGACAGGTCGAAGTGCCCCGTCGGCGAGACACGCACGTGACGCACCGTCACCCACCCCGCTTCGGTGAGCTGCTGCAGCCGTGCACGGCCGAGGCCGCGGACGAAGCCGGTCACGTGGACGCTCTGGCCGAACAACGCGCGCCCCGGATCGTCGAGCTCCATCGCGTGCAAGTCGAAGTCCATCGAACCGAGGTCGAACTTCGCCCGCACCGTCGCGCCCGGGAACTGCCGCCACCCGTGCGAGGTGAGAACACGGACCGCGCGCGCGCGCCCCGACGAGTTGTAGAGCACCTGGATGTCGCGAACGCCCGAGACACCGAGCACCGACGCGACCTTGGCGGCGGACAGAACCTGCGTCGGCCAGACGTGGTGCGGCGAGATGTAGTCGTACGGGTCGCTCACGGACACGAGGTACGGGACCTGGCCCGCCTTCGGCCACGCGTCGTGCACCGAGGAGGTGCGCCCGCCCGACGACGAGAAGTAGTAGCCGGGGACGATCCGGTCGCGCCACACGAGCACCTGCCCCGCAGTCGCGCCGATCGCGAGGTTCGTCTCGGTTCGCTCCGCCGCGACGCCGCCGTACATCTGCGAGCGCGCATCCGGGTACAGGTCGAAGTCTGCTCGCGGTTTCAGCGTCGCGAGCGTGTACGAGCGCGCCGCGACCGCCTGCGCCTCGTACGTCTGCTCGTGCCACCCCTTCGGGGCCTCCCACGGCACGACGCCGCGAAGGTACCGGTCGAGCGGCAGGACGTTGACGGCCATCAGCCCGTCCGGCTTCGCCTTCACGAGGACGTCGCCGCGGTACGCAGCGAGATCGACTTCGAGCGGCTGCGCGCCCGCGACGAAGCGCAACGGCGGCGTGAGCGCGATGTGCTCGAGCAGGAACCGCTTGTCGATCACGACTGCGCGCGCGGGAAGGTGCAGCTTGCGCCCGCGCGCGTCGACGACCATGAACGGCGCCGTCGACCCGATGCGAACCGACGGCTCGGACTGCACGAGCAGCACTCGCACTTCACGCGGCTGTGCGATACCGACGTGCGTCTCGGGGTAGTAGTGCGCGAGGATCTGCTTGTAGTCGAAGCCGTGCCGGGCGTAGCCCTCGGCTCCCCACTGGCTCATGCCGACGCCGTGCCCCCACCCGCGGCCGTCGAGCAGGAAGACGGTTCCTGCGGAGGCTACGGCGGGGATCGCGAGCGCTGCGGCGGCGACGGCGATCCAGACCCTCATGTGAGGGTCGGAGAGTAACGTCGCAGGCCGTGCGCCGCATCCTCCTTTTGGCGGGAGCAGTCGTGTTCGTCGACATGCTCTTCTTCTCGGCGCTCACCCCGCTGCTGCCGCACTACGCCCACACGCTCGGCCTGGGCAAGACGGGCGCCGGCGCGCTCACCGCCGCCTATCCACTCGGAGTCCTGGTCGGGGCGATCCCGAGCGGCTTCGTCGCGGCCCGCCTCGGCGTCAAGCCGACCGTGGTCGTGGGCCTGAGCACGGTCGCGGTCTGCGTCGTCGTCTTCGGGCTGGCCGACCATGCGTGGCAGCTCTTCGCGGCCCGCTTCGTCCAGGGGATCGCGAGCGCGTTCTCGTGGACCGGCGCGCTGGCGTGGCTGATCGCCGCAGCTCCGGTCGAGCGGCGCGGGACGCTCATCGGCTCGGCCTTCGCCGCAGCGGTCGGCGGAACACTGTTCGGACCCGTGCTCGGCGGCGTTGCGTCGTTCGCCGGGACCGGCTGGACGTTCGGCGTGATCGGGGTCGCGTCGCTCGGCCTCGTCGCATTCGCGGCGACGACCTCTGCCGCCCCGCCCGAGGAGCCGCAGCCGATCTCGGCGCTGTTCGCGGCGTTTCGCGACCGCCAGCTGCTCGTGTGCTTCTGGCTCGTGCTCTTGCCGGGACTGCTGTTCGGGAACCTGTCGGTGCTCGTGCCGCTCCGGCTGTCGCACCTCGGCTACGGCGGCGCGGCGATCGGTGCGGTGTTCCTGTGCACGGCGGCGCTCGAGTCTGGCAACAACATCCTCGTCGGGCGCCTCTCGGACCGGCGCGGGACGACGCTCCCGATCCTCGCCGGCCTCGCCGGCTCGGCAGTGTTCGCAGCCGTTCTGCCCTGGCCCAACAAGGCGATCCTGCTCGCAGTCGTCGTCGTGCTCGCGAGCCTCGCGTTCGGGGCGTTCTTCACGCCCGCCCTGACGCTCCTCACCAACGTGTCGGAGGCACGCGGCCTCGACTACGGCTACGCGTTTGCGCTCGTGAACCTCGCCTGGGCTCCGGGCGAGACGCTCGGCGCGGCAGGCGGCGGCGGGCTCGCACACGCGACCGCGGACGCAGTCCCGTACCTCGCGCTGTCGCTCGTCTGCATCGCGTCGTTCGCATTGCTCGGGCGACTAACGTCCCGCGCGTGAACAAGGTCCTCGTCGCGAACCGCGGTGAGATCGCGCTGCGCGTGTTTCGGGCGGCGCGCGAGCTCGGGCTCGGCACCGTCGCCGTGGTCGCGCCCGACGACACCGGTTCGCTGCACGCACGCTCCGCCGACGAGACCGTGGAGATTCGCTCGTACCTCGATCCCGACGAGCACATCCGCGCCGCGAAGGAGACCGGCGCCGACGCGATCCACCCCGGCTACGGGTTCCTGGCGGAGAGTGGCGGCTTTGCCGCCACGGTCGAGGCCGCCGGCCTGACGTGGATCGGGCCACCGCCGGATGCGCTGCGCGCAGGCGGCGACAAGCTCGCGGCGAAACGCGTCGCCGCGGAGGCCGGCGTACCGACGATTCCCGAAGCGTCCGAGCCGCCGCTGATCGTGAAGGCCGCCGCCGGCGGCGGCGGCCGCGGCATGCGCATCGTCCGCGCGCTCGACGATCTCGAGGAGGCTCTCGACTCTGCGCGCCGGGAGGCGAAGGCGGCGTTCGGCGACGACCGCGTGTATCTCGAGCGCTATCTCGAGCGGCCGCGACATGTCGAGATCCAGCTGCTCGCCGACGCGCACGGCACGGTGCTCGCCCTCGGTGAGCGCGACTGCTCGGTGCAGCGGCGCCACCAGAAGGTGCTCGAGGAGTCGCCGTCGCCCGCGCTCGACCCCGGCTTGCGGGCGCAGATGAGCGACGCTGCCGTTCGCTTCGCGCGTGCGATCGGCTATCGCTCGGCGGGCACTGCGGAGTTCGTCGTCGACGGCCGCGAGTTCTTCTTCCTCGAGCTGAACGGCCGCATCCAGGTCGAGCATCCGGTGACCGAGGCGGTGACCGGGATCGACCTCGTGCAGTGGCAGCTCCGCATCGCGCGCGGCGAGAAGCTGGATGTCGAGCCCGTGCTGCACGGGCACGCCGTCGAGGTGAGGCTCTATGCGGAGGATCCGCGAACCTTCCTGCCGCAGGCGGGACGCATCCGGCGATTGCGCCTACCGACGTCGGTGCGCGTCGATGCGGGCGTCGCCGAAGGCGACGAGATCGGCACCGGCTACGACGCGATGATCGCCAAGCTGATCGCGAGCGGCGAGACGCGCGACGAGGCGCTCGACCGGCTTGCCGACGCGCTGGCGTCGACGGAGGTGGCCGGGCTGCCGACCAACCTCCCGTTCCTGCGCTGGCTCGTCGCCCACCCCGTGCTGCGCGCAGGCGAAGCGACGACCGCGTTCCTCGTCGAGCATCCGCCGCTGTCTGCGCCGCCGGCCCGGCTCCCCGACAGGGTCTGGCGGGGCGGCTTCCGGCTCAACCTGCCGGTGGCGTCAGTGCACGCGCCGCCCGACGTCGACGCAGCCGCCCACGCGCACGGCCCCGGCGAGGCGTCGAGCTCGATCGTCGCGCCGATGCCCGGCACCGTGATCAAGGTGCTCGTCGCCGCCGGCGACCGCGTCGCCGCGCGCGAGCCGCTCGTCGTGCTCGAGGCGATGAAGATGGAGACGCCGCTCGTT
>Ga0207657_10005184_pt1 | contig 13671 bp, 9 predicted proteins | sample KBSC33metaG_FD_184316 | JGI IMG/M metagenome (GOLD analysis project Ga0207657, IMG submission 184316) | Corn rhizosphere microbial communities from Kellogg Biological Station, Michigan, USA - KBS C3-3 metaG (SPAdes) (version 2) | ecosystem: Host-associated > Plants > Roots > Rhizosphere > Soil ... | reverse complement strand
CCCGGTCGTGCAGCGCCGCGAGCAACTCGTCGAAGTCAGCCAACGTGCCGAAGACCGGATCGATCTCCTGGTAGTTGCTGATGTCGTAGCCGTTGTCGTCCTGCGGAGACGGATATATCGGCGAGAGCCAGACCACATCGACGCCAAGCTCAGCGAGGTAGTCGACCTTAGAGGTGATCCCGGTGAGATCCCCGATGCCGTCGCCGTTCGAGTCGGCAAAGCTGCGCGGATAGATCTGGTAGACGACCGCTGATCGCCACCACGGCCGGCCGTTCGCCGCGGTGGCGCGGGCGGCACTACTACCGTGTGGCGAGGTCGTCGTCATGACCTCATCACAGCGCATCCTTGCTCTGCAGCCAATGGAAAGCGAGCCAGCCCGCCGGGACCGGCAGCCAGAAGGTGCCTAGGCGAAATAGCAGGACGGCGCTGACGGCGGATGCCGTCGGCATGCCGGCCGCCGTCAGACCGGTTGAGAGGGCCAGCTCCACTGCGCCCAGGCCGCCCGGAGTCGGAGCGATCGATCCGATCGCACTGCCACCCAGGTAGACGAGCGCAACCGCGAGGATGTCGACCGTGCCCCCGAACGCGCGAGTAGCGCACCACAGCGCGCCGGTGTTCGCCGCGTTCAACAGCAGGATGCCAACCAATCCTTCGGCGAGTTTGCGCGGGTTGGTCACGAGGTCGAGCAGCCGCGGAATTGCCTCCCGCACGGGAGGAAGCACCTGGGCCGCCACCCACCGGCGAGTTATCGGAATGGCCAGCAGAATGAGAAACACGAAGGCGAGCGCACCCAACGCGATGAGCAGCCAGCCGGGCACCGCGACGCTGTGTTGCGCACTCGCACCGGTCAACGCGGCGACCAGCAGGAGCAAGCCGATGTGGGACACCGCGTTGACGGCCTGACTCGCCCCGACACTAGTCGCAGCAGCCGGCGTGGACAGGCCCGCCTTCTGCAAGTAGCGGATGTTGACCGCCAGACCTCCGACGGCAGGAGGCGTAACGAAGCCGGCGAACGCGGCAGCGACCTGCGCAAGCACCGTCCGCAGGTAAGACAACCGCTCCTGGACGTAGCCGATCAATGCGAGGGCGGCCGCGAAGTAGGTCAGCACCGAGAACAGCAGAACGAGCGGCACCCATTCCCAATGGGCTTCCCGGAACACCGTGACCAGGTCGACCGAGCCGAGCTGGCCGATCAGCAGATAGCCGGCGATGATCAACGCCACGATGGTGACGACCGTGCGCGGCCGTACCCGCTCCAAGCGGGTGAGATCCTCAGGCGCGTGCTGGGTCTGCTCCAGCAGCTGCTCCCGAAGCTGTACGAGCATGCCCCGGTGCTGTTTCAGCACGTGCCGGGTGTCGCGGGGCAAGGCCACAGGCTGCAGCACAGCCCGGATCGCTCCCGCCGACTCATCGCCGAGCACGGAACGGGCGACGGTGACGGCGCGTTCGGGTCCGACGACCGATGCCGTCGAGACCAGGACCTGAGCTCGATCGAGATTGATCCGTAGGCTCGTGGCGAAGGCAGTGCCCTCGTCCGGAATCGGCAGCACTATCCGATCCGATGCATCCACGATCACGGCGTTCGCGCTGAGTCCTCGGTGGGTGACTCGGCGGTCGTGCAGCTTGCAGACCTCGCGCCACAGCTGGGTCAGCTGCGCGTCGGTGACGCCATCGCCGACCTCTGCGAGCGGGGTGCCGTCGACCCGGTCGTAAGCCAGCACGATTGCGTCCGGCCCGCAGGGCACACCCGCGAGAAGCCGCGGCATCCGAACACCGGCATCCTGCCCGGCCAGGGCGAGCAACGAACGACGCTCCGCGGCGCTCTCCAGGGAGATCCCCGGCCCGCGAGTGACTTCGCGCTGCAGCCGGACGAAGTTGTAAATCCGCACGAACGCACCGACCGCGAGCTGGTCGCGGTCGAAGACGTGGACCACGAGCTTGCTGCCGGAACGGGTGGTCGCGCTGTACGCGCGATAGTCCTCGTCGTCCCGCTCGTCCCTTGCCAACCGGCGCAGGTGGATTCCTCTAGCCCGCAGAGCGTCGGCGATACGTCGCCCATCCGGTCGCAGGTTGGTCGAGCCTCCGATGTAGCGGACGGCTATGCCGACGATGCTGCCGATCGCCAGGCTGCAGACGAGCGACAGCAAAGTGGCCTGAGCCACGATGAACGAGGCAACGAAGTACAACGCGATGGCCACGATGAGCAGCTGGCGCCACGGTTGTTCGGCGGAAATGCCGATGACCCCCGTCACGGTGATCAGCGCGACGATGCCCGTGAGAAAGGCGTCGAGCGGCATCGTTCTGGTTCCGTCGTGCAGCAGCGTCAGTGCCTGATACAGGTCGCTGGACGGTGCGGACCGCAGCGCCCAGTTGAGGCCCTCGGCGATCAGGACTGCGCCGACGCCGGTGAGCAGGGCCACGACGACCCGTCGATATTGGCCGCGGATGATCAAGAAGACGACGTAACTCATTGGGACGAGCAGGACACCGAGGCCGCCGACGATCTGGATCACGTTCTTGAGCAGTGTGGGCAAGTCGCCCAAGGCGTGGCCGAGGTCGCTACTGGTGCCCTGACTGGTGTTCTTTGCAACGGTGCCCAACCCGACCAGCACAGCCAGCAACACGACGAGGCCGACGAGCCGCACCCCGTCGACCGAGCGACGAATGCGCGACGGCTTCTTGTCGACGACGACGATCGGCTGCTGATCAACGGCCGTCACGGCCTGATGGTATTGGATCAACCTCATTAGAGCGCGTGCCGAAGGGGCACTGTCGCCGACCCGCAATCCAGGCAAGCAGTCGTTAGTGGCGGCGAGCACGCCCGGAGAACCAGCCGACGCCGAGCGCGAGGAGGTGTCCTGTCTCGACGACGTCGCGACTCACGACCACATCGGCGACGGCTGCTGTCGCGGCGGTTGTAATCACGATCCAGCGGGCTGGGTCTCGGAGCGTTGCGGCAACGGCCCCCACGGCGGCCGCCGCGATGTACGAGGCGCCGGTGTCCGAACGGGATCGTTCGGACTCCGGCAGCCAGCCCCGGCGAATGCCCCACCACACCCCGGCCTGCGTCACCAACGTGGGCAGGACATGCCCAGCGACGCCGATTCCGGCGGTTCGAGCGGCTCCGACGCGATGCTCGAGCGCGCCGACGGTGAGCCCAGCGGCCGCGGTGGGGACGACCCATGAATCGTCCTGGAGCACGAAAGCACTTCCCGCCAACGCCCGTACCGGGGCTACTCGCAGGTTGTCCAGATTGGTGCTCACCTCCCGTTCCAATTGGCCGCCGGTGAATCGGGGACGTCGTTTCAGCGCGGTCGTGAGGAGCAACGCCGTCACGAGCCCCGTGCTGAGGGGGAACCGGCGCACGACGTTCATCGCTCACTCCACGCCGCACCGATCGAGGCGCGGAGCAGCTGCCCGACATCGCCTAAGAGGTGGTGGCCGCCACTGACCACGACCCGCCCGTCAACGAGCACGGTGTCGACGTCAGCGGCGGACGCAGCAAGCACAGCCTGGGCCGGATCGACACCGGCCGTGCGTGGCGAGTCGAGCCGCAGTGCGACCAGATCAGCTCGACGTCCCGGCGCGAGCTCCCCGGCGTCGGGCCAGCCGATGCTCTGCTGCCCATCGAACGTGAGCGCGGACACAAGGTCCGCCGGGCTGAACCGGCCACGCTGCTCGCTCGCCAGCCGCTCGTCCATCTCGAGCGTCCGTGCCTCCTCGAGCATGTCGATCAGCACGTGCTGATCGCTGCCGAGTACAACCGGGCACCCCGCGTCGCGCAGGGCCCGGGCCGGCCCGATGCCGTCGGCGAGATCGCGTTCGGTCGTCGGGCACATACTCACGGCAGTGTGCGTCGCGCCCAGCCGAGCCATGTCATCGTGCGTGAGATGGGTCGCGTGGACCACCGTCGTGGCCGGAGCCAGCGCACCGCACTCGTCGAGAACTTGCGTGGGGGTTCGGCCGTAGGCGGCCAGGCTTTGCTCGTTCTCACTTGGCTGCTCGGACAGGTGGCTGTGCAGCGGCCGGTCCCGGGCAGCGGCGACGACGGTCGGCAGCTGCTCGCGCGGCACGGCGCGCACCGAGTGGACCGCTGCTCCGACCCGGAAGCTCTCGCCGTCCCGGAGCAGCTTCACCCGGTCGGCCCACGCGGTCGCGGTGCCATCTGTGAAGCGCAGCTGCAACGGCTCCAGCGGTAGCGGGCCGGCGGCCGACAAGCCGCCGGCGAGGTAACAGGTGTCGAGCAGGGTGAGCCGGATGCCGGCCTCGGCTGCGGCCGCCGCGAGCGCTGATCCCATCGCATTGGGATCGGCGTACGGACGGCCGCCCGGCGCGTGGTGCAGGTAATGGAACTCGCCCACGCTGGTCACGCCGGCGAGCGCCATCTCCGCATACGTCGCCCGCGCCAGAGCGAAGTAGTTGTCGGGGTCGAGCCGACTGGCCAGGTCATACATCTGTCCCCGCCACGTCCAGAACGTGCCCGGCGCGCCCTCGGGACTCTCATGGGTTCGGCCCCGCAACGCGCGGTGGAAGGCGTGGCTGTGGGTGTTCGCGAACCCCGGCATGACCAGTCCGGGCAGTCGGACGTCGTCCGGTTGGGCGGCTCCCCGTTCAACGGCCGCGATGCGGCCGTTGGCCACCTCGATACGCACGTCGGCCGCGACACCGCCCGGCAAGTATGCGTGATTCGCGGAATACCAGCTCATGCAGCGAGCCTCGCCAGAACGGCGCCCAGCGCTTCGATTCCAGCGAGGCAATCCGTGCGCTCGGCGTACTCGGCCGGCGAGTGTGACACGCCGGTCGGATTGCGCACGAAGATCATCGCGGTCGGCACCCCGGCGGCGGCGAGAATTCCGGCATCGTGGCCGGCGCCCGTCGACAGCGTCGGAACGTCCCCGAGCACGTCGCGCAGCTGCGCGAGCAACGCCGCGTCGAACGTCGTCCGGCCGGTCCAGGACTCCTCGTAGAACCGGCCGCCCTCGGCCGCCGTGAGCGCGTTCAGCTCGTCGACCACCATCCGCACGTCATGCTCATCCGGAGCGCGGGCATCGAGCCACGCGGTGACCAGTGAGGGGATCGCGTTCACGCCGTTGGGCTGGACCTGGACCTTTCCGCACGTCGCGACGGCGGAATACCGCGCCGCCGAGGTTCGGGCCGCGAGCACGAGCCGGGCATAACCGAGCATGGCGTCGTGCCGGTCGTCCAGTGCCGTGGTGCCGGCATGGTTGGCCTCGCCGGGCAACTCGACCCGCCAGCGTCCGTGCGGCCAGATCCCGGCACCCAGGGCGACCGGTTCGTCGCCGGCGGCGTCCGCCAGTCCGCGGCCCTGCTCCACGTGCAGCTCCACGAAGGTGCCGACACGACGCAGTGTCTCCGGGTCCGCGCTGACCTCCGCGGGTTCGCGGCCGGCCGCCCGCAACGCGTCCGCCATCGTGTCACCCGACGCGTCGCGGAGCCCTAGCGCTCGATCAGGTGCCAAGGCTCCGGTGAGCAGCCGGGAGCCGCCACATGCGACTCCGAACCGGGCGCCTTCCTCGTCGGCGAAACTGGCGACGCCGATCGGCCTCGACGGCGTGAACCCGCGCGAGCGGAGCAGGTCGACGGCAAGCAACGCGGACACCACGCCGAGCGGGCCATCGAACCCCCCGCCATCGGGCACCGAATCGAGATGGCTGCCGGTGGCTACGCCGGGATGACCAGCCGCGGCCGCTGCGTCCGGGTCGCCCCACCAGGCCCACTGGTTACCGGCTCGATCGGTCGTGACGTCCAACCCACGATCCCAGGCCGCGGCCGCGAACCACTCGCGCAGCTCCAGGTCAACGGGCGTCCAGGCGAAGCGGCAATAACCTCCGGACGCAGCCAGGCCGACGGGGGCCAGTTCGGCCCATACCGCGTCGAAGCTCACCGATTCAGCCTGCCATCTCCGGGGTCGCCCGTGCCTGGTGACTCACGCCGAGCCGCCTACTCAGACGGGCGCGCCGGTGTCCTCCTCAGACGGCCATCAAAAGATGATCTTGAACTTGCTGTCGCTGGATGAGGATAACGTCCAAGATCATCTCGCGGCTGTCGGGAGTGGGCAAGGGCCGCGGTGAATAGCTGCGGCCGCCGCTATCGCGACCGGGGTCGGACATAAGAGCGCGGAGAACAGCCGCACTCGCGGCGGCCGCGAGCGGGGCGGACACGAGGGCGCCGCGGTCGGCCGCGCCCTCGCCGACAGTCCGCTTTGCTCCGGGGTTCCTAACCCAAGCCGTTTTGCGAGAGCCACGCCTTCGCTACCGCCTCGGGATCCTGTTTGTCGTTCTGCACCTTGGCGACCAGGCCGGCCAGCGTGTCCGTGTCCAGCTTGGCCGACACCGCGTTGGCCGCGTCCGCGATGGTCTGGGTGATCTTGGCCTTGGTTGCGAGCGGCACGATGTTCTGCGCGGCGAACTGGTTGCGGCTGTCCGTAAGCGCGACGAAGTTGTTGCCCTTGATCGCCGGGTCAGTGGAGAACAGATCGGCAGCGTCGACTTGCCCGTTCTTGAGCGAGCTCACGGTGACGGGGCCGCCGACGTCAAGCGGCTTGAACGCCTTGAACGAGATGCCGTAGATGCTCTTCAGCGCGGGGACACCGTCGGGCCGAGTCTCGAACTGCTTGGGAGCACCCAGGGTGAGCTGGCCCGCCACCGGGCACAGATCGGCGAGCGTGCGCAGGTTGTATTTCTTGGCCGTGTCCTGGGTCACGACGATGGTGTCGTTGTCCTGCGCCTGGGCGAAATTCAGCACGGCGAGCGTCGTCGGCAGCTTCTGCTGGAGAGCCGCGTAAACGGCGTCAGGTGCCGTGGCCGTGGCGGACTTATCGAAGTAGGACAGGATCGAGCCGCTGTACTCGGGAACCATGTCGATGGACCCATCCTGCAGGGCCTTGATGTAGACCGGGCGTTCGCCGATCTGGAGCTTCTTGGACACCTTGACGCCCTTCGCGCTCATGGCGCCGGCGTAGATGTCGGCCAGGAGGACGTTCTCTGGGAACGCCGCCGAGCCGATGGTTATTGAACCGGTGCCGGCCGGGTAAGTCGCTGGGCTCGGCGAAGAGCCCTCCGCCGCCCCACTGGATGCGCCACCTGCTGCGGCTGACGAGGGACCTGCACAAGATGTACTGCCCGAGCCCGAGCCCGAGCCTGAGCCGGCGCCGGCTGCTGTCCCGCCGGAACTTCCGCTACTGCCACATGCCGTCAGCGCGAGGGCGAGGCCCAGCACTGCGGCGAACAGCACGTAGATCCGCTTCATCTGGTCTTCTCCTGTCGATTACCAACTGAGTTATTGACGCGCCCGAAAGCGCACACTGGTCAGCTCGGTCCGACCGTCACCTCCACCGGACCGGCCGACACGGACGTGGGTGCCGCGGCCTTTGCGGCGCTGGGGAATCGTCCAGACACACCGCGCGGCACAAGGAATCGTTGAGCGATGGCAAATAAGAGATCGGCCACGATGGCCAGCAGCGCGACGAGGATCGCCCCAGCGGCCATCGCCGGATATCCGGCGTGTGGGTCGTTCAACTGGGATAACCCGTCAACGAGATACCGGCCCAGACCGCCGAGAGTCACATATGCAGCAACCGTAGCCGTGGCAATGACTTGCAGGGTGGCACTGCGGGTGCCTGATAGCACCAGAGGAAGGGCATTCGGTAACTCGACCTTGCGCACGACTTGGGAGCCCGTCATGCCCATACCTTTGGCGGCGTCTCGAACATCGAGGTCGACGTTCTGAACGCCGGAGTACGTACTGGTCAGTATCGGGGGAATCGCGAGCAATACCAGGACGATCTCGGTCGGAAGTAAGTACGGCAGGTCGCCTCTGCTGTGGATCTTCGGTGAGATGAGCACCACCAGATAGATGAGTAGCCCGAACGTCGGGATAGCGCGGAGCGCATTGGCCATACCGGCGACGACGACTACACCACGCCCGGTGTGACCGATAACCAGACCGAGTGGAATAGCGATCACGACGGCGATGGCGACCGCGATGATCGCGTAGTAGACCTGCTGGCCCAACCGGGCGATCACCCCGTCGGCGCCCTGCCAATTAGCCGGATCGTTAAGCCACTTGATGACGTTGGCGAAGCTCAGCGACGTGTCCACGACTCGTCACCGGGCCTGGGCGATGCGTTGCCACGGGGTCAACGCGCGCGCGATGAGAAGGATCACCGCGTCGAACGCGAACGCGAGCAGGATGACGAGGATCAGACCCAGGAGGATCGGCGCATTGGAAAAGGTCTGGAACCCGGCGGTAAACAGTTGTCCCAGCTGCGGAACGCCGATGATCGCGGCCACCGAAACCAAGCTGACATTGGAGACCGCGGCCACCCGCAAGCCCGCCGCTATGACCGGCACGGCAAGCGGTAGCTCGATACCCAGCAGCCGTTGGCGAGGCGTATAGCCCATCGCGGTCGCTGTGTTGCGTGCTTCCTCCGGTACGGCGTTCAGCGCGTCGGCGACAACGCGCACCAGCAGGGCCAGCGTGTAAATGGTTAGCGCGACGGCGACATTCAGTGGGTTGAGAATCTTCGTATGAAGTACGCCGGGAAGCAGGATGAACAGGGCCAGCGACGGGATCGTGTAGAGCAGGCCGGTGGCCGTCACCGTCGGCGGATAGATCCAGCGGTATCGAGACGCGAGGTAGCCGAGCGGTAGCGCGAGCAGGAATCCGACGACGAGCGGGACTCCGGCCAGCCACGCGTTGTTCCACAGCCAATGCAGCACATCGCTTTGGTTGTTTTGGAAGTAGTTCCAGACCTCCACTCAGGCCTCCGAGCCGACCGCGAGCGTAGAGCGAGCAGTCCGCGCGGTGGATGCCTGCTCTTCGATGCGCGCCAGCACCTGCGACGCGGACACCGTGCCGAGGAATCGCTCGTCCGCATCGACGACGACACCGCGGCCGCTCGGCGAGGAGAGTGCGGCATCCAGCGCCGCCCGCAGTGTGCCGTCGACGGTCGCGAGCGTGCCCCCGAGGTTGAGCAGGTCGGGCGTCACGGGCCCGTGTAAGGCCTCCTGCGCGACGCCGATCAGCGCCAGCCAGCCCTGCGGCCGGTTCTCGTCGTCGACCACGAGAACCCAGCCGTCCTCAGCCTGACGAGCGGCCTCGGAGAGGTCCAGGCCAAGCGGGACGGTGGCCTCCTGCCGCAGCGGTAGTGAGCCGGCAGCCGTGAATCCGAGCGCACGATAGCCGCGGTCCCGGCCGACGAATCCGGCCACGAACGTGTCGGCCGGCCGGGACAGCAGTTCGGCTGGACTGGCGAGTTGCGCGAGCTTGCCCCCGATGCGCAGTACCGCCACCCGATCACCGAGCTTGATCGCTTCGTCGATGTCGTGCGTCACGAAGACAATCGTCTTGCCGATATCGTGCTGCAGCCGGAGGAACTCATCCTGCAGCTGGGCCCGGACGACGGGATCGACCGCGCTGAACGGCTCGTCCATCAACATCACCGGCGGATCGGCCGCGAGCGCACGGGCGACGCCGACCCGTTGCTGCTGCCCACCCGACAGCTGGGCCGGGTAGCGCTTCGCGAACGACGCCGGGAGACCTACCTGTTCGAGCAAGTCCATCGCGCGCCGGCGCGCCGCATGCTTGTCCTGCCCGAGCAGGAACGGCACCGTCGCGATGTTGTCGACGATCGTGCGATGCGGGAAGAGCCCGGCGTGCTGGATGACATATCCGATGCCCCGGCGGAGCTGGGCGGGCGGGACGGTTGCGGTATCCCGATCGTCGAGCCAGATGCGGCCGCTGGTCGGTTCGATCATCCGGTTGATCATTCGCAGACTCGTCGTCTTACCACAGCCCGACGGGCCGACGAGAACCGTGATCTGGCCGGACGGGGCCTCCAGATCGAGATGGTCAACCGCCACCGTGCCGTCCGGGTATATCTTGCTGACGGCCTCGAATCGGATCATGGCGATCGCCTCATGGGGAGTGAGGGCCTTCCGTCGGGGACATCGGCGGGCGGTGACGATTCACGGCGGGCGCGTTAGTCTTCCAGTACCCCTAACCCTCGCATAGCCATGTGACATTGCGCGCGTTCTGGCAGCCTCGTCGCATCGTAGGCGGGAGCTCAGACAAATTCCACACATCGCATCGGCACCGACCGGCGCAGCGGAGAATGCAACAGCATAAGCTGCGGCCGTTGACCCGAACACAGCGACATGGCAGGAGGTCCCGTGGCGCTGCGCCTCACACTCGCCCTGTTGATGCTCGCGGTCACGATTGTGGTGGCCGGGCGGCGCGTCGGCTGGTTGACCCGGCTGGTCCGCTCTGGGCAGCCGGCGCCGGGTCGGACCGACCGGATGGGCGAGCGGCTGCGGGCGCAGCTGGTGGAGGTGTTCGGGCAGCGTCGGTTGCTGCGCTGGTCGGTGCCGGGTATCGCGCATTTCTTCACGTTCTGGGGCTTCATCGTGCTCGCCATCACGATCGTCGAGGCGTACGGGGCGTTGGTGATCAGCGAGGACTTCGCGTTCCCGTTCTTCGGTCATGCCCGGTGGCTCGGGTTCCTGGAGGACTTCTTCGCCGTCGCCGTACTGGTGGCGCTGATCGTCTTCGCCACGCTCCGGCTGGTGAACGCGCCTGATCGGGAACACCGCGCGAGCCGGTTCTACGGTTCGCACACAGGACCGGCCTGGGTGATTCTCGGCATGATCGCGCTGGTCATCGTGACCTTGTTGTTGTACCGGGGGGCGCAGTACAACACGGGGCATTTCCCGTTCGGCAGCTCGAAGGCGCCGTTCGCGTCGTACGCGGTCGCGCAGCTGCTCGGCGACGGCGCCTACAACCAGGGGTTGGAGACCTTCTTCCTGCTGGCGCAGATGGCGGTGATCTTCGGTTTCGCGATCATCGTCGTCTACTCCAAGCACCTGCACATCGCGATAGCCCCGCTGAACGTCACGACGAAGCGCCTGCCCGAGGCGCTGGGCGCGCTGCTGCCCACGGCGGACGAGAAGGGTGCGCCGATCGACTTCTCCGATGTGGAGAACCTGAGCGAGGACACCACGTTCGGGCGGGGAAAGATCGAGGACTTCACCTGGAAGGGATATCTCGACTTCGCGACCTGCACCGAGTGCGGGCGGTGCCAGTCCCAGTGCCCGGCCTGGAACACCGGAAAGCCGCTGTCGCCCAAGCTGGTGATCATGGACCTGCGCGACCACCTCTTCGCCAAGGCGCCATATCTCATCGACGGGAAGACGGTGCCGGCCGACGGCCCGGACCTAGCCACTGCCGCCGCCGACGCGCCGGCCGATTCCCATCAGGTCCCGGAGGCCGGCTACCCGCGCCTGGAAGGCTCCGGCCCGGGTCAAGCGCTGCGACCGCTGGTCGGCGACGCCGCGTCGTTCGGAGTGATCGACCCCGACGTGCTGTGGTCGTGCACCACCTGCGGGGCGTGCGTCGAGCAGTGCCCGGTCGATATCGAGCACATCGACCACATCGTCGACATGCGCCGCTACCAGGTACTGGTCGAGTCGGCATTCCCGTCCGAGGCCGGCGTCATGCTGCGGAACCTGGAAAACAAGGGCAACCCGTGGGGTCTGGCCGATCGGGGCCGGGAGGAATGGACCGATGGACTCGACTTCGAGGTGCCGCGCGCCATCCCCGGCGAGCAGCTGCCCGCTGACATGGACTACCTGTTCTGGGTCGGCTGCGCCGGCGCGTTGGAAGACCGATCCAAGAAGGTCACCCGAGCCGTGGCCGAACTCCTGCACACGGCCGGAGTGAACTTCGCCATCCTCGGCGCGGCCGAAACCTGCACCGGCGACCCAGCCCGGCGGCTCGGCAACGAGTTCCTGTTCCAGATGCTCGGCATGCAGAACGTCGAAACCCTCGACTCGATCACCCGCGCCGCCCCACTGAAGATCGTGGCGACCTGCCCGCACTGTTTCAACACCCTCGCCAACGAATACCCACAACTCGGCGGGCATTTCGACGTGCTCCACCACACCGAACTGCTCCGCCGCCTCCTCACCGACGGGCGACTCACCCCGATCAAACCGGTCGACGCCACCGTCACCTACCACGACCCGTGCTACCTCGGGCGGCACAACAAGGTCTACGCACCCCCGCGGGAGATCCTCGACGCCGTACCGTCACTCACCGCCAAGGAAATGCACCGCTGCAAAGAGCGCGGCTTCTGCTGCGGCGCCGGCGGCGCCCGATTCTGGATGGAAGAAAAAATCGGGAAACGAGTCAACATCGAACGCACCGAAGAAGCCCTCGGCCTCGACCCCGACCTGATCTCCACCGCCTGCCCGTTCTGCATGGTCATGCTCACCGACGCCGTCACCGCCAAACAAGCCGACGGCACCGCCCGTGAGAGCGTGCAGGTGCTCGACGTAGCGCAGATCCTGCAGCAATCCCTCCAGCCAGACCCCACCACCCAGCCCAACCCCACCACCTGACGCCTCGACTCGCCTCCAGCCGGACGCTTCGAGCCGATCGATATGCATATACCGCTGCTGAGACAGCCCACTATGCATACAAATGCCGTGGCTGGCCGCCGCCAACGGCAGGGCGAGAGGCGCCGCCCCCGGCTCACTCGCTGTAGAGGGTGTCCAAGATATTGCGATAGCGGTCGAGGACGATCTTGCGGCGAACCTTCATGCTCGGCGTGATCAGACCGTCCTCGACGGTCAGCTCATGGTCGAGGATCGCGAATTTCTTAATGGATTCCCAGCGATTGAGCTGGCGGTTCAGCCGATCGACGTAATTCTGCATGGTGGCCCGGAACTTGTCGGATCGCGCGACCTCGGCGAACGAGGCGCCGCCCATGCCGTTCTCGTTTGCCCACCCGTGGACGGCGTCGGCGTCGAGTGCGATCAGCGCGACGCAATAGCTACGGCCCTCCCCGTCGATGACCAGCTGGCTGACGTACGGGCAGATGCCCTTGAAGGTGGCGTCGATGGCCGACGGCGCCACGTACTTGCCGTTCGAGGTCTTGAACATGTCTTTCTTACGGTCGGTGATCCGCAACGCGCCGTTGGGCGCGACTTCGCCGATGTCGCCGGTGTGCAGCCAGCCGTCGGCGTCGAGGGCCTCAGCGGTGGCCTGGTCCTGATTGTGGTAGCCGGCCATCACGCCCGGACCCTTGATGAGCACCTCGCCGTCCTCGGCAATGCGGAACTCGGTGCCGGGAAGCGGGTGGCCCACCGTCCCGAACAGGTACTCGGACGGGCGGTTGACAAAGGTCGCGGCGCTGCTCTCGGTCATCCCGTAGCCCTCGAGGATCAGGACGCCAGCGGCATCGAACCACTCCGCGACGTCGCGGTTGAGAGCGGCGGACCCGGAGATGAAGAACCGCAGCCGTCCGCCGAATCGCTCACGGATCTTGCCGAAGACGAGCCGATCGGCAACCGCGTACTGCGCCGAGAGCAGGGCGGACGGGCGCTCGCCGGCCTGCCGGGCCCGGACGACCTTGATCCCCACATCGAACGCCCAGTCGAAGATCTTGGCTTTGACGCCGCCCTCTCCGTGGCCGAGGGCGACGATGCGGGCATGCGCCTTCTCGAAGATGCGGGGCGCCGCCCCCATGATCGTCGGCCGAACGACGGCCAGGTTGTCCACTATCTTGTCAACCCGTCCGTCGATTGCGGTGGGAAAACCGATCTGCAACGGCAGGGTGAGCAGCACCTTGCCGAAGACGTGGGACAGTGG
>Ga0207657_10005179_pt1 | contig 13679 bp, 14 predicted proteins | sample KBSC33metaG_FD_184316 | JGI IMG/M metagenome (GOLD analysis project Ga0207657, IMG submission 184316) | Corn rhizosphere microbial communities from Kellogg Biological Station, Michigan, USA - KBS C3-3 metaG (SPAdes) (version 2) | ecosystem: Host-associated > Plants > Roots > Rhizosphere > Soil ... | reverse complement strand
GTCAGCGAAATATGCATGGCTTTCGAACCTCGCGGTGACAGCGGTGGAAATCCTCGGCGGCTTTGCGCTTGGCGCCTTCGTCGGCATCACGCTGGCAGTGCTGTTCTGCTGGTCGCCGCTGGTCAGCCTGCTGTTGCTGCCGCTGTTCGTGACGCTGAACATGATCCCCAAGGTAGCGCTCGGTCCGCTGTTCATCGTCTGGTTCAGCTATGGCATCTTTCCGAACATCCTGATCGCGTTCAGCATCTGCTTTTTTCCGATCCTGCTGACGACGGCGCGCGGACTGAGTGAGGTCGAACCTGACCTGCTCGACCTCGTGAAATCGCTGCGCGGCTCGCGCTGGACGCTGTTCCGCAAAATTCAACTGCCGGGCGCGCTGCCTTACGTGTTTTCCGGCATGAAGGTCGGCGCCATCCTTGCGGTTGCCGGCGCCATCGTCGGCGAGTTCATCGCCTCCGAGCGCGGGCTCGGCTATCTCATGATCCAGGTGCAGTCCTCGCTCGACACGCCGGCCATGGTGATGGCGGTCGTGCTTTTGACGTTGCTGGGGGTCGCGCTTTACGGTCTGGTGCTTGGCCTCGAACGGCTGTTCGTGGTCAGGGACATCCGGCTGCAATGAAAAACCAGGGAAGAACTATGCTGCTGACGCGCGACAGTCTGCCGGTAACGATTTCCGATATTGCGACCCTCGACGAACTGCTGTGCCGGCCGAGCCAGGCGCTGATCGACGATCTCCAGAAAGTCGATGGCGACATCATGATCCTCGGCGTCGCCGGCAAGATGGGACCGACGCTCGCCGGTCTCGCCAAGGCTGCCCTGCCCCACCGCCGTGTCATCGGTGTTGCGCGCTTCAGCGACGCGAGCGTGAAAGCGTGGCTGGAGGTCCGCGGCATCGAGACGCTCAACTGCGATCTGCTCGATGAAGCCGCCATCAAGGTGCTGCCAAAAACGCGGAACATCGTGTTCATGGCCGGACGCAAGTTTGGCGCCGAGGGCGACCTGTCGCTGACCTGGGCGATGAATGCCCACGTCCCCGCCCTTGTCGCGCAGGCGTTTGCGGATTCCCGGATCGTGGCGTTCTCGACCGGCTGTGTCTATCCGTTCGTTCCGGTCAACGGCAAGGGCGCCGATGAAACCGTTCCGCCCGATCCGCCCGGGGAATACGCGCAATCCTGCGTCGGACGCGAGCGCATGTTCGAATATTTCTCGCGCAAATTTGCGACCCCCGGCCGACTGTTCCGGCTGAACTACGCCATCGACATGCGGTACGGCGTGCTGCACGACATCGCGACCAAAGTTCTCGGGGGCAAGCCGATCGACGTCAGCCTTGGCCACGTCAATTTCATCTGGCAGGGCGATGCCTCGGCGCAGGCGCTGCGCTGCCTTGCGCATTGCGACACGCCGACCTCGCCGATCAACGTCAGCGGCCACGAAATCCTCAGCGTGCGCGATCTCGCGGCAAAACTCGGCGCGCGGCTTGGGCGCGAACCCATCATCGTTGGCAAGGAAGAACCGACAGCCTGGCTCACCAATACCTCGCAAGCAACAAAACTGTTTGGCCTGCCGATTGTCGATACCGCGCAACTGATCGCATGGACCGCGGACTGGGTCGCGCGCGCGATGCCGAGCCTCGGCAAGCCCACCAAGTATGAGGTGCGCGATGGCCGATACTGACCAGATCGCAATTATCAGGCTCGGGCCGGACGACGCGCTCGCCGGGCTTGCGCTATCGGCGGAGGCGCACTGGAATCAGAACGAGGCCGACTGGCGTTTCTTCCTCGGCAAGGGAACCGTGTTCGGCGTGCGCGACAATGATGGCCACCTGGTCGCCACCGCGGCGCTACTGCCTTATTCGTCCGGCAATGCCTGGATCAGCATGGTGCTGGTGACCGCGAACTGGCGCCGCCGCGGTCTTGCGACCAGACTGGTCGATGCGTGTCTCGACGCCGCGGCGAAGCAAGGTTTTGTCACCTGGCTCGACGCGACACCGGCGGGCACTACGGTCTATGGCCCGCTCGGATTTGCGCCGACCCTGCAGCTTCGGCGGTTGCGGCTTGAGCATGCGGTGTCAACGAAGGCGGAAGCACCGCCATCGCTATCGCCCGGCGGTATTGAAGAATTCGCCGCGCAGGATCGTCTCGCCATGGGTTTCGATCGCAGCGCGCTGCTGGCGGAACTTGGTGGGCGTCCGGGCTCCCGGCTGTGGTCGAGCGGCGAAGCGCTTGCACTCGTTCGTGATGGCCGGAAAGCGCGGCATATCGGTCCCCTGTTTGCGGAAAGTCCGGATCAAGCGCTTGCCCTGGTCAACGAGATCGTCCGCTCAGGAAGCGGACCGTTGCTGATCGACGCGGTTCGTGAACAAGAAGAATTTCTCAAAGGCCTGACCGGTTCCGGCTGGGTGATCGAGCGGCCGTTTCAGCGCATGCGGTTCGGCCGCGCCACACCGCAAACCGCGGAGCTGCCGTTCGCGGTTGCCGGCCCGGAATACGGATAGGGATTTGCGCCATGCATCATAGCGAAATGAAATCCGATGTGCGGCGCTTGATCGCCGATGGCACGGTGCTGCCGGCGCACCCGCTAGCGCTTGACGCCAACCGTGCGCTTGACACGATCCACCAGCGCGCGCTGACGCGTTACTACATCGACGCCGGCGCCGGCGGCCTTGCGGTCGGCGTTCACACCACGCAGTTCGCGATACGCGATGTCGGCCTGTACAAGCCGGTGCTGGAACTCGCGGCGGAAACCGCCGCGGCCTGGACCACGCGGCCGCTGGCGCTGGTTGCGGGTCTGGTCGGCCCGACACGACAGGCCATCGCCGAGGCCAGGATCGCGCTCGGCATCGGTTATCATGCCGGGCTGCTCAGTCTCGCCGCGATGAAATCCGCCTCCGAAGACGAAATCATCGCCCATTGCGAGGCGGTGGCGCGCGAAATTCCGCTGGTCGGATTCTATCTGCAGCCGGCGGTCGGCGGCGTCATCCTCAGCGCGGATTTCTGGCGGCGCTTTGCGGCAATCGACAATGTCATCGCCATCAAGATCGCGCCGTTCAATCGCTACCGCACCCTCGACGTCTTGCGCGGCGTAGCCGCCGCGGGCGCACTCGACCGCGTCGCGCTCTATACCGGGAATGACGATCACATCCTGCTCGATCTCACGCTGCCGTTCGACCTGCGCGACGAGGGCATCACGACCCGAACCTATTTCCGCGGCGGCCTGCTCGGCCACTGGTCGGTGTGGACCGCGAGCGCCATCAAGCAGTTCGAGATGTGCCGCGCCGCGCGCAGCAAGGACACGGTGCCGTCAGATCTGCTGGCGCTGGATGCCCGCGTCACCGACTGCAACAGTGCGTTCTTCGACGTCGCCAACAATTTCCACGGCTGCATCGCCGGCTGCCACGAGATTCTGCGGCGGCAGGGGCTCATGAAGGGCATCTGGTGTCTCGATCCCGCCGAGGGCCTCAGCCCCGGCCAAATGCAGGAGATCGACCGCGTCTGTCGCGAACACGCCGATCTGGCCGACGATGCCTTCGTTGCCGCCCACTTGCAGAAATGGCTCGCATGACTGAGCAGCAACTGCCCTTCATTCGCCTGCGCAATGTCCGCAAGATTTACCGGTCGCAAGGTGCGGAATTCCTCGCGGTCTCCGACGTCACCATGGACGTGCAGGAAGGCGAGTTGATTTCGCTGGTCGGCCCATCCGGCTGCGGCAAGACCACCGTGCTGAAAATTCTCGCCGGGCTGCACGACGCCGACGGCGGCACTATCCAGATCGGCAACGCGCGCACGCCGTTCGATCCCGCGCGCGACATCGGCATGGTGTTCCAGCAGGCGCTGCTGTTGAAATGGCGAACCGTGCTCGACAACGTGTTGCTGCCGGCCGAGATCGTCGGCCTGCCGATCAAGGCCGCCCGCGCCCGGGCACGCGATCTCCTCAATCTCGTCGGCCTTGCCGGCTATGAGGACAAGTATCCGCAGCAATTGTCCGGGGGGATGCAGCAGCGCACGGCGATCGCGCGCGCCTTCATTCACGATCCCAAACTGATCCTGATGGATGAACCGTTTGGCGCGCTCGATGCGCTAACCCGGGAACAGATGAACCTGGAAATGCTGCGGATCTGGCGCGAAAGCGGCAAGACCATCATCTTTGTCACCCACAGCATCCAGGAGGCAGTGTTCCTCGCCTCGCATTGCGCCGTCCTCACCGCCGGCCCGGCGCGGATGGCGGAATATTTCCCGATCAATCTGCCGTTTCCACGCGCGCTGCCGATCAAGACCACGGACGAATTCGGCGCCTATGCACGGCGGATCTATGAAAGTCTGGGACTTGGCGCCGGCGCGTAAGTGAGCCGTCGGGTACGTCGCCTACCGCGGCAGCAGCCTTGCATCGCGATATCTGTCGAGTTGGTCGCGGATCATGGCGATGGTGTCGACACATGCATTGAACCCGGCGCGCCGCAGCCGGCCCGTATCGGTAAGAAGGTCCCATTCCTTCTCGAACACGAAATCGGCGAACTCCCATGACGCAAGACTTTCGAGGGAGCGTCGTTCCAGCCCGTGCCGCGCCACGATCCTGTCCCAGACCGGCCCCTTGTCGGCCATCCACCTTGCAAGCTTGATGTGGCGCGGCACGCCGCAACGGATGCCGAACCATTGCGCCAGCAAAGGCCAGACCTGACACCAGCGAAAGCTGTCACCGTTGGTGACATTGAATGCCGCGTTTTTCCCCGTCTCGTGCGTGGCGATAAAAATGATTGCTTCCGCAAGACAGGTCGCGTCCGACAACTCGGAAAGCGCGGAATAGCCGGCAGCACTTCCGGGAAAGTCCAGGGGCACATCGAGTTCCCGGCAAATCGCTGCGTAGGTACCGAGCACCGTGACAAGATTCCTGGAGCGGTTGGGGGCGAAGTCGCAGATATAGGATGGCCGCGACGCCGACCAGCTCCAGCGCGCTTGCGCTGCCCGCGCGCTCAACAGATCCTGCTGATCGTAATAGAAGTTTGGCGGCAAATGCCTGACATCGTCTTCGCGCGATGGGGTTGGATACGGGCCAAGGTGCATTCCGTACCACTTGGTGCCTTCCAACAGGTGAACGTGCTCGAGGGCAAGGGAATGCGCCGCGAGTGCGTCGAGCGTCGCTGTCAACATGGCGACATTGCCCTCGACGTCCTCGACACCGCCTTCCCGAAATGGCGCGCGGGCGGCGAAAAAGGCATGCGTCACCGGTTCGATGGTTGCCAGCGCGCGCCGGCAAGATGCCGGGTCGGTCAGATCGGCAACGATATGCTTGAAAGGAGCCGCCGCAGGCGGCGCCGTGCGCGACATGCCGTAGACGTGCCAGCCGGAACGGCGTGCGAGCGCGGCTGCGATGGGACCGCCGGTCGCACCGGTCGGCCCGATGACAAGTGCGACCCGATCAGCCATCGCAGTCCAGCCCCGCCTGATGACACGCGAGCAAAGCAGCCATCATCACACTTTTCGACCCTGCTCGCGTCCATCCTGACGCGGCCTAAAAGGCCCTGCGCAGGGGCGCTTCGTTCGCCCGCAGGCCGCGCTCCCGGGAAGAGCCGAGTTCCCCACCCCTCCTCGCATAAAGCTGCCAGATCATCAACACTCCGCTTACGACCACCATCGGCACGAAGAAAGTCAGAACCATCCAGGCGACGCCGTGCCGATCAAGGCAAGCGGCGCCAGCGCCGATTGACGCGGCGGTTCACGGCTTCAGAATGTTCGCCCGCCAAGGTGCGGTCTTATGCAACCGCCGTGCTCTTGTTAACAAGCGGAAAATCGATCTCCGGTCCGGCTACAAGATTGAAGTAGTTTCGGTAGATATTCAGGACGACGGCGGCGACGATTTCGGCGACCTCGCCGTCAGTGAAACCTGCTTCCATGAGTTCGTCCACTTCCGACGCCGAAACGTGCCCGCGCTTCTCCAGAAGATTTTCGGAAAAGCGAAGCGCCGCAGCGGTCCCTGGATCTCTTGCGTGCGCCCGCTGGGCCGCAGCGATGTCGTCGTCGCCGAGCCCGCCCTTTCGTGCCAGCGCGCAAACGGCGGCAAGCGTATAATCGGACTCGCCGTCTGCCGCGACGAGGATTGCGACGGAGTCGCGAACTGTTGGGGATAGCGTCGAATCGGCGAGCGCGCCGGCAAGATTGAGATATCCGCCAAGAGCCGCGGGAGAATATGCCATCATCCGGACCATGTTCGGGATGCGCCCCGTTCTCTGCATAACGAAATCCAGCAGCTCCTTGGTTTTGCCGGAGGCACTGGCAGGATCGACTGAATTCAACCTTTGCATATCTCTGTCCCTTCCTTGTTTTCGCGCGCCAGGACCGCCGAACCCACCGGTCAGGCCGCTGCCGGTTGGTTTTGTTTCAGGCGCATAGCTCTCAGCGCTCCGCCCCATGCGATGAGCTGATCGAGCATCCTGGTCACGGCAGCTTCCCGGCCGGGGGCCGGCTTGAACGCGTGAAAATTCTCGAAATCGGTGAAAACCGAGAGCCCTACCTGCGCGCGTACGGTCGCGACCTGCATTTCCGCCATCACGAGGCGAAGTTGTTCAACCGCGCGGGCGCCGTCGCTGCCGCCATAGCCGACAAAGCCGGCCGCCTTGTTGTTCCATTCCTTGTACAGGAAATCGATCGCATTCTTCAGTGACGCCGATATCCCGTGATTGTACTCAGGCGTTATGAAAACGAACGCGTCGAAGAAGCCGATCTTCGCAGCCCAATTGCGGGTATGCGGCTGCGTATAGTTTCCAATCAGGGCAGGCGTCGGTTCATCGAGCAACGGCAACTTGAAATCCTCGATATCCACCAGTTGAAATCTCGCGTCGCTGCGCTTGCTGGCGATGCCGTGGATCCAATTGCCGATCGGCGCCGCCTTGCGGCCTGGCCGTGTGCTGCCGATGATGATGGCGACATCGATCATGGGTTTACTCCTTGCTCACTGAACCGGTATCGATCGACTGGACGAACTCTCGCAGCGCGATTCCAATCTGATCGGGCGAATCTTCCTGAAGGAAATGCCTGCCTGGCACCACGACTTCGCGCTGATTGCGCCAGCTCCGACAGAACTCGCGGGTCCGGCCTGTGATGATGGCGCCGGGGTCGCCGAGGATCAGGAGTTTGGGAATTTCACTTTGAGCGAGCCAGGCTCCGTATGCTTCAACGATCGCGGTCACGTCCGCGGGCTCCCCCTCGATCGGAATTTGCCGTGGCCAGGCAAGCGTCGGCAAGCGCGCCTCGCGTTCGAGAAACGGCGCCCGATAGGCGGCCATTTCCTCATCGGCCAGCTTGCGGATGATGCTGCGTGGCAGCACCCTTTCGACAAAAGCGTTCTCGTCGAGAACCATTTGTTCGCCCAGCGGTGAGCGCAGCGCCCGAAAAATGCCGGCTGCTTCGCCAAAATCCTCCCACCGCCTGGGCGAAGCGATGGCCTCCATATAGGCGATAGCCCTGATCTGGTCGGGATGACGAAACGCACGATAGAAGCCAAGTGCCGATCCCCAATCGTGCACGACCAGGATGACGTCCCTGGTCAGCCCCATCGCATCGAACCATGCATCGAGATAGCGCGCATGATCCGCGAACCGGTAGCCTTGCGTCGGGGACTTTCCTGACTGACCCATCCCGATGAGATCGGGGGCCAGACATCGTGCACGATCGCTGAGATACGGAATGACGTTGCGCCAAAGGTAGGAGGAGGTCGGATTTCCATGCAGGAAAACGATCGGGTTGCCGACGCCGACGTCGACGTAACTCATCTCGGTGTCGATAATGCCGACACGCCGCCTCGGGTGAGGGTCAGTCGATTTGATTTGAGTTGCAGTCATCTATGCCATTCCAACGAAAAGTGATGGACAATGTTGGCGGGCACCCGCCGCGATCCTCCGCGAGATGCGCAAACCCGGCGTCCCTAGGACGCCCTGTGCAGAGGTCCCGCGCTTCCCCGCAAGCCATGCTCTCGGGAAGAGCCGAGATCCTCACCCCGCCTCGCATAGAGCTGCCAGACCATCAACACGCCGCTGACAACCACCATCGGCACGAAGAAAGTCAGAACCATCCAGGTGACGCCGCTGGCGGCGCCCATCAGGTGCTCCTGGACACCGCCATGAATATTGGACACGGTATCGTAGGCCGTTTCCACCGCCAGCAGCCACGCCAGCGGAATTGCGAGGCGGGACCGGCGCCGCAGCAGCGCGATCGCTGTGAACGCGATGACGGCGCCGGCGACGTCGCCGATCACGATCTCCATTGCGCCGCCGTTGGAAATCGGAAAGCCTTCGGCTTGCGCGGAGAAAACCTGCAATGCGACATACCTGAATACGTGCACCCAGAGCAGCGCGATCAGCGCATCGGCTCGCGCGTGGCTGTTGAGCCACGGGATGATGTACCATCGCGCGATCGCGGCCAGCACGATCAGGCTCATTAACTGAGCGGATGCTTGTGCCGGCGTCAGGTAGGTATTCATGACCTTGTCTCAGAGATCGGTTTGGTGAGAGCTGGGGCACCATCAGCCTTGACGACACGACGGCCAAAGAACATTCGCCTCAGCAGTCCGTCCTTCAATAACAGCGTATGGTAAAGCGCCCCTGCGATATGGAGCGCGATGAGGACCATGAGCATCCGCGAGAAAAGATAATGCACCGTCCGTATCGGGTAGACCCAGAAGTCGGCCGGCAAGGTGCCGCCGCCGAAGAGGATGGCTGGCAAACCGGTCTGCAGCGCCATAAAGAGGCCGCTGATCGCCTGGCCCAGCACCGCCACATATAGCAGCCGGTGCGAAGCCCATGCCAGCCGATCCAGTAATGGATGGCCGGCCGACGGGAGTGCCGGATGTTCGGTTCGGATGCGCACCACAAGACGAACCAGCATCAGCACGAGGATCAGCGTGCCCCCGATCATGTGGCTGCGGAGCGCCTCGAACTTCATGGGGTCGGTGTTTGGAATCTTGACCATCACCAACGCGCCCAGCGCCAGCGCGGCGATGATCAGCACGGCCAGGATCCAGTGCAGGGCCACCAACAGCGGATGATAGCGCGAAACCAGGGTCATGACAGGTTCTCCGTCGAATGCGCGGCAGAGACCGGACGGCGCCGAGGCGTGGACGTCGCAAAGCCGCATTCTAACCTGCAGGGGAAGTAAGGCTTTGCTGTTTGTTCGACAATCTGGCATTATCCGTATGAGATCGTCGGAGATTCCGATCAATGCGGAAATTAGGATTTGCCGAGATGAGCGCCTTCGTGGCGACCGCCGAACGTTCCAGCTTCGCCAAGGCGGCCATTCAGCTGGGCGTTTCGCGCTCGGCGCTCAGCGAAACCATTCGCGGTCTTGAGGAAAAGCTCGGCGTCCGGCTGCTCAATCGGACGACCCGCAGCGTCGCGCTGACGGAAGTTGGCGAGCGCCTGCTGGCGGAATTGCGGCCGGCACTCGACAGCTTCGAAGCCGCCATGGAATCAGTCAATGTGTTCCGCGACAAACCGGGCGGGCACCTTCGTCTCACCATTCCGCGCCCGGCCGGGAAAATGGTGATCGAGCCTATACTCTCGAAGTTTCTTGCCGCCCATCCCGCTGTCAGCCTCGAGATCATCACCGACAGCGGGTTGACCGACATCGTTCGCGACCGCTTTGACGCCGGCATCCGTCCCGGTCATCGTGTCGGGCGGGACATGATCGCGGTCCGGGTCGGCGAGGACGCACGGCCCACCGTTGTTGCATCTCCGGACTATCTCCGCCGATACCCCCCTCCGAAAGTGCCGGGAGATCTGCAGTCCCACAATTGCATCCGCATGCGCTTTGCGAGCGGTGCGATGCAACCCTGGGCCTTCGAGAAGCGCGAAAAGAGCATGGAGGTGATCGTCAAAGGCTCGCTTATCGTCAGCGATGGCGATCTGGCGACCCGCGCGGCGCTGGACGGAATAGGCATCGCTCGCCTGCCGCTGAGCGGGATCGAGGCCCACATCGCCAGGAAGCGGCTTGTTCCCTTGCTGGAGGACTGGACGCCCCGCTCGGTCGGCTTCTATCTCTATTATCCCAGCCGGCGCCAGATTCCTGCGGCCCTCAAGGCCTTCATCGACTTCATCAAGGCGCATTCGCGAGCCACGGGCACCTTCGAATCCTGAAATAGTCGATTAGACCCGTCCCGGCTGTCACGTTTCGGCCTGCTGGCGTGTCTTGTTTTCAGGACACCGACCAGTGGAGTGCTTTGCATGAATACGGCAATGACGACGGGAACTTTCCCTGCTTACGATGTGGTGATTTTGGGCGCCGGCTATGCCGGGCTGATGGCTGCCCTGAGACTTAGTCGGAAAAGGCGCGAACTGCGCATCGCGCTCGTAAGTTCTTCCGATCGGTTCCTGGAACGCGTGAGGCTGCAGGAGAGCATTGTTGCCCCGGTCGCGCCGAGGATTTCCTCGATTTCGGCGTTTCTCGCGGGAACCGGTATCGAGTTCATCTGTGGTACCGTCGTCTCGCTCGATGCAGACCGGCGGTGCATCCGCATCGTTTCCGACGCCGGGGAGCATGAGATCATGTTCGATCGGGCGATCTACGCGCTCGGCACGCGGGTCGACGTCGATGGCGTGCCGGGCGCCGCCGAGCACGCCTATCGGCTTGAGGCAGCCGAAGGTCCGCGATCTCCATCGGCCCTGCGAACCAGATTGCGGGAAAACGCGGATCGGCCGATGCGCGTCATCACGGTCGGCGGCGCCGAGACGTCGGTCGAAGTCGCAGGCGAAATCAAGACGGCCTGGCCGAACGCGCAAGTGACCATGATCAGCAGTTCACGATGCGGTGATTTCAAGGGAGCACGCGTGGAAAGCGCCATACGCACGCAGCTGGCACGGCTGGGCGTCAAAATGGTCGACGGGGAGACGGTCACCGAGGTGCGTTCAGCAGAACTCACGACCGACCAGGGCCGATGCATTCCGTTTGACATCTGCGTCTGGTCGGGCGGATTGCGCTCGGCGCCGGTCGCCACCGGTGCCGGCCTCGCAACCGACCCGCAGGGCCGGATTTGGGCGGATCCCAACCTGCGGTCGATCTCTCACCCGCATATCATCGCGGTGGGAGACGCCGCCCATCCGGTCGCGCCGACCGGAGCACCCTACCGATTGTCGGCATTCGTAGCGATAAACTCGGGTGCCTACGCCGCGGATCTAATCCTGGCGGGGAAAGCCAAGCGGCAGCTCGACCCCTTCAGCTTTTCTACGTACGGTCAGGGTATCGCGATCGGTAGCGGCGGCGTTGGATTTTTTAGCTATCCGGACGACAAACAACGCTGGTTCATCGTCACCGGCGGAACGGCGCGCATCATTCGAAATTTGTTCGTGTGGTTCATCAGCTATGCGCTCAAACTCGAGCGCAAAATGCCGGGCTTCTGGTTCTGGCCCGGACGGCGGCGAGTTTCATGGCAGCAGGCAAACGAAGCAATACAGCGGGTCCGGACCGCACAAAAGGTCCAGACCGCTTGACTCTCGATCGAACCTTTGCCGAACTGCGTCCGGCGATGTTCGCACTGGCCTACCGCATCACCGGCAACCGGGCCGACGCGGACGAGATCGTGCAGGACGCTTTCGTGCGCCTGCACGATTCCAGCCCGAAAGAGGCCGTGCGCTCGCTCAAGGCCTATCTTGCGACGGTCACCGCGCGGCTCAGCCTCAATCGCCTGCGCGACAGGCATGCGCGCCGCGAAACCTATATCGGCGAGTGGCTGCCGGAACCCCTGCTGACGGAGGGTGAGCCCGGCATTCGCACCGAGGACGTATCGTTCGCGCTGCTGGTCGTGCTCGAGCGTCTGTCGCCACTGGAGCGCGTCGTGTTCGTGTTGCACAACGCCTTCGATCTCACTTTCGAAGAGATTGCTCCGGCGGTTCGGCGCGACGCCGTCGCCTGCCGCAAGATCTTCAGCCGGGCGCGCGCACGGATGCTCGAGGAGCGGCCGCGCTTTGCCATCGACCGCGAGCGTCATCGCGCGCTGCTGCGAAGCTTTGCCGACGCAGCGCGAGACGGCGACACCGCGAAGCTGGTTTCACTGCTCGATGAGAACGTCGTGTTGCACGGCGATGGCGGGGGTAAGGCGCTGGCCCTGAAAAAACCGGTGGTCGGAAGCATCGCCGTTGCGCATTTCATCATCGCGGTGAACCGGACCCTGCCCGCCGATGCGAGCGCGGAGGTGGCCGAACTCAACGGCGCGCCCGGGCTGGTACTGAAAGCAGGCGGGCGCCCCGTGGTGGCGATCGTCATTGAAACCGACGGTGAGCACATTCATTCGGTGTTTGCGGTCGCAAACCCCGACAAGCTCGACGCCATCGCAACCGCACGCGCCTCATGAATGAGGTCCTCGCTTAGTTTCCACAAACGCCGCCCTTGTTCGAGGTCGCCGGTTTGCCGTCCCGGCGCCAGTTCCGTGAAACGTTTGATGTGCCGGAACATCTTGCCGGATACGCCCTCGAACTCGGGACCGAGCAGAAGACGCCGCGCGGACGCCGCAATCTCCCCTGGTGTTTGCGAAAGGAACGGGTCGATGACGAGCGGCACCAGCAGCTTCATCCATTTTGGAAATTGCGACCGTATATTGGTTCGCACGGCCCCGATCTTCAGTACGGTAGCGGTAACAAATGGCGACGGCACGGCCGCGGTCAATCGGCGCGCCAGTTCAAGGGTGAACACGTCGTTGGCCTCGCAGAATTGCGAGACGGCGCGCAAGATACCGAACTTCCCCGTGAGATTGACATCCTCATAGTGAATAGTGCCGTTCTCCGCGGCCCCGCTCACCACCAGTATCCTGGACGCGTCGTCGGCACGACCATCGGCCGCAAGATTGGGAAGCAGCGGCCCGGTGAGCGCAAAGCGGCTGAGATAGTTGACGGCGAAATTGCTCTCGATCCCGTCCCGCGTGAGACTGAGCTCTCCGCGCATGATACCGGCACACAGCACCAGATAGTGCAGCCGGGGCCAGCGTTGCGAAACTTGCGCCGCCAATGCATCGACATTGCCGATGAGGCTGAGGTCGGCCTGAACAAACTCGATTTGGTCGTTGCCCGACGACTCGCGCAGCTCCCGCACGGCGGCTGTGCCCTTGCCGGCACTGCTGCCAACGAGGACGACCGAGATGCCCTCGCCGGCGAGAACATGCGCGATTGCCTTGCCAATTCCATCCGTTCCGCCGGTCACCAGCGCGGTGCGCTGCCCCCTCCCCGGCGGGCTCGCCGACGGCGCGGCCCGGGCCGGATTGTCGATATCCATCAGCTCGTCGCCGTCTGGTGATCGCGCCGTTTCGTCTCCATCACCACGCCAAGCAGTGCGATGACGAGAAGTACCGTTTCAGGAATCAGCAGATGCGCACTCTCGCTGAAGGTGGCGTCCTGGGCTGCTCCGTAGAGCCTGACAGCCAAAATCACCGTGGCGACGGTCGCGATGGACGCCAACGCCGCCAGCAGCCTGCGCGAGGAGAACAGGCAGAACACGAGGATTGCCGCGAAGCCCAAGGGAAAGCCGCCAAACCCGGCGCGGGTGTTGGTGTAGCCAACTGCGGACTGCATCATGATGCCGGAATTTTGCGCGGCCTGCTGCGGGTTGAAGACAAATTTGAGACTGATCATCGTGAACAGGCCTGCGACCGCCAGGATAATCAGGCGGCTTAGCCAGGGCGAAACTTTCCAGAAATTGTTCATGCTGCGC
>Ga0207657_10005178_pt1 | contig 13679 bp, 13 predicted proteins | sample KBSC33metaG_FD_184316 | JGI IMG/M metagenome (GOLD analysis project Ga0207657, IMG submission 184316) | Corn rhizosphere microbial communities from Kellogg Biological Station, Michigan, USA - KBS C3-3 metaG (SPAdes) (version 2) | ecosystem: Host-associated > Plants > Roots > Rhizosphere > Soil ... | reverse complement strand
GGTGCCACGGAACTTCAGGATCTCGATCGTGCGACGGCGCTTCTCGTCGTCGAGCACGTTGCGGAGGATGATGACATTGTCGGCGATGAACTCTTCGACGCCGATCCGCGCCACGGGGCCGTAGTCGGCCACGCGTTCGGCGGTCATCATCGCCGTCACGTCCATGGCCTTGAGCGCGGCCGAAATCCGGAACATCTCGCGCCGCACGATGGACTGATCGGAGAACTGCGAGAACACCGCGCCGAGCGAGTCCACCGATACGCGCTTCGCCTTCACCTTCTTCACGGCGTGCTCGACGCGCGCCAGCAGCGCGCCGAGGTCGAACGGCCCACTTTCGACAGTCTCGACTTCCGGATCGGGCGACGCGTCCACGAAGGCCAGCTTGCCCTCGCGTTCCCACTGGGCGAGGTCCCAGCCGAAGCTCCGCATGTTCAGGCGGATGTCGTCGGCCGATTCCTCGAAGGTGACGAAGACGCCGTTCGCGCCCTCGCGAATGCCCGCTGCGAGGAACTGGGTGGCGAGCACCGTCTTGCCGCTCCCCGCCGTGCCGGAGACGAGTGTGGTGCGGTGCTCCGGCAGGCCACCCTTGGCAATGACGTCGAAGGTGGCAATGCCGGTGGAGATCTTGCGGATCGGCACTTCGCTGGCGTTGACGCTTGTCATGTTGCGGGGTGTTGCGTGGGGAACGCATCCAGCGGGCGCACCTCCAGACCGAACAGCACCTTCTCCTTGTCGGACAGGTCGCCGATCACGCGCCGGAGTGGCGGAGGAAGACGTTTGATGAGCGTCGGCGTGGCGAGGATGCGATCATCCTCGGCGGCCTGCGGGTGCTCCAGCACGTCGATGATGTCGAGCTGGTAGCGGCCATGCAGATCCTGCTCGCAGATGCGCTGGAGGTTCTCGATCGCCTGGCGCGTCCGCGGGCTCGTGCCCGTGACGTAGAGCTTGAGGACGAACTTGTCGGCTGCGGGATCGCTCATCGGTGCCGGGGAAGGCGTTGCGGGAGAAGAAAAGCAAATATCGCTCCCGTTCAGGTTGCCCCCAAGGGCACGATCCTTGACCTGTGCCCGCCAGAACTACGCGTTGCGCCGGCGGCTTTAAACAGGACGCGGCCCGAAGATGCAAACCACCAGGGAACCACCAGCCGGCGAGCGCCGGGCGGGTGCCGAGCGCCGGCGGGCGAAGGTCGCCGCCGAGGCCTTCCGGCTCGTCGTCGAGCGGATGGCGGACGGCGTGCTCGTCGTGGATCGTGAAGGCGTCATCCAGTTCGCCAACCCCGCTGCCGCTGAGCTGTTCGGCCGCCCCGTGCACGAACTGGTCGGCCACCCGCTCGGCTTTCCCACCGTGGCCGGGGAGAGCACGGAGATCGAGTTGCTCCGGCCCGGGCGAGACCAGGTGACAGTCGAGCTGCGCGTCGCCTGCGTCGAGTGGCATGGAGGGGCAGCCAGCCTCGCCTCGCTGCGGAACGTGACCGACCGCCGGTGCCTGGAGGAGGAGCGCCTCGCCCGCGCCCGCGCCGAGTCGGCGAGCGGCGCCAAGTCGGACTTCCTCCGGCTGATGAGCCACGAGCTCCGGACGCCGCTCAACGCGGTGATCGGCTACGCGGAGCTGCTGATTCAGGGCGACCCGGCACCGCTCACGGGGACGCAGCAGGGCAAGGTGGAGCGCATCCTGGCGAGCGGGCAGCATCTGCGCGAGCTGGTGGACGAGATGCTCGATCTCGCGGACGCTGGCGAGGGTCGGCTCGCGGTGGCGCATGGCTCGGCGCCGGCGATGCGGCCGGCCAACCAGGCACTCGAGGAGGCACGACTGGCCGCGCGAGAGCGTGGCGTGCTTCTGGCACCTGCCTGCACCGGCGACCCCGACATCGTCTTTGCCGGCGACGAGCAACGGGTGCGCCAGATTCTCGGGCTGCTCCTCGACAACGCGATCAAGTTTACCCCGCGCGGGGGCACGGTATTATTGCAGTGTGACCGCGCGAACGAGGCTGCTTCCGGGACGCAGCTCGTCGGGTCCGGCCCATGGACCCGCTGGCAGGTGACGGACAGCGGCATCGGGATTCCCACCGCCCAACTGGCGTCGATCTTCGAGCCGTTCATGCAGGTGGACGGCAGTCACACCCGGAAGCAGAGCGGGTCGGGGCTCGGGCTGACCATCGGGCGCAGCCTCGCACGGCTCATGAAGGGTGACCTGACGGTGACGAGCGAGCCGGGACGCGGATCGCAGTTCACCCTCTGGCTGCCCGAGGGATGAGGGGAGGCGCAAGCATGTACCGTACTTCACAGGGAGACAATGGACGATCGCCAGTCTGCAGGGGACGAATCGCGCGCGCCGACGACGCCATCGCTCGACGTAGCGGCCGACGAATGGCTCGCGGCGATCGTGCACTCCTCCGATGACGCGATTATCGGAAAGACCCTGGACAGCGTGATCCGGAGCTGGAACGCGGCGGCGACGCGCATGTTCGGATACGAGGCAAACGAGATCATCGGCAAGTCGGTCCTCACGCTCTTTCCGCCGCGGCTCTATCACGAGGAGCCGGACATCATCGCTCGTCTGTCCCGCGGCGAGCGGGTCGATCACTACGAGACGATCCGGCGCCGGAAGGACGGGACGGAAATCGAGGTCTCGCTCAGTGTGTCACCGATCCGGGATCGGACGGGCAGGATCGTGGGTGCGGCGAAGATCGCGAGGGACATCACCGAGGCGAAGCGACTGCAGCGCCTCGAACGCGAGAACGCCGAGCAGCTTCAGGAGCTCGCCTCGGAGCTCGAGCAGCAGGTGGAGGAAGCGCAGACACTCCAGGAGGAGCTGGAGCAGACCAACGAACAGCTCATTACGGCGCTCGATGAAGCCACGGAAGCGCGTGCCATCGCCGATCGGGCCCGCCGGGATGCCGAGGAGGCGAACGCCGCGAAGAGTCAGTTCCTCGCAACGATGAGTCACGAGCTCAGGACGCCGCTGAATGCCATCGCCGGCTATGTCGAGCTGCTGGAGTACGGTATTCCCGGTGAGCTCAACGACCAGCAGCGCCAGTACGTCGCGCGCATCAAGCGGAGCGAGGAGACGCTGCTGCGCCTGATCCAGGACGTCCTGAGCTTCGCGAAACTCGAATCGGGCCGCCTCGTCTTCCACTTCGACGAAGTTCCGCTGAACGAATTCCTCCAGTCGTTCGAGCCATTCATCGCGCCGCGCCTGCTCGCCAAGGGGCTCAGCTATCACGTCGAGGTCTGTGATCGCGACGTCGTGGCACGAATCGATCGCGCGAAGGTCGAGCAGATCGTGCTCAACCTGCTCTCGAACGCCGTCAAGTTCACCGATCGCGGGGAGATCGTACTCGCCTGCGTTGTGGAGGAAGACACGTTTCAGTTCGGGATTCGCGACACCGGAAGCGGGATCCGACAGGAGTTGCTGACCCCCATCTTCGAGCCATTCGTCCAGGGGGACGGCTCATTCACCCGGCAGGGCGAGGGCACCGGTCTCGGCCTGTCGATCAGCCGGGAGCTGGCGCGCTCGATGGGAGGTGACCTCACCGTAGAGAGTGAGGTCGGCGTCGGCTCGGTCTTCACATTGATTCTGCCACGCAACCCGGTCGTCCGGTGATGAGGGTTTCCCGCGGGCCCTGATGCCGCAATTCCAGCCGGTCGTCTTCGCCATCGCCGCCGCGGCGCTGATCGTCGCGCTGTCAGCGGTCGCCCGACGACTGCCGGTGCCGACGCCGATCCTCCAGGTGATCGCCGGCTTTGCCGTCGCCTCGGTACCCGGCATCAGCATCCCCGATCTCGATCCCAACCTCGTCTTCTTCGTGTTCCTGCCGCCCATCCTCTGGTCGGCAGCGATGTTCACGTCGTTGCGCGAGTTCAAGCGGAACATCGGACCGATCGGCACGCTGGCCGTCGGACTCGTGCTCGCGACGACAGCGGTGGTGGCAGTCGTCGCACATGCGATCTATCCCGGCCTTCCATGGCCAGTGGCCGTCGCACTCGGCGCCATCGTGTCACCGCCGGATGCGGTAGCCGCCACCGCGATCGTCTCGCGCCTTCCCGTGCCGCGCCGGGTGATCGCAGTGCTGGAGGGAGAGAGCCTGGTGAACGACGCCTCGGCGCTCGTGCTCTACCGGACCGCCGTTGCGGCGGCGGTGACAGGTGCGTTCAGCTGGGGAGAGTCGATCGTCCGCTTCTTCATCGATGCCGGCGTGGGCGTCCTCATCGGGCTGCTCGTCGCCTGGCTGATCATTCGCGCCGTGCGCTGGACGAACGACGCACTCGCCGAGGCACTGCTCACGCTGGCCGGCCCGTACGTCGCCTGGGTCGCCGCCGAATCGCTGCACGTGTCGGCCGTCCTCGCCTGCGTGGCGGGCGGCGTCTATCTGCAGCAGCATCTCTCGACCGCCGTCGGACCGGCGTCGCGCCTGCAGACGCGGACCATCTGGGACCTCGTCGCATTCCTCCTCAACGCGGCAATCTTCCTCCTGCTCGGCGCCGAGCTGGTCACGCTGCTGGCTACCGTCCCCCGCAGCTCGCTCGGTGGCATCCTCGCGAGTGGTGCGATCATCACCGCCGTCGCCATCGTCGTGCGACTGCTCTGGGTGCCGCTCGTCGCGCTGCTGGCGCGCGTCAGCTCGGAGCGCAGGCGGCGCAGCCCGCGCCCGCAGTGGAAGCCGCTCTTCCTCATCTCGTGGACGAGCATGCGCGGCGTGGTGTCGATGGCGACTGCCCTCTCGCTGCCACGCCTGATGGCGAATGGCGCCCCCCTGCCCTATCGCACCGAGATGATCCTCATCGCGATGTGCGTCATCATGCTGACACTCCTCGTGCAGGGGCTGTCACTCCGGCCAATCGTTCGCGCGCTGCACTTCGAGCCGGAACAGACGCAGCAGGCCGAGGAACGCCTCGCCCGCCTCGAGGCGGCGCGCCGCGGTGCCGAGGCGCTGGAGGATCTCTCGCACGAAGACTGGGTGGACCCGCGCGACGTCCAGGAGCTGCGCCGCGAGCTGCGCGAGCGCCTGCGGATGAGCGAGGAGGAGGGCGGCAGCTACGCCGGCCGCCGGCGGCTCCGGCTGGGCATGATCGACGCCGAACGTCGAATGCTCATCCGCCTGCGAAACGAGGACGCGATCTCCGACGACGTGATGCGCGCGCTCGAGTTCGAGCTCGACCTCGAGGCGGTGCGCGCGGGGGGTGGAGAGGGGAGCTGAGGCGCCGCGCGGCCGTCGCACTCGAACAGCTGAACAGCTGAACAGCTGAACAGCTGAACAGCGTGAACGCGGACGAGACGCGGAGGACCGCGGACTGCCGCGGACCGTTCCTCGTGGCGAGCGAGTTCCGTGAGAGCGAGTGGACAGGACGGCGGGAACTTTGCGGGTGTCGGGGATGGCCTCGATGCGCCGAGGCTCTCTTCCGCGCCCCCAAAGTATTCTTGCTCGTCGTACGTAGGGGCGTGAGGCGGCCACCGCCGTCGCGGCGCCGTCGCCGCGCACGGAGCAGTCCGCGTCGGTCCGTGCAGTTCGTGTCTCGTCCGTGTTCAGGCGTTTCAGCTTTCGAGCGTGTCGTGTGAGGGGACTGGCCACGATCGCCTGAAGAGAAGGTTTCGACAGAGGCCTCGCGTCTGCGCGGCACGCTTCAGTGTATTTCTTCCAGCGCAGCCGGTGTCCGAGTCGCTCCGTCGGGCAGGCGCTCGGTGCGGCTGAGGCGCTCGACGTCGATGGCGATGATGCCCTCGGGGGCGTTGGTGAAGATGCTCGCGAACTTCACGTCCCAGCGCACCTCGTCCCACAGGTAGGAGCTGCGGGTGGAGACGCGCGTGGAGAAGGTCTGCTCGAGCGCGGTGATGTAGACGAGAAATTCCGCTTGCGAGTCGGCGAGACTCTCCGGCGTGACACCGGCCAGCGGACTGTCGGCGGTGATGGGATGCACGACGGTCCAGTGCAGGGTGAACAGCTCGACCGAACTCCGCTCGAGCGCGAGCTCGTGGAAGTTGCGCTCGCGGACGCCATCGAAGTCCTCGAACCGGGCGAGGTTCACCCGCGCCTGCACGTCGCTGAGCTCGCCCGGCTGCAGGTTCACGATGCGGAACATCAGTCCGCGGCCCCCTTCGTAGGGCGCGATGATGGCGGAGTCGCTGAAGCCGATGCGCATCCGCGGCCGAGTGAGGCGCGCGATGAGCAGTCCGAAGGCAACGACAAGCGCGATCGGCCCGATGAACGACTCGAAGATCGCGAGCCAGTTCGCCGTCGGGCCGAAGGGGTGCATCACGCCGCTGCCGGTGGTCGTGAACACTTCCACGCTGAAGGCAAAGGCGCGGAGGAAGGGATCGCGCAACCCGAGCTGTTCGCTGCCGCGCAGCGCGTCGCCACCAAGCGCGAGGTAGGCGAGGGCGAAGAAGCCGTTTATCAGGAGGAGGATGCCGAGCATCCAGGCGAAGAAGGCGGACCAGCTCGCGTCGAGCGCGGCGAGGTAGAAGCGCGCGGCACGCTGGGCCCCGAGGCCGTACTTCCTGCTGTTCGGGCTGCCATCGCGGTTGAGGAAGCGCCCGCGCACCGCCTGCGCCACTACACGGCCGAAGCCGAGATCGCCCGGTTCGCTCGGTGGTGGTGGCGGGTGCTTGTCGCCGGAAACTGGTGCGGTCACGCGAGAGCTGGTGCGGGAGCGGGATGCGAACGATGTCCCAATGATCCGCCGGACGCCGCGCGGGCGCAAGCAGTCGACGCCTGTCCGGACCACCAGAGTGAAACGCCGAGCTTACTGGTTCCGTAGGCGACCGCGGATGCATGTTTCACCCTGAAGATTGCTCCCCGTCTCCTGTTCGCGGAGTCACCGATGCGCCGCTCTGCCCTGCTCCTCCTCGTCGTGCTGTCGCCGACGCTTGCCCAGGCACAGCACTTTACCAGGCCGGAGAGGATTGCCACCATCCCGGCGCCGGTGCCGATGGACACCACCGGCCTGTTCCGCGCGGCAGCCGACAGGGTCGGCGATGATGTCTTCGTCGCTGGGCAGCCGACGGAGCGGGGACTACGCGAGATGAAGGCACTCGGCGTGACGACGGTGGTCAACCTTCGCACGCCGGAAGAGATGAGCCGCGTCGGCTTCGACGAGGCCGCGCTCGCGTCGCAGCTCGGAATGAAGTATGTCTACCTGCCGGTGCGTGGCGACGCGAAGTTTCCCTACTCACCGGAAACGGTGGCGAAGTTCGCCAAGGCGTTGCACTCGGCGGATGGGAAGGTGCTCCTCCACTGCACCGTCGCGTGGAGGGCGAGCCACCTGTGGGCGGCGTACCTCATCCAGGAGCGTGGCGTCCCGGTTGAAGACGCCCTCGCCAACGCGCGGGCGATCAACCTCATGGATACCCATCGCATGAGCTCGGGCAGCATGCAGCCGGTCGAGGAGTTCCTCGGTCGCAAGCTGCCGACGCTCGGAAAGCCGCCGAAGGGGCGCTGAGTCTCCAATCACCCTCGGTGCATGAGTCGCGCTCTTAGCGCGCGCCCCGCGAACCACCGGCATCGCGCTCCAATGCTTCCGCCAGCGCTGACCGCACCTTCTGCAGCAACTGCTCCGGCGTGAACGGCTTCTGCAGGAACGCGGTCCCCGTCGTCAGCACGCCGCGCTTCACCACCACGTCGTCCGTGTAGCCCGACATGTAGAGCACCCGCAGCTCCGGCCGCTGCTTCGTCAACAGCTCCGTCACCGTGCGGCCGCTCATCTGCGGCATGACGACATCGGTGAGCAACAGATCGATCGTGCCCTCGTGGTGCGTACCGAGCAGCACCGCCTCCGTCGCCGACCGCGTGTCCAGCACGGTGTAGCCGGCATCGCGAAGGACGCGAGCGGCGAGATTGCGCAGCGACTCGTCGTCCTCCACCAGCAGCACCGTCTCCGTCGCCGCGGTAGCGAGGCTTTTCACCCGCGATGCGCGCACCGGCCTCGGCATCTCCTCTTCCAGCCGCGGGAAGAAGATGTGGACCGACGTTCCGCGTCCCAGCTCGGAGCGGATGTGAATGTCGCCGCCCGACTGCTTCACGATGCCGTACACCGTGGAAAGTCCGAGGCCGGTCCCCTGACCCGCCGGCTTGGTCGTGAAGAATGGCTCGAACAGGTTCGCCTGGGTCTCCGGACTCATGCCGGTTCCCGTATCGGTGACGGTGAGCTGCACGTACCGGCCAGCTGGCGCGCCAAGCTCGGCCATCGACAGCTCGGTGGAGAAGTCCACGTTGGACGTCTCGATGATCACCTGCCCGCCGCCGGGCATCGCGTCGCGCGCGTTGACGACGAGGTTCATCAGCACCTGCTCGATCTGGCCCGGATCGGCCGAGACTGCACCGAGGTCGTCGGCAAGTCGCAGCTCCAGCGTGACGTCCTCGCCGATCAGCCGCTGGAGCATCCGCTCCATCTCGGTCGCCATTACGGACAGGCTGATGACCTGCGGCTGCATCACCTGCTTCCGGCTGAAGGCGAGCAGTTGCCGTGTCAGTCGCGCTGCGCGCTCGGCGGCGTTCTTTATCTCCGCCATGTCCTCGCGCAAAGGATCCTGCGGACGCAGACTGCCGAGGGCCATCGTGCTGTAGCTCGTGATGACGGTGAGCAGGTTGTTGAAGTCGTGAGCGACGCCACCGGCGAGCCGGCCTACCGCTTCCATCTTCTGCGCCTGGAGGAACTGCGCCTCGAGCTGCTGCTGTGCCGTGGTGTCGACGAGCATCGCACCGACGCCGGTCAGCTCACCCGAGCCGTCTCGAATCGGGAAGCAGCTCGCCAGCCAGTGTCGCTCCGCACCGTCGGTGAGGGTTGCCGTGAGCCGCTGGTCCAGCACCTCCTCGCCCGTGCGCAGCACCTGCGCGATCAGCGGTTCGGCGAGGTCGGTGAGCTTGGAATGCACTTCGCCGGGACGCTTGCCGAAGTGGTCGCGGATGGGGATGCCGTGCAGGTCGGCGACGACCTTGTTCAGACGCACGTAGCGCATCTCGCGATCGAACACGGCGATTCCCACCGGCGACTGCATCATCACCTCGTCGAGCAGCGACTCGGCATTGGTCGTGTCGCGCCGAGCCGACATCGCCTCGTCGAGCGCCTCGGTCAGCTCCTGGTTGGACAGCTCCAGCTCGTGCGCGAGATCCTGCGACTCCTCGGCGCGCAGCTCGAGCTCGAGGGCCTGCGTCCTCAGTTCCTCGGACGCCTGCTCCACCTGCGCCGACATGAAGTTGAACGACGCGACGAGATGGCCGATCTCGTCGCGGCGCTTTATTTCGACGCGCTTGCCATAGTCGCCGCCCGCCACGGCATCGGCGGCGCGCGCCAGCACCAGCAGCGGCGAGCTGACATGTCGGCCGATGAGCCAGGCGCCGATCAACGCCGCGACGAGCGTAACGAGCGCGATGGCGGCGAGCTCACGCATCGCGGCAAGTTCCGGCTCCAGCACATTGGCGAGCGGCAGCGCGACGAGCACCGCCCACGGAGTGTGTGGCACGTCGCGCGCGACACCGAGATCCTGCGAGCCGTCGGCCTTTCTATATAGTGTCCACGTATCGCGCGCAGCGCCGAGCGCCGGGCCGTCGGTCCGTCGCGAGAGGTCGCTCCAGAGGGTCGGACCCCGAGCATTGCCGAGGAGCACGACCACGTCCTTGCCAATCAGCTCGGCGATGACCCGGCCCGTGCCATTGTCGCGCATGGTCCGGCGATCAACGAAATAGCCGAGCGTATCGTGAGCGGGACCGAGCACCGGCGTGATCGCGTCGTAGCTGATCGTGTCGCCATGCGCGGTGAGCGGCTGCAGCCACACGTTCTCCTTCGACGCCTGCGCCAGCGACGCCGAACGCGCCGCGGCGACGGGGCACTCGCGTGCCGGCGGCGCGGCGCTGTCGGATCGCACCGCCAGTACGAGATCGCAGTCGCGAGTCCAGAGCGAGCGCGCGACCGGCTGGCCGGCCGTCGCCCCCTTGAGCATCACGCCGCGCGCCGCTGCCGCGGATTGCGCGCTGCGGCTGGTGATCGCATTCACGACCGCCGGATCCTTCGCCGTCTTCTCCACCTCCGCGTGCAGCCGGTCCACCGACTGGGCGAGCAAGGAGAGGATCCGGCCGCTCGAGCGTTCGAGCCGCGTCCCCGCGCTGTGCTCGAGCGTACGCGAGAGTTGGCGGTGCACCGACAGGGTGAAGCCCGCGGCGAGCGCCCCGAGCAAGCCGACGATGAGTGCGGGGAGCCGAAGTCGCAGGGACCGGTCGAGGCGAATCATGAGGGAGAGACGAGTTGGCGAGCGTGAGGAAACAGCGGGCAACTTCTTCCCGGCAATTCCTGCCGAGCGGCAATTCCTTCCGGGACCGCCACAAGTGGGTGCGTGCAGGCAGACTGACCGACGGTGCCGTCAACCGTCTGGAACTGCCTAAGAGTGAACGACTTCGCGCGCCGCTCGAGCAGGTCGCAATGACCGGCGTGTCGCGGTCCCGACGCGGTGCCGTGGCGCGCGGCCTGCCATAGGAGGAGGCGCAAGACAGAAGCACTCTGCGCCGCTCACCCTCCGACGCCCGAGTCACCGATGAAGCTCGCCACCTGCTCGCTCGCCGCCCTCACGCTGCTCGCCATTTCGATCAAGCCGGCGTCTGCCCAGACCGCGACCCAGGTCATCCGCTTCTCGGTGCAGGTGCAGCAGCATGCCGTCGTGCAGGAGATGCCGTCGGCGATGGCGCCGCGCGGGAAGTCCGCTGCGGTCGCCACCGGGTCCTACGGGTTCACCGCCAACGAGTCGAATCGGAAGATCACCGCATCGCTCGACGAGGCGATGCCGAGTGGCTCGACGCTCGCGGTGACGATGGCGGCGCCGGCAGGCGCGCGGTCGGCTGGGGAGACCACTCTCGGCACCAACGCCGTGGATCTCGTGACGGCGATTCCCGCCTCGCAGTCGAGCGGCCTGCCCGTCCGCTACGCCGTGCGCGCGCCGGATGGACTCGGCGATTCCGAGCAGCGACTGGTGACCTACACCGTGACGGCGGCTCCGTGATCATCGCGTCGCCGGTCGGCGACGCGAATCAGCTCGCAGTATCGTCGAGGTAGGTAAGCGCGCGGCTCCGCGACACGACGCGCTCCAGCGCGTCGAAGACCCGGCGGTCGAGCTTCAGTCCCACCTGGTGCTTCATCACGTCCAGGGTTTCCGCCTGGCTCATGCTTCCCCGGTATGCGCGCTCCGACCGCATCGCATCGAACGAATCCGCGGCGGCGAGGACACGGCCGCCGAGCGAGATGGCCACGCCCGCAAGCCCGCGGGGATAGCCAGTGCCATCGAAGTTCTCGTGGTGGTCGTTGACGTAATCCAGCACCGGACCGAGGTGTCGCAGCGGCTCGAGAATCGCCATCCCGATGCGCACGTGCTCCTTGACGTGCGCGAACTCCTCGGGCGTGAGCGCTCCCGGCTTGTTCAGGATCTCCTCACGGATCCCCATCTTTCCGACATCGTGCAGGTGGCCGGCGACCCGGATCTGCTCCACCGTGTCGGCATCGAGCCCCATCTCCTCGGCGATGGCGGCGCCGAGGTCGGCGACGCGGATGGAATGGCCACGAAGATAGACGTCCTTGGCTTCCATGGCATTCACGAGCGTCTGCACCACGTTCACGGTGAGCACCCGCAGCGAACGCTTCTCGCGCTGCAGGTCCGCCGTGCGCAGTTGCACTTCCTCGCGGATCATGCGCTCCACGCGGCGGCGCTCGATGTCGAGGTCGCGGCGGTGCAGCGCGGCATGCAGGGCCTCGGCGAGCTGGTCGGCCGTCGCCGGCTTCAGGAGGTAGTCCACCGCTCCGAGCTTCATCGCCTCCGTTGCGAAGGCGACGTCGTTGACGCCACTGAGCATGAGGACCGCGAGGTCTTCATCGATCGCTCGTGCCTTTGGCACGAGCTCGACCCCGCTCATGCCCGGCATCCGCACGTCGGTGAGCATGACGTCGAACCGCTCGCTGCCGAGCAGCTCGAGGGCGAGCGAGCCGGAAGCGACGTCGCGGCAGATGAATCCGGCGCGCTGCAGCACCTTGAGCAGCGCCGTCCGCACGCTGTCGTCGTCATCGACGATGAGAACGCGGGGGGACGGTGGCGACGTGGTCGTCGAGATGCGCGTCAGTTGTTCGGGTGACAACCCTGAGCTCATGCCGAACTCCCTGGCTGGTGAATGCCGCATTGGAAGACGCATCGGCGCGGGACGGTGTCACGGCTGGCGCCCAATGTGTGCTCAGCCCCCGCTGAGAAAGTCCACGTCCATGAGCGTGCGCTCGTCAGAGAGGCGGTACTCGGCCATCCGCGCCGCGGCACGGAGAACTTCCACATCGGAGAGTCCGGGCAGCAGCTTGCGGACCTTGGGCACCAGCTCGCGCACCAGCGCGTCGAACTCGTCGGCGTAGAGCGAGTCGCGCGGCGGAACGCTGATTCTCGCGGCTGGAGTCAGCCGTTGCTGCGAACCACTCGGCCTCTTCAAGCCGCGCCGTCCGGTTCCGGGCAAGGCACGACGTCCTTCCACAGCCGATAGGCGGCGAGATGGACCGCCGTCACGAACACGCGTTCGTCCGAGTAGCCGGTGTGCCGGCGGCGAACTTCGGGAAGCAGTTCCTGCAGCACCTGCTGAAAACGCTCATTCCGCTCGGCATCACGGCGACTGGGTGTTCCACGTTCGATGGAAGTACGCATACTCAACGACAACTCCCGGCGTCGGGGTGGCGTGGATCTTCGGAATCGTTGCCAGCGCGAAATTTCCCGAAGCGTCTTCCAGCAAGCCGATTTTCACGGGATCGGCGGCGATCGAGGCGAGCGAGGTCAGTGCAATTCCTGCGGTGAGGGCGAGACGCATCCAGCCCGACGGCTTCAGCAACATGCGGGTTCTCCAGAAGTAGAAGTGAGCGCTAGAACAACAGGGGGAAATTCGGACAAAAAAAAGCCCCCTGGCGAACCATTGGTTCGCCAGGGGGCTTCTGTGCCGGGTCCTCGGGCGGACATCTTTGTCGGGCCTCAAGGTATGGCCCAAGTCTAAGTCGCTGTATTTTTACTTGTCAACAGTGGTCAAAAATCGACGGGAGCATTCGTTGCGGAGTTCGCCTCCTCCGCGCCGCTCGCGGCTGCGAACAGGTCGACCCACGTTCCCTCGGGCAGGTCGAGCCGGTAGCAGCCGAACGCGTTTGTGAGCGTGATCCCGTCTTCTGCGACCAGGCCGCGGAGCTTGCTCGCCATCACGGTCAACGCTTTCTCCCAGGTCGCGGGCGGCGATTCCCCCCAGATCGCGTCCGCGAGCTCGTCCCGCGGTACCGGCCTGCTCCGGGCTGCGACCAGGTAGGCGAAGAGAAGACGACCTTGTCGCCCCGGGAAGCGCGCCTCGTCCAGCACGTGTCCGTTCGCCTCGGCTGCGACCCGGCCGGTGAGAAACACCTTCAGCTGCAATGGCTTAGCCACGGTCTAGGCGTGATCTTGCCGGATTCTAGGCGCGGATTCCTAGCCTCGGTTGCGAGGAGATCGTGGACAAGGCGCACACCTGCAACTGCGGATTCATCGCCCAGGCCCCGACGACATCGGACTCGCCACAGAAGTCTGCGTCACGCCTTGGGAGGCCCACAGGATGCCGCTCTCGCAGGACGAGGCGCTGCTGCTCCTGTTCCACGCCGAGCGCAGAAGCGACCGCGATCCCCGCGCGATCACAGACAGTAACAGAAAGGGAGGAGCAATGA